>Ga0164241_10001764_pt1 | contig 25396 bp, 23 predicted proteins | sample OricomyardsoilBY_FD_108780 | JGI IMG/M metagenome (GOLD analysis project Ga0164241, IMG submission 108780) | Backyard soil microbial communities from Emeryville, California, USA - Original compost - Back yard soil (BY) | ecosystem: Environmental > Terrestrial > Soil > Unclassified | place: USA... | reverse complement strand
GCTCCACGTACCCGCTGGGCCGTGCGGCCCGGGGCCCGAACGTGCGGGTCAGGCAGCCGATGACCATCCGGCGGCGCTCGTCGGGGCTGATCGTGCTGGCGCGGCGGGCGTGGTCGCCCTCCAGGAAGGCGAGCAGGACGCCGGGGGAGCCGCCGGGCGGGGAGTTGTCGAACGTGGTGCGGACGGGGCCGATGTCGCTCGTCGCCTGGCCGGTCAGGCCGTCGGCCCGCCAGAACGGCTCGTCGTAGATCGCCATGCACTTCCACACCGTCCCCTGGGGCATCCGCTGTGTGAGCTGGTCGCGGTGGCCGGGGAGGATCGGGTCGTAGTCGATGCGGGCGGTGAGGACGGGCGGCAGCGCGACCACGACCCGCCGGCCCCGCGCGGTCGTGCCGTCGCGGGTGATCACCCGTACGCCGTCGTCGCCGTGGCGGATCGTGCGCACGGGGGAGGACAGGCGCACCCGCTCGCCGAGCGCGGCGGCCATCTCCAGCGCGAGCCGCTGCGAGCCGCCGACCCAGCGGCGCTCCTGCGCACCGCCCTCGGTGCCGATGAGGTCGTCGAACCCGCCCGCCGACCGGACGTAGAAGAGGACGTGCAGCAGCGAGACGTCCCGTGGCTCCTGGGCCCACACCGCCTGGGTGGCCAGCTCCATCAGCGTGCGCGCCCCGGCCGTCGCGGTGTTGGCCCGCAGCCAGGTGTCGAAGGTCTGGGAGTCCAGCGCGCGGGCGTCGGGAGCCAGCCACGGCGCCTCGACGGGGACGGTGCGGGCCAGCTTCTCCAGCCGGCGCTGGGCCCGCAGCGTGTCGGCCAGGATGTGCGCGCCGATGCGCGGGATCGGGCCGCGGTAGCGCTTCAGCGCGCCGCGCCACTCGATCACGTTCTCGCCGTCGTCGTAGGTCGGGAACGTGGTCAGGCCCAGCTCGTCGCTCAGCGCCAGCGCGCGGGTCTGCGTCGGCCCGACCCACTGGCCACCGACCTCCACGACGTGCCCGTCGCCGATGTCGCGGTTGAGCAGCCGGCCGCCGACCCGGTCACGCGCCTCGAGCACGACGACGCTCGCCCCCTGGGCCACGAGGCCGCGCGCGGCGGTCAGCCCCGCCAGCCCGGCTCCGACGACGACGACGTCCGCCTCGAGCGTGCTCATGCGGAGGGTTATAGCCGCCTCGTCGCCGCCCGTCAGCCCCAGAAGAAGTTGAAGAGCCCGAACTGCTGCGCTCGGCGGCGGGCCGGTGGGGCCCCGAGGTGCATGCGCAGCGGCGCGTTGGCCGGGGTGAAGCGCCAGCCGCGGACGGCGGTCGCGGCCTCGTCGTTGTCGTCGGGCACGAGCACGACGCCCGGCGCCGGGCCGGGGGCCGAGGCGGCGAGGAGGGCCAGGCCTGCGTCGCGGTCGCGGGCCAGGATGCCGGCGGCCTGGCCGTAGGGGGAGGAGAGGGCGACGCCGCGCGGGTCGTCGTCGCGTCCCGCCCCGGGGACGGCCCAGCCGCGCAGGGGCAGCAGCGCGCGCAGGAGGGCGCCGCGGTCCTCCCCGGTCGTCTCGCGGTCCAGCCGCTCCACCGCGGGGAGGTCGTCGGGCCGCAGCGGCCGCACGGCGGCGGGCAGGCGCACCGCGGCCACGCCGCGCCAGGCGGTGGCGGGCCGCTCGGCGGTGAACCCGAGCCGCTCGTAGAGCGGCCGGCCCTGCTCGGTGGCGTAGAGCAGGACGGTCGCGGCGCCCCGGTCCCGCAGCCAACCGATCGCGGTCTCGCACAGCTCCCGGGCGATGCCCTCGCGGCGGCGTTCGGGCGTCACCGCGAGCGCGCCGATCCATCCGGTCGCGCCGAACGAGACGGCCCCGACGACGCCGGCCAGGTGCCCGCCGCGGCGCAGGCCGAGCAGCGTGCCGGAGGGCGAGGCGGCGGGGAAGCCGACGAGCTGCTCGACGGTCGGTCCGAAGCCGGAGCGCACGAGCAGCGTGACGGCCTCGAAGCGGTCGGGCGCGGTGACTCGGGCGACGTCGGGCACGGGACGCGAACGCTACCGGCCGTACCTCGTTCGGCGGAGATGCCGCGTCGGTACGCTCTGGTGCATGGCGGCCACTTCATCCACGCGAGTAAAGTCCGCGATGTTCCAACTATCGGACTTCAACCGACTTTAGAGGCCGCTGTGACCAACTCCGTGTCAGACGTGTACGAGATCCCGCAGGAGCACCTGGACTTCCGGGACATGATCCGCCAGCTCGCGCAGGAGAAGATCGCTCCGCGCGCGGGGGACATCGACCGCACGTCGGAGTACCCGTGGGACCTGCGCAAGCTCCTGAGCGAGCAGGACATCCTCGGCCTGCCCTTCGAGGAGGAGCACGGCGGCACCGGCACCGGCACCCTCATGCTGCAGATGGCCGTCGAGGAGATCGCCAAGGTCTGCGCCTCGACCGCGCTCATGCTCATGGTGCAGGAGCTCGGCTCGCTGCCGATCACCCTCCACGGCACCGACGAGCAGAAGCAGCGCTTCCTCCCGAAGTGCGCGACCGGCGAGTGGTCGCCCGCGTTCGCCCTGAGCGAGCCCGAGGCCGGCTCGGACCCCGCGGCGATGCGCACCACCGCGGTGCGCGACGGCGACGAGTGGGTCATCAACGGCACGAAGAACTGGATCACCAACGCGGGGATCGCCGACTTCTACATCGTGTTCGCGATCACCGACCGCGAGAAGAAGCGCTCCAGCGCGTTCATCGTCGAGAAGGACCGTCCCGGGTTCTCCATCGGCAACCTGGAGCACAAGCTCGGCATCAAGGGCTCCCCGACCGGCTCGCCGGTCCTCGAGGACGTGCGCGTCCCCGCCGAGAACCTGCTCGGCCTCGAGGGCAAGGGCCTGAGCGTCGCGCTCAGCACCCTGGAGCGCACCCGTCTGGGCGCCGCCGCGCAGGCCGTCGGCATCGCCCAGGGCGCCACCGACTACGCCAACGGCTACGCCAAGGAGCGCATCGCGTTCGGCAAGCCGATCAACGCGCTGCAGGGCATCCAGTTCAAGCTCGCCGACATGGAGACGGGCACCGCCGCCGCGCGCGAGCTGCTCTACAAGGCGTGCGCGCTGGCCGACAAGCCGGAGCGCCCCGCCGACCTGGGCAAGTGGACGTCGATGGCCAAGCTGTTCGCGTCCGACAACGCCATGAAGGTCACGCTCGAGGCCATCCAGGTCCTGGGCGGCTACGGCTACGTCAACGAGTACCCGGTCGAGCGCATGATGCGCGACGCCAAGATCACCCAGATCTACGAGGGCACCAACGAGATCCAGCGCGTCGTGATCGCCCGCGCCATGGCTCAGGACTGAACCGGTTGGCCATGCCCGCCCTGCAACGCACCGCGTTCGCCGCCACCGTGGCCTTCAGCCTCGGGCTGGTGGCGATCGTGGTGATACAGGGCGGGCTCAGCGACAGCTTCCCGGTCCGGCTGCTCGAGGGGGTGGGGATCGCCGTCGCGGCGATCTTCGTGCTCGGCGTGATCATGGCCGCGATCGGCGGGCGGATGTCCACCTACACCTCCCCGGAGGACGAGGCGGACTTCGAGCAGCTCGTGGTGCGCGCCGAGCGGCTGGCCCGCGACGGCGTCTCCGCCGAGCCGGAGGAGAACGAGTTCATGGAGCTCGACCCGCTCGACGACGAGGACTTCGAGGAGCTCGTCCGCGAGGCGCTCGACGGCCTGCCGGACCTGCTGCGCAACGTGGTCGAGAACCACAACGTCGCCGTGGTCATCTCCGACGGCGGGCGCCGGCGCGGGGCCTACGGGCTCTACCACGGGGACGGCGCCACCCGGGACGACATCCCCGACCGCATCGTCATCTACCGCGACACGCTGCGCCGCGACTTCGGGCACGACCCGGATCTCCTGCGCGAGCAGGTGACGATCACCGTGCGGCACGAGCTGGCCCATCACATCGGGTTCGACGAGCTCGGCGTGCGCGACCTCGGCCTGTAGGGCCGAGGCTCGTCCACACCGGAGGCGCGTCGCGCGGCCGTTCCGGTGTGGACGGGGCCTCTCTCCCAGCACCCCTGCCGGGTGTCCACGGTCCCCCTGCCGTCCGCGGACGACCATCGAAACACGGGGATTCTCGGAAAGGTGCGGTCGGCGCGCCAAACCCAGCCGATCGGCGGCCCTAACCTCAGGGTGGCGACCCTGATGCGGTGCCTCCGGGGCGCGGCTACGGTCGGCGGTCCTGTCCACGCCCGTCCAGGGAACCTCCGCGTGTTCGCACCTCGTCGCCGTCTCGTCGCCCTCGCCGTCATCGCCGGCCTGCTGGCCGTCCTGGGACTCGCCCCCGCGGCGGCCTCGGCCGCCACCTACTACGCGCAGGCGGCGGGGACCACGGCGTCCGGCTGCGCCTCCCCCGGGGCGAACTGCAACCTGGCCAGCGCGGTCGCCGCGGCCCACGCCGCCCACGTGCGCCCGACGGCCGACACGATCGTGCTGGACGCCGGCACCCACGCCGTCACCGGCATCACGCTGGCCGACGACAACCTCACGCTCCAGGGGCAGGGCCCGGGGGCCACGCACGTCGTGTCCGCCGCTGCCACCCCGCTGACCATCAACGCGATGTTCACCTCCGACGACGTCACGCTGAAGGGCCTGGAGGTCCGCAGCACGAACGCGACGAACGCCGCCTCGGGCGTGGTCGTCACGCTCGGCCACGCGACGCTCGACGACGTGCACGTGCTCCGCGCCGCGACCAGCGGCTTCGATCCCACCGGCTGGATCTCGGGCGTGCGGGTCAACGGCGGCAGCGCCGACCTGCGCGGCGTCCGGGTCGAGACCGAGGGGGCGGTCGGCGTCAGCGCGTCCGCGCCGCTCACCGTCGCCGACTCGGTCGTCGCCCGCACCGGGACGGCCACGGGTCAGCCGCTGGTCACGCTCGACCGGTTCACCACCTCGATCCTGCGCACGCGCATCGACGGCGGCGGCGACGCGGCGGCCCCGGGGGTCAGCGCCTTCTCCAGCTCCACCAACAACGCGAACGTGAACCTGCAGGACGTGGCGATCACCCGTACCGGCATCGGCGTGCTCGTCACCGGCAGCATGTCGGGTGCGGTCAACACCGCCAACCTCGACCACGTCACCGTCGTGCCGACGTCCACGTCGACGCCGTCCGTCAAGGCCTCCAAGAACAGCACCGACGTGTACGCGATCATCAACGTGCGCAACTCGATCCTCGCCGGTCCGCCGACCTACGTGAACGAGACGCCGTACCCCAACGAGCAGATCCACTGCGCGTACACGGCGCTGGTGGACAACCCGGCGTTCGAGGACGCGATCGGCTCGCGCGACTGCAAGTCAGGCAGCCCGGACCGCCACAACTCCGTCTACGCGGCCGGCATGGTCTCCGCGGCCGATGGGTCCGCGCCCGCCGGCTCCCCGGCGATCGACGCGGGGGACCCGGCCGGGCTCGGCACCATCTCGGGCGCGCCGGAGTCCGCGACCGACGTGGCCGGCAACCCGCGGATCGCGGTCGGCGTCTGCGGCGACACGGTGGCCCGCCGCGACCTGGGCGCCTTCGAGTACCAGATCCCCCTCGGCGTGGGGACGGCGGCGATCACCGGGCCCGACGCGCTGACGGTGGGGACGGCGGGCACGTTCGGCTTCACGGCCACCGGCGCCGTGGCGTTCTCCAACTGGGGCTTCGGCGACGGCGGCAGCTCGTCGCTCGCCGGGCCCTCGCACGCCTACGCGGCGCCCGGCACGTACACCGTCTCGGCGACGCTGACCCCGGCCGCCGGCTGCCCGGTCACGGTCACCAAGGCCGTCGCGGTCACGGCCGCCCCGAACGGCGGAGGCGGGGGCGGCGGCACCCCCGGAGACGGCGGGAACCCCGGTGGCGGTGGGACCCCCGGCGGGGGCGGGAACCCCGATCCCGGTGCGACCACGCCCACCCTGAAGGTCACCGCCGGCAAGGGCACGCTGAAGAAGGGCGCCAAGCTCACGTTGACCGCCAGCGCGGCCGGCACCGTCAAGGCCACGATCACCCAGAAGGGCAAGGGCTACCGCACGAGCGCCAAGGCGAAGTGCGGGGCGGTCAAGAAGGGCAAGCGGGCCAACTGCACCCGCGTCCTGAAGGTCGTCACCCGCACGTTCTCGGTGAAGGCGGGCACGGGCACCACGACCCTGAAGCTGCCGGCGAAGGCCAAGGCCGGCACCTACGCCGTCAGCTTCGTGCTGACCGCCGGAGGCAAGGCGAGCAGGGCCGTGACGAAGTCCGTCGCCTACAAGAAGCGGTAGGTCAGGACTTCGGCGCGCACTTCGCGCCGGTCAGGTCCGCGTTGCTGAGGTTGGCGTTGGTGAGGTTGGCCCCGCACAGATCGGCCTTCTGCAGGTTCGCGTTCTCGAAGTCGGCGCCGTTGAGGTTCGCGTCGCCGAGCTTCGCGTAGCGCAGGTCGGTGTCGCGCAGGTCGGCCTTGTAGAGATCGGCCTTGTAGAGGTCGGCCCGCAGGAGGCGGGCGTATCGGAAGCGGGCGTTCGACGCGGAGGCGTACGTGACGTTCGCGTAGGCGAGGTCGGCCTCCTTGAGGTCCGACCCCCGCAGGTCGGCCATGTAGAGGTCGGCCTTGTGGAAGCTCGCCTTCGTCAGGTTGGAGCTGCGCAGCTGCACCTTGCTCAGGTGGGCGCCGCGGAAGTTGGCGTTCGACAGGCTCGAGTTGTTGAGCTTCGCGCCGTCCAGCTTCTTGCCCGCGCACTGGGTCCGCGGCTTGATCTTGCAGCCGCCGACCGTCTTGGCCTCGGCCGCCGCGGGCACGAGCAGGAGGACGCAGGCGGCGGCGGGGAGGAGGCGAGCGAGCATCGTCAGAGCGTAGCTCCCGCCGTTTTCCACCGCGCCGTTGGACGGCGGTTCAGTAGGATGGGGAGACCTCCCGGAGTGCATCCGCCGAGGAACCCGCCCCGTGGAGTGAGACCGCCGGGGACCATCAAGTGCACAGGAGCATTTCCCTCATGTCAGAAGCAGTCATCGTGGACGCCGTCCGCACGCCGATCGGGCGCGCGGTCAAGGGGTCACTCAAGGACGTCCGGGCCGACGACCTCGCCGCCGTCCCGCTGGTCGCGCTGCAGGAGCGCAACCCGGAGGTCGACTTCTCGACCGTCGTCGACGTCATGTACGGCAACGCGGCGGGCACCGGCGAGGCCGGGTTCAACGTCGCCCGCAACGCCGCCCTGCTGTCCGGCCTGCCCGAGTCGGTCCCGGGCGTGACGGTCAACCGGTTCTGCGCCTCGTCGCTGCAGACCATCCGCAACGCGTTCCACGCCATCAAGGCGGGGGAGGGCGACACGTACATCGCCGGCGGCGTCGAGGCCATCTCGCGCAGCGTGGAGGGCGGTCCGTTCGAGTTCAACAAGGCGCTTGACGGCTCCGAGGGCTCGATCACCAACGTCTACATCCCGATGGGGCTCACGGCGGAGAACGTCGCCGAGCGCTACCAGGTCTCGCGCGAGTCGCAGGACCAGTGGGCGGAGATCTCCCAGAAGCGCGCCGTCGAGGCCCGCGACAACGGGCACTTCGACTCGGAGATCGTCAGCGTCACCACGCCCGACGGCACGGTCGTCACGCAGGACGACGGCCCGCGCGCCGGCACGACGCTGGAGAAGCTCGCGTCGCTGAACCCGGTGTTCAAGGCGGACGGCACGGTCACGGCCGGCAACGCCTGCCCGCTCAACGACGGCGCCGCCGCGGTGCTCGTCGTGTCGGAGGAGAAGGCGCAGCGCGACGGCCTCAAGCCCCGCGCCCGCATCGTCGCCTCCACCGTGGCGGCCATCGACCCGGAGTACATGGGCGTCGGGCCGATCCCGGCGATCCAGGCGCTGCTCAAGCAGGTCGGCATGACGATGGACGACATCGACGTGGTCGAGATCAACGAGGCGTTCGCCGCGCAGATCGTCCCCTGCATGGACGAGCTGAACATCCCCGCCGAGAAGCTCAACCCGTTCGGCGGCGCGATCGCCCTGGGCCATCCCTTCGGGATGACCGGCGCGCGCATCATGACGACACTGCTCAACGACCTCGACACGCTCGACGGCGAGTACGGCATCGAGTCGATGTGCGTGGCCGGCGGCATGGGCATGGCGATGCTCGTGCAGCGCGTCTCCTAGTCGCACCGCAGCATCCGTCGTACCGGCGCCCGGGCCCTGCGGCTCGGGCGCCGTTCGTTCCCTAGAGTGGCGCGATGCCATCACGCCGTGCGCTCCTCGCGCTCCCCGCCCTCCTCATGGTCCTGGCCGCGAGCACGGTGCTCGCCGGATCCGCGAGCGCCGCGTCGGCGAAGGGCTCCGGAGGCGGCGTCTCCGGCTCCATCAGCATCACGAAGAGCCAGCCGGTCGTGCATCGCTTCGTCACGGTGGACGCGTCCGCGCCGGCGACGCGGCTGCGGCTCGCGCCGCTGACGCGGAGCCGGTACGCCGATCGGGAGATCCAGTGGGCGTGCGGGCTCGCCGGAGAACCGCCGAGCAGCGGCGGCGCCACGACGATCTCCCGGACGACCGGTCCGCTGCGCGCCGGCCGGGCGCAGGACTACTGCCTGGTCGTCGTCATCGTCCGCAGCGTCCGCAAGAGCCGCACGTTCCTGGGCTCCACGGTCGACTTCGTCCGTCAGCGCGTGCAGGCGGTCGCGCTCTCCCCGGCCGGGCGGGCGTACATCTCCCGGGTGTGGGGCGCCGCGGCGGTCTCGCGCGGGGCCGATCTGGCGCTGGCGGGGTACGACCCCGCGACGCGGGCCATGCCCGCCGCGTCCGCGCTCGTGCGCGAGCATCCCTCCCTCGTGGAGCTGAGCGGGGTGGATGTCGCCGCGCCGGTGGGGCAGGCGGGCGTGTGGACGGGCGGCGCACGCGTGCGTGCGGCCTACGGCCTGGCCGACGGGACCCAGCTCTACTACGACCGGGACCAGGTGACCAAGGCGGTGGCGTCCAACGTGCTGGACGACCTGGAGATGCTCGACGAGACCCGCCGGTACACCGGTGCGCCGGCCTGGTTCGACAGCTGGACGGAATCGAGCCGGGGCGGCGAGCACGGCCACGGCCGCTGATCGGGGCGCCTCACCAGACGGTGCGCTCGGGATCGTGGGTCCGCAGGGCGCCGTCGCGCGTGACGAGCAGGGCGTCGTGGGTGCGGGCCGTCGCGTAGATGAAGCGGTCCGCGGGGTCGCCGTGCATCCCGTCGGCCCCGAGCTGCGCGGCGCGGACGGCGATCGCGCTGGTCAGCGGCAGCTCGATCGTGCGGGGATCACTGGTCAGGGCGGCGCGGACCCAGCGGGCGGGGGAGCGATCGAGCCGCACGCGCCCGCGTTCCACGAGCATCGCGACCTCCCAGGCGCTGATCGCGGACACGCCCACCTCGTCGGCCCGATCGATCGTGTCTCCCGCGGCGGCGGACAGGCGCTCAGGCGCGGCCACCCACCACAGCCAGGCGTGGGTGTCCAGGACGATCATGCCGGGTCTGCGTCCCAGCCCTCGTCGATCGGGAGCAGGAGCTCGTCGTCCTGGACGAGGAAGGTCACCGAGTGGCGCAGCGGACCCTCGTCGACGATCGGAACGAGTCGGGCGACGGGCCGGCCGTGCTTGGTGACCACGAAGGATTCGCCGGAGGCCTCGACGGCATCGAGCACCCCGAGGAGCTCGGCCTTCAAGCGGGTGGCAGTGTAGACGGAATCGGACATGACCATGGTCATCTTACCATGGTCATCTATGGGTTCGTCAGCCCAGCAGCTCCGCGATCGCCTCCTCGAGGCAGGCCGCGGCGACGTCGACCCCCGGCTCCAGCGTGCGGTCGGCGAGCAGTCCGAAGTGCACGGCGCCGTCGTAGCTCAGGACGCCCACGTTGAGCCGCTGGCTCCCCGGATTCAGCGGGACGACGGGATAGACCTCGCGCATGACCTGGCCGTTGAAGAAGAACGGCTGCTGCGGGCCGGGGATGTTCGACACCACGAGGTTGAAGGCGCGGACGGTGCCCATCGCCCGGGCCACGGTGGAGGAGATCACGGGCGGCGCCACGCCGCTGGCCCCGACGAGCAGCGCGCCCGCCCGCACCGCGGCGGAGTCCTTCAGCTTGGCCATCTGCGTGTGGATCAGCCAGATCCGCGCCTCCGGGGTCGGGGCGCTGACCGGGAGGTCGACGAGCACGGTGGAGATCCGGTTGCCGCCGTCGTCCCCCTCGCGCCGCACGCTCACCGGAACCAGCGCGACCGGCTCGGCGGTCAGCGTCACGTCGGCGATCGCCAGCCAGCGACGCAGCATCCCGGTGACGATGGCCAGCACCGTGTCGTTGAGCGTCCCGCCGGCCGCCGCTCCCGCGGCCTTCAGCGCGGGCAGCTCGGCCCGGGCCATCGCGAAGCGGCGCCCCGGGCCCAGCGGGGCGTTCAGCGGGGTCATCGGCGCCTGCGGGCGCTGGCGGGCCAGCTCGGTGACGAGATCGGTGGCGCGGCGCACGTCGGCGAGGTTGCGTCGCGGGTCGGTCGCGGCCACGGCCCGGCCCACCGAGGCGCGCAGGAAGCGCTGGGCGGCGGCGGTCGGCTCGCCGGCCATCTGGGCGAGGTGACGGATCCGGTCGTAGGAGCGCGGCGTCCAGTCACCCCCGGGATCGGGGATGTCGAGCGGCTCGGGCGTCGGGTCCAGCAGCATCGTGCCGATATCCACCGCGGCCACGCCGTCGACGAGCGCGTGGTGCATCTTCACGGCCAGGGCCAGGCGCATGCCGCCGTCCAGGCCGCTGATGCGGGTCAGCTCCCACAGCGGGCGGTCCCGGTCCAGCCGGCGGGAGAAGTCGCGGCCGACGAGGTCGCCGAGCTGCGCGCGATCGCCGGGCGCCTCCAGGTGGGCGCTGCGCAGGTGCCAGTCGAGGTCGAAGCTGGTGTCGTCGGTCCACACCGGGTTGGTCACCCCGGGGGCGGGCGCGCGCAGACGCTGGCGGTACCGCGGGATGAGGTGCAGGCGCCCGGCGACGCGGTCCGCGATCGCCGGTCCGGAGAGGGCGGGGGCGTCGTCGAAGACCAGCACCCCGCCCACCGACATGTTCACGGAGCCCTGCTCGGCGGCGAGGGCCGAGCGGTCGGCGGGCGAGAGCGGATCGGTCATCGGACCGGAGCGTATCCCGGCGCCTACTGCGGGGCCATGCGGATCGCGCCGTCCAGGCGGATCGTCTCGCCGTTGAGCATCGGGTTCTCCACGATCGCGCCGACGAGCTGCGCGTACTCGGCGGGGGCGCCCAGGCGCGGCGGGTACGGGACCGACTTGCCCAGCTCCAGGCGCGCGGGCTCCGGCAGGGCGGCGAGCAGCGGGGTGTCGAACAGGCCGGGGGCGATGGTCACCACGCGGATCGCGTAGCGGGCCAGGTCGCGGGCGGCCGGGAGCGTCATGCCGACCACGCCGCCCTTGGAGGCGGAGTAGGCGATCTGCCCGATCTGGCCGTCGTAGGCGGCGACCGAGGCGGTGTTGACGATCACGCCGCGCTCGCCGTCGGGGCCGAGCGGCTCGTTGGCGAGCATGTTCGCCGCCGCGAAGCGCAGGACGTTGAACGTGCCGATCAGGTTGATCCCGATGATGACCTCGAACGGCATCAGCGGGTGGGGGCCCTTGGAGCCCGCGACGCGCTGGGCCCAGCCGGTGCCGGCGCAGCAGCTGACGATGCGCAGCCCGCCGTCGGCCTCGGCGGCCTTGGCGATGGCGGCCTCGACCTGGGACTCCTCGCGCACGTCGCAGGGCACGAAGACCTGGCCGAGCTCGGCGGCCAGCGCCTCGCCCTTCTCGGCGTTGACGTCGGCGATGGTCACGTGGGCGCCGTCCTCGTGGAGGCGACGGACGGTGGCCTCGCCGAGCCCGGAGGCTCCGCCGACCACGATGGCTCCTGCGTTCTCGATGTTCATGCGCGGGACCCTAGACGTTCGGTGCCGGAATCCCGGTCTGGGCGCGGGGTCGGGAAAACGCCTGACAATTTCTCCCGCGGGCGTGTACGAAAACGATAGCGTGTCGTGATCCCCTGGTTGTGAGATGCCACGGGGAGTAGGTTGCAGAACGGGGCGGCGACCGTCGCCTCGTGGGTCTAGGAGGGAGAGTCATGTCAGTTCCGTCGTTCGCGCCATTGGGCGCCATCTCGTCACGCCGTCTTGCGGTGCTCGCCGTCGTCGTCACGGGGTTCGCCGCCTCGCTGCTCGCCGTCGCCGCGTCCCCCGCCCTCGCCGACGGTCCCGGTTCCGGGACGCCGTGGGCGGCCAGCGTGGGTGATTCCTACATCTCGGGTGAAGCCGGCCGCTGGGCGGGCAACACCAACGGCAGCTCGTCCAACACGGACGCGCTCGGTTCCACCGCCTACTACGACAACGCCGGCCACACGGCCGAGGAGATCGAGCGGTGTCACCGCTCCGCCGCGGCCGAGGTCCACATCGGCGGCGGGGTCAACAGCAAGAACTTCGCGTGCTCCGGCGCCACCACGTCGACCTCGACCGGCACGTACTTCAAGCCGGGCCTGGACTTCTACAGCAGCGGGTCCAACCAGGGCCAGGCCCTGATGCTGCAGAACTGGGCGTCGACGCACAACGTGAAGATGGTCAACCTGTCGATCGGCGGCAACAACTTCAACTTCGCGTCGGTCGTGCAGTCCTGCGTGGTCGACTTCCTGACCTCGCCGTCCTGGTGGAAGGACTACTGCAACGACGACTCCTCGGTGACGGCCAACTTCACGGCCGGCAACATCACCACGCAGACGAACGCGATCAAGAACGCGATCCTCAACATCAACACGGCGATGAGCAACGCGGGCTACTCGTCCTCGCAGTTCACGATCGTGGTCCAGGACTACGAGTCGCCGCTGCCCACGAGCTCGGGCATGCGCTACTCCGAGTCCGGCTACACCCGCCAGAACACTGGCGGCTGCGGTTTCTGGAACAACGACCTCAACTGGGCCAACAACACGGCCCTGCCGATCATCAACAACGCGGTGCACAACGCCGCGACGGCGACGGGGCTGTCCAACGTGAAGTTCCTGGAGCTGCAGGGCGCGTTCAACGGCCGCCGGCTGTGCGAGAACACGGTCGGGCTGCTGGAGGAGGAGGGCCTGGCCACGTGGCAGAGCGCGGGCGCGGTGGACAACTCCGAGTGGATCGAGCAGATCCGCACGGTGTCGACCGTCTTCGGCCCGTACTTCGTCCAGGAGTCGCTGCACCCGAACTACTGGGGTGAGCTGGCGCTGCGCAACTGCATCCGCCAGGCGTACAACAGCGGCACGCCGCGCGGCGGCACCTGCACGCGCTCCGCGAACGGCCTGAACGGCAACGGCGAGCCCAACATGGGGCTCAGCTAGCCGTCACGAAGACGATGCGAAGCCGTGACGGAAACGTCACGGCGCGCGTCTAGTTCCGTGACGTGTGGAGCGGGATCGTGGGGCCCATGCCCCACGATCCCAACTCCTCCGCCAATCCTGCCTTCGGTATGCGCGTACCACGCGCATACCGAAGGCAGGATCATCCGGACCGCCTCGTGGCCGAGCTCGCGGCTCGGCAGTTCGGGGTGGTGACGACCGCGCAGGTGCGGGCGTGCGGGCTGAGTCGCGACGCGATCGCGCATCGGCTGCGGACGGGCCGGTTCGTCTCGCAGTACCGCGGGGTCTACGCCGTCGGTCACGAGGTGCTTCGGCCGGTGGGCACCCGGCTGGCGGCGGTGCTCGCCTGCGGATCGGAGGCGGCCCTCTCGCATCGAGCGGGCGGCCGGCACTGGAGCGTCTGGTGGGGCTCCTCCACCCTCATCGACGTCACTCGTCCGCGGGGGCATGGGAACGGCCCGGCCGGCGTGCGGTTGCATCTCGGTCCGCTCGAGCCGGGAGACGTCGTGGTGCTCGACGGCGTTCCGGTCACCTCGTTGGCACGGACGACGATCGACATCGCTTACGGCCTCGGGGACAAGGCGCTGCGGAGACTGATCGACGACGTCGTGCGGCACCCGGCGTACGATCACCGGGCGTTGGAGGCAGAGCTCGAGCGTGGTCGTCCCGGGACGCGCGCGGTTCGCAAGCAGTTGCGCTCCCGCCACCCCGACTCCCACCGCACGCGCTCGGAGTTCGAGGCGATCGCCCTGCCGCTGCTCGCCCACCATGGCCTGCCCCAGCCGGAGGTCAACGTCTGGCTGCCGGCGCTGAGCAATGAAGTGGATCTGCTGTGGCGGCGCGAGCGCGTGGTGGTGGAGTGGGACAGCCGGGCGCATCACGACGACGACCCGGCCTTCGAGCACGACCGCGAGCAGAGCGTCGAGTTGATCACCGCCGGCTACGTCCCCCTGCGCTTCACCTGGCGGCAGCTCACGCAACGGCCCGACTGGGTCGCGTTCCACATCCGCAAGGCGCTCCATCACCGCGGTGCGGCGTGAAGTCTCCCAACCTGCCTTCGGTATGCGCGTACTACGCGCATACCGAAGGCAGGTTGGTGGCAGGAGGGGGAGGCTCCAGACCCGGCCCAACGCCGGGCCCCTAGGCCAGCGGGGCGTGGGCCTCGTCGCGGATCACGTGCATGACCGCGTTGATGAGGGCCAGGTGGGTGAAGGCCTGGGGGAAGTTGCCCAGGTGGCGGCCGGTCTCGGCGTCGAGCTCCTCCGCGTACAGCTCCAGCGGGGAGGCCAGCGACAGCAGCCGCTCGCACAGCGCCCGGCCGCGGCGGCGCTCGCCGATCTCCAGCAGCGCGCTGACCAGCCAGAAGGAGCAGATGAGGAACGAGCCCTCCTCGCCGATCAGTCCGTCGTCGGTCTCCTCGGTGCGGTAGCGCAGCACGAGGCCGTTGTGGCTGAGCTCGTCGGCGACCGCCAGCACGGTGGCCCGCACGCGCGGATCGTCGCCCGGGAGGAAGCGCACCAGGGGCACGAGCAGGCAGGAGGCGTCGAGCGCGTCGCTGTCGTAGTGCTGGACGAACACGCCGCGGTCGTCCGTTCCGCGGTCGCAGATCTCGGCGTGGATCGTGTTGGCGACCTCGCGCCACGTGTCGGCCAGCGCGTCCTTGCCCCGCTGGGAGGCCAGGCGGGCGCCGCGGTCCAGCGCGACCCAGCACATGAGCTTGCTGGAGACGTAGTGCCGCGGCTCGCCGCGCGCCTCCCAGATGCCCTGGTCCGGCAGCTGCCAGGCGTTCATCGCCGCGTTGGCCTGATCCTCGATCACCGGCCACAGGCGCTGGGACGTGTGGCCGTAGGCCCGGCTGTGCAGGTAGATCGAGTCGAGGACCGCGCCGAACACGTCGTTCTGGCGCTGGTCGAACGCCCCGTTGCCGATGCGCACGGGGGAGGCGCCCTCGTAGCCGGTCAGGTGGTCCAGCGTGCTCTCGGGCAGCTCGCGCTCCCCGCCGACGCCGTACATGATCTGCAGCGACCCGTCCTCGTTGCGCTCGACGTCGGCCACGAACTGGACGAAGTCGTCGGCCTCCCAGCTGAGGCCCAGCGCGTTGAGGCCGGCGAGCGTGAACGTCGCGTCGCGCATCCAGGTGTAGCGGTAGTCCCAGTTGCGTACGCCGCCCGGCGTCTCGGGGAGGGAGGTGGTGGCCGCGGCGACCATCGCGCCGGTCGGCATGTAGGTCAGCCCCTTGAGGACCAGGGCGCTGCGCTGCAGCTGCCCGCGCCAGCGATGGTCGGGGAACGTGCCGCCGGCCAGCCACTGGCGCCAGTACTCGCCGGTGTTCTGCAGCGCGGTCTGGGCCTCGACGGCGTCACGGGGCCCGTCGAGCAGGCGCGACCACGACAGGGCCGCGAAGCGGACGTCACCCTTGCGCAGGCGGTGGCGGGCCCGCACGGAGTTGCCCTCGATCCCCAGCCGCATGTCCGACCACAGCCGCAGCCGGTGCGTGCCGTCGGTCGCGTCGTGGGCGTCGGGCTCGTCCTCCACCGGCGTCCAAGTCGCGGGGTTGCGGCCGTAGTCGAACATCGGCTCGCACAGCAGCTCGGCCTGCACCTCGCCGTGGACGCACTCGATCGTGCGCACGAGGACGTGGTGGGAGTCGTAGTCGGCGGGGGGCCGCGTGTGGGCGGTGGCGGTGCCCTGGGTGCGCGGGCGCCAACGGTCGACGACGAGCGCGTCGCGGACGACCGCCCAGCCCGTCGGTGTCATCCAGGTCGTCTCCAGGACGTTGGTGCCCGGCTCGTAGCGCCGGCCGGCGGGCACGCCGGTGGACGCGGGCCCGAGGCGGAAGCCGCCCGCGGACCGGTCGAGGATGGCGGAGAAGACCGACGGGGAGTCGAAGCGCGGCGGGCACAGCCATTCCACCGTGCCGTCCGGCGCGACGAGCGCGCTGGTGTGGCAGTCGGACAGGAACGCGTAGTCCGCGATGGGCGGGAACGGCGACTGGGCGGCGGTGCGGTCGACGAACGGCGTCGGCGCGTGGTCCGGCATCAGGTCCATCGCCCCGGCCCGCGGCGGCGGCGCGCCATCCATGCGCTCGTGCTGCGACGTCCGGTCCTCGCGGGTGCTCACGGGAGGGATGGTGGCAAACCCGGGGCGCGGGGGCGTGCGATGGCTCACGTCTTGCGTGGCCTCAGGCCTCGTTCCACCGCCACGTGACCCGCGTGCCGTGCTCGAAGCCGAGCACGCAGATCGATGCGGTGGACAGCGCCAGCCGCCCGCCGAACGCCGCCGGCTGCTCCAGCCAGCGGGCGCCGAGCACGCGCAGCACGTGCCCGTGGGCGAAGAGGGCGACGTCGCCGTCGGCCTCCAGCGCCTCGGCGATCACCCGGTCGACGCGCGCGCCGACGTCGCCGGCCTGCTCCCCGCCGGGGCAGCCGTCGGTCCACAGGGACCAGTCGGGGCGCGTCTTCTGGATCTCCGCGGTGGTGATCCCCTCGTAGTCCCCGTAGTCCCATTCCAGGAGGTCGTCCCGGTCGACCGTCCGGTCTCCGAGCCCGGCCAGCGCGGCGGTCTCCCGCGCGCGGCCCAGGGGGGAGGACAGCACGGCGGCCCAGTCGTGGCCCGCGATCAGCGCCTCGGTCTTCGCCGCGCGCTCGCGCCCGGCGTCGGTGAGGGGGATGTCGGTGCGGCCGGTGTGCCGGCCGCTGAGCGACCACTCGGTCTCGGCGTGGCGGAAGAGCCACACCTCGTGCGTCGCGGCCACCCTCAGTCCTCGGGAACGGCGGCCGCGTCGGCCACCACCGTCAGCTTCGACCGGTCCAGCAGCGAGGACGGCACGTGCGTGGTGGGCCGGCCGAACAGGCCGCGCATCGCCTCGCGCTTTCCCGCGCCCTCGGTGAGCAGGAGGATCGCCCGCGCCTCGTTGAGCTTGTCCAGCGTCAGCGACACCCGGTCCGGCGGCGGCTTGGGCGCGCCGTGCACGCCGACCGCGACCCCGGTGGCGTCGAGCCCCGCGTTGTCGGGGAACAGCGAGGCGGTGTGGCCGTCCTCGCCCAAGCCGAGCAGCGCCAGGTCCAGCACGGTGTCCCCCAGCAGGAGGGCGTACTGCTCGGCCGCGGCCTCGGCCCCCAGCTCGCCCTCGATCCGGTGGAGGATCGCCCCCGGCGCCTCCAGCGCCTCGCGGACCATCCGCACGTTGGCATCCGGGTCGTCGGCACCGACGCAGCGCTCGTCGCCGAACCACAGGTGCACCGCGCTCCAGTCGGGCACGAGCGGCCCGACCAGCGTGTAGGCGCGCCGCGGCGTGGTGCCGCCGGCGAGGGCGACGTGGGCGACGCCGCGCGCGTCCAGCGCGTCGGCGATGGCGGTGGCGACGCGGGCGGCGGCCTCGCGGCCGGCCGCCTCTCCGTCCGCGACGGTGATGACCGTGGGCTTCATGGTTCGTCCCTTCGTGCGTCGAGGGGTTGCTGATCGGCCCGCAGCTTCTCATCGGCGCGGATCACGTGCATGACCGCGTTGATGAGGGCGAGGTGGGTGAAGGCCTGGGGGAAGTTGCCCAGGTGCCGGCCGGTGTGCGCGTCGATCTCCTCCGCGTACAGGTCCAGCGGGGACGCGTAGCCGAGCATCCGCTCGCACAGGTCGCGGGCCCGCTGCGTCTCGCCGACCTCCTCGAGCGCGGCGACGAGCCAGAACGAGCAGATCGCGAACGTGCCCTCCTCGCCGCTGAGCCCATCGTCGGTCTCCTCGACCTTGTAGCGCAGGACGAGCCCGTCGACCGTCAGCTCGTCGGCGATGGCCAGCACCGTCGCCTTGATGCGCGGGTCGTCGGCGGGCAGGAACCGCACGAGCGGCGCGAGCAGCAGGGCGGCGTCGAGCGCGTCGGTGCCGTAGTGCTGGACGAAGACGCCGCGCTCGTCGACCCCGTGCTCGAGGATGTCGGCCTGGATCTCGTCGGCGTGGGCCTGCCAGCGCTCGGCGGTGGCCGCGTCCTCGCGCAGGCGGGCCAGGCGGGCGCCGCGGTCGCAGGCCACCCAGCAGAAGATCTTGGAGGAGACGAAGTGCTTGGGCTCGCCCCGGACCTCCCAGATCCCCCGGTCGGGCTCCCGCCAGTGGGCGATGGCCTGCTCGACCTGGCGGGCGAGGATCGGCCACATCTCGTCGGGCAGGTAGTCCCGTGACTTGGTGTGGAGGTAGACCGAGTCCAGGAAGACGCCCCACACGTCGTGCTGCTTCTGGTCGAACGCGCCGTTGCCGATGCGCACCGGCCGGGCCCGCTCGTAGCCCTCCAGGTGGTCCAGCGTGGACTCCTCCAGCTGGCGCTCCCCGCCGATCCCGTACATCACCTGCAGGTCGTCCTCGGCGGCGACGTCGAGGATGAACGAGAAGAAGTCGTTGGCCTCCCAGTCGAAGCCGAGGGTGAACAGCCCCCACAGCATGAACGTGGAGTCGCGGATCCACGAGTAGCGGTAGTCCCAGTTGCGCTCGCCCTGCGGCGTCTCGGGCAGGGACGTGGTGGCCGCGGCGACCATCGCGCCGGTCGGCGCGTAGCTCAGCCCCTTCAGCGTCAGCGCGCTGCGCTGCAGGTACCCCCGCCACGGATGGTCGGGAAACTCTCCGCGTGACAGCCACTCGTGCCAGTAGTCGGCGGTGCCGGCCAGGCGCGTGTGCGCGTCCTCGTAGGTCTGCGGGGCGGGATGCTCGCTCCAGGACAGGGCGACGTAGGCCAGGTCGCCGTCGCGCATCGTGGTCCGCGCGCGCACGCGATCGCCCTCGATGCCCAGGCGCAGGTCGGTGGTGAGCCGCAGGTTCGTCTCGCAGTCGGGCGACCGGCCGACGAGCTCGGAGTAGCCCTCTCCCTCGTAGTCCCACTTCACGCGCTGCGTGCCGTACTCGAGCATCGGCTTGCAGTCCATGACCATCTCGACCGAGCCGTTGACGCAGCGCAGCGTCCGCAGCAGCACGTGGTCGGCGTCCCAGTCGGTCGGCGGGCGCCGGTGGGTGCGGGAGCGGTCGTGCTCGTGGTGCCACGGGCCGATGAGCAGCACGTCGCGGACGATCACCCAGCCGGTCTTGGTGCCCCACGTGGTCTCCAGGACCATGGTCCCCGGCAGGTAGCGCCGCCCGGCGGGCACGGTCACGTTCGACGGGTTCAGGCGGAAGTGGCCGGCGTCGCGGTCGAGCATCGCGCCGAACACCGACGGGCCGTCCATCCGCGGCAGGCACATCCACTCGATCGAGCCGCTCGGCCCGACCAGCGCGGTGACCTCGCAGTCGGACAGGAACGCGTAGTCCGCGATCGGCGGGAAGGGGCTGCCGCCGAGCGGCACGTCCCCGAGGATCTTCTTCATCCGGCGAGCTCCTGGGCGGCGGTCAGGGACGGGCGGTACACGGGGTCGCGCAGCATGGCCTGGCGGATGCCCTCGCCGAGGATCCCACCCTCCCCGCGGGAGGCGCCCATGATCGTCCAGCGGTGCTCGCGGGCGCCGCTCTCGTCGGTGCGCACGGCGGCGAGGCCGCCCCGGTCGCGATCCAGGGAGATGCTCGTGCCGTCGGCGGTCTCCAGGGTCAGGCCCGCGAGGCCGCGCACCCGCAGGGGGACGCGCTCCAGGGTGATCCGCACCTCCTGCAGGCCCCGGCCGTGGATGACGCCCGACCACTGCCCGAGCGCGTCCTGGGTGAGCGGGGCGGCGGTCCAGCCCAGCCGCGAGGCGAGCCAGCCGACGAGCAGCAGGGCGACGACGGCCGAGCCCTGCTCGTGGCGGATCGTCACCCCCGAGAGGCGGTCGAGGGCCACGCGCTCGCTGGGCGGGTCGAAGAGGGCGGCGATCCGCTCGCGCCACGGCACCGAGCGCAGCCAGGCGAGGTCGACGACGATCGCCCGGTCGACCAGGGCGGCGGCGCGGGCCAGCCCGTCGGCGGCGTCGAACTCGTCGACGCCGTCCAGGAGGACGATCTGGGCGATCTTCAGCAGGGCCGCGACCGCGTCGTCGTGCCCGTGCGGCGACCAGATCAGCGTCGGCAGGTCGGTGACGACCAGCGGGTCGACGATCGTCTCGAGGTGCTCCAGGTGCTGCGGGCCGACGTCGAGGATGACCAGCTCGCGGGCCAGCGTCAGGTCGGCCTCACCCCGGACGGCGACGCTGACCTGCGCGTCGATGCCGCGCCGGCCCTGCTCGACCTGGCAGACGATCGTGCGCGACGGCTGGTTGCGACCGACCTGGCGCAGGCGGTTGGCGATCTCCCCGCTCCACTCCTTGTCGACCACGGCCACGAGGTTGAGGACCCGGGCGGGGACCGAGTCGGGCTCGGCGGTGTGCCGGTCGACGAGCATGTCCCGCAGGGCCTGCTCGACGGCGTCGGGGGTGGTGTCGCTGGCGGTCCAGACGGAGTCGGCGATCGCGGACATCGGCTAGATCGCCCGCCAGGCGTCACCGTCGTCCAGGATGGCGTCGGCCTCGGGTGGCCCCTGCGTCCCGGCGGGGTACTCCGGCAGCGGCCCGGGGGTCTGCGCCCACGTGGAGACGATGGGGTCGCAGATCCGCCACTGCTCCTCCGCCTCGTCGTTGCGGGTGAACAGCGTGGCGTCGCCGCGCATCGCGTCGAGGATCAGCCGCTCGTAGGCCTCCGGGGACTGCGACAGGAACGCGGTGCCGTAGAGGAACTCCATCTTCACCGGGCGGATGCGCATCCGGGTGCCGGGGATCTTCGCGCCGAGGGAGATCGACACGCCCTCGTTGGGCTGCAGGGTGAGCACCAGCACGTTGGGGCGCACGCCGCCCGCCCCGTCGTCCTGGGCGAACGCGAGGTGGGGGACAGGCTTGAAGGTGATGGCGATCTCCGTGACCTTGCGGGCCAGGCGCTTGCCCGTCCGCAGGTAGAAGGGGATCCCCGCCCAGCGCCAGTTGTTGACGCTGAGCCGCATCGCCGCGTACGTCTCGGTGGTGGAGTCCGGCGGGACGTTGGCCTCGTCGTGGTAGCCGACGACGGCCTCCCCGGCCTCGGTGCCCGCGGCGTACTGCGCGCGCACGGACATGCCCGGGACCTGCTCCGGGGTGGGCGCCGGGATCGCGTGCAGCACCTTGACCTTCTCGTCGCGGACGTCGTCGGCGGTGAACGACACCGGAGGCTCCATGCAGAGCAGGCACAGCAGCTGGAGCATGTGGTTCTGGACGAGGTCGCGCAGGGCGCCCGCGCCGTCGTAGTACCCGGCCCGCGTGCCGATCCCCAGGTCCTCCGCCGCCGTGATCTGCACGTTGTCGATGAAGTTGCGGTTCCACAGCGGCTCGAACATGCCGTTGGCGAAGCGGAAGGCCAGCAGGTTCTGGACCGTCTCCTTGCCGAGGTAGTGGTCGATGCGGAAGACCTGGTCCTCGCGCAGCACCGAGAGCACGTCGCGGTTGAGCTGGCGGGCCTCGGCGAGCGAGGTGCCGAACGGCTTCTCGATCACCGCGCGTACGCCGCCGTCGCACTTCGTCAGGCCGGCGTTGCCCAGTTCCTCCACGATGATCGGGAAGAACATCGGGGCGGTCGACAGGTAGTACACGCGGCTCAGCGGCTCGGGCGCACCCTCGTCGTAGGTGCGCAGCGCGGCGGCCAGGCGCTCGTAGGCGTCGGCCTCGTCGAAGGACCCCGTCACGTACCGCGCGTTCCCCAGCAGCGCGGCGAGCACGTCCTCGCTGATCTGCCGCCGGCTGAACTGGCGGATCGCGTCCGCGCACTCGGCCCGGAACTCCTCGTCGGTCATCGCCGCGCGGGAGAACCCGACGAGGTTGAAGCGCACCGGCAGCGCGCCCTCGTGGGCCAGGTTGTAGAGCGCGGGGAGGAGCTTGCGCTTGGCCAGATCGCCCCCCGCCCCGAAGATCGTCAGCGTCGTCGGATGGACCGGCAGCCGCTCCAGCGCCTTGACGAGGGGGTTGTCCGGCAGGTCGCCGGCCGGCGCGCCGGTGCTGGGGGCTGTCATTCGATGTCCTCGGAAGCCGCTTCGTGGGGTGAGGGGATTATCTGCGGACGATCATGGGCTGTCGTTGTCCACCCGGCGCGAGGTCATGCCTGGTCGTTGTCCAGTGAGTCCAGGTCGGCGGCGAAGTGATCGCTCTCGATCGCGGCGATCTTCGACAGGCGCCGTACGTGGCGGGCCTCGCCGCTGAACGCGGCGCCGAGGAAGGCGGTGACGCCCTCGGTGGCGATCGCCTCGCCGATGACGCGCGCGCCGAGGCACAGCACGTTGCAGTTGTCGTGGGTCACGCACTGGGCGGCCGTGTAGTGGTCGTGGCCGACGCCCGCGCGGATGTCCGGGAGCTTGTTGGCCCCGATGCACACCCCGGCGCTGGAGCCGCAGACGATGACCGCGCGGTCGGCACGGCCCTCGTGGACCGCGGCGCAGGCCTCCAGCACGGCGTTGGGGTAGTCGTCGTAGCGCCCCAGGTCGAGCGGCTCGTGGCCGCTGCCGGTGACGGCGCCCAGCACCGCGTCCTTCAGGGGGACGCCGGCGTGGTCGAATGCGCATGCAACCTTCATCGCTGCTCCTCTTCGAGTTCCTGGCCGGCGAGGAGGGCGGCTCCGCGCATGCCCGCGTCGGGACCGTACCGGCTCAACCTGATCTCGGTGCTCGTGCCCGAGCCGGGCACCACGAACCGGGCCGCGGCGGCCTTGGCCGGCTCGAGCAGGAGGTCGCCCGCCGCGCTGATCCCGCCGCCGATCGCCACCACGTCGGGATCGAAGACGTTGATCGCGTTGGCGATGCCCACGCCGAGCCGCTCGCCGAGGACGCGCAGCGCGTCGATGGCCGCGAGGTTGCCCGCGCGGGCGGCGTCGACCACGGTGTGGTCGGGCAGGCTGCGGGCCCGGCCGATCGCGTCGAGCGCCCGGCCGGAGGCGACCCGCTCCAGCGAGCCGAGCTGCGGGAAGGGCGTGGCGGGCGGGGCCCCGTCGGCGAGGTCGCCGGCCACGAGCTGGTGGCCGACCTCGCCGGCCGCACCGGTGGCGCCGCGGAAGATCCGGCCGTTGATGACGATCCCGCCGCCCACGCCGGTGCCGACGGTGAACATCACGAGGTGGCGCACGTCGGCGACGTTGTCGTCCCCGAATGCCTCGGCCAGCGCGGCGACGGTGGCGTCGTTGTCGACGTAGACCGGGGTGTCGAGGCGCTCGGTGAGCAGGTGGCGCAGCGGCACGCCGGCGAGCGGGATGTTCACGCTGCTGCGGGCGGTGCCGGTGGCGAAGTCGACGATGGAGGGGACGCCGATGCCTACCGCGTCGGCCGGCCCGGCCGCCGCGATCATCGTCGCAAGCTGCTCGACGAGGGCCTCGTTGCTGTCCAGCTCGGTGGGCTGGCGGTCGTGCTCGGTGACCGTGCCGTCCTCCAGCACGGCGACCGCCACCTTCGTCCCGCCGACGTCGACCCCGATGTACCGCTCTCCCATTGCCCCGCATCCTGTCAGGTCGGCCCGGCGGCGCCATGATCGAGACGTGAACGGTCACAGGATCGCGGCCGGTGCGAATCACCGATGATGCGCCCCACCGCCCACCGAGACGACGACGAAGCGCTGCTCGCCGCCATGGCCGGCGGGGACGAGCGGGCGTTCGAGACGTTCTACCGTCGCCACCTGGGCGCGGTCACCGGCTTCCACCTGCGACGCACGGGCCGGCCTGAGGTCGCGTTCGACCTGACCGCCGAGACGTTCGCGGCGGTCGTCGCCGGCTGCGACCGCTTCGATCCGGAACGTGGGTCGGCCCTCGGCTGGCTGTACGCGATCGCGGCCAACAAGCTGCGCGACAGCCTGCGGCGCGGCCGGGTCCAGGACGAGGCGCGCCGGCGGCTCGGGCACGAGCGCATCGCCCTGGACGACCACGACCTGGAGCGGGTCGACGAGCTGGCCCGCGGCGAGGACGAGCTGGGCCTGCTGGCGCGGCTGGCCGCGCTGCCCGAGGACCAGCGCACGGCGATCGTCGCCCGGGTCCTCGACGAGCGCGACTACGCGGAGATCGCGGCCACGCTGGCCTGCTCGCAGGCGGTGGTGCGCCAGCGCGTGCGCCGCGGCCTGCGGCGGCTGCGCCTGCAACTGGAGGAGACGACATGAGCGGACACGACGACCTGGAACGCCAGCTGCGCGGGAGCGTGCGGGCGCGGGCGACGGGGGCTGCGCCCGAGCCGGAGCGGCCGCCGCGTCGCTCCTGGTGGCGGGGCCGCCCGCTGCTCCTGATCGCCGTCCCCGCGGTGCTCGTGGCGGGCGTCGCCACGGCGGCCACCCAGCTCGGCGGCGGCCACAGCGTCGGGTACCAGGCCGATCGACTGGTGACCAATGCCTACCACCGGGCCGGCGCGTCGTGCCACCGGACGTTCAGCTCGACCCTGGCCCCCGTGATCGACGCGCTTCCGGGATCCCGGGTCACCGACGTGCTGCCCGGCCTCGCCCGCCGGCCGGCTGCGGCCCCGCCGGCGCGGGCGCTGCGCAGAGCGCGCACGACGGCGGGCGGCGCGGTGCTGCTCCCCACCCTGCGGACCTACACGTTCCCGGGGGGTGTGGAGGTCACCCTCTTCGCCTCGCGAGGCCCGGCCGGGGCCGGGAGGTACGTCGACGCCGACCGGTGCGAGCGGGCGACGCGCGCGGCGCTCGTCCGCGCCCGTGCGTCCACGCGCCCGCCGGTCTACGCGGCCGCGCTCCGCATCGTCCGGCGGATGTTCGACGTCGGGCCGGGCTTCGAGGCGCTGCACATGGTGCTCGTCCGGCCCTTTCGCGGCGGCCGGGGACTGACCCTGGGCGCGGAGCCGTCGCGGCGGCCCGGCCCGGTCGTGCGCACCGGCGTGTGGACGGGCCTCGGCGCGAGCCACGTCACCACCTACGCCGGCATCGTCGGGCCGGACGTCGCGGCCGTCCACGTCGATCCGGCCTCGGGCACGAAGACCCGGGTCCACCGCATCGCGCATCCGAAGCACGGGGTGTTCGTCCTCACCCTGCCCAGCCGGCACGGCCGGATGATCCTGCGGGAGTACGGGGCGGACGGCCGGTACCTGCGCCGCGGCTGGTTCCCCCGCTGACGCTTCGTTGGCACATCCTTCGGCCCCGGGCCGAAGGATGTGCCAACGAAGCCT
>Ga0164241_10001763_pt1 | contig 25398 bp, 30 predicted proteins | sample OricomyardsoilBY_FD_108780 | JGI IMG/M metagenome (GOLD analysis project Ga0164241, IMG submission 108780) | Backyard soil microbial communities from Emeryville, California, USA - Original compost - Back yard soil (BY) | ecosystem: Environmental > Terrestrial > Soil > Unclassified | place: USA... | reverse complement strand
TGTCGCCGGAGTATGTGGCCTTTTCTGGGCGTGCCAGTTTGGTCGGGTTTCTGCAGGTCTTCCGCGCCTCGAACGCTCTCTGAGGTCCTGGCCGTGGCTTCCCGGTTGATGGGCCGCGGCCGGGGCCTCATCGGAGGTCGCGTCTTGGCCGGGGCTCAGCCGCAAATGAGCTGCGGCTGGGCTGGTCGGCGTGCAGCGTAAGGCCGCTCAGCTCGCTGTAAAGTCCCGCGCCTCACCCAGCGCTGGGCACGTCGCCGTGGCGGGACTTGAAAGCGAGCCTCCCTCGCGGCCTTGGCACGCCCTTACGGGCAGGCCTGCAGGGCTGCCCCAATCTCTGCGCACACCACCCAGCCCAGCCGCCCGTGAACGGGAGCCGTATCGCTCTGCCGCGACCGGGAGCCGGCCGTGGGTTCCGCCGTGAACGGGAGCCGGCGGCCCAGCCCGGCCGCCCGTGAACGGGAGTCGCGTCGGGAGCCTCGTGATCGGGAGCTGGCTAGACGTGGTGCGTGACCGGGAGCCTCTTCCACGTCCGCACTCTTACTTTCCGGCTCGAGCCGGCTCTCGTGGCGAGGTCGCGCGTGGGTCGGTGGGTCAGGTGTGCGTCATCGGGGCGTCAGCAGACCAAACGAGCATTCCGGACGGGGAAACGGTCGACAGGGAGGCGGGGTGCGATGTCGGACAGGCACTTGTCACCGGTGCGTTCGCGCACGGTGATCTTCAAGCTGTTCGGGTCCGTCGGGGTGGTCTCCGACGGGCGGTTGCTGGCGATCCAGGGCGGCCGGCAGCGCACGCTGCTGGCCACGTTGCTGATCAACTCGGGCAAGGTCGTCACGAAGGAGCAGTTCTTCGAGGAGCTGTGGGAAGGCAGACCGCTGGCCAAGGCGAACAACGCGCTGCAGGCCCTGGTCACCCGGCTGCGCAGGCTCCTGCGCGCCACCTTCGGCGACGACTTCGCCCGGGAACGGCTGATCACGCTGCCCACCGGGTACGTGCTGCACGCCGACACCGAGGAGATCGACGCGAAGCTGTTCGAGCACCTCGTCGGCCTGGCACACGCCGAACTGGCCACCGACCCGGTCACCGCGCGCGATCTGCTCACCGAGGCGCTCGACCTGTGGGACGGGCCCGTGCTGGAGGGCGTGGAGGGCGGACCGCTGTGCCACAGCTCGGTGCTGCACTACGAGGAGAGCCGGCTCTCGGCCATCGAGGACAAGTTCCACGCCTGCATCGCGGCCGGCATCCAGGGTGGCGTGATCAGCGAGCTGAAGAAGATGGCCATGCTCTACCCGTGGCGCGAGCGGCTCGCCGAGATGCTCATGATCGCTCTGTACCGCTCCGGACGGCAGGCCGACGCGCTGCGCGAGTACAACATCGTTCGACGACGGCTCGTGGACGAACTGGGAATGGAACCCTCCTCCATGCTCCAAGATCGGATGCAGGCCATCCTGAACCAGGACCCGTCGCTGGACCTCGTTCCGGACCCGGGCAGGGTGGGCAGGGTAGCGGGATAACTGGTTGCAGACGCACAGTTCTCGACCCAGAGTGATACCGGCTGACGTATATGTCCGGCTCGTGAGCGCATACGGTAACCTCGTTGCCAAAGTTGCCAAGTCCCGACGAAGTTAGGAAACCAACCGGGCGGTTTCTATTGACAAACCGGGCGGTCGGTTTTGTAGGCTTGAGGTGCGGCCGAGTTGTTGCCGATCAAAACGGTTGGCAGTCGTCCGCGACGAACGGCCACAGGAGACCGAAGTGGACATTGACGTTTTAGGGCCCCTAGTCGCCCGACAAGGTGGCGCGTCGGTGGTCCCCACCGCCGCGAAGCCACGTAAGGTATTGGCAATGCTCACCGTGCACGCCGACCAGGTGGTGCCGATGGCGTCCCTGTTCGAGGAGCTGTGGGGCGAGAACATCCCACGCAGCGCCAACACGACGGTGCAGACTTACATCCTGCATCTGCGCAACCTGATCGGTGCGGCGCTCGACCAGTCGCCCGCCGACGGACCGAAGGACCCGAAGCGCGTGCTGGTCACCTATCCGGGCGGGTACCTCCTGGACACCATGGGTGGCCGGGTGGACGTGCACGACTTCGACAAGCTGGCCGCGCTGGGGCACCGCGCACGGGAGATGGGCGACTACGAGGCCGCGTCGCGCAACTTCACCGAGGCGCTCGCGGTGTGGCGGGGTCGCGCACTCGTCGACGTGCAGACCGGCCCGCTGCTGGAGGTCGAGTCGCACCGGCTGGAGGAGGCCCGGCTGAACGTGCTGGACCGCCGCATCGATGCGGACCTGCGCCTGGGGCGTCACCACGAGCTGCTGGGCGAGCTGGCCGGACTCGTCGGCCGCTACCGCACGCACGAGGGTCTGCACGCACATCTGATGCTTGCGCTGTACCGGTCCGGACGTCGCGGTGAGGCGATCGACGTCTATCGCCGCATGCGTACGGGCCTGGTGAACGAGCTCGGCCTCGAGCCGTCGCCGAGCCTGCGCAGGCTGCAGCACGCGATCCTCATGTCGGATCGTCGGCTCGCCGAGGTCGGTACCGAGGCAGCCGCGCTGGACCGAGCGGGTTGACCACTTGGGCGCGCAAATAGGACCAAAAGTAGGGCTGCGGGGACCAGCCCTACTTTGGCATGTTTGCCCGGGTGAGAGCCCTCGGAAGGATGCTCCGCTCAACGGTTGAGCGGACGCGACCCGGGGACGTGTGGTGACAAAACAATCGAGAGCGGTGAATACCCGGCTGCACCTTGTGCGGTCGGCTGCGGAACTGTTCGACCGCAACGGTTTCTCCGGCGCGACGCTCGAGGACGTCAGTCGCGCGGCCGGAGTGACCAAGGGCGCCTTCTACTTCCACTTCGCCTCGAAGGACGAGCTGGTCGGAGCGATCCAGGCGGAGGCGTGCACGATGCTGCGCACCACCGTCTACCGCCTGCTGGACGGCGGTGTTCCGGTGCTGCAGTGCCTCGTGGACCTGACACACGAGCTCGCACGCTGGCTGGAGACCGAACCGGTCGTGCGCGCGAGCCTGCGCACGGCCCGTGAGTGCGGACACCGCGGCGGGCCGTTCCTGGACTTCTACGTCGACCTGCTGTCCAGCGTGGAAACCATGCTGCTCAGCGCGGAGCAGTCGGACGGCCTCAACGAGCGGGTGAAGGTGGAGCAGGCGAGCACGCTGATCCTCACCGCGCTCGCCGGCACCGAGATGTTGTGGTGGTCGGGCATCCGCAACGGCAGCATCCGGGACAACTTCACGGACATGTGGACGCTGCTGCTGCCCGTTCTGGCACCGCCGGGCGACGTGCCCAAGATCGACCCGGCCGGACGGGCAGCGCCGGACTGAGGCGGGAAGCCGCGCGACGCCTCAGGCGACCGCGCCGTAGCCGGCCGTGCCGCCGGGCTGGAACCGCGCGTGGCGCCGCGGCGGCACGAGGCCGGGCAGCGCGAAGGACCACAGGTCGGTGACCCGCTCGTGGATGTCGGCCATCCCGGTGAGCACCTCGGACTGGCTCCACACGCCCAGGAACGACGCCGACACCCAGTTCGCCACGCGGTAGGGGTCGAGGTTCGCGCGGAGGTCGCCGCGCTCCTGCGCCGCTGACATCCACACGGTCATCAGGTCGATCCACCGGCGGTAGGTGTTCGGGATCGGCGCCGAGAAGTTCGACTCGACCACCAGGCGCATGCCCGCGCGTACGCGAACGCTCGTGCGCAGGTTGTGGGCCATCTCGTGGCAGAGGTCGATCGCCGTCTGCAGGCCGACCTCGTCGCGCGAGTCGAACCCGTCCTCCAGCGAGAACTGCTCCTCGACGAGGACCTTCGCGAGCTCCTCCTTGGAGGAGAAGTGGAAGTACAGCGCGCCCTTCGTGACTCCGGCTCTGGCAAGGATGTCCGACAGGCTGGCGCCGCTGAAGCCGTGCTCGTCGAACACCGCGGCCGCCGCATCGAGGATGCGGCGGCGGGTTCGTTCCGCGCGTTCCTGCCGTGCCAAGGACTTCTCCGTGGTCGTAGTGGTTTTCCGCTGCTTCCAGGATGACATGGTGGACGAACGCGGCGCTCGCCCACTCGAGGCTGGCTCGATCCTCGCTCCAGCATAGCCCAAAAAGGGGTGGATGAACCCTCGAGAAAAAACCGGGTGGTAGGTATCTTTGTAAATGACCAACGTCACATACCTCGATCGACACATCGCAAGATCGTTTCAAAGTGGAGGGCGTGTCGCGATGACTACGATGATCGGCCAAGGCCGTCGGTTAGCGGACCTGTTACCTGGATCCGTCGGCTTTCAGCAGACGGTGCCACGGGTGCTGGTCCACCGGACTGCCGTGTCCGAGGTGTTCATCACCGATCTGCAGGTAGCCGATGAGCAGACCTCTCACATCGGCGCGCAGTGGCCACGTGCGCACAGCTTTTTCGGCCCGAAGATGCGGCTGCACGACCCGATGCTGCTGGCCGAGACGATCCGGCAGGCCACGCTGGTGGTCGCGCACCGGGCGTTCGACGTGCCGCACGACGCGCAGTTCGTGCTGCTCGAGCTGACCTACGAGGTGAGCGAGCACGGCCTGCGGCTGGAGTCGGGACCGGCCAACATCACGCTGGTCGGCCACGTCGCCGACATCCGCAAGCGCAAGAACTCGGTCGCCGGGATGTCGCTGGAGTACGACTGCTACCGCGACGGGGAGCGGGTCGCCGGCGGATCCATCCGCTGGCGGTGCATCTCGGCCGCCTCGTACGCCCGCGTGCGCGGCGACCACCACAACGCGGCGCGCACGTCGGCCACCGAGCCGACGCCGGTCGCCCCGGAGCTCGTCGGGCGCCACCACGACACGGACGTCGTGCTCGGCGCATCGCCGCTGCCCGACACCTGGCTGTTGCGCGTCGACACCGACCATCCGGTGATGTTCGACCACATGGTCGACCACGTGCCGGGGATGATGGTCGTCGAGGCGTCGCGCCAGGCCGCGCAGCTGCTGACCGGTCGCTCGGACCTGGTCCCGGCCTGCGGAGCGTTCACCTTCACGCGCTACATCGAGCTGGACGAGCCCTGCATCGTCCGGGCCGAGGCGCGCGAGGACGACGTCGTCAAGGTCATCTTCGAGCAGTCCGGCAGCGTCGCCGTGACCGCTGTCCTCAAACCGCTCGACCGCGGCTGAGCGAGCGTCGTCATGGACACCATCCGGCACACCTCATCCGGCGCCACGAGCGCCGACCGGTGGTCACCCGGCGACATCGGCGACCTGGCGGGACGCACCGCCGTGGTCACGGGCTCGAACAAGGGGATCGGGCGCAGGCTCGCGCGCGATCTCGCCGAGCACGGGGCACGCGTGGTGATCGCCACGCGCGACGCCGCCCGCGGAGACGCGGCGGTGGCGGCGATCCGCCGCGAGATACGAGCGGCCGACGTGCACCGCGAGGAGCTCGACCTCGCAAGCCTGCGCTCGGTCCGCACGTTCGCCCGCCGGTTCGGCGAGCGGTACGGCAGGCTCGATGTGCTGATCAACAACGCGGCCGTCGGCTACGGGCCCTACCGCCGCACGGACGACGGGTTCGAGTCGACCTTCGGCACGAACCACCTCGGCCACTTCGCATTGACCGGGCTGCTGCTCGCCATGCTGCTCGACAGCCCGGGCTCGCGGGTGGTCACGGTGGCCAGCAGGGCGCACGAGTGGCCGATCGCGCGGCTCGACTTCGACGACCTGCAGTTTTCCCGGACCTACCAGCGGACCACGGCGTACGCCCGGTCCAAGCTCGCCAACATCCTCTTCGCGTTCGAACTGCACCGCAGGCTCGCCAGGGCCGGTGCACCGGTGCACAGCGTCGCGGCCAGCCCCCGATTGACCGCGACGACCTTCGGGCCGCCGGAACCGCTGCGGCGGCTGGCACTGCGGGTCCGGCTGGGCCGCGGCGCCCAGCCGGTCGCACTCGGCGTGTACCCGATCCTCTATGCCGCCACGGCCGCGGGCGTCGCGGGTGGTGACTACATCCAGCCGGCCACCCGGGGCGGGCCGCCGACGAAGCTGCTCGCGGCGGCGCCGGCGTACGACCTGGGCTCAGCCGCGCGGCTGTGGCAACTCTCGGAGGAGCTCACCGGCTGTTCGTACGGGGTCTGAGGGGGAACCGCGGCGTCCGGCGCTGACGCACTCGTCGAGCGCCGGACGCACGCGGCTCAGGTATCGATGCGACCGATTTGTCCAGACATGCGGTGAAAGCCGACAATCGAGAGGTCGGATCGGGCTGGCAGTAGGGGAGCGGTCATGACCCAGTGGGACGAGGAGTTAGGCCTGCCGGGCAACCGCGAGATCGTGGAGCACGCGCTGTCGCGGTCGACCACGCAGGCGCTCCACCTCGCCGAGGAGACCGGGCAGGCCAACCGCACGCTCGCCGAGCGCGCCGCCGACCTGGTCCGCGGCTTCGAGTGCGGCCCCGCGGTGCCGGCCGAAGCCGACCACGCCGAGCCCGCTGTGCAGGCGCCCCAGGACGACATGCTGTCCGATCTCGCGGACTCGTTGCTGCGCGCCGAAACCGGCGTGAACGTGCTGTGCGCCGGCGGCGTCGGCGCCGCCGTGCACGTCATCGGGGACGGGGCCCGCTGAACTGCTCCGACCCGGCGGCCGGGCCCGCGTCGAGGCGCAGCGACTCCAGCAGCGCCTCCTGCCTGCTCACCAACGTCTCCACCCGCCTGCGCAGCTCGGCCAGCTCCCGGCTCAGCTCCACCGACTCGTGCGCGACCCGTTGCGCGGCAAGGGGTTCCAGCTCCACCTCGTCGGTGAGGATCGAGCGCATCCGCGCGCGCAGCACCGGACCCGGCTCGACACCGAGGTCGTGCAGCAGCCGCCTGCGCGCCCGGTCGTACACGGCGAGCGCGTCGGACTGCCGGTCGCTTCGCCACATCGCGACCATCAGCTGGTCGTAGAACCGTTCCCGCAGCGGGTGCGCGGCGCAGGCCTCCTCCAGCTCGCCGATCACCTCGCGGTGCCACCCGGCGCGCAGGCTCGCGTCGTACAACGTCTCCAGCGCGGCCAGCCGGTGCTCCTCGAGGACCACCGCCTCCGAGCGGCACAGGTCACCGAGCACGCATCCGTCCAGCGCCGGGCCGCGCCACAGCGCGAGCGCCGCGCGCAGCGGCGGCACCGCCCGCGCGGGCTCGGTGACGGCGAGCGTGCGGGCGGCGCCCAGCCGCTCGACGAACTCCACCGCGTCGCTCTCGCCGGGGTGCAGGACCAGCACGTAACCCGGCGGGCGGGTGTGGATGCGGTCCGGCGCACCGCCCGCGTCCTCGATCGTCTTGCGCAGCCTGCGCATCTGGGCCTGCAGCGCGTTCGCGGCGTTGGCCGGCGGCCGCTCACCCCACAGCTCGGCGATGAGCCGCTCGGTCGACACGGTGCGCCCGGCGCACACCACGAGCGAGGCGAGCAGCGCGCGCCGCTTCACGCCGGTCACCTCGACCGGCGCGCCCGTGGCGTCGTGGACCTCCAGCGGCCCGAGGATGTGCAGTCGCATTGTTTCCTCGCCGCTCAGGGGTGTCCGGAGCGCACGAGGCCGGACTCGAACGCGTAGACGACCGCGTGGATCCGGTTGCGCAGGCCCAGCTTGCCCAGCAGGTTCTGCATGTGGGACTTGACGGTGTGCGCCGAGACGCCGAGGTGCCCGGCGATCTCGGCGTTGGACATCCCGCGCGCGACGAGCGCCAGCACGTCGCACTCCCGCCCGGTCAGCTCCGCCGGTTCGGTGCCGGACTCCTCCGCGTCGGCCAGGCACATCAGCTGCCCGTCGAGCACGTCCTCCGCCGCCTCGCGGCGCAGCGTGTAGCCGGCGGCGGCGATCCGCACCGCGGCCACGACCTCCTCCGGCGTCGCCGACGCGGGCAGCGAGCCGCACACATCGGGTCCGGTCAGCGTCTCGCCGTCGCGCATCCCGATGCACAGCACGCGAACGACCCGGTCCGAACGGCGGACGGCGGACAGCATGATCGCGGCGTCCGCCGCCCGTAAGCCGTGCAGCAACAGCACATCCGGGTGGCGGGAGGCGAGGGTCGCGAACACAGCCGGACCGGTGCGGTGCTCGCCGACCACGATCATGCCGGGCTCGCCGTCGAGCGCGGCCAGCACACCGCGGCGGGCCAGCACGTCGTCGCCCGCCACCAGTACCCGGATGCCGTCGGGCGCGTCGTCCTCGGCCAGGCGCAGGTAGCCTGCCGGATCACCGGGATCCGGGGTGCCGGCCGGCAGTCCGGCAGGGTCGCCGGGCCGGGGCAGCGCGCGCACGGCATGCCCGGACACCGCGCGCAGGGTCGGGTTGTCGGCACGGTTGCGCCACGTCGCGTCGGTCCAGTGGTCCATGGTCGCCTCGCCTCCATGTTCCGGAGCGCAGGACTCCGGACGGTTCACGTTAAGACGACACGACACGCAGGTGTTGTTTCGTTGAGCGGTATTCAACTGGCGGCATACGGACGATCGAGGCCGTCTACCTGGGACTCTCCGATCGGCCGCGCTGAGCGGTCGAGCGGTCCGCCCGGTTTGACGGCACGGGCCTGCGGCGCACACGATCAAGAACAGTTTCCCAAATTTCTCGAAATGGAGACCGACGTGCGCGCGCGCTTTCTCGGTAAGGATCCCTGCTCGCAGGAAGGCCAGTCCCCGACGCTGTTCGCCACCGACCGCAGCGACCGCCGGACGTTCATCGCCCAGGGATGGGTGGTGACCGATCCGCAAGCTCTTGCCGACGTCGGGCCGGTGCCGGCCGGCGAGACGATCATCGAGATTCCGGAGGACGTGCTGCGCTTCTACGCGCTCGAGTACGCCGAGGATCGCCACTGATCGGATTTTCCGATACGGCAACTCAGGGATTTCACTGGAGCAATCGGGCGAATTCGGTGAGATTTCCGAGAAATTTCTCCGCCCGCGGTGGTGACGCCGTTATCGTTGGCGGCACAGCGCGACGTCGCCGGAACTCGCGCCGGTCGACGGGACGTGTTGTGCCACCGATGCGAACCACCGGCGTCTCCAGCCTGCACGAGGCACGCCTCAGCCTCGGCAAGCGGCTCCGTGAGCTGCGCCGCCAGGCGGGCCTGAGCGGTCGCGAGCTCGCGGAGTCTCTGCGTTGGCCGCCGTCGAAGGTCTCCAAGCTGGAGAACGGCCGCCAGTCGCCGACCGACGACGACATCCGCGTGTGGGCCAGGGCGACCGAGCGGGAGGGCGATGCCGACGGCCTGCTCGCCTCCCTGCACACACTGGCCGTGCAGAACGTCGAGTGGCAGCGGCAGCTGCGCGGAGGGTTGCGCGCGCACCAGAACGAGATCGCGGCGCTCGACGAGAACACCCGGCTGTTCCGCGCGTTCGAGAGCACTTACGTGCCCGGCCTGCTGCAGACCGCCGAGTACGCGCGGGCCCGCTTCGCGCAGAGCGAGTCGGTGCTCAACCTGCGCGGCGACATGGACGAGGTGGTGCAGATCCGGCTGCGCCGCCAGGAGATCCTCTACCGGCAGGACAAGCGGTTCCACTTCGTGCTGACCGAGGCGGCGCTGTGCTACCGGCTCTGCCCGCCCGAGGTCATGCTCGGCCAGCTCGACAGGCTGATCTCGCTGGCCGGCCTGCCGAACGTGAAGTTCGGCATCGTCGGCTTCGCCGCCCCGTACGCGGTCGCGCCCGCGCACGGGTTCTGGCTGCTCGACGACGAGCGGGTGATGATCGAGACCTACTCCGCGGAGCTGAACCTCGCCGGACCGCAGGAGATCGAGCTGTACCGGACGATCTTCGAGTCGATGGCCGCGGCCGCGAGCTACGGCCGCCAGGCCCGCGAGATCATCAAGAACGTGATCGACGGCTATTCCGACTTGCCGGATGAGCAATAAGGCGCCGCGGTTAGCCCGATTCGGTGGTCACGAGAAATATCCGGAAATTTTCTGTCGTGCCTGGTCGGCAAGGTCTTACCGTTCGATTCATGGCCCGGGCATTGATCCTGGTTCGACTGAAACCCCGGCAGCCGGACGGGTCGATGATCGGCGAAAGCCGGCGGACGTGCCATCTCGTGCCGCTGCCGGATGCCGACGCGATGCCGCGGCACCTCACCGCGTACTGCGGCCTGCGCATCGCGCCCGGGTCGGGGGAGGTGCTGCAGGCGCCGTGCGGCATGCCGTGCGAGGGCTGCATGGCGCGCTCGCCGCTGGTGTCGTTCGACATGCTCCGCCGGTTCCACCCCCGGATCGGGCGTCCCGTCGAGCGCTGATCGTCAGCTCGTGACCAGGGCGTACGCGAACCCGTCGTAGCCCTTGGCGCCCACCGTCTGGATCATCGAGGCGTCCACCGTCGGCTCGGTCGCGAGCAGGTCGGCGAGCTCACGGGTGCCGACGACCGCCGGGTCGGTGGCGTCCGGGTCGGCCACCCGGCCGCCCCGCACGACGTTGTCCACGATGATCACGCTGCCGGGCCGGGTCAGCCGCAGCGCGTGGCGGAAGTAGGCCGGGTTGTTGGGCTTGTCGGCGTCGATGAACACCAGGTCGAAGGGCCCGTCGAGGGTCGGCAACGTCTCCAGCGCGGCGCCGACGCGCACCTCGGTCCGGTCGGCCAGCCCGGCGCGGTCGAGGTTGGCGCGGGCCACCTCCGCATGGCGCTGCTCGTACTCGAGGGTGATCAGCTGCCCGTCCGCGGGGAGGGCGCGGGCCAGCCAGATCGTGCTGTAGCCGCCGAGCGTGCCGACCTCCAGGATCCGGCGGGCACCGCGCGTCCTGGCGAGCAGGTTCAGCAGCTTGCCCTGGTTCGGCGACACCGCGATCTGCGGCAACCCGGCCGCGTCACTGGCCTCGAGGGCGGCGTCGAGCGCCTCGTCCTCGCCGACCAGCAGGCCGGAGTAGTACCCGTCGACGGCGTCCCACAGCTCCTGAGTCATGCGCTCATCTTTACCCGTCATGGGTGAGGTGCGCCGCTCCGTTCGTCGCAGCTGATCGTCCGTTCGTCGATCAACCTGGTTGGACGTGTCGGAGGTCACGCCGCGTGTGTGTTGGGCAGGTCGTGGCGGCCGGCCCGGCACACGCACACCATCCAGCCCAGCCGCCCGTGACCAGGAGCTGCCTCCGTCGTGACCGGAGAAGAAGGGTGCCCTTCTCAGTCGTCCTTGGGTTCCAGGACGAAAACTGGGATCTGGCGGTCGGTGCGCTTCTGGTAGTCGGCGTAGTCCGGGTAGGCGTCCACCGCGATCTCCCACCACTTGGACTTCTCGTCGCCGGTTACCTCGCGGGCGATCATGTCCTGCTTGAGGGAGCCGTCCTGCAGCTCTACGTGCGGGTTGGCCTTCACGTTGTAGTACCAGACCGGGTGGCGGGGCGCGCCGCCCAGCGACGCCACGATCGCGTACCGGCCCTCGCTCTCCACGCGCATCAGCGGGATCTTGCGCAGTTTGCCGGACTTCGCCCCGATGGTGGTCACGACGATCACCGGCATGCCGCGCATCGTGTTGCCCTCGGCGCCGTTCGACGCCTCGAACTCCTCGACCTGCTTGCTGGCGCGCTCGAGCGGGCTCGGCTCGTACTGTCCCTGAAGTGGCATATCAACCGTCAACAACACCGCGCCGTGCGGTGTTCCCCGGTCACCGGATCCGGTCGCGCACCCACTCGCCCGCCGGCTTGAGGTCGGTGTACGGGCCGTTCGGGCAGGTGCCCTGCTCGAACACCGCGCCGGAGCGCTCGTCGTCGGAGTAGTTCCAGTTCGTCCAGCTGATCTGCTTGGCGGCCATCAGGTCCAGGTAGCGCTGGGCCTGTGCGAAGTCGTCCGGGCCGTCGCCGGTGTACTCCTGCGTGCCGAACTCGGTGACGAACATCGGCAGCTCGTCCGCCGCGCGGGACAGCGCGTCCAGGTACTCCTCGCCGTGCGAGGCGGCGTAGAAGTGGAACGTGTAAAGGATGTTCGCCGCGTTCACCGGGTTGCCGACCACTTCGGACTCGTTCGCGCCGTCGGAGACGCCCAGCGAGGACCATGCCGGGGTGCCGACGATGATCGGCGTCTCGGGGTCGGTTGCGCGGATCACCGGGATCAGCTCCTCGGCGTAGCTCTTGATCCGCGACCATTCCACGCCGTTCGGCTCGTTCGCGATCTCGTACAGCAGGTTCGGGTTTCCGTTGTGCCGCCGCGCGATCTCGGTGAAGAACGTCTTCGCGCGCTCGAGGTTGTAATACGGGTCGCCCGGGTCGAGCAGGTGCCAGTCGACCAGCGCGTACATGCCGCGCTCGGTGACCTCGTCGATGAGCGAGCTGACCAGGTCGGTAAAGCCGGCGGGGTCGGTCTCGTACCCGTCCTCCTGGACGTACATGGAGATGCGCAGGACGTCCGCGCTCCAGTCGCCGGCCAGCGTGTCCAGCGAGGCGTCGTTGACGCACCGGGAGTACCACTGCAGCCCGTGCGTGCTCATCCCACGCAGCTGCACCGCGGCATCGCCTTCGTTGCACAGCTTCACGCCGCAGACGTGCAGCTGTCCGTTGGCCTGCACGGGAGTCAGCGGCGCGGCGGAACCGACCGCGGCCGGCACGGCGACCAGCAACGGCGCCAGCAGGGCGAGCAAGAGCAACAGCGCGCGGCGGGACATGGCGGAGTCCGTCAGGCGGTCACGCGGACGTAGTCCACGGTCAGCGCGTTCGGGAACGGGGTGCTGCCGTCCGGGTCGCCGGGCCAGTAACCGCCGACCGCGAGGTTGAGGATCATGAAGAACGGGTGGTCGAACACCCACTGGTTGCCGTTCAGGTCGGCCGGGGTGCGCGTCTGGTAGGCGTTGCCGTCCACCGACCACGTGATCGAGTTGGGCGCCCAGTCGACGGCGAAGGTGTGGAAGTCGTCGGCGAACACCGGGCCGCCGTACGGCGCGCCGATCCCGCCGGCCCCCGAGTAGCCGGGACCGTGGATCGTGCCGTGCACGGCGGACGGTTCGAAGCCGACGTTCTCCATCACGTCGATCTCGCCGCACTGCGGCCAGCCCGCGCCGCCGATGTTGTCGCCGAGCATCCAGAACGCCGGCCACATGCCCTGCCCGCGGGACATCTTGATCCGGGCCTCGAAGTGGCCGTAGGTCTGGGTGAACCTGCCGGAGGTGTTGAGCCGGGCGGAGGTGTACTCGCAGGTCCCGTACCAGCACTGGTAGTTCGCGGGGTTCTCCCGGCGGGCGGTGATCACCAGGTTGCCCTGGCCGTCGAGCGCGGCGTTGTTCGTGGACGTCGTGTAGTACTGCCGCTCGTGGTTGTTGACGTTGTCGCCGGTCTCGAGCACCCACTTCGACCCGTCCGGCCCGGCACCCGACGGCCCGTCGAAGTTGTCCTCGAAGACCACCGCCAGGGTGTCGGCCGGCCCCTCGTCGGCCGACTGCTGGGCCATGGCGGCAGGCGCCACGAGGGTGGTGACGAGAGCGGCGACGAGCAGGGAGATGCGTGCGGACATCATTGTCGGCTCTCCTTGGTTCAGGAGCGATACATATGTTGCGCGCGCCAACAAAGGATGACCGGTCTAGACCATTCATGCAACCGACGATCGGCGGGTTGCGCCCGGGTCAGTTCGCGTTCTGCGTGATGTCCTCGACCACCGCGCAGGTGTCGGCCACCGGATCGGCCGCGTTCGCGTGCGCGGCCAGGCGGGTGAGCAGCGACTTCAGCGTGCGCTGCTGCGTGGCGGGGTCGGGCTTGCGGACCACCAGGCCTGCCCTCCATGTCGTCGAGCGGGTGGGTCAGCACGATGCGATCGATGTCCAGCCGCGTGCCGCACGCGGACTGCGACGTGCGGCGTCGGCCACGGCGGCGGCGCTCAGCACCTGGTAGACACGGTGTTGCGGACCTTGCCCAAGGGGGCCGTGACGCACATCAGCCACCAAAACCAGCCCGGCAGCAGCCCGACGACGCGCCGCGATCAGGCATACGAAGTTGGAGAGGCGGTACCTGTCAAGCCTGACTACGGTCATCCGCTGGAGTTCGGTGTCTTCCTGCCCCCGCAGGCGGACGCGGCCGGCGACACGCTCACCCTCGCCCGCCTCGCCGATCGTGTCGGGCTCGACCTGGTCAGCGTGCAGGACCACCCCTACCAGGCCGCGTTCCTCGACACCTGGACGCTGCTCTCGGTCATCGCCGCGAGCACGACGTCGGTGCGGGTGTTCCCCAACGTCGCCAACCTGCCGCTGCGCCCGCCCGCGGTCCTCGCCCGCGCGGCCGCGAGCCTCGACATCCTCTCCGGCGGCCGCGCCGAACTCGGTCTCGGCGCCGGCGCGTTCTGGGACGGCGTCGCGGGAATGGGCGGGCCGCGGCGCACCCCGGCGGAGGCGGTCGCCGCGCTCGAGGAGGCCATCGGGGTCATCCGTGCACTGTGGACACCCGGGCGCGGCGTGCGGCGCGACGGCGAGTTCTACCGGCTGGCCGGCGCGCATCCCGGGCCGTTCCCGCCGCACGACATCGGGATCTGGCTGGGCGCCTACCGCAAGCGCATGCTGGCCCTCACCGGCCGGCTCGCCGACGGCTGGCTGCCCAGCTCGTCGTACGCGCCGCCCGAGCAGCTCGCCGCCATGAACGCGGTCATCGACGACGCGGCCGAGGCAGCCGGACGGTCCACATCGGACATCAGGCGGCTGTACAACATCGACGGAGCGTTCACCGGCACCGGCGCGGAGTTCCTGCGCGGCCCGGCCGAGGTCTGGGTCGAGCAGCTCGCGGAGCTGGCGCTGTCCGAGGGCATCGGCTCGTTCATCCTGATGGTCGACCGCGACGGCGACACCGACCTGCGCCGCTTCGCCGAGGAGGTGGCGCCCGCCGTGCGCGAGCTGGTTGCGCAGGAGCGCTTCCAAGGGCCACCTGAGGAGTCCTCAGTGGACGATCGGGTCGAGGTCGGCGGGCTCGGCGTGACGCCGACGCCCGACGACGGCGCGCGGCTGTCCGACACGACCGTGTGGGACGAGTCGGCGCGCCCGGCCGGCCCGGCGGCGGCGCCGGACACCGTGTACACCGAGCGCGGGCGGATGACCGGCCGGCACCTCGTCGAGATCCACGACCACCTCCGCAGCGAGCTCGAGCGGGTGCGCTCACTGGTCCGCCAGGTCGCCGACGGCGCGCTCGACGTCGGCGCGGCGCGATCGGAGATCAACGAGATGACCATGCGGCAGAACAACTGGACGCTCGGCGCGTTCTGCGAGAGCTACTGCCGTTTCGTCACGTTGCACCACTCGCTCGAGGACGCGTCGTTCTTCCCGCAGGTGCGCCGCGCGGACCCACGGCTCGGCCCGGTGCTCGACCGGCTGTCCGAGGAGCACCGGGTCATCCACGAGGTCCTCGACCGGGTCGACGCGGCGCTGGTGGCCACGGTGAGTGACCCCAAGGGCATCACGGAACTGGGCGATGCGGTCGATCTGCTCACCGACACGCTCCTGTCCCATCTGTCCTATGAGGAGCGTGAGCTCGTGGAGCCGTTGGCCCGGCTCGGTATCGGCTGAACCGGGCCGCGGGTTTCGCGTACCTGGGCGCGCCGCGGCCCCCCGCGCGACGCGTGCCTCAAGTTACGTCGGATACGAGCGAATCAACGCCAGTCGGCCGGTCGCCCGGTCCGCCAGTCGGCGGGGCGTCCGGTGCGCCAGTCGGCGGGCCGTCCGGTTGTCTTGTTCTGTGCAGACATGACTTCTCCTTGGGAACCTGCAGGCCTTGGTCACCCTTTTGGAGGCACGACAGTGGGTGTGCAGGCCATTACAGTTGGGGACCTCCGTTGGAAGGACACGGTGTGCACGGTGCGGACGACTCCGACCCCGTGCGGGGGAGCCGGCGGCTTTCGCCACGCCGCTGGCGTTTGTGGTCTCTCTCGCGTCCTGTCGTGGTGTACATCCTTGCCGTAGAGATTGCGGCGCTGGCAACCGTAGCGGGCACCATAACTCTTGCCCCGGTTGGTCGCGAGGACTGGATCTACTTCGCCTTGCTCGTCGCCGCGGCCGTCGCGCACCTCGAGGCGTCGAGCGGAATCGAGCGCATCCGCGAGGTTTCGTCAGAAGGATCGCCGCACAACCACCTGCAGTCGGTGTGGTTCTTCGCAGGGGTGCTGTTGCTGCCGCCACCGCTGATCGCCGCGCTGCTCGCGGTGAGCTACACCCATTCGTGGGTACGGGTGTACCGGCGCCGCGCGGTGTTGCACCGCAAGGTGTTCTCGATCGCCACGGTCGTGCTCGCGTGTGCCGCGGCATACGCCGTGCTGGCCGCGATCTACCCCGACCCCGCCCAGCCGTTCGCCACCTCGCTGAGCGGACCGCTCGGCCTGGCCGCGGTGGCCGCCGCGGGCGCGCTGTACCGGCTGGTGAACTACGTGCTCGTGGTGCTCGTCATCCTCGTCACGAACCCGGACCGCCCGGCGCGCAAGGCACTCGGGCACGCGAGCGACCAGCTGATGATCGCCGGCGCGGTGGGCCTCGCGACCGGCTTCGCCGTCGTGGCGACCACCCGGCCGTGGTGGACGCCGCTGCTGGTGATCACGGTGCTGGCGCTGCACACCGGCCTGCTGCTGCCGCAGTTCCGCGACGCCAGCCGCATGGACGCGAAGACCGGCCTGTTCGACCCCACGTTCTGGGCCGAGCTGGCCGCCGACGAGCTGGACCGGGCGCGGCGCCTCAACGGCAGGCTCGGGGTGCTGTTGCTCGACCTGGACCTCTTCAAGCGCATCAACGACCGGCACGGGCACCTGGCGGGCGACGCCGTGCTGCGTGAGGTGGCCGACGCGATCAAGCACTCGGTGCGCGGCCACGACATGGTCGGCCGGTACGGCGGCGAGGAGTTCGCGGTCGTGCTGCCTGGCCTGGCCGCCGAGGACGTCGCGCAGACCGCCGAACGCATCCGCACGGCGATCGCCGACCTCACGGTGACCACGATCGACCTGGACGGCACGCAACGCTCGATCGCCGGGCTGACCGCGTCGGTGGGGGCCGCGATCTTCCCCGAGCACGGCCAGGACCGGACGACGCTGCTGCTCGCGGCCGACGCCGCGCTGTACGAGGCGAAGGACGCCGGCCGCGACTGCATCCGCATCGCGGGGGCGGTGGGCCCGCCGCTGCTGCCCGGCGCGCAGTTGCCCGAGAAGGTGCCACCACAGGTGACCCGCGAACTCCCCAGTGTCCGTCAGCCCCAGGACTGGACAGGAAAGCGCTAGCCGGCCAGCCGCTCGTCGTGTGCGGCCGGAGCATCGTCGGCGTCGGAGCCGAGCTCGTCTTCGAGGATGTCGTCGATCTGGCGGGACGCCCGGCGCAGTGCGCCACGTGCCGCGACGAACAGCACGATCGCGACGACCAGGGCGATTGCGAGGATCTGGGTCCAGGCCCAGGGAGTCAGCAGACCCGCCATACCGAGTCCGGCGAGCACGGAAAGTGACGCAACCTGCCGGAAGGCAGGTGGTTGTTTTCGCATGGTTCCTCGAAGGATGCGTGGGGTCACGGGAAAAGCTTGATCAGCCTGACGGCTACTGGGAGTAGTCGTGACCAATGATGTGATCGCGGCGATCACAATCCGTGTTACCCCCTCGGCGCGTGCCACTCGATTGGCCTAACCCATGCGTCATTTCCCGGCTGCCACCAGCCGCACGAGGTCGCGCAGCCAGCGTTGCGCCGGGTCGTCGTCGAGGCGTGGATGCCACACCATCAGGTACGGCATCGTGTCGATCTCCGTTGGGGCGCCGACGATCCGCACCGCCGGGTCGATGCCGGTCAAGAGACGCCGCGGCAGCGTGGCCACCAGCTGTGTGTCGGGCACGACCGCCGCCGCGGCCGAGTGGTACGGCACGGTCAGCGCGACCCGCCGGGACCGGCCGAGGCCGCTCAGCGCGCGGTCGATCGCCGGTGTCTCGCCGCGCTGCACCTCGACCAGCACGTGCGCCGCGGACAGGAACTCGTCCAGCGTCAGCGTCCCGCGCCCGGCCAGCGGGTGGTCGGCGGCGAGCAGGCAGGCGAACTGTTCCTCGAAGAGCAGCTCGCTGCGCACCGACGGGCCGGGCGGGTAGCCGTAGAACGTCAGATCGACCAGGCCGCGCTCGACGTGCTCGACGGCGCCGGTGTCCCAGGTGCCGAAGTGCAGCGACGCGCCGGGCGCCTGTTCGTGCAGCCGCCGGGCGAGGCCGGGGACGAGCACCGCCGCGGCGTAGTCGGTGCCGGCGAGGCGGAACCGGTCGGTCGAGGTGGCGGGGTCGAAGCTCTCGCCGCCGAAGAGGATCTCCAGCCGCGGCACGAGCTGGGCCAGCTCGTGCTGGATGCGCTCGGCCCGCGGCGTGAGCCGGTAGCCGTCGCGGGTGCGCACCAGCAGCTCGTCGCCGAGCGTGCCGCGCAGGCGTTGCAGCGCCCGGCTGGTCGCCGGCTGGGACAGCCCGATCCGGTCGGCGGCCCGGGACACGTGCCGCTCCTCGAGCAGCACGGCCAGGGCCACCAGCAGGTTCAGGTCGATGCGCTGCAGCTGCGTGGTGCGCATGTGCGGCACGGTACTGCTCGTCATGTGGCCGCCGGGTGGAGCAGGTCGGCGAGGTCGATGTGGCGCAGGAACTCGCTGCGGACCCGGTCGGCCACGGCGTTCACCACGGCCGCGCCGTCATCGGAGGGGTCGACGTGCACCCGGAACGGCCGGCGGCCCTTGGGGGTGTCCACGACCCGGACGATGGCGCGGGCCACTTCGGCGACGTCCGCGTTCGCCGGCTCCAGCTCGGCGAGCTTGCGGCCCACCTGATCCATCAGCCCGCCGTACCTGGCGTCGTAGGAGTCCACAATGGATTGGTCGGCCGGGCGGCCGCTGTGCGCGAAGTGGTTGGTGCCGTTGGTGAACGCACCGGGCACGACGATCGTGGTCTCGATCCCGAAGCGGGCGAGCTCGAGCGCGCCCATCGCAGTTTGGGGCGAAGTAGAGGTTCGGCAGCACTGTCCGGTTACGCCGATGGGTGCTCAACGCGTTGGTGTCGTACAGATGCGCGAGCTGTTGTGGGGTGAGTACCTCGGTGGCCATATATCTGGTGTTGTGCATGAGAACATCCAGTGTGGACAGTTCCGAGTTAGGACGGCGACGACTTTCTGGGTTGAATGGTGGGCGCGCCGATGCTGCTGATCAAGATCGAGTCTACTTTGGAGAGTCTCGATCCGTGGCCATCAGGCGGCGCCGCCGTTCGCGTAGACGACCTGACCGTTGACCCAGTGCCCCGGCCCGGCAAGGAACGCGACCACCTCGGCGATGTCGCCGGGCGTGCCGAGCCGCTCGAGTGGGGGGCTCCGCGGCGATCCGCTCGATCAGCTCGTCGGACTTGCCGTCCAGGAACAGCGCAGTGGCCGTCGGGCCGGGTGCGACGGCGTTGACCGTGACGTCGCGGCCGCGCAGCTCGCGCGCCAGCGTCAGCGTGATCGCCTCGACCGCGCCCTTGCTCGCCGCGTAGGCGGTGTACCCGGGGCGGGCGATCTTGGTGACCGAGCTGGAGAAGTTGATGATCGCGCCGCCGGGCCGCAGCGTTCGCGCCGCCTGCTGGTCGACCACGAACGTGCCGCGGATGTTGGTGCGGTGCATGCGATCCAGCACCTCGAGGTCCTGGTCGACCAGCGGGGCCAGGAGCATCACGCCCGCCGCGTGCACCACCACGTCGACGCCGCCGAACTCCGCCTCCGTGCGGTCGAACAGCGCCGCCACGGCCGTCTCGTCCGCGACGTCCGCGCGGACCGCGATGGCCCGCCCGCCGGCGGCCACGATCTCCTTGACCGCGCCGTCCGCCTCGTCCTGGTTGCCCGCGTAGCTGACCACGACGGCGTAGCCGTCGCCGGCGAGCCGCTGCGCGGTCTCCCGGCCGATTCCGCGCGACCCACCGGTCACGATCGCCACTCTGGTTTGCTGCTCTGTGCTCATGAGACCAATGGTGGTCTCGCTGGAACTATGTGTCCAATGCAACCTTGAGATCTGTGGTATGCGTAGCGTGCATTGCCTGCGCCGCCCGCCAGGACCAGGCGATACCGGCCGCCGCGAGCATGCCGAGCACCCCGGCCGCGCCGACCACCAGGTGCGGCGCCACGGCCTCGGCGGCGAGCCCGGCGAGTGTCACGCCGAGCCCCTGCGCCACCTTCAGCGCCGTTACCGCGAGCCCGAACGCCTGCCCGCGGCGCTCGTCGGGCACCGCGATCACGAACGACGTCGACGCGACCACCTGGTACGCACTGCCCACCCCGGACAGTACGAACAACACGATCACCACGGCCAGCTGCGGGTTCGCGAAGCACAGCACCAGCGGCAGGCTCGTGCCGATCGCGAGCGGCGAGAGCAGCCGCAGCCGCAGCGGTTCCGCGAGGCGTGCCACCGCGAGCATGCCGACCGCCGCGCCCGCCGCGTAGCCGGCGAACAGGAACCCGACCGCGAGCGCGCCGCCGCGCAGGGTGTGCGCGTACGGCACGGCGATCGCCTCGCCGACGATGTAGAACCCCGACAGGCAGGCGAACCCGACCAGCGCACGTAGCCTGCGGTCGGTCCACACGAGCCGGGTGCCTGCCCGCAGGTCCGGCCAGAACGCGCGGCGCGTGACGTCGGAGTAGTCGGCGGCGGCCGGGCGGGACCGCACGAGCCACAACACCAGCAGCGCGGACGCGGCGAATGTGCCCGCGTCCGCGAGCAGCACGCCGCCGGTGCCGACGGCCACGACCAGCGCGCCGCCCCCGGCGAACCCGATCACCTGCGCGAACTGCATCACCGACTGCAGGGCGGCCTGGCCGGCCGGGTAGTCGGCGTTGCCGAGCACGGAGGGCAGCAGCGCGCCGCGCGCGGCGTTGGCGGGCGCGCTGATCAGCTGCACCGCGATCAGCAGCGCGCACACCAGCGCGATCGGCATGCCGGGCACGGCCATCAGCGCGACGAGCCCGGCGCGGGTCAGGTCGGCGCCGATCATCAGCCCGCGGCGGGGGTAGCGGTCGGCGAGCCCGGACAGCAGCGGGCCGCCGACGAGGTCGGGCAGGAACGTGAGCCCGTAGGTCAGCGCGGTCCACGCGGGAGAGTGGGTGCGGTCGAACACGAGCACCGAGAGCGCGACGCGGGCGAACTGGTCGCCGATCACCGAGATCGTCTGCGCGCCGAACAGGGCACGGAACTCGGTGTTGGCGAAGATGCCGCGGTAGCCGAGCTGCAGGCTGGTGGCCACGATCCTCCCCGGGGAAGCAGGTGTCACGCAATGCCATCGGGCCGTCACAAAACCGTTTCACGGTACCTCACCCAGGTGCGTGAGAACATCATCCCGTGCGCTACCTGTTGCTGATCGGCGGCGAAGACGGCAGTGAGAACGGCGGTGAGCCCGGGCCGTCCTCGAAGGACGTGTGCGCGGCCGACGACGCCGTCGCCTGGGCCGAGGAGATGACGCGGCGCGGCGTGCTCGTCAGCGGCGAGGTGCTGCGCCCGCCGCGCGACGCCGCCACCGTGCGCGTGCGCGACGGCGAGGTGCTGGTCGCCGACGGGCCGTTCGCCGAGACGAAGGAGCAGATCGGCGGGCTGGCGGTGATCGAGTGCGCCGAGCTGGACGAGGCGGTCGCGGTCGCCGCGGCGCACCCGGTCGCGCGGTACGGCATGGTCGAGGTGCGGCCGATCTGGTGAGTGTCGAGGCGGCCGTCGCCGAGGCGTTCCGGTCGGAGTGGGGTCAGGTCGTCGCCACCCTGATCCGGGTGACCGGCGACTGGGACCTGGCCGAGGAGTGCGCGTCGGAGGCGTTCGCGACGGCACTGGAGCGCTGGGCGCGGGACGGCGTGCCGCGCAGGCCGGGCGCGTGGCTGACCACGACCGCGCGCAACCGGGCGACCGACCGGCTGCGCCGCCAGGCGGTCGGCGCGGCCAAGCTGCGGGAGGTCGCCGCGCTGGCGGATCCCGGCGAGGACGCGCCGGAAGAGATCCGCGACGACCGGCTGCGGCTGATCTTCACCTGCTGCCACCCGGCGCTCGCGTTCGAGGCGCGGGTGGCGCTGACGCTGCGCACGCTGGCGGGGCTGACGACCGCGGAGATCGCGCGCGCGTTCGTGGTGGAAGAGAAGACGATGGCGCAGCGGCTGGTCCGGGCGAAGAAGAAGATCCGCGACGCAGGCATCCCGTACCAGGTGCCGGAGCTGGCCGACCTGCCCGCGCGGACGGGCGCCGTGCTCGCCGTGCTGTACCTGATCTTCAACGAGGGCTATGCGGCCTCGGCGGGCGCGGACCTGATCCGCCGATCGCTGACCGGCGAGGCGATCCGGCTGACCAGGGTGCTGGTGTCGCTGCTGCCCGCCGAGCCGGAGGCCGAGGGACTGCTCGCGTTGCTGCTGCTGCACGACTCGCGCCGCGCGGCCCGGGTGTCGCAGGCGGGCGACCTGGTCACGCTGGAGGAGCAGGACCGCACCGCGTGGGACCAGACGGAGATCGAGGAGGGCGTGGCGCTGCTGGAGACGGCGCTGCGCCGCGGCGCGCCCGGGCCGTACCAGGTGCAGGCGGCGATCGCGGCCTGCCACGCGACGGCGCCGGTCGCCGAGCGGACGGACTGGCCCCAGATCGCGTCGCTGTACGCCGAGCTGGCGAAGTACATGCCGTCGGCGGTGGTGGAGCTGAACCGGGCGGTCGCGGTGGCCATGGCCGAGGGGCCCGCGGCCGGGCTCGAGCTGGTGGACCGGCTGGCCGCCCGCGGCGAGCTGGCGGGCTACCACCTGCTGCCCGCGACCCGCGCCGACCTGCTGCGCCGCCTCAACCGGCGGGCGGAGGCGGCGTCGGCGTACCGAGAGGCGATCGAGCTGGCCGGGACCGACGCGGAGCGGCGCTACCTGACGGGCAGATTGGCGGAGGTCGGTGTCGATCCGGGGCGAGCCCGTTCGTCGGTGAGGCGTACACCCGGATCAGAGGAGGAATCATGACTCGGCCGACCGGCCTGGACATCGACGTCGACCTGGACCTGCTGGCGACCTGCTACCGCGACACGGCCGCGGTGCTGGCGGCGATCCCCGACGACAAGTGGGACGCGCCGAGCCCCTGTACGGAGTGGTCGGTGCGCGAGGTGGTCGCGCACCTCGTCGAGGGCCTGGACTTCTTCGCCACGACCGTCTCCGGCGCCTCCGCCGCGCTGGCGGCGGTGCCGCTCGAGGCCTACGACGCGGCCACGTCCCGCTGCCTGGCCGCGTTCGCCGCGCCGGGCGCGCTGGCCGCCGAGCACCCGTTCCCCGGCGGCGACCAGCCGGGCCGCGCGATCGCGACGATCTCGCTGTCGGAGACCGTGGTGCACGGCTGGGACCTGGCGACCGCGACGGGCGTGCCGTACGAGCCGAACCCGGACGCCGTCGCCACGCTGACCGCGTTCGCCGCGGGCCCGAAGATCGAGGGCCTGTTCGCCGACCCGGTACCGGTGGCGCCCGGCGCGGCGCCGTTCGTGGCGCTGCTGGCGAAGCTGGGGCGGGCGGCGTGACGTTCCTGGACGTCGGCGGTGCCCGGCTCGCGGCGTCGACGTCCGGCTCGCCCGACGACCCCGCGGTGCTGCTGATCATGGGCGCGGGCGCGTCGATGGACTACTGGGAGCCGTCGTTCTGCTCGGCGCTGGCGGACGCGGGCCGGTACGTGATCCGCTACGACCACCGCGACACGGGCGAGTCGACGTCGTACCCGCCGGGACGTCCCGGCTACACGTCGGACGAGCTGTTCGCGGACGCGGCCGGAGTGCTGGACGCGCTCGGCGTGGCGCGGGCGCACGTCGTCGGCATGTCGATGGGCGGGGCGATCGCGCAGCTGCTGGCGTTGCGCTGGCCGTCGCGGGTGCGGACGCTGACGCTGATCTCGACGTCGAGCATCGCCGGCGGCGAGGACCTGCCGTCGGGCGGTTTCGTGTCGCCGCCGCAGCCCGACTGGTCGGACGAGGCCGCCGTGCTGGAGTACCAGGTCGCGGTGGAACGGGCGCTGGCGTCCCCGGCCCGCCCGTTCGACGAGGCCGCCGCCCGCGAGTTCCTGACCGCGGTGCTGGCGCGCACGACGTCCCCGGAGTCGGCGGAGAAGAACCACTACGCGACCGACGGCGAGGGCGTGCGGCCGGGGGAGAAGCCGGCGGACATCACGGCCCCGACCCTGGTCCTGCACGGCACGGACGACCCGCTGTTCCCGCTGCCGCACGGCGAGGCGCTGGCCCGCGAGATCCCGGGCGCCCGGCTGGTCGCGCTCCCGCGCACGGGCCACGAGTTCCCCCGCGAGAACCACGCACTGGTGCTGCGGGAACTGATCGCCCACACGGCCTGAGCACGAAACGAACGACGCCTCCGCGGATGTCGCGGAGGCGTCGCTCGTTGTCGGTGGCCCGGTCGGGCCGGACCGCTCATGCGGCGTTGTCGGTCGGGCGGTGCTGCACGCGCAGGCGGCGCCACCAGGACGGGTGGCTCGCGCGGGCCGCGCGCAGGTGCTCCAGGGTCGTGCCGCGGTGGACGTCGCCCAGGGCGCGCTCGATGCGGTAGTCCATCTCCGCCTTCACGATCTCGGGTGAGGTGTTCATCTCTTGCTCTCCTTGCTTCGTTGGCAAGAAGAACATTCGTCCTGAGGTCGCACCCCCGGCATCGGACGATCACCCATACCCGGCCGCCCGATCCCTTACCCAGGGCGCCTCAGCGCCCGGATCGCGGGGTAAGGGGCCTTACGCGGCGAAGAACTCCCGCAGCACCGGCGCCAGGGCCTTCGCCTTCACCAGGTGCGTCTGGCCCGGGATCGTCCGGTACGTCGCGCCGGGCAGGACCTCCGAGAGCGACCGGCAGCCGTTGTGCATCCACTCCGGGCTCTTGCCGCCGTCGGCCACCAGCGTCTCCTGCGTGACCGCCGACCAGCGTGTCGCCGGAAGCGGGCGACCCTGCTGCAGGTCCGCCATGTACGCGAAGTCGTACCGCAGCGACGGCGCCAGGCCCTTGAGCTTCGACCACACCGGCAGCAGCCGCATGATCGCCAGCCCGAACCCGGGCACGTCCACGAACCGCATGAAGTCCGACACCGCCTCGCCGGTGCGGCCGTCGGCGATCATCGTGTCCAGCCGCGACCGGAAGTCCTCGCCCAGCGGCCGGTGCGTGCCGTCCACGATCAGCGGCGGCTCGTACAGCGCGACCTTGGGCGCCCCGACGCCGTGGTTGGCCGCCTCCAGCGCCAGCACGGCGCCGGACGACGCGCCGAACAGCAGCGGCGAGCCGCCGGTCTCCTTCGCGAGCGCCGCCAGGTCCTCGATCTCCCGCTCGACGGCGATCTCGCCCGACTCGCCGGACTCACCGCGCCCGCGCCGGTCGTAGGTGTAGACCGTGAAGTCCGCGGCCAGCTCGGCGGCCAGCGGGCCCGACGGGCCCTGCCCGCGGTAACACATCGCACCGTCCACAATGATCAGTGGCGGGCCGTCGCCGGTGCGGGTGAAGGCGATTCTCGTGCCGTCGGCGGAGTTGACGGTGCTCATGACTGGTCCTTCC
>Ga0164241_10001762_pt1 | contig 25419 bp, 20 predicted proteins | sample OricomyardsoilBY_FD_108780 | JGI IMG/M metagenome (GOLD analysis project Ga0164241, IMG submission 108780) | Backyard soil microbial communities from Emeryville, California, USA - Original compost - Back yard soil (BY) | ecosystem: Environmental > Terrestrial > Soil > Unclassified | place: USA... | reverse complement strand
GTGAAGACGGTGTCGCTCGATTCGTTGCCGGTGCTGACGACCGAGACCGAAGCCGCGAAGACGACGCCGGTTGCCGCCGCCGTCGCGGCCGCGCCGCGCGCCAAGGCCGTCGTCGCCAAGGCCGAGCCGGTCGTCGCCAAGCGCGCCGCGGCTCCCAAAGCCGAGAAGCCCGAGCCCGTTGCCAAGGCCGAGCCGAAGCCCAAAGCCGAGCCGAAGCCCAAGGCCGAGCCGCCGCCACCCGCCAACGAGAACCCGCTCAAGGCCGCAATTCGTTCGGCGATCGCGGCCGACGCGGCCAAGGCTAAGGCCAAGGGCAAGTAACCGCTACGGAGCCGCTTTCGTCGCCAGGTACAGCGTGTACTGGCCGGTGCGATCGGAGACGAAGTAGAGGTTCTGGCCGTCTGGGCTGAGCCACGGCATGCGCTCTTCGGAGCGGCCTTCGGGATCGTTCAAATCGATCAGCGGCTCGGGCGCACCGAAGACGTCGCGGATGCTGGCGCGCCGCGAGACATAAAGATCCGAATCGGTGCCGTCGCGCTTCGACGAGAAGTAAAGCTCGAGGCCGGTGATGTTCAGGAAGCCGTCCGCGCTTTGGAACTCATCGGAATTCACTGGGCCGAGCAGGGCCTTGCTCGGCTCGCTCCACACCGCGTTCTCGTTTTCGCGCGTGGATAGGTAGATTTGGTAAACGGGCAGAGGCCCGCCATGGCGCTTGGACGACAACGGCATGATCGTGCCGCCCACGGCCGGCTGGCGCGGAGCGTCGTCGTAGTGGGTCGAGCTGAGCTCAGCGACGCGCAGCGGCGTGGTCCACGCCCCTGCCTGCAACATGCTCTTGAAGATGTCGGTGTTGCCGCTATCCGGATCGTACATGCCAAGCCACAGCTCGGTGCCGGCGGCTGAAATGGCGGGGCTGGAGATGTCAGGATCTTTGAGCTCGCCGAACGTTAGCTTGGCGACGTTACCCCACGCCGAGCCGTTCCAAACCGCGCGTTCGACGTACGGTAAGTGCGGCTCCGGATTACCGAAGCGCTCTTGAACCGAGTAGAAGAGCTCGTTACCGTTATCGGCGAGCGTCGGATTGGCGAGCAGCAGATCCTGCTTCTGCTCGAAGATGGGCGTGCTGTGCAGGTCCCAGACGTGCGCACCGACGACGCCACCGCTGCCGCCGGCGGTCCCCCCAGCGCCGCCCGCCTGCAAGCCGGACGAACCGAGGTTCAGCACTTCGCCGCCGCAGCCCAGCGGCGCCGCCAGAAACACGAAACACGCCGCGCCGGCTCGGGTAACCTGGCGACCAAGCGACGTCCGCGGAGCCATTCGGCTCTTTCTATCGCGAAGCGCCGCGCTCTGCGATGGGCTTCAGCCGCGCGACGTGCGGGCTGTTGGGAAAACGCGCGACGAAGGATTTGGCCAGCGCCGTGGCACGCGCCGAATCACCGGCTTGGTCGATGGCGCGGATGCGCAGCACCATGGCCTCCTGGCCGAAGCTGCCGCGCGGAAACTTGGCGGCGTAGGTGTCGAGCGCGGCGGTGGCGGCCTTGGCGTCGTGGGCGGCCACGCCCGCGCGTGCCGCTTCGATCAGGCGAATCTGCTCGCTGAGGTCGGCGTTGGCGACGGCCGAAGCGTCGCTGCGAGCCGCGTGCGGAGCCGGCGCCACCGCCGCAGGTTGCTCGACCGGCGGCAGCGGCGACACGACGGGCGCGGCTTCTTGCGGAGCCGCAACGACGGGTGGAGCGGCGACGACCGGCGCCGAGACCGGCTTCACGGTGGCGACGGGCGGCGAGACGTCGTTTTGACGGGTGAGCACGAACGCGCCGATCAAGGCGATGACGCCGAGACCGAGCGCCGCCTTCGCGAGCGTCGCTGCCTTACCGAGACCCGCCGTCGTCGGCGCCATGCTGGCCGCGAGCGGGGATTGCGCCGCTGGCGGCGGGGCCACGAAGGGACCCGACAGCGGTAAGCCGATGCCGAGCAGCGCGCGCATGCGGGCTTTGTGCTCGTCGGAGGGCTGCTCGGCGCGGGAGGCGTCGAGCAACATCTTCTCGAGCGGGGTGGGGTCGTCGGGCACGAGCTTCAGGTTACTCACGGTTTCGCTCCAGGAATGGAAGCTTCGAAGGCCGCTACCGCGGCACGAAAGGCTTCACGTGCGCGACGTAGCCGCGACGTGGCAGTTCCGAGCGGGATCTCGAGCAGCGACGATACTTGCGGCATCGTCTGCCCTTCGAGCTCGGCGAGAATGAATACGGTCTTCAAGTCGTGATCCATGTTCGCAAGGATCCGCCCCATCAAGTCGACGGCGCGGCGTTGGTCAGCGAGATCTTCGGGACGGGCAACCTGGCTGTTGCGAAAGTCCATGTCGTCTTCCAAGACCCAGCGCTTCTCGTTGCGCGAGACGCGACGGGCGACCCGCAGCGCGGTGCCGAACAGAAAAGCGCGCTCGCGCCCCTCTTGGATGTCGAGGATGCGCTCAGCCGCGACCAGGAAGACTTGTTGAGCGGCGTCATCGGCGGCACCGCGGCTGAGCCCGAGCCGCCGGATGAGTCGCCAAATGAAGTCGTGGTGATCATTGAACATCTGTTCCAACCGCAAGCGACACGCATGCTGTTGAGCAGCGAGGGCTTCGGTCGGAGAGGGCTCCAGGTCGGAGATTTTGTTCACCCGCACCTCACATGATGCGGGCCGGCCAGACTTCGATCACGGAAATCCGCCCGCCGCGCCGACCCCAAAAGAAAATCCCGGTGTAGGTGTTTTGAAAAAGACGGAGTGCTCGAGCTCGAACTCGTCCCTGCGAAACGGCAGACCCGCGCGCGCATCTGCAATGATTTCGAATGCTTCGCTGACGCGCCAGCCCAGCCAGGCGCTCAGGCCGGCGGAGCCATACAGGCGCGCGTGCGTCTCGTCTCGAAGCGTTCCTTCACCCCACACCTTCAGCACGCCCAGGCTGCCGTAGGCGCACGGCCGCAGCCCAAACGCGCGCGGACCGAGTCGCACCGGACAAAGGTCCAGTGTCGGCAACGTGAACGCAAACGACGCCTGGCCGCCGGGCTCGTCCAGGCCGCGGCGCTGGGCGTGGGTTACTGACAACCGCCAAAACGGGGCCGCGGCGTGACCGGGATTGATCTCGAAAGCGGCCGACGCCGTGCCGCCGAACGCCGGCTCCGGCGCCATCTGCAACAACATCGCGCCCGCGAGCCCAAAGCTGATGCGGTACGGCTCGGTCGGCGGCGCGCGATGAAAACGCGGCGGTTTGCGCGGTGCTTTCGGCTCTGCGGGCGCGACCGGCGTCTTTGCCGGCTCCGGCGTCGTGGGGGTTTCGGGCGGCGGCTCGCCCAACATCGCGTCGGGGTCGAGCGTGACGGTAGCGATCAACGACAAGGCGTCGACGGCTTCCTCGCAGCTGGCCGCCTTCAGCTGACGTTTGCGGGTGGTGCCGTCCGCTTCGACCACCGTGACGGTTCCGCGCAGCGCGCCGCCAGCGGGGGCCTGCTGGATTTCGACCACCAACGAGCGCCGCACGCTCGGGTCAGCCACCAGTCGAATCCGCCAAGAGCGCTTGCTGACGCGGGCCGAAAAGTCGTCGGCCGAGCTACAACCGGCAGGCGCCCGAAACTCGAAGCGCGTAGCTTCGGACGCGACGGTAGGCTGCGCGCGGGCCGGCGCGACCACGACGACAGCAGCAACCCCCAAGGCACAAACAGCTGTGTGGCGCTGTGATCGTTTCACGGGCGGCGTGCATTAAACACCGAAAGGGGCAATGAATGCGCGCCGCAAACATCGCTCGATTACGAATCTCGCCGACTCCGCTTTGGATGGTTGGGGCATTGGCATCGTTGCCCTTAGTCGTCTTGGGCTGCTCGGCCGGAGGTGGCGACAAGAACGGCGGCGGCGCTAACCAAGCCGGCGGCACCGCCCTCGACTTGGCCGGCAGCCACAGCGGTGGCGGCAAAGGCGGTAACGGCGGCGGCTTGGTCCTGCCCACCGGCGGCACCGACGGCGGCACGCCTGTCGGCCCGTGCGAAGAAGGCGGGTGGCGCTGCAAAGTCCCCGACTGCACCGGTCAGGCTCCGACATCCATTCGCGCCACCGTGTACGACCCCGCCGGCGTCACGCCGCTGTACAACGTCGACGTCTACGTTCCGAACGCCGACGTGCGCGACATCGCGACCGGCGCAACCTGCGAGACTTGCGACACTCCGGTTTCGGGTGACCCCATAGCGTCGGCGCTCACCGACGCGCACGGCGAGTTCGTGATGAACGACGGCGTGCCCGCGGGCGTGAAGGTGCCGCTCGTTCTGCAGATCGGCAAGTGGCGGCGCGTCATCGAGCTGCCCGAAGTGAAACCGTGCCAAGAAAACGTCTTCGACGACCCTCAGCTGCTGCGACTGCCCCGCAACCAAGCCGAAGGTCATCTGCCGAAAATAGCCCTCACCACCGGTGAAGCCGACGCGCTCGAGTGCTTTCTGCGTCGCATGGGCGTGTCCGACTCGGAGTTCACCAACCCGGACGGCGCCGGCCGCATCAACCTGTACCACGACAGCTCGGGCGCAGCCTCGTACCAAGCGGGGGGCAGCTACCCGCCCGTCGCCACGCTGCGCGCGTCCGTCGATACCCTCAAGGGTTACGACATCGTGCTCATGTCGTGCGTCGGCAGCCAATCCGACGGACGCCTCGTCACGGCGCAAAACAAGACCGATTTGCAAACGTACCTCGACGGCGGCGGTCGCGTCTTTTTGGAGCACTACCACCACGCCTGGCTGCGCGGCGGCAACGAATCGCTCGAAATCGAAGACGCTCGCAAGTACACGCCGACTCCGTTTCCGGCCGTGGCCACCTGGGTGCCGCCCACCGATCCGAGTTTCGACGGCGGTCACGCCGGTCAAGAGGCGCCCTACACCGTCGACACCAGCTTTCCCAAAGGCGCTGCCTTTGCGGATTGGCTCGAGTTCGTGGGCGCCTCGCCCGACGGCCACGGCACGATCAACTTGTTCGACGTCAAGCATCCGGCCCAGGCCGCGTTGCCCCCTTCGCGGCAATGGATATCGGACGCGACCGGCGTCCCGTACTTCTCGTTCAACACCCCGCTCGCGGCCGAACCCGCCGCCCAGTGCGGGCGCCTCGTGCACACCGGCATTCACGTCGGCGTCGAAGCCCTCACCGGCGACAAAGAAGCGCCCTTCCCGACCGGGTGTAAATCCCAAGCCCTCACCGCGCAAGAAAAGGCGCTGGAGTTTCTGCTGTTCGATTTGTCGAGTTGTGTGATGAACACGATGGAAGAGCCCAAGCCACCCGTCGTCGTGAAGTGAAAGTCGTCATGAGCGCCATCAACGAGTTCCTCAACCAAGCCCGTCTCCGCATCCGCGAAAACCCCTGCATTTCGCCGGACTTTTGCCTCGATTTTACGCGCCTCAGCGAGCGGTTGCGTCACGACGACGGCATCACCCACTTCGCCAAGAGTCGCTTCGACGTCGCCGCAGGCGCCTTCACGCTGGCCGAGGACGCCGACGGTGACTGCGCCTGGATCTTGAAGAGCAACCGCCCCGACGCCTCCACGGTCCTGTCGGACGGCGTGGCATTGGCAACCGACACGGCCGCGTTCCCCGCGACCTGGCAGAACCTGCTCCGGCTGAAGAACCTGGTCCAGGAGCACGACCCCGGCAGCACCATCTTCCCGACCGCCACGGGCTCACTGCAGCACTCGAGCCTGGGCGTAGGCGCGCGCTTCACGACCCTGCATTGGCCCGCGGTCGAGTGGACCATGTCGGCGCTGGGCCTGAGCATGACCGCCAACCAGAACAGCATCCCCCGCGAGCTGGTGTACGACGTCGACGCCATGCTCGAAGGACGCCTGGAAGGCGTTCCGTTTCCGTTCATCGGCGCCGACGTGCCGGAAGGTCATCAAGGCCAAAGCGTGGAAGGCATGAGCCACGGCGCCGTGATTTCCAAGCTCAAAACCGGCTTTCACACTCGGCGCATCGCCTGGGGCTTCAACGCCGATCACCAGCCGGTGGGCGGCAAGTACGACGCGCGCGAAAAGGAGCTGGTCGCGGGCTGCTTGCTGTCCAGCTACATCACGTTCGATCTTTCGCCCGAGCTGAGCATCACGCCCAAGCAAGCAGATCCGCGCGGCTGGTGCAGCCAGCACGTGCCGGCGCACGTCCTCGAGCGAGTGCGAGCACGCGCCGCGGGGCTCGGTCTGTCGCTCGACGCGTTGGCGCTGGCGGAGCTGTTGTGCGCGGTGTGGCCGTCGGTGCAAAAGCTGCAACGGCGCGATCGCGCCTACGCCGAAGCACGCAAGCGAGCGTTCACGACCGCGGTCGGGCAAGCCTACTTCCGCGAGCTATCGATCGACGAGCTGCCCGGCCTCACCACACCCGAGACGCTGGCCACCATGCTCGCGCTGTGTGAAGCCCTCGACTTGAGCATTCACTACGTCGCGCCCGCGTTCGGCTTTCAAAAGAATTTCCCGTTCGCCGACAACGACGAGCTGCTGCGACGGGTGCAGAGCGCTTGGGGCATCTGTGAAGCGTTCGGCTGCTCGATCGGTTTTCACAGTGGGTCCGGCAAATCGGACGAAAATTACCGCTTGTGCGGGCGTGTGACCGGCAGCCGGCTCGAGATCAAGACGTCGGGCCGCTACACGTACGAGATGGGGCGCGCGCTCGCGGCGTCGTCCAACGCCGCCGATCAGGCGCTGTGGCGCGACTGGTACCGCTTCACGCAAGAGCTGGCGACCAACAGCGCGTTTTCCGACAATCAGCAAGAGCGCGCGATGGCGCGCGCGTTCATCAGCAACGCGCTGGAAAGCGAAGGCCGCAGCGGCGACGTATTCGCCGACGCCGCCCATTGCGCGGCCGCGCTGGCGGCGCTCACGCCCAACCCCGACCACATGTTCTGGTTCGAGTACAATTTCTTGTATGTTCTGGCCGCCGAAGGCCGCGCCGACAAGTCGTCACTGGGTGATCATACCCCCGCCGGTTATCGCCAGCGCGCGCGCTTCTACGCCATCAGCCAAGAAGGCCAGTTGCTGTACGCAAAAAACGTCGCGCTGTACCTGTGCTTCCTGGCCGAAACGACCGGCCAAGCCACCGCGCGGGCATGCCACGCCGCGCGTGAGCAGCTGAAGCAGCTGCGTGGCTACGAGCAATTCCTGGCCGCCATCGCGCCCGCGGCGAGCTGATTCACCGCACCAACCCGCGAGAATCCGGCTATTTGGGCGCTACCGGCGTGGGTGGCGTCGCTTCCGTACCGACGGGACAACCGTTCGTCGTCGGCTCCGCGGAAGCGGGCCCGGGACGTTCGACGCAGGCATCGTGGGTGTCGAAGACGCCATCGCGATCGCGATCGCCGGGACAGCCGTTCGTACTCCGTCGGCCCGTTCGTACTCCGTCGACGTCGGGGCAGGCGTCGGCAGGCGCACAAATACCATCGCCGTCCGGGTCGACACACACGTCGGGCGCAAACGCGAGCGACAGCACGAGGCGCATCGACGGGGTGCCATCGGCGCGCGTGAAGCCCGGGCCAAGGCCGGAACCGAGCTGCCAGTGCTCGGCCAGCGTGACGTGCAAGCCGAGCAGGAGCTCCAAGGGTGTGCTGCGCTGCTCGAAGGGCTCGACACCATTGCCCACGGCAGTGGCGCCGCTCAGCTCGGGCCCGAACACGAAAAGGTCGTTCACGCGCACGCCTCCTGCGATGCTGAACACGGCTTCGCTCGTCAAGGTACGCCCGGCGAACGTCGCGTCGAGAGGTCGGTACGCAAACCCCAGCTTCGCGGCGTAGACGAGACCGGCGCCGTCTCCCGCCACCAGCACACGCGGGGCGAATCGAAAGGTGCCATCGCTGGTCAGCCGGGACCGGCGGCCCGTCGGCACATGAAGTTGGGCTCCCAGCGCGAGCGTGAAATGATCGCCATATTGCCCCGCCACCCGCACGTCTCCTGACAGCCGGAGATCCCCGACCCCGGGGCCTTGGAACGGACCGAGCGGCGGTACCTCCCGGCTCACGTCGTCACCCTCTTGATAGACGACGAACGGCAAGTCGAGCGCGGCGCGAAAGCGGTCGTGCAGCATGATTGCCACAGCCGCGTGTCCCACGATTTGATCGGTCACGACGTTACGGGGCGAGGCCGGGTCGCCCTGGGAGCCGCGCAAAACGAGCGGCTTGTAGGACCAATCCCAAATCGTCCCGGCGGCCACGTTGGGAGACCCACGCAGATCGAGCGAGTCATTCATGAACCAATCGCTGCCGGGCTCCGCCGGCTCGAAGCGGTTCAGAGCCAAGCCGGCCTGCGCGTGGCAGGGGCGGGCCGCGAACGAGCCGAGGGCCCAGACCAAGAGCAGGAAGGTTCGTTGCCGCATGGGACTTGCGACTTCTATAGTGTAGTTCGATGCGTTTCTGTCTAGCCGCGGTGGCCGCGGCCCTCGTCGTGCTTGCTTGCCGTACCGGCGCCGCGCAGCCGCGCGACCTGCGTCACGACACGAGGGCGGACGTCGCGGTCACGGCGACGGGAGCAACGTGGCTGCTGCTGTCCGAGCTGCTGAAAGGCTCGCTGGTGCCCGAAAAGTGCCGGTGGTGCTACCGCGCCGATGACGGGGGAGATTTGCTCAACCCCTACGACGGATGGATGCGCCACCGCCTTCGTTGGACCGATACTCGCGCCGCCCATCTGGCCAGCAACGTCGGGCTCGTCGTCCTCGAGCCCGCGACCCAGCTGGGACTGACGTTTTTGGCCGCCAACCAAGCCGGCTCGCCGAAATCCTTTCCCCTGGACGCGCTGTTGATCACCGAAGCCACCGTCGTCGCGGGCGTGCTGAACCAGATCGCCAAGTTCGGTTTCGCGCGCGAGCGACCGTTCGTCCACTACCTGCCGCGCGCGCCCAACGCGATTCGCGAGCTGACCGCGAGCCCCTCCGACGACAACCTCTCGTTCTTTTCGGGCCATACCACGCTCGCCTTCGCGGTCGCGACGTCGTCGGCCACGATTGCCACCATGCGCGGATACAAGCTCGCTCCCGTCATTTGGGGGACCGGTCTCGTCTTCGCCGGCTCGGTGGGTTACCTGCGCATCGCCGCCGACAAGCACTACTTTTCGGACGTGCTGACGGGGGCGATTGTCGGAAGCCTCGTCGGCGTGGCGGTTCCGCTCATTTTTCATTCGCCCCAAAGTAACGACGAGACGTCCGGCGCCAGCGATCAAGCGCTGAGCAGCCCGGCCACGCGAACGGCAGTATCTATATCGGGCGCGTTTTAAGCGCCGCTCGTGAGCAGTGACGGTGGCCGAGCGATACGACGACGACGACGACGACGACGACGCTTGAAACCGAGCCGTGAGCTCGGGACTCACGTCCCTCAACGCAGGCCGAAGAACGAGAGCACAGCGATGACGACGACGATGAGACCGACGATGTAGATGACGTTATTCATGATGTCGACACCTCTTGCAAAGCGTGGGCCGCCAGGTGCTTCCGAGGTTTCGCCGATCATGGCGAAGGGTTCGAACCGCTCGCGCAGCTTCGGCCGGAGTGCCGGATACCCAATTGCCGCGCAACGGCAGAATTGTCACGGGTAACTCACCTCGCGACTACCGTGCGCGCGTGTCACTGGTATGGTTTTCGCAGCTAGGACCTGTTCGTGCACAAGGAAGAAAGCTGATGCAGCGGTGGCCTCTCGAGAAGGCTCGCAGGACGTCCCACGCTCTTGCCGGTCTGGCGTTTCCGCTCTTTCTGGCGTGTAGCAGCCACCATGTGCCGCTTGCCCCTCCGGCCGCGCCACTCACGGAGCCAACGCGTCCTTGCGGCGCCAACGAGGGCTTTCCCGCGTGTCGCAGCGCGAGCGAAATCGAAGACTTGCTCGACGGCCAGTTAGAAATCCTGGGCATGGCCGACACCCCGAGCGGCATGCAGGGCGCCAAGCTCCTCACGTTGCGAGCCCATGGACGTCGCGGCGAGGTGGTGATGCGCGCAAAATGGCGGGCGGAAAGCACGGGCGACCTGGTGAACGAGCCACGCAAAGAGCTGGCCGCCTACGCCGTTCAAAAGCTTTTTTTGAATGAGAGCGAGTACGTCATACCGCCGACGGTCGCGCACTGCTTTCCGGTCGCCCAGTACGCGCGCTTCGACGCCAAGGCCAAGCCGACCTTTGCCGGAACCAACTGCATTTTTGGGTACGCCTCGTATTGGCTCGAGGGCGTGCAAACGGTCAGCGCGGCGCGGCGCTCAGGCCAACTCGGCAAGGGCGAGGGGATCTGGGACGCCCAGTTGTTCGCGCGCGATCCCGAGTATCGCGAGTCGATCGAGAACAGTAACCTGCTCACCTACTTGATCAACCACGGTGACGCGCACGGCGAGCAGTTCGTGCTGCAGCGATTTCCGCGTGGGTTGCGCGCCTACGTAGTCGACAACAGCATCGCGTTTCGAAGCATCAAGAACCCGATGCTTTTGCTCCGCCAAGACTGGTCTCACATTCAGGTACCGGCTTTGTCGCCAGGCGCCGTAGCACGACTGCACAACCTCACCCCACCCGACTTTGCACGGCTCGGTAACGTCAGTGAGCTTGCGCTACACGATGGCGCCCTGGCCAACGAGCACCCGAGCACACCCCTCACCAGTGACGGCACGACGATGACCTGGACCGGCTCACGACTGCGGATCGGGTTGACCGAAGGCGAAATCGCCCTCGTCCAAGCTCAAACCGAAGAGCTTTTACACCGCCCCGACTTGGATCGTTTGACGCAACAGTGATCCGGCGCGCGAAGCGCGGGATATCCGGACCTTCCGGTGAAGCAAGCCGGATGGCATGAGACATGCCGTTGGGCGCGGTCGAATGGCGCGCAACGGCTCAGCGATCGCCGCGCGGCCTTACCTCAGAACGCGTATTGTGCGAGGGCCATTCCGCGCAAGTTGTGCGGCTCGTTACCGTCGAGGTATCGAACCTTCGTGTACGCGCCCGTCACGCCGAAGCGCACCGCGGGGGTGGCGTCCCAATACAAGCTGGCATCGCCCGACATGGTCTCGTCGGCCACGTAACCCAAGAGCTCGATCTCGGCGCCGCCGCGCGGGAACAAGTTTCTCATGTTCTTCGAGTGCGCTCGACTGTAGTTGGCGGTGATGAATACGCGCCCCGAGCCGGGCAAATAGTACTGAATACCAACCTTGATCGCCTGCCAGTCGATGGTGTGCAGGACGCCGCGGTTGTCGAACGACACCAAGCCACGGTCGATGTTCGCCTCGTACTCGGGGGCAGGGTTGGTTTGGGCCGGATTGGGCAGCACCGGAAATTCGGCGCCACCGTTGGAGTTGATCAAGTCGCCGATGCCGGTGCCGGTCACGAACGACCCGGTGAGGGTCAGGCTGTTGCCGCGATCGCCAGCGTCGTTGGCGGGAATGACCGGCACGAGCGCGTCGATCGAGACGCCCCAAGCCGTGGCTTGGTTGGCCTTCTGGGTGGGGGGCGGCGTGAAGGCGTCGACCTTGTACTGCCGTCCTACGCCGGACACCTGCAAGAACATCGGCTGCGACAAGCTGCCCGACGCGGCCGTGGTCGTGATCATGCCGCGCCAATGGTTCACGTTCAGCCGCAGACCGGCGTTGCCGTCGGGCACGCTCGAATCGCGCTGCGCGGGCCGGGCCGCGGAAGCAGCGAGCATCACGCTGACCGGACCCGTTGCCGCTCCGAAGCTGTGGGAGAGGCGAAACTGCGTACTGCGGAAGTTTTGCCAGCCGAACACGTTGTACGTCTGGCCCGCCAGCACGTCGATGTAGTCGCTCTCGAGCATCAAGTAAGCGTGTCGAATCCGAAACATCGCGGCATCGAAGTAGTCTCGCTCCGGGGTCTTCGAGCCTTCGGCTGGTTTTGGGCCGTAAAAATCGGCTTCCAGCACCGCCGAGGGGCGGAAGGCGCCCGAGGTCGGCGATTGGAACTTCATGCCGAAGCGGGAGTTGCGAATCGAAAATTGCGTGCGACCGTGACGACCGTCGAACGTGTCGTCGCGCGCGACCAGCGAGCTGCCGATGCGTTCGTCGTAGCTGCGCGTCGTATCGACGATGTAGTTGGCTTCGATGAAACCGTAGAAGGTCAACGACCATTGCTTGTCGCCTTCGCCGAGCGTCAGCGCCAGCGGCTGACGAGAGAACCAGGACGACGGTGGCACTTCGACGGCGGCGCCGCCCGCGCCGGGCGGAGCGATGTCGACGCTTTGGTTCGGCGGTGTGACCGGCTTGGTCGTCGCTTTCGGCGCGCTCAGCGTCTCGGCGGGCGCTTCGGGCGCCTCGGGCGCGGGCGCGGGCGCGGCGGCGTCGCTCGGTTCGGCGGCGCCTTCGTCGCTTGGCTGAGCACCGGCCGGGCTGGCAGCTGCAACCAGAGCGAGCGCAACCAGGAATTTCGCCGCAGCGGGCGTGGAGGGGACCATCATTGTAGCGGGGGGCCTTCGGGGGTGAAGAGGCGTGTCTTGTCTCGAAAAAAACCGGGCGCGGTCGCGGACTATCGAGTCGCAAAGCCGTTCATTGGTACTCGCAGCAATACCGAGTTGCGTCGTAACCCTCGAGGCTGGTCCCGCGGACTCCCTCGGAGCAGACCATTGGCAGATAGGTTTGCTCGGGTCGGTCGACGCCAGTGCACGAGAAACCAAAGTGGCCTTCTCCGCAGCCGGGCACGGTCGTGTCACCCAAGCACGACGCGCCTTCAGGCAAGGGCGCCGCCATGTAGCAGCAGTAGTCGTAAGTCTTTTCGTCCGGAGCCAGCTTCGGCGTTTGGCACAAGAACCGATAGTTGTTGGCGTGGCTCTCGCTGCTCTTCAAATCGGAGCCGAGCGGCGCGACGCCCTCCGGGCAATTGAAGCCGGTGTACTGGCCGCCGCATTTGCCGGTCTTCTCCGTGCACTTGGGAGGAGGCGGCAGGCCCGTGCAACAGTAGTTGATGAACAACTCGTCGCGCACGCCCTGCATGCAGCTGACGGCGGCATTGAAGACATCGGGACGACTGGCTCCGCGACACTGATAGCCGTAGGCCCCGCGTGTACACCCCGCCACCGGGTCCAAGGCGCAGCTGGTGCTCTCCTTCGAGCAACAGAAGTTGCGAACGCCGTCGGCGCCCGGCGCGCGATCGGCGCACACGTGGCCGTGAGGGACTCCCTCCTCGTAAAAGGCGGTGTCATCGGGGCGGGCCGCACCGGTGCAGGCATAGCCAATCAGCCCGACGTCTCGTGCCGGCAACCCCTCCTCGGGGGCGACCGTGCAATCCATGGCGGGGGCGACGGTGCAGACTCCGTCCGGTTGGGGCAGGTCGGCCGCGCACCCGCCGCCCAGGGCGGTGAGCTGCAGTCCGCCCAGCACCAACAGCAATCGCGCGGCTATTAGCTTTGCCAATTGCTCACCAAGTCCAACCTGCCGGCGGGTGCGGCGCGGGAAGAGTCGGGAAGACGCACTTGCGGGGCTCGCGGGGCACGCCGTCTCGATTGTCGGTCACGCTCAGGCCTCGGCCGCCGTCCGGCGTGGGGTGTGCGCTCTGGGCGACGAAGGTGTCACCGAACGTGACGCCGCCTGGTCCGAGGACGATTTCTGCAAACTGCGAGGAAGCGGAGCGGGGCCCCATGTTGTCGACCGTGATGTTGTCGAGCGTGAAGGGTCCTGCCGGCCGCAACGCGTTGAACCCGTTCAGCGTCACCACGGGCTGTTGGGTAGCCTTGCAGGTGACGTGGCGAATGTTCTGAAAGCTCATCGCCCCGAACTCGGGATACTGCGTGCCCGCGAACAGCGGGTTGTAGGCTGTGCTGACCAAGATCGCGTTGTTCATGTCGCGCATGCAGATGTCGGTGTAGGTGATGTTCCTCACCGGTCCGCCACGGCTCTCGTCCGACTTGACGCGCAGACCGTTGAAGTCGGAGCCGTGCGCCTCGATGCCGACCGGTCGTGAATCGGCGTCGATCGTCAGGTCGTAGATGTCGATGTTCTCGATCGCCGGTCCATACGTCTCGCTGCCGATCGACATGCCGTGACCGGTGCCGAAATGGTTGTGCGCGATCGTCACGTCGCTCACGTGGTGACCACCTTTGAACGCCATGTGGTCGTCACCCGTACTGATGGTGTTACAAGCCACCAGCCCGCACTCGGCGTCGGAGCCGGAGCCAGGATCGATACCGTCGGTGTTGCGCGCCAAGCTCGGCGTCAGCTGCACGCCGCGGCTATTCAGCCACTTCGACGGCGTGAGGATGGTCACGCCCCAAACCGTGAAGCCCCGGCCACGCACGTCACAAGTGGGCTGGTCCGGCGGCAGCACGGAGGTGAGCTTGACGTGGAACTTTGCCGAGTTGTGCAGCGTGATTCGATACAGAATGAAGCCGGACGTGCCCGAGCCCAGGTTGATGAGCGTGGGATTGCCGATGCTCCCGTCCACCTCGCGCAAGGCGTAGGAGATCTCCCACCACGAATAGTCGTGACCGATGAGCGGCTCGCCGCCCTGTCCGTCGATCACGCCGTCGCCCATGATGGCCGGCTTGACGCCGGAGACTTCGATGAAGTTGGCGCACGCTTTCGAGTCGTTGACGCCCAGCTTGCCGCAGGTGTTACCAGGTAGCTGGTAGAGCTCCGGGTTGCGCGAACCGTACAGCGTGACACCCTCGTCGACCCACAGGGTGCGTCCGCGAACTTGCAACGTCGACGAAACGAACGCGTTGTTCGTGCCGTTCGTCACCAGCTTGACGGCGCCGCCCAACGGGCAGGCATCGAGCGCGGCTTGAATACGCGGCGTATCGATGTCGGTTTCGTCCGGGGGAGACGAGTCCGACGCAAAGCGCGTCGCCATCAGCGTTTGGCAGACGGCGGCGTCGGCCGGAAAGCTCGGCTCCATGCCCTCCGTCTTCGGATCCCCCTGGCCGCAGGGGGTGCTGGGAGATTGCGACGGCTCGGGAGAAGTCTCGCAAGTGTAGATGATCTCCGCGAGCTCTTTGTTGCCGCTACAGCCGACGGCCAGCGAGACGGCCAGGGCGCAGCCCAGCCGTCTTGCTGGCCGTGAGCACACGGCAGAGACGTAGTCGAGAAGGCGCTTCGTCAGCTTGACCATGGGATGCGATAGCGTCGCGTTGATTGGATATCTCGACGAAGCGCCTCGAGCTCAGCAGCCCTTGGCGCCCGGGCAGGGCCAAGCGTCGGTGCTCGCGCAGCTCCACTTGCTCGTTCCGGACGCGCCCGGCGCGGGGCAAACGCAGTAACCGATCTTGGAGGCACCCTTGGAATCGAGGTACGTGCCGGTGGGGCCGCCGCCGCCGTTGCACAGCGTGCACGGAGCCACCGTGCACTCTGTCGAAGCCATCGGGGCCGTTGCGGGGCAGGAAGCGTCCTGGGCCGCCGGCAGCTTGTAGCAGGCGGCGTCGAGCGTATCGGGGAACGTGCAGCCGCTCTGCTCGGCGTAAGCGCCGGCGGTGCACGTCTCCGACTTGAAACCGCTCGAGGCCGGACCACAGGTCTTGTAACAAACTTGCGGATCCGCAGCGGCGCACGCGCCGGCCTTGGTCGGCTCCATGCCCGCGGCCGTGGTCAGCCCCTTGCACAGCGGCAAGAAGTCACCAGCGGGGGCCGCGCCACCGGTACCGGCGGTGCCGCCGCTTTCCGAGCCGCCCGCGGCCGTTCCGCCACTGCTCGTGCCGGCAGTCGGCGTGCTCGCGGTGCCGGCGGTCGGCGTGCTCGCGGTGCCGGCGGTCGGCGTGCTCGCCGTGCCGGCGGTCGGTGTGCTCGCGGTGCCGGCGGTCGGCGTGCTCGGTGAGCCGCTGGAACCACCGGTAGTTGCCGGCTCGTTGTCACCCGAACAAGCGGCGACGCCAATCGAGGCGGCGGCAAACATGAAGATCACAGAAATGCGCGTGGTTCGGGTCATAGCTTCAATTCCTCGCAAAATAGACAATGGGAGCGTTCGAGCCGGAGTGGGCAGCAGCTCAGCTGGCCAGTTGGCGTCTGCGTGTAAGAGCTAATGCAACGACAACGGAGATCGATCCCAGGTGCGGCGCGTTTGTCGAAGCTGGTGGTACCGAACGAACGTTTACGGCGCCGGCTGGTCGTGCTCGACGCTGGCCAAGATGAACGCACCGAGCCCCTTGGGATCGTTGGAGGCAACGTCGGTGTGGACGTAGTAGGCGTAAGAACCGTCGCGGTACGGGTTGCCGCCCAGGCCCGCTACCTTGCACACGTCGCGCAGCTCGACATTGCCTTGCGCATCGACGGCCGTGAACTCTTTCACCAGGCCGGCGTAGCCGCGCTCGGCGACGCTTTCGAGCTTGGTCTCGTCGAGCCAGCCGCGCCGGACGCCCTTGGTCAGCGCGTACGTCAACATCGCGGTCACCGAGGCTTCGCGATAGTTGCCCGGCGAACCCGGCTTATCGAGCACCTGCCACCACACCCCTCGCTCTTTGTCTTGCACGGCCGCGACGGCGGTCGCCACGCGTTGCAGCGCGGCCATTATTTCCGGGCGTTTGGGGTGCTTCTCGGGAAAAACTTCGAGCACGTCGACCAACGCCATCGCGTACCAGCCGACCGAGCGTCCCCAAAACTCGGCCGAGGTGCCGGTCATCGCGTTGGCCCAGCGCTGCTGCTTGCTCTCGTCCCAAGCGTGAAACAAAAGGCCCGTCTTCGGATCGCGCGCGTGCTGTTCCATCAGCCGTAGCTGCTTGGCAACGTCGTCGTAAAGCGCGGGCTCGTTGAGAGTGCCGGCGAGCTCGGCCATGAACGGCGCGGCCATGTACAGGCCGTCGAGCCACATTTGATGGGGGTAAATCTTTTTGTGCCAGAAGCCGCCGTCAGAAGTGCGCGGCTGCGTCCTGAGTTGACTGCGCAGCAGCTGCAGCGCCTTGCCGTAGCGCTCGCGCTGCTTCGCGTCCGTCGCCTTGCGGTAAAGGGCGAACAGCAACCTTCCCGAGCTCAGGTTGTCGAGGTTGTAGTCGTCTAGCTGGTAACCTTTGATGCGGCCGTCGGCCGAAATGAGCTTGTCTACGCTCTTTTTAACGTAGTCCAAGTAGCGAATATCGCCGGTCTTTTGCCCTAGCGCTTGGCAGCCGCGCAGCATCAAGCCGTTGTCGTATTCCCAGGTTTCGCCCAAGCCGTCGGGGTGGTGCAGCGCGAGCCAGTCGCAGGTGCGCTTGGCCCAGCCGGTGGTGCCCGCTGGCAAGGCGACGTGCTCGGCGGCGCTGCGGAGCGACAGCCGCAGCGGGGTCCGCAGTGCGCGCGCAAAGGCCTGCGCGTAGCTGACCCACGCCGCTTCGTCCTTGAAGTCACCGCTCTTGTCCCAGCCAAAGCCGGCGTAATACACCTCGGGGCCGGTAGGCGGCACGTTGGCGAGCAGCAAGGTGTCCGTCTCTACGGCTTGTGAGCCTTCGACCGTCTCGGGCGAGGCGATGACGCCGCAGCCGACGTGACCGTTGTCGCCTTTGTACGGCTCCCAGCTGTGCAACAGACCGAGCGGTTTATCGAGCGCCACCGTGCCGCCGGCGTGCTTGGCGATGCCGATGCCGACCATCGCCGGGCGCGGGCCGCTGGCGACCGTGAAATGGCTCTCGAAGCGGTTGAGGTTGCGACCGGCGTCGACGGTGACGCGCTTGGTCTCGCTCACCTTGCCCGCGCCGGAGTCGTAGGTCGTATATTTCAGCTCGAAAATGAGGCGCAAAGGGCCGCTCGCGAGCACGCGTGAGCCCGTGAAATTACGCGAGACCCACAACTTGTTGCCGTGCCACACCCCGAGGCCGCCGCAGCCGCGAGCCCTGTTGACCGAGTACAGATCGGCGCCGTCACCGTTGTCACGGTGATAGTCGTCGGTCAGGTACCAGTCGTTGATGACCAGCCGCTTGGTGCGCTTGGCCCAAATGTCGATGCCGCTGGAGGTGAGCGGCTCTTTCAGCCAGGTCTCGAGATCTGGGCCGTACATGCGATGCGCGACGCGGTCGTTCTCGAACGCGAAGTCGTCGTGGCGTTCGCGCACGAAGCGTCCGTACACCTTGAAGTCCTGGGCGCGCGGCCGCTGGCGTTCGCCGGCCTGAATCCGAAACGTCTTGGCTTCACTTGGACCGAGCGTGGCCTGAAATGCCAATTCGTCGGGGGTCTCGTCACCGTTCGTGTCGACCAGCTGCGACAGCACGCTGTGCCCCGCGGCGTCGACTACCACCAACTTGGCGGGCTCGAGCGCGGGCGCGATGCGCAACAGATCCGCGAGCTTGAGCGAGACGGTCTCGGGGCCGCGCGCTTCCGCGAGCGGGTTTTCGAGCCCTACCTCGACGCCCTGGGCCGCCCGCGGCACCACCGCCTCGACCGCCACCGCCGGCGGCGAGCTCCGCGGTTTGGGCGGTGCCCCCGCGCTCGGCGCGGGCGTATTGAGAGGCACCGCTTGGGAGCTGCACGCAGCCGCGACCAAAACCAGGACCGATGAGAATGCGCGAGTCACGGCGAACCTTCTGACTATTTGATGGGCTGGCCTTTGCAACCAAAGATGATGTCGACCTTGTTGTCGGTCGCGTCCTTCACTTGCTTACAAGCCTCGCCGTGGAGCTCGAGCCCCATGTACTGGTCGCTCGTGTAGTCCCAGCCTTCGGCCTTCGAAGTATCTTGCATGACGAGCGCGCCGTTGACCTTGACCGCGATGTTGGTTTCGTCCGGCGGCTTCTTGTCGAATTCGAACACGCAGCTGGCGACTTGACCGGTAACCGCCTGCAACGCCGCCGTCAGCTGATCCTGGCTGTAGGCTTGGAAGAACTTGTCGGCGATCGGGTTGTCGCTGAGCGAGGTGCCACCCGCCTCGGCCATCGCGTTGAGGCGCGGCGGAGTGCTTTTGTCTGCCACGGGGTCGACGACACCAATGACGTAGGTCGGAAAGCCTGCCGCCTTGGCGGCCGTGATCGCCTGAACCGCGAACGCCTGAGCGGCGTCACCCCCGCTCGGGCACGACGGCTGCCCGTCGGTCGCCAATACGATGAACTGATTGGTGGCGTTGCGGCTCTTGAGGTACGCGGTGGCCTTGTTGATGGCGTCACCGGTCGGGGTGCCGTTGCCTTTCGCCATCGTGGTCGTGATGAGGCCGGTCACCTTCGCCGCGTTGCCGGGGGCAATTTCCGCGGGAACCATGTCCGTGAGCGGCGTGCACTCGGAGCCTTCACCCTCGGGAAAGAACTTCAACCCCCACGACACCGAGGCGTCGGTGGCGGTGATGACCGCGGTCAGACCGGCCACGACCGCGTCCCAGCGCGTCTTGTTGTCGGGCGGCACGGTGTGCTCAATCATCGATGCCGAACGATCGAGCACGAGCAGCACGTCGGCCGGCTTGCTCGCCAGGATGAAGTTTTGCTGCGCGCATTCACCGTTCGCGACGTCCGGCTCGCCGGTACCGCCCGTCGTCGGATTGATGTTGGGGCCGCCGCTCAGGTTGCCGAGGCTCGGCGTGCCGCCGACGCTCGAGGTCGACCCCGTGCTCGAGGTGGCGCCGCTACCATTGTTGGTGCTGCTGCCATCGCCAGAGTTGGCGGAACAGCCGAGCAACGACGCCAACGCAACCGCACCCAAGATGACCGAAGGCTTCATGGTCCGACCTCTTCGACAACGCCCGCGGAGGCCGAGCTAAAGGGGATCCCGGCTGCCTGTCGTCCAGGGGATTGCGTGAGATGACGACAAGCAGCCGGGTACCCGGCTCGCCTTCACCGGTTTGCGTGTTGGTGAAAACGGCCTAGAAAATCACCGCACACCTGCTTCCCCACCCGTCGGGCGGGTCTCCGCCGAGCAGGGGGCTTGTGTGCGGCTGACGATGTAATGCGCGCCCCCCCGCAATCGATCATGGTCCGGCAATTTTTCTCCTCGGCCGGCGAAATTCGGCGAAAAGCGATCGAACGCGGGCACCGCGCGCATTAACGGCATGCCCGCGAGCGCTCACCGGTACCGGTGGCTGATTTGTGCCCTGCTGTTCTTCGCGACGACGGTCAACTACATCGATCGTCAGATTCTCTCGTTGCTCAAGCCCATCTTGGACGATGAGCTGAAATGGACGAACACGCAGTTTGGCGAGGTCAACGCCGCCTTCCAGGCCGCGTACGCCGTAGGCCTGCTGAGCTTCGGCTACCTGGTCGATCGCTTCGGCACCAAGCTGGGCTACGCGCTCTCGATCGCGGCCTGGAGCTTGGCCGCGATCGGCCACGCCGCCGTCGGCAGCGTTTCGGGCTTCTTTCGAGCGCGCATCGCCCTGGGCTTGGGCGAAGGCGGAAACTTCCCATCCGCCATCAAAGCGGTGGCGCTCTGGTTCCCCCGTAAAGAACGCGCGCTGGCGACGGCGTTGTTCAACTCGGGCGCGAACGTCGGGGCCATCGTCGCTCCCGCGGTGATTCCGCCGATCGCCTTGGCTTGGGGCTGGCGCGCCGCGTTCGTCGCGGCCGGCATCGTGGGCATTCTGTGGCTCGCGCTGTGGATTCCGCTGTACGAAATCCCAGAGCGCAGCCGGCGCCTGAAGGCGGAAGAGCTCGAATACATTCAGAGCGACCGCGAGCTCGAAAACACCACCAAAATGAGCTGGGGCTCGCTGCTGAAGTACCGGCAGACGTGGGCGTTCGTCACCGCAAAGTTCCTGACCGACCCGGTGTGGTGGTTCTTCCTGATCTGGTTGCCCGACTTCTTCAAAAAGACGCGCGGGCTCGATATCAAGCAAAGCTGGGTGCACCTGGTGACCATCTATTCGATCGTCACCGTGCTCAGCATCGCCGGCGGTTGGCTGCCCGGGTACTTGGTGCGGCACGGCTACACGCAGAGCAAAGCGCGCAAGATCGCCATGTTCGTGTTCGGCGCGCTCGTGTTGCCAATCTTGCTGGTGACGCAGGTGGGCGACTGGAGCGCGGTGCTGCTGATCGGCCTCGCCGGTGCCGCTCACCAGGCCTGGTCCGCCAACCTGTTCACCAGCGTCTCGGACGTGTTCCCGAAGCGCGCGGTGGCCAGCATCGTCGGCATCGGCGGCATGGCGGGGTCGTTCGGGGGCATCCTGTTTCCACTGTACTCGGGCAAGTTGCTCGACCGCTTTCAGGCCAGCGGCAACGTCACGGCCGGCTACGCGGTGCTGTTCGGCATCTGCGGCTCGGCCTACCTGGTGGCGTTTGCCATCAACCACTTGCTGGCTCCCCGCTTCGAGCCGCTAGAAATCGACGTAAACCCGTGATCGATCCGGGGGGATCGGGGCATTAGGCGGTGGCGTGGCCCGTTTCACGCTATCGTTAAAAGTCAGCCCGGCGCCCTGTCATGGCAGCAACCCCACGCGGAGCTCGATGATGACCTGGGGCCGCTCTCCTCAGAGCCGGCGGCGGAGGTCCATCATCCGGTCCGTGGTGCCGGCGCTCGCCGGCCTGCTGTTGGGTTGCTCGGCCACGTCCATCGACGAGCCGATCCCCGGCGCCGGTGCCGGTAGCTCGGGCGGCACCGCCAGCACGGCGGGGTCACCGTCGTTCGGGGGCGGCTTGGTCATGACGACCCACGCCGAACCCCGCTGCAACGACGGTAGCTGGAAGTGCAAGAAGGTCGACTGCCCCGCCGACAGCTCACCATCGACGACATCGGTCAGCGGCGTCGTTTACGACCCGGCCGGACGCGTGCCGCTGTACAACGCCGTCGTCTATGTCATCGACCCTGACATCGATCTCGTGACGCTCGGCGAGCGTGCGCAATGCGAGTCTTGCAGCGCGCATTTTCCCAAGAAAGGCGTGCTGGCGGCCGCGTTGACCAAGGCCGACGGCAGCTTTCGCCTGACCGACATGCCAGTCGGCAAAGACGTGCCGCTGGTCATTCAGCTCGGCAAATGGCGCCGGGTCGTGAAGATCAAAAACGTCCTGCCCTGCACCGATACGCCATTGCTGCCGGACGAGACCCGCTTGCCGCGCAACTCGACGGAAGGCCACCTACCGAAGATCGCGGTCACGACCGGCGGCTCGGACGCGCTGGAATGCTTGCTGAAAAAAATCGGCGTCGACGTCGCCGAGTTCACGTCCGATAGCGGCGCCGGTCGCGTCAACTTGTTTGCCGGCTACCGCGCCGCCAAGACCGTCGACGTGGGCGGGACGAGCCAACCGCTGAGCACCGCCGAAGAGCTGTGGGCGAGCTCCGATCGAATGCTCGACTACGACATGATTTTGATGGGCTGCGAGGGCGAAGGCAGCCTGTGGAAGGACGAACCGACCCCCGAAAACCCGCCACCACTGCCCCGCCCCATCCCCATGCAGCTAGAAGTGCGCAAATACGCCGACTTGGGTGGGCGCATCTTCGGCTCGCACTGGCACCACCGTTGGATCAACTCCGACGATACGACCCCCGAAAACCCCTACCCTCCGGCGGGACCGCCGGTCGCTTCGTTCGCGAAATCGGCGATGGGCCTCAAAGAAGATCTAGTCGTGTCAGTCGATTCATCATTCCCGAAGGGTGCGGCATTCAGCGAGTGGCTGCTGAAGGTGGGCGCTTCGACGAAAGCAGGTGAGCTGGCGCTGAGGGACGTCGAGCATTCGGTCGATTCGGTCAATCCGGACTTGGCTCGTCGCTGGATCTACGGCACGGACAAGCTCGGCGTGGCGGGCACCAATCGCGTGCCGGAAATGGTGCAGTACTTTTCGTTCACGACCCCCGTCGGCGCCCCGGCCGAGTGCGGACGCATGGTGTTTAGTGACGTCCACGTGTCGTTCGGTGGTGGCGACGACGCCGACACCGCCTTCCCAGAACGCTGCGACGCTAGCCCCGACAGCGAGCTGTCAGCTCAAGAAAAAGCACTCGAGTTCATGATCTTCGATCTTTCGTCGTGCATTCAAAAGGAAGACGACGAAGTGAGCTCACCAATCACAGTCGTGAAATAGCGACTCACCGCTCTTCGCGGCTCACGTCACCTGCGAGCAACCTCATGGCCCAAGCTCTGAACGACAAGCAACTCATTTTCTCTGGCACGACCTCCCACCAAGGCCGAAAAACCTCGGTTTTTCCCGGCAATAGCGCGCTTCGCCACCTGCACTACGGGCGGGTGCTACTCGATAGCGCGGTGCCGCGCGTCGCGTTCGAAACCGGCGAGCGCGAGACAGCGCTGTTGGCCATGCACGGCAGTTGCACCATCAAGGTCGACGGCGTCGGCCACGCCATCAACCAATATGATGCCATCTACGTGCCGCGCGGCTCCGCCGTCGAGGTGTCGACGGATTCGAACGTCGACTTGGTGGAATGCGCGGCCGAGGTTAGCGGTGATTACCCGCTGCAGCTGGTGCCGTACGAGCAAGTAAAACAGAACCCGGCCCAGAAGTTCACCGCCGGCGGCGCCTCCACGTCACGCGACTTGAACATCGTCATCGGCGACAACGTGAACGCCGGCCGCATCTTGATGGGCTTCACCAAATCCCAGCCCGGCAACTGGACCAGCTGGCCCCCCCACGAGCACACCGAGCTGCTCGAAGAAGTGTACGTGTACTTCGACATGCCCGCGCCCGCGTTCGGCATCCAGCTCGTGTACACCAGCCCCCAGACCCCCGAATTCGTCAGCATCGTGCGCGAAGGCGACGCGGTCCTGATGCCGGCCGGCTACCACCCGAACGTGGCCGCCCCCGGTCACGGCATCAATTTCATCTGGATGATGGCCGCGCACCGCGAGGTAGAAGATCGCAAATTCGGCGTCGTCAACGTGCAGCCCGGCTTCGATCAGAAGGGGTCCGGCTTGGAAGCGAGCCAAGGCGCGGCGTCGGCGAGCGCGCCGCGATGAGCGAGCTGTTTCGACTGGACGGCAAAGTCGCGCTGGTCACGGGCGCGGCCGCCGGCATTGGCGCCGCCATCGCAGAAGCCTTGGCGGAAGCGGGCGCCGATGTCGCTTGCCACGGCAACACTCGGCCCGCTGACGCGACGGCGGCGGCGGTGAAGGCCAAGAACCGCAAGGGCGCGGCGCTATCGGGCGACTTGTCGGATCGCGCGACCCCCGCGCGGCTGGTGGACGAGGTGCGCGAGCGCTTCGGCCGCATCGACATCTTGATCAACAACGCCGGCATCATTCGTCGCACCCCCGCCGTGGATCACAGCGACGAAGATTGGGATGCCGTCATCAACGTCAACCTGACGAGCGTGTTCTCACTGTGCAAGCTTGCCGGCAAGCATCTGCTGCAGCAAGGCTCCGGCCGAATCGTGAACATTGCGTCCTTGTTGTCATTTCAGGGTGGCGTCAACGTGCCTGGCTACTCTGCCGCCAAGGCTGGGCTCGCCAACTTGACGCGCGCGTTGGCGAACGAATGGGCGGGCCGCGGCGTGAACGTCAACGGCATCGCGCCCGGCTACATCGAGACCGAAAACACGGCCGCCCTGCGGCAAAACTCGGAGCGTTTTCGGCAAATTTCCGAGCGCATTCCCGCCGGGCGTTGGGGCACGCCGCGCGATCTCGCCGGCGCGGCCGTATTTCTGTGCTCGCCCGCGAGCGACTACGTGCACGGGCATGTCCTGACCGTCGACGGCGGCTGGATGGGAAGATAACCGCTGCGTCGCGGCTACGTGCTGAGGGGCTTACCGAGCTCGAACGTGCTACCGCCAGCTTGGCGCCGCCCGCCCGCCTTACGTTCGCGGGAAGAACGCTCGCCAAGCTGGGCACCGAAAACCTGTCCAACCTTCACCCCCACCCTTGGTACGCGGCTTTTTACTACTCTCACCCCCCGCTCGTCGAACGCATCGGCACGCTGCGCGCGCTGGCGGTCTGAAGCGCAAGGGCCGCGGAATGGCTAGGGCGCGGCCGTGACGCTCAGGTCGTCGAACGACGCGCTGCCGGAGTCCATGCCGAAGGCGACGCCGCCGTTGGAGATGGCGGCGTTGCACGTCACGGGCATACCGATCGGCATACCGTCGAGCGTCAACGTCACGGTGGTACCCTTGGCGGTGATGCCGACGGTGTACCAAGTGCCCTCCGTGATGACCGGCTTGGGCGAGGGCGAAATCAAGTCGGTGGTGGAGCCCGCGGCGCGTCCGCGCAGCTTGTATTTGCCCTCGGCCATCTCCAACACGAGATACGTCTTCGGCTCTTTGAAGCGCAAAATGACCTGCGCGTCGGTGTCGGCGGTGTTCAGGCGCACCTTCACGGTCAAGGCAACGTCGGTCCAGGTCGTGCTGCCGCCGACCGCAAACTCCACGTCGCTGACCGCCGCTTGCGGTTGGTAGATTTTGCCGGCGCCGTCGGCGACGACCGCCCAAGGTCCCGCCGTCCCTTTGTCGTTGTAAGGAATGAAGCCGTCGGCCTTGCCGTCCTCGAAGTCTTCGACGAACGGCAGCTTGGTGCTCACCGGCGTGGTACCGCCGCTGCCGCTGCCGCTCGAACCGTTGGACCCGCCTGTCGAACCGCCGCCCGCGCCTTGGCCGGCGCTACCCGCGTGGCTGGTGGTGCCCGCTGTTCCCGTGGTCGTGCCCCCGGCGCCCGAGCCCGCCTTGGCGCTCG
>Ga0164241_10001761_pt1 | contig 25437 bp, 23 predicted proteins | sample OricomyardsoilBY_FD_108780 | JGI IMG/M metagenome (GOLD analysis project Ga0164241, IMG submission 108780) | Backyard soil microbial communities from Emeryville, California, USA - Original compost - Back yard soil (BY) | ecosystem: Environmental > Terrestrial > Soil > Unclassified | place: USA... | reverse complement strand
TCTTTTCCACACCCCTAAAAAATCTCTTTTACAGCATCCGATTAAATATATTTTAGCACCCTCAAAAAAATAAAACCCCGGCCCTGCAAAAAAGCAGGCTGGTATATTAAAAAACCTATAGCATGAGCGCAGCCGCACACCTTGACACAGCAACCGCAGAACAGGCCAAACAATTGGGCCTGCGCGATGAAGAATTTGAAAAAATAAAGCAGATACTGGGCCGCACGCCAAACTTTAACGAGTTGAGCATTTACAGCGTTATGTGGAGCGAGCACTGCTCGTATAAAAACTCTATTAAGTGGCTAAAAACCCTGCCTAAAAAGGGTAAGCATTTGCTGGTAGAGGCCGGTGAAGAAAATGCCGGCCTGGTAGATTTAGGCGATGGCCTTGCCTGTGCGTTTAAAATAGAGTCGCACAACCACCCATCGGCGCTGGAGCCTTACCAGGGTGCCGCAACCGGTGTAGGTGGTATACACCGCGATATTTTTACCATGGGTGCCAGGCCAATTGCGGCTTTAAACTCATTACGTTTTGGCGGTTTAGAAAACGACCGCACCAAATACCTGCTTAAAGGCGTAGTTAAAGGCATTGGCGATTACGGCAACTGCTTTGGCGTACCAACCGTAGCAGGCGAGGTTTATTTCGATAACGTATACCAAACTAACCCATTGGTTAACGCTATGAGCGTGGGTATTGTAAAAACCGGCGAAACCGTATCGGCAATATCTAAAGGTAAAGGCAACCCCGTATACATAGTAGGTTCATCAACCGGTAAAGACGGCATACACGGTGCAGCATTTGCATCGAAAGATATAACTGAAGATTCAGCTAAAGATTTACCTGCTGTACAGGTGGGTGATCCGTTTCAGGAAAAACTATTGTTAGAAGCTACGCTTGAAGTAATAAAAACAGGTGCCGTAGTAGGTATGCAGGATATGGGCGCAGCAGGTATTACTTGCAGCACCAGCGAAATGAGCGCCAAAGGCAAAAGCGGCATGAAAGTATGGTTAGATAAAGTACCTACCCGCCAGGAAAACATGAAGCCTTGGGAAATACTATTAAGCGAAAGCCAGGAGCGCATGCTGATAGTAGTGCAAAAAGGTATGGAAGCCGAAGTTGAAAAGGTATTTGAAAAATGGGATTTACACTGTGCTATAATTGGCGAAGTAACCGATGGCGGCGAGTTGGAATACTACATGAATAACGAATTAGTAGCTAAAGTACCTGCCGAAAGTTTAGTATTAGGCGGTGGTGCCCCCATATACACCCGCGAGCAAAAAGAGCCTGCATACTTTGCCGAAAACAAAAAATTCGATATTGAATCGATACAGGAACCGGAAGATTTAAAAGCGGTAGGTAAGTTATTAGCCAAGCAATTAAACATAGCATCTAAACGCTGGATAAGCGAACAATACGATAGTATGGTGGGTATTGTAAACACAAGCACCAACAACCCGAGCGATGCTGCTGTAATACGTTTAGAAGGCACCAAAAAGCATTTAGCACTTACCGTTGATTGCAATGCGCGTTACGTTTGGGCCGATCCATTTGTGGGTGGACAAATAGCCGTGGCCGAAGCTGCCCGTAACATTGTGTGCAGCGGCGGCGATCCATCGGCGGTTACTAACTGCTTAAACTTTGGCAATCCTTACTTACCCGAGGTGTACTGGCAATTTGCCAACGCTGTTAAAGGCATGGGTGTAGCTTGCGAAGCTTTAGGCACCCCCGTTACAGGTGGTAATGTATCGTTCTACAACCAAAGTACCGATGGCGGTGCAGTGTACCCAACCCCAACTATTGGTATGATAGGCGTGGTGGAAGAGAAAGACTTAATCATGAGCATGGACTTTAAAAAGTCGGGCGATAAAATATATGTAATAGGCGAAATGCAGAATTGCATTGCATCGTCTGAATACTTAGTTCGCCAGCACGAAGTAACCAACTCACCTGCACCTTACTTTAATCTTGAAACGGAAGTAAACGTACAGAAAGCCGTTAAGGAATTAGTGTACGAGCAAGTTATAGTATCGGCACACGATGTATCGGAAGGTGGCTTGTTTATTACCTTGCTTGAAAGCGCTATGACCGGCAAAAAAGGTTTCGAAATTGAAACCGATGGCGATATACGCAAAGATGCCTTCTTGTTCGGCGAGGCGCAAAGCCGCGTAGTAGTAACCGTTAAACCGGGTAAGGAAGACGAATTTTTAGATGTATTAAGCAAGCATGATGTTGATTTCAGCAATATAGGTGTTGTTACCTCGGCCATGATATATATTGATAAAGAACGTTGGGGTAGCACCGGCGAATGGAAAGATGTATATGATAATGCTTTAGAGAATGCACTTTCATAAGTTCTCGCAGGTAACGCAGAATACGACGATAATATAAAAACATAAACGCCACCCAAATGGGTGGCGTTTATGTTTTTATTGTAAAGGGTTCCGACGTTTTCAAAACACCGAAAGCCTGCATACGAATTGTTATTTATTATTGTCTTTGCCTAAATCTTCAAGGGCATTGCCTAATTCATCCATATCATGGTTAAACTCGCGCTTAAAGCTTTCCCAATCGCTTCTCTCCTGTTCGTATCCATATAACTTAGCACGTAAATCAGCATTTTGCTTTTGTAAGTCATCAATGCGTTGTGCACGTGCATTATCAAGTGGCTTGCCACCTGTATTAATTTTTTCGCGCAGGTCGTCGATACGTTTTTGGTTCATATCGATTTTTTGCTCGGCAGCTTGTTTATAAGCCGGGTATTCCGAGTTTAAATCGGCCTTGGCATCCCTCAAATCTTCCTTAGCGTCATTAACATTTTCTTGTGCGTCATCTACCTTTTGCTCCTTGGTTTGGCAGCTTGTAAGTATTGTGCCCGTAACAGCAAAGCTTAACGCGGCAACAAACAGTATCTTTTTCATAAAATGGGTTTTGGTTAAACTACTGTTAAAATGCTATGCCAAAGGCATTTTGTGCCATTTGTATTGCGAATGTGGATTAAGCAATATACTCAGGTGGTAGTATTTGGGGAAAATACGTTACAAGTCTATTTATCAATGTGGTCTATAATTCGGCAATGTCATTAATCTTTTCAAAAGCATATTCACTCAATTTAGTATTCATGAGGTTACGTTTATTTCTGTCCTCAAAGCCTCAGGTGATTAATTATTTTCTTCTAGTACTCCACCTTAAAAAAATCAAATAACCTTAAACATAGGCCCTACTAATTAGCCCACTTCCCTTTCATTTTTATCACTTGATCTTGCAGTGTATCCACAGTTTTAGTTACGGCGTCTTCAAAGGTTTCCCCATATTTCTTCACAAATAAATCGTTACCCGGTACTGCCAAGCGTATTTCGCAAAGCTTATCGCCATCCAAATCCGACTTCTCCATTTTAAGCGTTACGGTAGCCGATTCAAATTTATCGTAGTAGTGTTCAAGGCTGTTTACTTTTTCTGTAACGTGTGCATTTAGGCTGTCTTTTGCTGTAAAGTGCAGCGACTGTATGGTAATATTCATAGCTATAATTTAACGTTGGGCGTTATTGCCTACCCTACCGTAAAAAACTAATGCCATCAATCCACCCTTATGGGGGATGCTATTGGCGCAACCCAACCCTTAACTTTGCGGTATAAATACTGAAACCAAAAATTGAAGGAAAATGAAACTGAAATCAATCATCGCAAAAGTATTTAAGGGAACAGCTATTATTAAGTACTTGTTCTTTCCGTTTTTAAGCGCCAACGCAGCAGGTGTAAGCGTAGCACAGGTAATAGGAACCGAACAAACCATAACTGCACAAGTTGAAACAAGTACTACCTTATGGGTAGGCACGCAACAAGGCCTTTGGAAGATAAATAAAGCCAATAGCAAGGTTGAATACTTAACTACTGAGAATTCGCAATTACCCAGTAATAACATAACAGGTTTATGCATTGGTGCTAACAACAGGGTTTACGCAGCTACCGACAAAGGCATATTGCGTTACGATGGATACGCTTATCAAAACATTACTACCGATAACAGCAACCTGCCAACCGATAATATAACTGCCATAGCTGCCGATACCGATGGCAACTTGTGGATAGGCACAGATAAAGGCTTAGTTATTATGCAGGGCTTTAAAATGCACACATTTACTACCCAAAACTCGGTGTTAAGTTATAATGCTGTGGCAAATATTAGCCAAAGCAATGGCTTGCTATATGTTAAACTTACCAATAATAATGTAATAGAAATAGGCAATGGTACTATGCATACAGTGCCGTCTATTATCTATAAACAGCAAAATATAGCCATACTTTAGGCATAACATTATACCCTATTTTAAAAACCTGCGGTTATAACAGCCGCGGGTTTTGCTTTTTTAAATGCTTGTTAATTATTAAAGGCCCGCCAAAGTAATTGCTTTATGAAATAGACAGATTTTACCCCCTACGTGGAAATCGCTTTGCGCCTGTTTGCCGTTTACGGTATACTAAAAAATAACTTTGTTGCGTTAGTGTATTAAACGTATTGGTACCAATGGTTACAAAAAGCACAGTATTACTATGCTTTCTTTTTTCGTTTTATAATATGGCAGCAGGCCAGCAAACTCAATATTTTATTGATGCTGAGCAAGGTTACCGTAAGGGGTTGGAGCTATTTAGTGAAAAGAACTATGTAGCTGCGCGCGAAAAATTTGAGTTAATATATAAGCAGCCGGTTACTGCCACAGGGCACGGCAATGAGGTTTTAATGCAAAACCTGGAATACTACATTGCAGTGTGCGCTGTTGAGGCCAACGACAAGGACGCCGAATTGCTATTGAATAACTACATAAAGCATTATCACGAAACTGATAAAAGGCGTGTATTATACTTTTACTTAGGCAAGTACTACTACAATAATAAAGACTACCAACAAGCTATTGATTATTTTACTAAGGTAAACATTAAGGATCTTGATAATGAGCAGATTTACGAATACAAGTTTCAATTAGCCTACTCGTACTTTACTAAAAAGAAGTTTACCGAGGCTAAGCCATTATTTTTTGCCGTTAAGGATGTAAAGGAGAAATACTTCTACCCTGCTAACTACTACTACGCGTTTATCTGTTTCTATAACAAAGATTATAACGAGGCACTAAAGGGCTTTACTGAAGTAGAGGAATCGAAAGTATATGCTAATGTAGTGCCTTACTACATAGCGCAGATATACTACATGAAGAAGGATTACGACAAGTTGGTTCCTTATATTAATAAGAGCTTGGACAAAAGCGAAGTGTTGTACAAAGAAGAAATGCGCTTTTTGTTAGGCCAAGTGTATTTCTACAAAAGCGACTATGCTAAAGCGTTACCTTTGTTAGAAACCTATATTGCCAAAAACAATAAAGTACCTAAGGAGAACATTTATCAATTAGCTTATTGCTATTACCAAACAGGTAACTACAATAAGGCTATCACTAATTTTCAGCAGTTAAGTTTGCTGGATGATACCCTTGGCCAAAACGCTACTTACGCATTAGGCGATTGCTACCTGAAAACAAATCAAAAAGATAAAGCGCGTTCGGCTTTCCAAACTTCATCGGCACAAAGCTACGATGCTACCATACAGCAAAACTCGCTCTACAATTATGGTAAGCTATCATTTGAATTAGGTTACAGCAGCGATGCCATTAAGAGTTTTGAAACCTACCTTAACACCTATCCTACCGGCACTTACTACGATGATGTAAATGAATTATTGGCAACAGCCTTAGTGCAAACCAAAGACTATGACCGCGCCTATAAAATGATGGAGAAAATGAAGATGAACAGCCCCATGATTAAGGAAGCTTATCAGAAGGTCACCTACTTCCGGGCGGTGGAATTATTCAACGATCATAAAACCGAAGAAGCCCTGCAACTTTGTGTAAAGAGCATAAACTACCCGCTCGATTTGCAAATACAGGCATTGGCTGCATACTTAAAAGCCGAAATACTTTATAGCCAGGGCAACTATACCGAGGCTGCTACACAGTACATGGCATTTAGCCAATTGGCAACACCTGCGGTTGAAAAAAAAGGGGAAGCATCGAAAATGCGCGCTGCATATAATATAGGCTATTGTTACTTTAAGCAGAAGAATTACACCGATGCGCAAACCTATTTTATAAATGCAACACAAGAAGCAAAAAGCACACCCGATACCAAAGGCAAACAAAACTTACTGCCCGACTTATATATGCGCTTAGGCGATTGTGCTTTTATAAGCAAAAGCTATAACCGCGCAGTAGATGCATACGGAACTATAGTAGATAATAAATGGACGGGCGCCGACTATGCACAATATCAAAAGGGTATAATACTTGGTTTACAGGGCCGCGATAACGACAAGGTTGATGCCTTAAATTTATTGGTGACCAGTTTCCCCGGCTCCAACTACGCCGACCAAGCTTATTATGAAATAGGCGAAACGCAGTTGAACAACAACAACCTTACACCTGCGCGCACCGCTTACCAAAATGTAATTAATAAATACCCCAACAGTGCATTGTTGCCACGCAGTTATTTAAAACTGGCTGTTATTGATTACAACACGGGCAAGAAAGAACAAGCCGCCGAAGACTATAAAAACGTAGTGCGCAGGTTCCCGAAATCGAAGCAAGAACGTGAAGCCTTAGATGCCTTAAAAGATTTGTATGTGGAAATGGGCCGCACCGAAGATTACTTCGACTTTGTGAAGAATACAGGCAACATAACCGTAAGCTCGGCCGAGCAGGATTCGTTAACTTACATGAGTGCCGAGGCTGCGTATAATAAAGGGGATTGCGACCGTGCTATTACTTTATTGGGCAACTACATTACTAAGTTCCCGAGTGGATTTTTTGTTAGCGAAGCACACTGGCAAAAATCTGAGTGCCACACTATTGCTAAAGATTATCCGGCTGCTTTTGTCGACTACGAAGCCATTATCCAAAACCGCTATTCTAAATACTACGAAAAGGCTTTGGTTAAAGCTTCAGGTATTGCTTTCTACGAGCTAAAGAACTACGACAAGGCACTTACCTACTACCAGCAATTATATGTAGCATCTACCTCGCAGCAAAACACCTATTCAAGCTTACTGGGTATGTTCCGCTGTGCATTGTTGTTAGGCAAAAACGAAAAGACCATTGAGTACGCCGATCAGCTAATCAACTCGGGCATGGCGAAGGATCAGGATATACAAGAGGCCTATTATAGCAAAGGCAAAGCCTACTATGCATTGGGCAACTTAGGCGGCGCTATAGGCTCGTTCAACCGCGTGGCCGAGTACCCCGTAAGCGAAAAATGTGTAGAGGCGAAATACATGGTGGCGCGCATATTGTTCGAGCAGCAAAACTACAAGCAGTCGTTAGATACTTGCTTTAAGTTAAAAACCAAGTACGCCAGTTACGAGTATTGGGTAGTTAAAACCTTTATACTAATGGCCGATAACTATGCGGCACAGGGCAACTCGTTCCAAGCAAAATCAACCTTAGAAAGTATTGTAAATAACTACGAGGGTGATACTGCATTGCTTGCCGAAGCCAAAGAGAAATTAGAAAAAATACGTACCGAAGAATTGAACAAAACCAAGATAATGCAGGTCGCCCCGTCCGACACGCTGATTATGGAAAATGATTCAATCATTAATAACTACAAGTAATGAACGCCTTGAATAAAAATAGATTAATGCAAACCTGCCTGGCCCTGCTTATGCTGGCAGGCACAAGCAACTATGCACAGGCGCAAGGGCAACCTAAAGGCGATGGTGTAGGCAACGAAGAGGTAGTAGTGGTAAAGGAATACGAGGCTACCATACAGGATGCACAAAAGGTAAACATACCGCCTAACATACCCGAGGTAGAGGAGAAACCTAAAACATTTAACTACAGCGTACCTGCTAAAGATTTGAAGGACTTTAGTTTTGAACCTAATCCATTAAAGCCTATTGCCCTTAGTAAGGAAAAGTTTGAAAAATACAATACCTCGTTTATTAAAGTTGGCTTTGGCAGTCAAATAATGCCCATTGCGCAACTGGCTTATAACGATAACAAAACCAAGAACCTGAAATTCGGTTTTAATTACGACCACCTTTCGGCAATGGATTATAAAAAGAAGCTAAAGCGCTTTAGCGATGATGAAGCGGGGCTTTACTTACGCTATTTCCCTAAGCGTTTTGAAGTAGGTTTAGCTTTCGATTTCCATAATAACCGTACCCACTTTTTTGGTACCGATAGTGCTTATGAACGTAAAACCGTAAGGCAAGTATTGCGCAACTACGATGGCTTGATATACTTTAAAAATGCGCAGAAGAATAAAATTGATGTAGACATAAAACAAACTGTGGGCTTTAATTACCTGCAGGAAACTTTCGGCAAGGCCAACGAATGGTACATTAACGGCAATACCGATTTTAGCAAGGGCATTAAAAAAGTACACGCAGTAATAGTAAATATCAACTTCGATATTTCTAAGCTAAAGAACGATTCGCTAAAACTTGACCGTGGCATATATACTTTTGATGGTGGTTACAGTTTTAATAACGACGACTGGAAAGCACATGCCCTATTGGGTATTACCATTAACGGCAGCACGCCGTATTTATATGCCGATGCACACGTTGAAAAACGTTTGTACGAGCACTCGCTAATTGCCTATGCCAATTACACCTACAAGTATCAAAAAAACTCGTTGAACAGTTTTATACAGCAAAACAACTTTATACAAAACTGGGTTGATATACGTAACACTATTAAAGGTGATTTTGCATTGGGCTTTAAGGGTACGGTACAAAACTTTTCGTATAACCTGGCCTTCCGCTTAAACCATATTAACAACATGCCTTTGTATATAAACGATACATTGGATACCAAACGTTTTATTGTGGTGTACGAGGATAAGATGTTGCTTTACGGCGGACACTTTGAGCTGGGCTATAACACTAAGGAATGGCTAAGGCTTACCTTAATGGGCGATTACAATTACTATAAGCTAACACAAAATGCTTACGCATGGCATACCCCCGATTTTAAAGCCACCTTGCGTGCTAACTACATTTGGAAAAACAAAATTAGCCTTACGGTTGATGTGTACGGCGTTACCGGCACACGCGCCTTGCTTGCCGATAACAACACTATTAAACTACCCGGCACTGTTGATGCCAATATTGGTATTGAGTACCTGTTTAACAAGCACGTTGCCTTTTGGGGTATGATAAACAATATAGCCAACCAACATTACCAACGCTACTACAAATACGATAGCTACGGCATTAACGGCGCTATAGGTGCTAAGTTTTCGTTTTAGATAAATGCATTTACCACAGAGGAATACAAAGAGGTAAATGCAAGAGTTGCACAGAGCTAACTATTTTATTTAGTTATTCAACTTCGAGGGTGATAATGTCTTCTATCATTTTTAATTGCTCGGGTTTTAATTGTTGTATTTTTTCGTGGTTAAGCACCTTGCCATTTATTTGTATGTAGTTGTTCTGGTTATTGATAGTTGTTTGACCGGGATCGTTCTTAATTTTGGTAATAGTATTTAAATAAAGTTTGGCTGCCTGTAAATCGTTCATGCTTAGGGCAGCATACAAAACTTTATCTAACACACGCGGAACCATATATGCGGCTTGCTCATTCAATTCGTCGCGCAAATTAGTTAAAGCATCCCCCTTCATATATTTATGTACGGTAGGCCTGCTTAAGCCCGTGTAATCGGCAATTTGCGTTTTGGTAGGCATTGCATTGTGTTTGCGATATAAAGCAGCGATAGCCTCGCGTATCTTTCTGTAGTTAAAATCTTGCGTAGTGGTGTTATCTTCTTTCACTGTAAGCAGGCTTAGCATATTTATAAGCTTGCCGTGTGCGGTTTCAAATTCATTAATTTTACCTGTTAACTCCTTTGTAAATAATTCGCGCTCATCTGTATTCAATACTTCTAAATCTTGTGCTGATACTTGATCGCGCTTGAGCAGGATATTGAACTTTTCTTTCGTTTCAAAATCGCCGTAAAGTTCAGCTAAGGTTGGTGCAATGGTTTTACTTTCCTTGTACATAGTGGTAAAAATTAGTGGTTATAAATACGTTCCAACGTTGGTTTTACACTTTTCAAAAAATTAAAAATGTGTAAAGAAATTTGGCACATTTTTATTGATAATCAATAGATGTGGTGTAAAATATGTAAAGGGAAAAACAGTGCTTTTTTACACTACGTTTTACACCTAATGTGCGCCAACGCGGCTAATATAAATACCCGCTATACCCTAATGCAAATTGTATTTACCAATGTTCCGCCCACGCCGAACATTGTTCCGTTATTTTGGAATATTGGTAAGAAAGTTTTAGATGGGTATTTTAGGGAAGTTGGTAATTACTTAGCCCATGTTGCCAAAATGTTACTATAGCAATAATGAATGACTATTTTAGTATTGAACATTATTTAATTATATTTCTTTAATCAATTCAATAAATATGGATTCATCAAGGCATAATTATTTTAATAGGCAGTTTCATATAGAGTCTATGCGTTTATTACTGAAAGATCATTGGACGGATGAACAGTATGAACTTAATGCTGACTTTATGGAGGAAAAATATTCGCATTTAAAAGTGGGAGATAATGTAATTCATATTCACCATATAACTCAGTTATTGTCACAAGAAGATCTGATAGAAATTAAAAATGAACTGACTCATTTAAATTATCAATTGAGTAGCTGGGATGATAATGGGATTGCAAAAGCGTCTTTAGATAGCTTATTGTCTGACATATGCCTTAGCCTAAATAATCCGACAGTAAAAGTGATCTTGATAGGGTTAGGAACTAATGCATTGTGGGACTGCATAAAAAAAATAAGTTATGCGATTTGGATTAATATTGGTAAAAAAACAAGCGTTAAAATTGACTCAAACTCCATAGTAACTGAAGCGAAGCCGAGTTTTAGTTTGAGTTTCAACATAGAAGATAGGGCTCAAATAGACTTTAAAACGGATAATCTTACAGAAGAAAATTTCAATGATAGTTTCAATAAAATTCCTGAATGCATAGTCAATAATGAACACACCAGTTCATCAAAACATAATATAGCTATTTATAATCTTGATAATAAAAAATGGGAATTTGTTGATGTGACTCCAGATTTTCTAAAAAAAGCGTCAAGTAATTTGATACGTACTCTGCCATTAGATGAATACTTAAAAGAAAAGAAGCAAAACTAAATGAATTCTAACATCATTACTTTAAACACCAAACAATAAACTATACTTAGGTTAAGCGGCTTAGCTTCTTTAACTCGCGAACGCGGTCTTCGCGGTTTTGGGTTTGGTATATTTCTATCAGGTAATTAATCAGTTCCTTTATAATGCTAACGTTGCTGGCGGGTACAAAGTTTTTAGGGTCTTGGTCAACCTTCATTTTCTCCAAGTAATCTTTTACCTCATTGCGCGAAAATATAGAGCCCTTGTTTACCGGGTTGATGTAAAACATTACCTCGCGCTCTAAATTTTGCTCGGCATAAAAATCGAAAATGGCCTTTTTGCAGAACGCCAATATATAATGGCGCACTAAGTTAACGCCGTACACGGGCAGGTTTAGTTCCTGCGCCAGTACTTGGTATATAATGCCTATAACAATGCTGTTGCCCTTGCGGGTATCTAACACGGTATTAATACAAAAATCCTGATAGTCGCTACTGGTTTGAGAGCCCTTAAAGTTATGGTAGTTGTAAAATATTTGATTGAATATCTGAATCTGCTCCAATGGCGTTTGGTTGTAGTTTAGTTCCAACCAAATGCTTTGCTTTATTTTTGCAATCTTCTTTTGTATCTCCTCCAATTGTAAATCGGGGTAGTGGTATTTGGCCACTAAATAAGCGCCGGTAAGTAGTTCCTGGCTATCTAAAAATGTCCAGTCCTCCCACTCGCTATCCAGTAATGTAAACTGTATTTCATGTATTATTTCTTCAAGCCTATCGTGCGCCAGTGGGTTTAATTCGCCGGCCCATGCTTCTTCTAAGTTAGGTATTACATCAGGGCCAAGGCTTATCAGCTTATCGTGTACGTGTTTAAACACTTCCGTGTCTTCATCGTCAAGTAGCTGTATTAAAGCATCTATTTCCCTGTTGTTCTCCATCTAACTTTTCTTTCGCTTGAAAGCTTTTTTCGTGGGCCCCTGCTCTCCTATTATCATCTGTATCTCCTCCAAGGTTAAATGCTCCGCGCTTTTATCTTTAGGTATTTTATAATTGTCTTTCCCTTTTTTAATGTAAGGGCCATACCTGCCGTTAAGCACCTGTATGTCTTCATCCTCGAAGTTAAGTATCAACCTGTTTGCGTTGGCCTTCTCTTTTTCACTTATAAGTGTTAGGGCGTCCTCTAAAGTAATCGTGTAAGGGTCTTTATCCTTTGGTATAGATACAAATAGCTTATCGTATTGTATGTACGGGCCAAAGCGGCCAATGCTGGCTTTTATATCTTTTTCGCCATGCTTGCCTAATACGCGCGGTAGCTTAAATAGCTCCATCGCTTCATCTAAGGTAATGGTTTCAATACTTTGTGTGGGCCTTAGTTTAGCGTAGCGTACTTTCTTTTTAGGCTCGGCAGTTTCTTTCTCGGCTTTAGCGGCAGCCTTGCTTTTAGCGGTACTTTTTTTGGCGGCGGCTTTCTTCTTTTTAGGCTTCTCCTCGTTCTCGTCAAAGTCTTCCGATTTGCCTATTTGCACCATAGGGCCAAAGCGTCCCATACGTGCAATAACAGGTTCGCCGCTTACAGGATCTTCGCCTAAATGCCTTTCGCCCGATGCACGTTTAGCATCCTTAGTAGTAGTTTCAACCGTTTCGTGGAAAGGTTTGTAGAAGGCATCGATCATTTGTTGCCATTGCTGCTTGCCACTGGCTACCTCATCAAACTGCTGTTCAATATCGGCAGTAAAGTTATAGTCTAATACATCAGTAAAATTCTCAACCAAAAAGTCGGTTACTAATAAACCAATATCGGTAGGGAACAATTTGTTCTTCTCGGCCCCTACTATTTCGGTTTTATCAGCCATCTGTATTTTATCGTCTTTCAACGTGTAAACCTTATAAGCACGCTCGGTACCTTCGCGGGTTTCTTTAACTACGTAGTTACGTTTTTGTATGGTTGAAATAGTTGGCGCATAAGTTGACGGACGGCCAATGCCTAACTCCTCTAACTTCTTCACCAAACTTGCTTCGGTATACCTCGGCGATGGCTTGGTAAATTTTTCGGTAGCTGTTAGTTCTTTCAACTCTAACTCCTGCCCTTGCTTAACAGGTGGTATCAGTGCTTCTGCTTCTTCATCATCGGCATCATCATCTACGCCTTCGTTATATACTTTCAAAAAACCATCAAACTGTATTACCTCGGCCTGCGCGCGCAAGGTTTCGCTGTTTTTGTTGTTGATGATATCAATAATAGTTTTCTCAATTTCAGCATCGCTCATTTGGCTGGCAATGGTACGTTTCCATATTAAATCGTACAGGCGTGTTTCGTCGTTCTCGGCCTCAATATTCTGGTTCTCGATATACGATGGGCGTATGGCTTCGTGTGCCTCTTGCGCCGACTCGTTTTTAGTAGCATACTTGCGCCCCTTGTAGTAGTTTTTACCATAGCGCGAACCCACTTCTTTCTGTATAGCTTCCATAGCTAAATCCGATAGGTTGGTGCTGTCGGTACGCATATAAGTAATGTGTCCGTTTTCGTAAAGTTTCTGGGCAATTAGCATGGTTTTGCTAACACTAAAGCCCAACTTACGGCTGGCCTCTTGTTGCAAGGTTGAAGTAGTAAACGGAGCAGCAGGTGTACGCTTGCCGGGTTTCTTTTCAATACTGGTTACTTTAAAGGTGGCCCCAACTACTTCTTTCAAAAAATTTTCGGCCTCTTTTTCGGTTTTAAAGTTGGTAGGGCGTTCGGCTTTAAAAGTTACTTTCTTACCGCTATCGTCGGTTACATAAAAGTAGGCTACAATTTTGTACGAGCCTACTGCATTAAAGGCGCGTATTTCGCGTTCGCGTTCAACTATTAAACGAACCGCCACACTTTGTACCCTACCGGCAGATAGCGAAGGCTTAACCTTGCGCCATAACACGGGCGATATTTCGTAACCCACTAACCTATCCAATACACGGCGAGCCTGCTGTGCGTTTACAAGGTCCATATTTATAAGGCGCGGATGGCTTACTGCATACTTTAATGCTTTTTCGGTTACCTCGGTATAAGTAATACGTTTGGCGGTTTCGGGGTTTAATCCCAATACATCGCACAAGTGCCACGATATGGCTTCACCTTCACGGTCCTCATCCGTTGCCAGGTAAATCTCGTCAACACCTTTGGCCAATTTTTTAAGTTCCTTTATTACGTCCTTTTTATCGTCGCTTATAACGTAGTCGGGTACGTAATTATTAGTTACGTCAATAGCTAAGCCGCTATCGGGCAGGTCGCGTATGTGTCCGTAACACGAGGTTACAACATAGTCCTTACCCAGAAATTTATTGATAGTTTTAGCCTTTGCAGGTGACTCAACAATAATTAAACTTTTTGCCATATTACCAATCCGATTGAAGCGCAAATAAATACTTTCATTACCAAAACAAAAAATACACCGGCTTTAAAGCCGCGCCAATACTAACATACAACGGCTATAATAACGAGAATTAAACTAAAAAGGTTGTAAGCCAATAGGTATAGCAGCGTAATTTTTATCTTAGCGGCGACAATAATAACAAAAATGCAATTGAACCAACTTTCTGCGATTTCGCCAATTGATGGCCGCTACCGAAACAAAACCGAACAACTAGCAATATACTTCTCGGAATACGGGTTAATAAAATACCGGGTGTTTATTGAAGTAGAATATTTTATTGCCCTGTGCGAAATACCTTTACCACAGTTGGCCGACTTCCCCGTTAAGCAAATTCCCGCGCTGCGCGATATATGTAAAAACTTTACAGAAGCCGATGCGCAGACGATTAAAGATACCGAAAAAATAACTAACCACGACGTTAAGGCTGTGGAGTATTTTTTAAAAGATAAGTTTGAACATCTGGGTTTAAGCCAGTGGCAAGAGTTTATCCACTTCGGATTAACATCGCAGGATATTAACAATACTGCTATCCCTTTATCATTTAAAGATGCGAATGAGCAAACCTACTTGCCAGCTATTAAAAGGTTAATTAGCCAATTAGAAGCTTTGGCGAACGATTGGAAAGATATACCCATGCTGGCACATACACACGGGCAACCCGCATCGCCTACACGCTTGGGTAAAGAGGTTATGGTTTTTGTAGAAAGGCTGAAAGGACAGCTACAGCAATTTGAGCAAGTGCCTTACTCCGCCAAGTTTGGTGGTGCTACGGGCAATTTTAATGCGCACTATGTAGCCTATCCGCATATTGACTGGGTAGCATTCGCCAATGACTTAGTAGCGCGTAAACTGCACCTAAGGCGTTCGCACTATACCACACAAATTGAGCACTACGATAACATGGCCGCCCACTTTGATGCCTACAAAAGAATAAACACCATATTAATTGACCTGTGCCGCGATGTATGGGCTTATGTAAGTATGGAATACTTTAAACAGAAGGTAAACAAAAATGAGGTAGGCTCATCGGCTATGCCGCACAAGGTAAACCCTATTGATTTTGAAAATGCAGAAGGTAACTTAGGCATTGCCAATGCCTTGTTTGAACACCTATCGGCCAAGCTGCCTATATCGCGCTTGCAACGCGACTTAACTGACTCAACTGTGTTACGTAACATTGGCGTACCTGTAGCGCATACACTCATCAGTCTTTCTTCCATAGAAAAAGGTTTATCGAAACTATTACTGAACGAACAAGCTATTGACCGCGACCTGGAACAAAACTGGGCGGTAGTAGCTGAAGCTATACAAACCATACTAAGGCGCGAGGGCTACCCTAAACCTTACGAGAAGCTAAAAGAACTAACCCGAGGCACTACCCATATTACTAAAGAGGTGATACTAACCTTTATTGATAATTTGGATGTGAGTGAAAACCTGCGTCACGAACTTGGCAAAATAACCCCGCAGAATTATACGGGAATGGGCAGTTGGTAGTAGCAGGGTTTGTTGTTTGGCGTTTTTTGTTTGCGGTTAAAATATCGTCTATATCGCTGTTACGCATTCGGCAAAATTGAATGACAGCTACAGATTCACTGATTAAAGGCAAGGAATATTAAGCGCAAATTGAAATACAAATATTATCATAACGGATTTGGAAGAATATGCTGATTGTATTTCAACTTCAAACCATAAACGACAAACTATAAACGCGGTATTTGCTTCGGCTGTTAAAACCGATAACTTTCTCTGAGTAGTAATTGTGTTTATTTTTACCCCATGAACCTGATTGAAGGCGAGCATTATTATATAGATAAACGTACGGGCTTATTGGTATTTACCGAAAAGTACCACTTATTGCGTGGTTATTGCTGCAATAGCGGATGCAGGCATTGCCCATATAGGGAGAAGAAAAACGAGAACAATAATCAATCCGGCAATCCAGATTCAAACTCAGGAAAGTAATCGGGGTAGCCGCTTAAACCTTGCAGACCACCAGTGTGCAGGGCAATAATATTACTCCCTTTTTTAAAATAACCCTGCTCTATTAAATCGAAAATGCCGTACATCATTTTACCTGTATAAACAGGCTCTAATTGTACGCCGTATACCTCTTTAAACTTTTGTATAAAATCAATAAGCTGTGGTACTATTTTAGCATAGCCACCAAAGTGGTAATTAAAATTAATACTAAAATTATTGTACTCCTCATCGCAGTACTCGGTTATCAGTTGTGTTACATAGGGGGTTAAAGTATCGTTTCCCTTTAATGCCGAAAAGCCTAATACTTGGGCACGGCCCTTTAATCCGGCAACTAAACCAGCAATAGTACCACCCGTGCCACAGCCTGTACACAGGTAATCAAAATCGCCATGCAGTTCGTCAATAATTTCGCTAACGCCTGTAAGTGCCAACAAATTAGTGCCGCCCCCGGGTATGTAGTAGTATTCGCCATACTGCCCGGTTAAACTGTTCAGGTATTCAACACTATCTTTGGTTTTATACTCTGCCCTATCAGCAAAGTGAAGTTGCATACCATGCTTAACTGCAAATTGTAAAGTAGGCGTTAGGGGCAGTTCCTTATCGCCCCGTATTACACCTATGCACTTTAAGCCAAGTACTTTTGCTGCCGCCGCAGTAGCATATATATGGTTGGAGAAAGGCCCGCCGAAAGTAATTAGGGTATCGTGCCCTTCTTCTTGCGCTTGTATCAAGTTGTATTTTAACTTGCGCCATTTATTACCCTGCACTTGGGGGTGCAGCAAATCATCGCGTTTAATGTATAATGCAATTCCTTGCTTTTCTAACCACTCAGATTTTAATATTTGTAAAGGTGACGGAGCAATTTCGATAGCCATGTTACAAATATAACCCGCTTTAAGTATGGGGCGCTAAAACGTACAAGCTATGCCCAAACCCTTATTGGCCGGGTGTATGGTATAGTAACTTTGCGGGGTACCACCATTGCAATATTTTTTACGCTTTACACTGCCCACTATGGTTAGCGCCGTACCTGCACCTGTTAGCGCTACCCCTACCACAGTAAGTATAGCGCCCCCTGCTACAAAGCCTACGGTTTGCAGGTCACCACCACCGGTATAGGCATCGTTTAAACCAAAATTAAACAGTACTATACCACCCGCCAAACTTGTTACACCTACACTAAGCATTACAATACCACCCACCTGTAAATGTTTGTATTTGGTACATTTAGCATCGTAGTCAACTGCGCGTTGATAGTTAAACGGACGGGTAACCACACTGCGCAGGTTACGATGGGTTATGTACATACTTTGATTTGCTAATTGCGAACGGTTGGCTGCAAAACCTATGGCTGGATTGGCCGCCACCGATGATAAGGTAGTGCTAACTATAAGCAGAAGCACCAATATTAAGTTGCTATGTTTCATACTATATAAGTTTACCATAAATATAGGTAATACCTGCAAAATAGGGAAGTGGTAAAAACAACAAACCCCTCCGCAAGGCGGAAGGGTTTGGATATAAGATATAGAATGGTGTAAACTATTTTGCTTCAGCAGTTTCAACCATACGTTTTTCCTGAATACGAGATGCTTTACCTTTACGATCGCGTTGGTAGTAAAGTTTAGCACGACGAACACGACCTACTTTGTTAACTACAACTGATTCAACAAACGGAGAAGATAGCGGGAATACACGCTCAACACCTACACCGTTTGATATTTTACGAACAGTAAACATTTTGGTAGCACCTTGGCCACGAACTTGTATAACATCGCCACGGAACTCCTGGATACGCTCCTTGTTACCTTCGGTAATTTTATATGATACTGTAATGTTGTCGCCGGGGCCGAATTGAGGGTGCTTATTTTCTGCATATAAAGCATCTTCAACTAATTTCAATTTTGCGTTCATGGCTGTTTGTTTTATCTGTACTTTTTAAAAAGGCAGGCAAAAATATAAATATTTATTGAAAAAGAAAAGGTAAGGCATCTATTTCACAATTCATTTCCATCGCCCAAACGTTAGCTGTATATAAAGGTATACTATTCCTCGCCCTCCAGCAAGTCGGGGCGGCGGGTTTGGGTGCGTTCCAAGGCCTGTTCATACCTCCAATCCTGTATCTTTTTATCGTGGCCTGATAGCAAAATATCAGGCACTTTCATCTCCCTGAATACCTCGGGGCGGGTGTATACCGGGGGCGATAGCAGATTATCCTGAAAAGAATCGGTTAAGGCCGAGGTTTCGTCGTTTAGTACGCCGGGCAGCAAACGCCCTATGGCATCTACAAATATGGCGGCAGCCAGTTCTCCCCCACTTAGTACATAATCGCCCACCGATATTTCCTGCGTTACATACAACTGCCTGATGCGCTCATCAATACCCTTGTAGTGGCCGCATATAATAATCAGGTTCTTTTTCAGCGATAGACGGTTGGCCATGCCCTGTTTAAGGGTTTCGCCATCGGGGGTCATGTATATTATTTCATCGTAACTACGCTCGCTTTTCAGTTTATCAATACAGTTGGCAATGGGTTCGCACATCATAACCATGCCTGCACCACCACCATATTGATAATCATCTATTTGGCCGTGCTTGTTAATGGCATAGTCCCTAAGTTGAACCAGGTTAATTTCCAGCAAACCACGCTCCTTAGCCCTTTTAAGCATAGAGTGGTTAAAGGGGCTTTCCAGCAATTCGGGCAGTACGGTAATTATATCAATCCTCATGGTTTATAAATCAAGCAGGCCCTCGGGCAGTTGCAGGTGTATTTCCTTTTTGCGTTTGTTAAGTTCCAAAATAAACTCTTCTACCAAAGGTATCATGTATTCATTATCGCCATCGGTAACGGTAATTAACACCTGTGCGGGGCTATCGTTCACTTCGCTTATGGCACCTATCTCTCCGCGCTCTTCTTCATATACCTTATAACCAATTAAATAACCTAAGTCATCGGCATCTTTTCTAAACAGTTTTTCAACTTCTTCGGCGGGCAAAAATACCTCGCGGCCTGTGTACAGCTTAGCTGCCTCGGGGGTGGTTACATCCTCAAAGTTAATAAAGCCGCCATCCCAACTGCGCAGGTCCAGTTTTTGAATAAAGAAAGGAACTAAGCTACCCCTATTTTCGACCAAAAAGTACTGCGGATGCTTGGTTTTGTTTTTAAGCTCGCGGTATAGGGTAAAACGAAAAGCCCCACTAATTCCGTGGGGCTTTCCCAGTTTTCCAACCGGTATATGTTTTCCGCTTTCCATTGTAAGCGTGTGGTGTTATTAGTTTTCCGTTGGTGTATCGGTAGCAGTAGTTTCGCCTTCAGCAGGTGCTGCCGGTGTTTCTTCTGCTTTAACTTCCGCATTTTCAACAGGTGCTTCAGCGCTTGCTTCTGCAACTTCTTCAGTAGCAGGTTCAGGTGTTGAAGCAGCCAAAGCAGCTAAGCGTTTAGCTTCGCGGTCGTTAGCCTTTTTCTGTTCTTGCTCAATTAACCTTGCAGCTATTTCGCTCTTATCTTTGTGGTGTTTCTTAGCATGGTCAAGCGCTTTGTTTTTGTGCTCGTCTAACCATTGCTCAAATTTCTTTTCAGCTTCTTCGGCACTAAAAGCACCTTTAGCTACACCGCGCGATAAGTGTTTTTTGTACAAAATACCTTTGTACTTAAATATTGCGTTAACGGTTTCAGTAGCTTCGGCACCTTTGCTTAACCATTCTACAGCTTTTTCAACGTTTACGTTGATGGTTGCAGGTTTAGTTAGCGGGTTGTAGTCGCCTATTCTTTCAATGTATTTACCATCGCGTGGAGAGCGGCTATCGGCTGCTACGATGTGGTAAAAAGGGCGTTTTCCGCGTCCGTGTCTTTGTAATCTTAATTTAACTGCCATGTCTAAAAGTTAATTTTAGGGTTGGGTGAATAAATAAATGCCCCTTTTTAAAAGGGAGCGCAAATATGGGATATCTGTCTGTTATTTCCAACACTTAGGCGGAAAATAGTTTTTGTGGGGTTGGCGAGTGCATTGTTAGCGAGATATTTAGGTAGCGCGGGATTTAAATCCCTCGCTATGGAGTTGGTTAATTAGTTGTTGGTAAGCGAACAACAATGGCGAAGACTTTGACAAGTATGGGAATGACACCAACAACGTCCAAATCACATATAATTATGGAAATTTACATTTCATAAAAAATAATACACGACCATATATTTTATTTTCCAAATTAGTGGGATCGGAAATATTAATCCTATATGATTGCCCTAGTTTACTGGTCCACAATCCATTATTTTTTCCTCCAATTAACTGCCTTGATGCATGTAAGATTGTTTTGCCATCAATACTATAAAAACATATCTTTCTATATCCATTTTCAATTACTTCATTATCACACAGTTCATAATTCATTTTAGAAAAAATAAAAACAATAGTATCCTTAAACATATTATTAGGAGCATTGAAAGGCCAATCTATTTTAATATTATTCAAATAAATTGGCCTTTTATCTTCAGGAATAGATTCCCACCAACAATCCATAATACATGCCGCCCAAGCTATACAATTATAGCTAGCATCTGCATTGGTAATAATATTAAATGCAACATCGCCTGCTAGTTTTGGGAATGACCCAATAAGCTTAGTACGATTTTCTTCGCTATTAATCTTCAAACTTATTAATTAAGATGTAATCCGCCTTTATCATATAATTTTATCCAAGCTTGACATAATTCGGATATTGTAAGTTTTTTATTGGATTTAATAGAAGCATTAGTAATAGCATTCAATGCTATTACTAATGCATTTGGAGACTTTCGAATATCTTGAATTATTAAAGGAATAGCCTCTTTTCCCAATGCAATGATTCTTTGAAAATCGACATCTTCCGTAATATCCATCAAAGATGATAAGAACATTGTTTTTCTATACCAAGCATCTCGATAACTTTCATACCGGCTACGGACATAAAAAGCACTGAGCATTAAATTGTCTAATCTTAATATATCTGAGCCTGTTTTTTCCCCTTGAGTAGGAAAAGCTACTATTTCAATTTTAGGATGTTCAATTATAAATGGCATAATTAACGGATTAAATCTTTTGTCTTTTCGGTTGTACTGGCAATAAATGCATCAATAATTTTATAATGCAACTCTTCAAATACGGACCAAATTAATGCATCATCATTTTCCATTTTATGAGAATATATTATGTCGATATCAAATATATATGGATATTTTTCACCATTAAATGGCTCTAAAGTATGACCAACTCGTGTAACAATATTATTGTCAGAACTTGAATACCTAATGTGAAAATCATTTATAGAAATACTATCCTTTGTTTCTACATGAGTATTGAAATATTCAGAAATATCAATTAGATCGTCGGGGAGTTTAAACTTATTAATATAACGCAATGATATGCCGTCTAGGTATTCGAGATTTAGTAATTCTTTGAATATCTGCCAATACTTTTCAAATCTATTGTGTAACTCTTCCCACCCTGGATAAGCATCCTTAATTTCATAAAAAAAATTATTAGCGCCTACAGTAAGTGCTATAGTTTCATCTTTTGTTTTGAAACGAACGGCATGCACATTACCCTTGTCTAAAATAAGTTTTGTATCCTCCATTTTTGATGTCGAATCTATTTTAATTAAAATTTTTTCTTCTGTAATTGGCAATTCTGGCAAATATTCAATTCCCATTTTCTTTATCTTCTCTGATGGAAAATCACTAATCGCCTTATATCTCAATTGAATTATTGCTAACTCAATTGGATTATTCCTAAATAATTCATATCTTTTTTTGTCCATCTGTGAAAAATTATTGGAATGTAAAATTACAACAAATTTGATCAAAAAGTATACCTTTACGTATAATTTAATCATATGCTAATATATAATATAAATGATAGTGACCTTATTCAAAAACTTACAAAGCAAGAATTCTCTTCTAAGTTAACAGGAATTACATACCGAAGTATTAATCATTATCAGAAGGTTAACTTATTGATAAACAAGAAAAAAAATGAAAATTCTTGGAAAAAATTTAGCGCGGTTGAACTAATTTGGATTGGTGTCATCTCAAAATTAAGGGAACTTGGCGTGTCCCTTGATACGATTGCAAAGGTCAAGGAAAATATATTCATCAAAGGTAGATCCGGCATTATTGATTCGGCAAAAATCATACATGGAGCTTTTGAATATGAGATCGCATCAGCCATAATAGAGAAACAAGATCTTTTTTTGATAATTTTCGAGGATTGTACATATACATATCAAAATACAGCTGATAAAGTGAATTGGTTTCTAGCTATTTATAAAGATCAAGCTTATATCAGCATCCCAATGAAATCAATTATTCAAAAAATATTAAAAAATATCTACTAAAATATAGGCATTATTTAACTAATTCAATAATGGACATCTCAAATATTGGCTATCATAAATCAAGTATTAATATTTCCATCTATTAAAAAGCAGAAGCCTCGCCTGTAAACAGACAGGGCCCTGCGCCTTTGGTTAGCATTGTTATTAATGGCATACAACACACGCTTGCTTGTTTCGGTTGGTGCTGACACCAACCGATAAGCAAAGTTGACGATAGCTGCGAGCTACCTACTTTCAACCACGTAAGCACAGCCTACGCCGAGTGGGGCGTCATCATTCACCTACAGTAGTCGACGTATATCGTATAAAAATCACCAATAATAACAGTATCTCCTTTTGAATTAACATACAGTCCATAAGTAAAATTCTTAGGTATTTTCCGAGATATCAACTCAGCTTGATTAGCAAAAAATGATAGCGAATCTGCCCCGAATAAAGTATGCGTATACCCCATATATTCACCAGAGGAATCAAATTGAAGATAAATATTCATTTGCAGACAACAATCGATAGGTAGCCATGCCGGAGCAGGTGATTTAATAGCACTAACTATCCTATTCAAACTATCATCACCATAGACAAACTTTTTCTCATCTTCATCTACCTTGTGAAGCGAGTCTCGATTATATGGGAATGCAGGTAATATTATGGTAGTATCACTGAAAGGCTCATGTTCCTTTTCATCTGTACTCTTGTTGCGCATCTTACAAGATGCTACCAAAAAAACAATAAAACATACAGCAAAAAAACGATGCATCGCTATTTCTTTTGAATTGGATTCTCCCTCGCTACATTAATGATTATACTGCCCGTATTTGTCGAATCATCCCCCCGCAGGGTCTCTCGAAGAGGAACTTGCGGAAAGTATAAGTCTATTGTAAACTAAAATAATATAAAAAAGCAGAAGCCCTGCCTGTAAACAGAGAGGGCCCTGCGCCTTTGGTTAGCAAATTTAAGTTTAAGGTAATATGCGTTGCAGGTTAGCCACCTTCTCGTTTTTAAGCAAGGGGGCTATTATGGCCGTAGCATCGGCCAACATGCGGTATGCCCGCTTGGCACCCGAATATGAAGGAAATGGAAATAGTAAGTTGCGTACGCCGTAAACTGCCACGGCAAAAAAGTGCCTGATTAGCAAGCTAACATCGCGCGATACGGCGGAGAGTATGGAAACGGGCTCGCCCGCATAAGTGCCACCACGTTTTAAGTAGTTAAAGCAAGCCTGCTTAAGGTCGTTATTGCTCATTACCCCATACAAGGCATCGGCCAATATATTAATGGATGAAGTTTGCGAATTACGCCCTTGGTAAAACTGCTGTACCGCAGCATACACACTTTCGGCGTTGCGGTAATCGGTAATATTTAAAAGTTTAGTGCCTAAAAGGTATACATCGGTAAAAGCAACCGTCATACCCCCGCCGGTAAGCGGGTGGCGCATGTTTAGCGAGTCGCCCAGCAGCACCGCACCGTTTTTAACCAAAGGTTTTGCCGCCATTAGGTGGTTGGGCATTACCTTAAACTTGCCTTCGGCAACGGCTGCGTAAAAACTTGGTTTTATGCTTTCGGGCAGTTGGGGGGCTATTTGGTTATTTAAGTATTCAGTTAGTTCCTCGCTTTTACGGGGTGGCTCGGTGCCTTTAAAATCAATCAACACCCTTGTTTCGGTGCTTGATACGGGGTAAACCAGCACAGGTGCTTTATCGGTAATAATTACGTGGCCGTGGTTTTGGTAGGGCAGTGCGCAGTTTTTAAGCAATAAGCCCAAAAAGTGGCCGCTAACTTTTTTCTCGGCTTCCGAAAGCGTGTTCCGGAAGGCCGAGAAGATACCGTCGCTCATGACAGTTAAAGTTGCATATACCTCAGTTAGTGTTGTATCACCTTTAGGTTTGTAGCTAATGCCTTTTACCACTCCGTCTACTTCAATCATATCTACCGCTGTGCCTTCCAGCACGGTAACGTTGGGGTTGGCAAAAGCCACTTCGCGCATTTTTTGTAAAAACTTGCCATTGCGTAAGCCTCTGCCCGTTAGCATTTGTCCGTTGGCTTTGGGGTATGGTATTTGAAAGCTTTCGCCGTTCATAAACAAGCCGTAGCCTTCAATAGGTTGTGCATCAAAGCCATGTAACAGGTTACTTAAACCCATTTTTTGGAGCATTTCAACCCCACCGGGTTGCAGCAACTCGCCTATTATGCGGTCCTGCTCGGTTAAGTGCTTTTCAATTACGGCTATGCGCATATTGCTTTTACCCAAATACGCAGCCATAGCAGCACCTGCCACGCCCCCACCTACTATGCATATATCAAACTTGCTTTCCATGTTGATTAGAATAACACACTCTTTTCAATATTGGTGTCCGATACTTCGGGGCTTATGTGCAGGTTTAGCTTAGTTTCGTCAATAGCCTCGATAATGCGGTGCAGGCGCTTTTTAGTTACCAAATAATTAGGGTCGGCAGGGTTTAGCTTATGCATTAGCTTGTATGTAAACTTCTCTAAAAAGTA
>Ga0164241_10001760_pt1 | contig 25468 bp, 20 predicted proteins | sample OricomyardsoilBY_FD_108780 | JGI IMG/M metagenome (GOLD analysis project Ga0164241, IMG submission 108780) | Backyard soil microbial communities from Emeryville, California, USA - Original compost - Back yard soil (BY) | ecosystem: Environmental > Terrestrial > Soil > Unclassified | place: USA... | reverse complement strand
CGGGGCTGGCCGAGGAACGTCCTGCTGTCCGCCGGCTTCGGGGTCGCGGTCGTCATGATGATCAGCGTCCCACCGGCGCGAACGGTGCGCATCGGGAGCAACGGCCCGTGCACCGAGCCCGTGGATCTCGCCGTAGGGTGCTCGCTCGTGGGACGACTGATCGTCATCGAAGGTCTGGACGGCTCGGGCAAGCGCACGCTGACCGAGGCGCTGTCGTTACGGTGGCGGGCCGAGGGACGGCTGGTCGCGACGATGACGTTCCCGCGGTACGGCGTCGACGTTCATGCCGACCTGGTTCGCGATGCGCTCTACGGGCGGCTCGGCGACCTGTCGGACAGTGTGTACGGGCCCGCAGTGCTGTTCGCACTGGACCGTCGGGCGGCGGCCGACGAGATCCGGGCGCTGCAGGACGTGCACGACGTGGTGCTGCTCGACCGCTACGTCACCTCGAACGCCGCCTACGGGTCCGCCCGGCTCGGCGGACCGGATCGGCCGACCGATTTCCCGGAGTGGGTGCGCGCTCTGGAGATCGACCGGTTCGGGGTGCCAGTGCCCGACCGGCAGATCCTGTTGGGCACCCCCGTCGAACTGTCTGCCCAGCGCGCCCGGGTCCGCGCCGGTCAGGAGCGGGACCGGGCGCTGGACCGTTTCGAGGCCGATGCCGCGCTGCAGCACCGTACGGGGGCGATGTACCGGCAGCTGGCGCAGGCGAACTACCTCTCCGAGTGGACGGTGCTGCACCCGGGCGCCGATGGATCGTTCAGCCTGCCGGCGCAGGTGGTGGGTTGAGCCCGTCCCCGGCCTGACCGGGGGCCTGGATGCGGGCCCGCCGGTCGGACTCGGCGGCGATGCGCAATGCATAGTCCAGGTGCTCGGTGCGAATGCGGATGTCGATGTAGAGCAGCGCGATGACGGCGCCGGTCCAGGCGCCGGTGAACGCGGCGATCACGGTGCCGACGGCCTGGGTGATGAGCAGGACGCCGACCGCGTCCTGCTGGCCGAACACCGAGCTCAGCACGGTGGTGATCACGGTGCTGACGAAGCCGGCGATGATGCCGGCGAGCAGCGTCACGCCCAGGATCCGGCCGCGGTGCCCTCGGCTGAGCCGGGCGCTGCGCTGCAGCGACTCGCCGACGCCCGCGCGTTCCATCACCGCGGCCGGCCCGGCCAGGACCAGGATCAGGAAGGCCAGCACCCCCGGCACCACCAGCAGCAGCAGGCCGACCGAGCACACGACGCCGACGATCACCGCGACGCCCAGCAGCGCCGGCCAGCGCCCGACCAACCGCTGGGCCACCGCGCCCCGGCCGTCCCTGCCCTGGGCCAACGCCCCCGCGCCGGCGGTCGCCATGCCGGCCACGATGACGCCGCAGACCGTGGAAACGACCAGCCCGGCCAGCGCGGACGTGATGATCGACGCCGGGATGCTGGTCCCGCCCTGCAGGATGTCCGCCAGCCAGCCGGCCTCGGCGTAGGACCGCAGGCTGCCCGACATGGCCAGCACGAGCAGGCTCACCCCGGTGGACAGCGCGGCCGCCAGGAACGCGGCAACACAGAGCGGCATCGCGCACCGGCGGACCACCGTCACGGCCACCCCGAGCAGGTCGCCCACCCTCATCGGGCGCAGCGGGATCGGTCCGGGTTGGTCCGGCGTCCAGCCGCCCGGACGTCCGGGCTCGGGTCGCGGGTATGCAGGAAAGCTCACCGACCCATCGTCGCATGCCGAACAGGTCGCTCCGGGGGTCGCTCAGGGCGCGATCGTCGGCCAGGGTGACCGAGCGACCACCGGGCACCTCAGGGTGGAAAGTGGAGTGGATCAGCATAGAATGGACATACGGGACACCTCGGTTGGACTCAACGGGGGTTGACAATGCTGACGCTGCTCATCGCGCTCGGGTTCTTCATCCTGATCGCGATCCTCGGTCCCCTGGTGGGTGCGGACACCCGGGTCTCCGGAGGGTGGACCCCGATCGAGCCGGGCGGCAAACTCTGGCCCGGTCCCCGAGTCGGACCACGTTGAGCAGGACCGCAGTCCAGCGGCACATGTCGGCGGCGCGTACCGCCTCGCGCGGAACATCCGGTCGCCCCCAGCGACTCAGTGTTCCGCAACCCCGCGCAAACCGGCAGCTGTCCGCAACCCGGACCGCCCGCGCGGAACATCCGGTCGCCCCCAGCGACTCAGTGTTCCGCAACACCGCGCAAACCGGCAGCTGTCCGCAACCCGGACCGCCCGCGCGGAACATCCGGTCGCCCCCAGGCCCGAGTTTCCGCGGTCGCGCCACTCACGACTTGTCGCGACCACTGACCCCTGGAATCAGTCATCGACGGAATCAGTCATCTACTGGTTGGGAGCGACTATGTGGTGGTTGTGGTGGGTAGGCGTCGTCGGCGTCGTCGTGGCGGCCCTGCTGATCGCGTTCTGGTGGACCGCCGCGGGCGCGCGGGTATCGGCATGACCGACCGGGAGCGCAACGACGCGGATCGCATCAATCGTGGCCACGAGAACCGGGCCGAACCGTGGGGTGGGGCAGGCGCGGGCGGATTCTGAGCTCCCGCCGGGCCTGCTGGTCGCCGGCGGCCCGCTGCTCGACCGCGGCCATCGCCCCCGGACCGTCGGGTCGGTTCAGCGGGGTCGGCCCACAGGCAGGCCGCGGACCGAGCCACAGGCAGGTCGGGTCCTGTCGAGCGCGCCCACCTCGGGTGACCTGTCCAGGGTGTCACCATGGAGGGCATGAAAGCACGTGTGCTGGTGGTCGACGATGACCCCGCCCTGGCCGAGATGCTCACCATCGTGCTACGTGGGGAGGGTTTCGACACCGCCGTCGTTCGTGACGGGTCGAAGGCGGTGGACGCGTTCCGCGACGTGCATCCGGACCTGGTCCTGCTGGACCTGATGCTGCCCGGGGTGTCCGGGCTGGACGTGTGCAAGGAGATCCGGGCCGAATCCGGCATCCCGATCATCATGCTGACCGCCAAGACGGACACGGTCGACGTCGTGCTCGGCCTGGAGTCCGGGGCCGACGACTACGTGATGAAGCCGTTCAAGCCCAAGGAACTCACCGCGCGCATCCGCGCGCGCCTGCGCCGCGCCGACGTCGGGTCGGCCGAGCGCCTCCGGGTGGCCGACGTCGATATCGACGTCCCCGGGCATCAGGTCACCCGTGAGGGCGAGCCGATCCCGCTCACCCCGCTGGAGTTCGACCTGCTCGTCGCCCTGGCCCGCAAGCCGCGCCAGGTGTTCACCCGCGAGGTGCTGCTGGAGAAGGTCTGGGGGTACCGGCACGCCGCCGACACCAGGCTGGTCAACGTGCATGTGCAACGGCTGCGATCCAAGATCGAGAAGGATCCCGAGCATCCGGAAGTGGTCGTCACCGTCCGCGGGGTCGGCTACCGGGCCGGCACCGTGTGAGCGGGGGACTTCCCTCTGGTCGGGACCGGGGCGGGCGGCGCGGGTCGACCGGCCGTCGGGCGATCATTGAGTCGTGACCATTGAGCCGGCGCCGCAGAGCACGGAGCGGACCACGTCGGAAGGACCGCCACCCCCGGACCCGCACCGGTCGCACGGCGGCTGGCCGACCCGACTGTGGGAGCGGCTGCTCCGCGGTCTGAGCACCGCCCGGTCCCGAATCGTGTTCTGGAGCCGATCGCTCCTGGTCCGGGTGGTGGTACTGACCCTGAGCCTGTCGGCCGTCGTCATGATCACGCTCGGACTCATCCTGCAGCAGCAGATCACCGCCGGCCTGCTCCAGTCCAAGATCGACGCCGCCGCGGTCGAGATCGAGAACGCCCGGCAGACCGTCCAGAACAGCCTCTCCGGTGCGGACTCGGATCCCAATTCCCTGCGTGAGCAGCTTCAGCTGGCGCTGACCGAGATCGGCCGGGTGGACGGTTCGTCGGGCGCCCAGAATTCCACCGCCGGCGTGTTCGAGCCCGTCATCGTGCCCAGCCGAATCGGCTCGGACGCGGATCTCGCGGTGGCCCAGCCGCTCGCGGACGTGCCGGCCGAGCTACGGGCCCGGGTGGGCCAGGGCAACGTGTCGTACCAGTACACGACCATCCGCCGCGACGACCAGGCCATGCCCGCGCTGGTAATGGGCAGCCCCGCCCGAACCAGCACCGACTCCTTCGAGGTCTACCTCATCTTCCCGCTGGCCGGCGAGCGGGGCACCGTCCAGGTCGTCCAGCGCACGCTCTTGGTCGGCGGCATCGCGCTCGCCGTCGCGCTGACCGGCATCTCGGCCCTGGTCGCGATGCAGGTGGTGCGTCCCGTCCGCCGGGCCGCGGCCAGTGCTCGGCGGCTCGCCGCCGGCGACCTGGCCGAGCGGATGCCGGTCAAGGGGCCGATCGAACTGGAGACCCTGGCCAGTTCGTTCAACGGCATGGCCGAGGCGATCAGGGTCCAGATCCGCCAACTCGAGGAGTTCGGGAAGCTGCAGCGCCGATTCACCTCGGACGTCTCGCACGAGCTGCGCACTCCGCTGACCACCGTCCGGATGGCCGCCGACATGCTGTACGACGGTCGCGCGGACTTCCCCGAATACCTGGGCCGGTCCACCGAGCTGCTGGTTGACGAACTCGACCGGTTCGAGTCGCTGCTCGCGGACCTGCTCGAGATCAGCCGGTACGACGCCGGCATGGCCGAGCTGAGCGCCGAGACGATCGACATCCGCTCCTGCATCCACGCCAGCATGGCGGCGGCCGCGGGGCTGGCCGATCAGTTCGACGTCCAGATCGTGACGATCCTGCCCGAGCGTGCCGTCGTCGCCGAGATCGACACCCGTCGGGTGGACCGCATCCTGCGCAATCTGATCAACAACGCCATCGACCACGCCGATGGCAAGCCGGTCGAGGTGGAGCTGGCCGCCGAGTCCGACGTGCTCGCCATCACCGTCACCGACCACGGGGTGGGGCTGCGGCCGGGGGAGGCCGGGCTGGTCTTCAACCGGTTCTGGCGTGCCGATCCGTCCCGGCAACGGCACACCGGCGGTACCGGACTGGGCCTGGCGATCTCCCTGGAGGACGCCCGGCTGCACGGCGGCTGGTTGCAGGCCTCGGGCACCCCGGGCGAGGGTGCGCGGTTCCGGCTCACCCTGCCGCGCCGGCACGGCGGGCTGATCACCCACTCCCCGCTGGCGCTGCGGGTGGAGTCGGCGTCCGGCGCCGCGTCGGACGGCCAGCACCCGGTGCGGATGATGGTCGAGGACGGCACTCTGAAGCCGGCGCCCAGCGAGGACGAGCTGCACCCGGCGTCGGTGCCGGTCGCCGGGGCCACCGCGACGCTGATCAGCGCCGGGGTCGACGACGAGCCGCCCGCCGGTTCCTCGTCCGACGCGCCGGCGGCGCCGTCCCCGGCCGGGTCCGCGTCGTCGTCGGATTCGTCGTCGGATTCGTCGTCCGATTCGTCGTCAGGGTCCGATGGCCCCGAGGCGGATGTCGCCGCCCCGAGGCAGGCGTACCGGTGAGCACCGGCACGCCCCCGTCCGGCGTTCGGCCGGATCGGCGGTCGTCCCGGCACCGCATCGTCGGCGCGCTGCTGATCCTGCTGACCGCCGTGCTGGTCGCGGGGTGCACCGCGATCCCGGGATCGAGCGCCGCCATCGACGTCACCCGGATCGCCGATCAGGTGGAGCCCGTCGCGCCGGACACCCCGACTCCGGGGGCCCAACCCGACCAGATCGTCCGCGGGTTCATCGCGGCCAGCGCCCGGCCGGACGCCGACGGCGGCACCGGGTCGAGCTTTGCGGCCGCCCGTCAGTATCTGACGCCGGACGCGCAGGCGAGCTGGCAACCCAGCACCCAGCCGGTGGTGATCCTGGACGACAACTACCGCACCGAGGTCGACTCGACCGCGCCCGGATCGGTCACCGTGAGCGGAAACTCGCCCGGCGGCCTCGACACCAGCCGCTCCTTCCATTCGATCTCCGCCGGCGTCACCCGCTCGATGCACCTGGTCAAGATCGACGACGAATGGCGGATCAGCGACCCGCCGGCCGAGCTGATCCTGACCAGCTCGGATTTCCCGACCGCCTACCGCCAGCGGGTGCTGTACTTCCTGGATCCCTCCGGGACCGTCGTCGTACCCGACATCCGGCACATCGTGATCGGTCAGAGCCCGGCCAACCGGGCCAACCGGCTGCTGGCGTTGCTGCTGGACGGGCCGGCCGAGTCCCTGGCGGGAGCGGTGACGAGCAGCTTCACCGATCGGTCCGGCCTGCGGTCGAATCCCTCGGTCGACGCCGACGGAGTGCTGCAGGTCGACTTCACCGGCGTGAACATCTCGACCACCGAGGCCCGGCGGGCACTGGCCGCCCAGGTCGTGTGGACACTGTCGCCGACCGCCCCGCGCATCTCGATCAGCGTCGACGGCGTGCCGCTGGACCCGGCGCAGCCGGTGTACACGATCAACTCGGTGACCTCGTTCGACCCGGACCGGCTGCCCGGCACCGGGCAGGTGGCGTCCGACCCCTTCTACGTCGGCCCGTCCGGGGCGATCGTCGGACTGCTGGACGGCAAGCCGGTGGCCGGGCCGTTGGGCACGGGCTCCCCGGCGGTGCTGTCCGCGGCCGCGTCGGCGACGACCGGGGTGACCGCCGCCGTCGCCGTCGATCCCGGCGGCGGCCAGCAGCTGCTGCTCACCTCACCCGACCAGGTCGACCGGGCCGACCCGGCGCTCAAGGCCGATGTGCTCACCCAGCCGAGCCTGACCCGGGCCGGCGACGAGGCCTGGGTCGTGCAGAACGGCCGCACCAAACCCGAGGTGTACCGGGTGTCCACCTCCGGCACTCCGAGCCGGGAACGGGTGCCGGCCGAGGAACTGACCGGTAAGGGCGACGTCACCGCGCTGGCGCTGTCTCCGGACGGTGTCCGGGTGGCGATCGTGGCGGGCGGGCAGTTGTATGTCGGCGTCCTGACGCCCGCCGAGGGCGAAGGTGCGTCGGCGCCGACCGCCACCGTCGAGGCCGGGCGGGACGAGTCGGCCGGGCAGGTCCCGTTGGTGATCTCCCGCCTGACGCCGCTGCGCGCCGACCTGCACGACGTCGGACCGGTCACCTTCGCCAACTCGTTGGAGCTGGTGGTGGCCGCCGCGACCGCTCCGGACGGCTTCCGCGGGCTCTGGAACATCAGCATCGACGGGTACGAGTCGCGCAAGATCAGCGACAACGGGATCTTCGGCAACATCGATGGGCTGGCGGTGGGTGTCGCCGAGCCGATGCTGATCACCTTCGGCGGCCGGGTGTGGAAGCTGGTGGGCAGCCAGGCCGACGGCAGTTGGCAGTCGCCGGTGTCCGGCCAGCCGTTCCTGAACGGTTCCTCGCCGTTCTACCCGGGCTGATGCCCTTCATTTGTGCTGTTGATCATGCAGTAGGTGTCCTTGAGAGCCGGTCATAGGAACACCTCCGGCATGATCAACACGAGGGTGGGGTGGGGTCGAGCGCGGGGCGGGCGGGGACAATACGGTGGTGATCTCGACGGAACTCGCGACCGCGCTGCGGGACGCGGGCCTGGTCTGGCGCCCGCGGTCCGGCGACCGTTTCTTGCTCACCCGCGGCACGCTCGACGGCGAGGTGTTCACGCTGTCGGACATGGTGGTGGAGGCGCACGAGGCTGCCGGGGGCGCGGTGCTGGCGTTCAACGGCACCACGGAGTGGGCGCTGGACTCGACGTCCGCGGACGATGCGCTGTGGCTGCCGCGGGAGGACCAGCTGCGGGAGCTGCTGGCCGGCGCCTTCCGGTCACTCACCCGCGACGGTGACCGGTACCGGGTGAGCACCGCGCTGTCCGGCTCACCGGAAACGTCGGACCATGAGGCCACCGATCCCGCCGACGCCTACGGCGCCGCGCTGCTGGCGCTGGTCCGCCGGGCCACCTCGTGACGGTGCCTCCTAGCTCCGGTTGCGCCAGTCGCTTCCCCACAGGGCGCTGGTGGCGACGGCGATCAGGGCCGGGATGAGGAACACCAGCCAGGTCTTGACGACGAAGAACAAGACCAGGGCAAGGATGCCCGAGACGGCCAACAACACGGCGGCGCCGCGTTGTGCCGGGGTGCGAGAGTCGTCCGGACGGGCCGGGATCGCGGACGGGCGGACAGCCGGCTGGGCGTAACCGCTGACCGCGGGCGGGCCGGGCAGGTCGGGGTGTGGCGGCGGCAGATCCGAGAACAGGGCGCGCAGGTCGGCCACCGTCCGGGCCTGGGTGACCTGCGCGCTGCGCGTGCCGAACTCGTCGAGGTCGATCCGGCCCTTGCCCAAGTGCTCGCCGAGCGCGTCCAGGGCGGAATTGCGCTCGGTATCCCCGATCCGCAGTTGGGACGGGTCCTGGCCGGAGGATGCAGCGCTCACGCCTCCGCCCTCCTCGAGAAGGCCTCGCCGGCTCCGCCGTCTCGAGCGGGGCGCCGGCGACTGTGTTGGCGAGCCTCGTTCACGACTCGACTGTAGGCGTCGGCGCGAGGGAGCCGGTCGATGCAGGTCGGTTCGGGGCGGCCGGTGGGGCTCGGTACCAGTCGGCCAGCCAGGAAAAGCCCTCGGCGCGCGGCTGGGCTCGGCGAGAGACGGCAATTGAGTGGCGCAGTCCCTGGAGGGCACGGTGCCGCGCCCCGGTCAGCCCGGGCGGACCACCATCGCCGAGCCGCCGCCCCGGCGAGAGGTCTCGGCGGCGGCCTCGAATCGCCCGCCGGGCAGCAGACGGATGGCTGTGGCCGCGCCGATCTCCGGTGAGCTGGCCAAGGTGTGACCCAATGCCCTCAGCCCGGTGCCCAGTGGGCCGTTGAAGATCACCGGTTCCGCCTGGCTGCTTGCGCCATTGCGGGAGGAGAGCCGCGGTGCGGCGATCGCGTCCACCAGCGGCAGGCCCCGGTCGAGGTGACCGAGCAGCACCTGGGTGACCGTGGTGATGATCGTCGCGCCACCGGGCGAGCCCACGGCGAGCAGCGGACGGCCGTGGTGGTCCAGCACGATGGTCGGGCTCATGGACGACCGCGGCCGCTTGCCGGGGCCGGGCAGGTTCGGATCCGGCACGCCCGGGCTGATCGGGGTGAAGTTGAAGTCCGTCAGCTCGTTGTTGAGCAGGAAGCCGTAGCCCGGGACGGTGATGCCCGAGCCCCCGGTCTGCTCGATCGTCAGGGTGTATTCGGCGACGTTGCCCCACCGGTCGGTCACCGTGAGGTTGGTCGTGCCGTGCTCCTCGGACGCCGCTTGCGCGGTGGCCGCCGGCGCCGCACAGGTCGTCGTCGAGTACCGACCGTCCGGGTCGCCGAACGGAATGGGTCGAGTCGCAGCCCGGGCGGGGTTGAACAGCTGGCAGGCCCGCTCGTCGGCGAAGCCCTGGGACAGCAGCTCGCGGGTCGGAACCCCACGCACGTCACCGATCCAGCGGTTGCGGTCGGCAAAGGCGGTGGCGTTGGCCTCGGCCAGGCGGTGCAGGTATTGGACGTCGTCCACCGTGGACAACAGCCGGCCGGTCCGTCGATCGTAGGCCTCGATGAGGTTGAGTGATTCGCCGACGACGATCCGCCGGAGGACGGTACCGGCATGCCGTAGAGGTCGAGGCCTCGGTACTTCGTGCGGGTCGGTTCGGGTGTCAACGCGCGGTACCGGCGGAGGTCGCGGCTGGTGATCTGGCCGGGATAGACGCTGACTCCGGGGGCCGTGACCGGCTCCTGGGCCGCCCGGACGAGGGCGTCCCCCATCTCGCCCCGGTACAGCTCGTCGATGCCCCGGTATCGGAGCGTCCGGTACGCGGCAGCGAGGTCCGGGTTGCGGAAGGTACTGCCGACCGCCGGAACGGATCCGCCCGGCAGGAAGATCCGAGTCGTTTCGGGGAACTTGCGGAACCGCGCCTCGTTGTCGCGGGTCTGCTGCGCGAAGGTCTCGTCGACGACGAACCCGCGCTCCGCGAGTTGCTCGGCCGGCCGGAGCAGATCGCGGATCGACCGGGTGCCGAACTGACTGGCCGCCTTCTCCCACAGAGCGGGGGTGCCGGGGACGCCGACCGACAGCCCCGAGCTGACCACGTCGGCGAACACCAGCGGTGTGCCGGTGGCACTGTCGATAAACGTCCGGTCGGTGAAGGTGGCCGGTGCGGTCTCCCGGCCGTCGATGGTGAAGACCTTGCCGCGCTTCGCGTCGTAGTAGACCAGGAACCCGCCGCCGCCGATGCCGGCCGAATAGGGCTCGGTCACGCCCAGCGCCGCCGCCGTCGCGACGGCCGCGTCGGCGGCGTTTCCGCCCGCCCGCAGTACGTCGATGCCGATCTGGCTGGCGTCCCGGTCGACGCTGGTCACCGCGCCGCCGGTGCCGGTCATCACGGGCACCTTGGGCAGCTGGGTCCCTGGCCGGAGATCCCCGCCGCCCCGGATCTCGGTGCCGACCGCGGGCAGCGGAGCGGCGACCGCGGAAATCATCGGTGCCAGAAGCAGAGCAACGATCATGATGATCAGCGGGACGAGTCCCCGGGAAGCACGGCTGGCCATGCGTCACCTCCAGCGGTGGTCGCGAACGGTTGGCTCCCACCTGATCCGTTCGCTCGGTAGCTGACTGATCACTGTGCGCCGCCGGTCGTCCGACCGCCACCCGACCGCGTCCAGTCGGGGAGTAAGCATGCATGCACTGTTCATGAACACCAGGTACCGTGTGGGATATGGGCACCGAAATCCTTCAGGTCCGCGACGTCCCGTCGGAGGATGCGCAAGCATTACGCGCACGCGCGGCGTCCCGGAACATGTCCCTGTCGAGCTACCTGCGGGAACTGATCCACGATGACGCGTCGCGCCCAGCGATGACCGAGGTCCTGGCACGGATCGCCTCCCGAGGCAGTGTCGAGGCCGGCGGCGAAGATATCCGGTCGTTCATCGACAACGACCGGCGGTGAGATGACCGTCGTCGATGCTTCGATCGTCGTTCGCCTATTGCAGAACCGGCAAGACGATGCCGAGCTACGCCAACGGTTCGGCCGGCAGCGGCACGTCCATGCACCGGCGCTCATCGACGCCGAGGTGACGTCGGCGATACGCGGGCTATTGCTGACGTCGAAACCTGCGATCAAGATCGCCGTCGAGCGCGCGGAGCAGATGCTCGACGACTTCGCGGATCTGCCGATCGTGCGCTACCCGATGCAGCCCTACCAGCGGCGGGCATTAGCGTTGCGGGACAACTTCACCGCCTACGACGCGTTCTACCTGGCGCTGGCCGAGTCGCTGAGCATGCCACTGCTCACCGACGACCGAAAATTCGGGAAAGCCCCAGCGCAGACGGCCGCCATCGAGACGTGGTGCAGCGGTTCAGTTCGACCCCGGGAGCATCGTCGCGGTCACCGTCATCCAGATCCAGGACTCCTGATCGTGTTTGATCCGCGCTGAGTTCACTCGTTCCGCTCGGATACCAGTCCGGATCTAAATGCCAACTCGACCAGCCGCGCCCGCTTCTGATTTTGCGGCAGATCTTCCACGCCGAACTTTCCGAACAGTGTGCGGAGATGGTTCTTGACACTGTCGATGCTGAGAAAGATCTCGTCCGCAATCTGCTGATTCGTCGCCGGAGTTGCGTAGGGCGAGCCTGAAATGTACGGCCGGCACAATGCCGTGATGACCTGCCGCTGGGTCGGCGACAGCGAATAAATGGTGACGATATTCTGTGCGACTTGGGTGTCGGGTGAGGGCGTTGTGCGATTGGCGCGGTAGGAAAGCGTCGTCGCCCCCACGAGAACCACGTCGCCGTCCCGCAACCGGTGCCGTCCCGTCAACCGTTCGCCGTTGACGTACGTGCCGTTGCGGGACAGACCGTCGTCGACCAGGACCCAGTCAGTTCCGATGTGTTCGAGTTGTGCATGCAATCGCGACACCTCGTGGTCCCACTCGAGGTGCAGATCGGAGCCTTCCGCACGTCCAATCGTCAGCCGCGGGCTTCCGGATCCCAGAACCGTCATCTGCTGTCGTCCCGCTTCGTCGCGGTAGAAGAGGTAGGGTTCTGTCGTCTGGTTAGCGGTGCTCATCATATTGCCCCCTCCTTTCGCGGCCGACGCTGGATCTCCATGGTCGCACGGTGGCGAACCGAGTAGCCACTTCTATCAACGCGTCATTGTGGCCGAACGAGCACGGGGCTCGATCCTGGAACCTGCGGGCGCAGGATGCGTCGGCTGACTTCCCGCATGCGTGGCGCGCCCCCACGGCGCGCTCGGATTCGTGCGGTGGGCCGTCGCCGGCCGTCACGCCCACCACCGCGTTCGGTGGTCGGACGCCCATCCCCATGGCGATGACGTCGCGGAGCCGAGCGCTCCGGCGCGCGGCCCGACCCGGCTATCACGCCGAAGCACACGACGGCCAGCGAACAGCGTGACCACGGCAGATCCGCTGACCAGGCGCCGGAAGGTCACCACGTGCGGTGTCTTCGTCGCGCATAGCGCAATGTGGTTGTCAGTCCGGCATGGGTCGGTGATGATGGGTGGGTATTCCCGGCGTGAGACGCGAAATTGTGACGTAGCGCGACTTTCTTGGCGGGAGGGTTACTGTGGGTTATAGGTTGCGGCTGGTGGGGGATGGCGGTCGAGAGCGTGCGCTGGGAGCGCGAATCTACCGTGCACCGATCAACTCCGTGAATTACCTGGTTGATTCGGTGGGGCCGCATCGGATTTCCGGAGAATCTTCGTGACCGACGATTCTTCTCCCGAGCGCCCCGCACGCCAACCATCGCCCTACATCGCCGTCGGCGCGCAGATCGGCGCCTATCGAATCGAGTCCTTCCTGGACCGTGGCGGCATGGCGTCGATCTACGAGGCGACGGACCTGCGGCTGAACCGCACGGTTGCCTTGAAGGTGTTGGGCCATGAAGTCTCGGACAACACCGATTTTCGCGAGCGGTTCATGCGAGAGTCCCGGTTCGCCGCCTCCCTTGATCACCCCAACATCGTTCCGATCTACGAGGCAGGTGAGGACGAGGGCCTGCTCTACATCGCAATGCGCTACGTGCGTGGCAGTAATCTGGCCGGACTGCTGAAGAAGAGCGGGGCGTTGGACCCGACGCGCGCGCTCGACATCCTGGCCCCGGTCGCCGATGCCTTGGACACCGCCCACAGCGCCGGCCTGGTTCACCGCGACGTGAAGCCGGCGAACATCCTGCTCACCTCGCCCCTGGGACACGAGCGGCACGAGCACGTCTACCTCACCGATTTCGGTTTGACCAAGCGCACCTCCGCGCTGACGAAGCTCACCGCGACCGGGAATTTCATCGGAACGATGGCCTACATCTCGCCCGAACAGATTCGCGGCGAACCGCTGGACGCCCGAACCGACATGTACGCCCTCGGCTGCGTCGGCTACGAATGCCTGACCGGAGTCCCGCCCTTCGTGCGGGATGACCAGGCCGCGTTGTTGTGGGCGCATCTCAGCGATCCGGCCCCGTCGGTGTCGGTACACCGGCCCGACCTGGTGGCAGCCGACTCGGTCATTGCCAAAGCGCTCTCGAAGGATCCCCAGGATCGCTACGAGAACTGTGAGGAGTTCACTCAAATCCTCAGCGACGCGTTGTTGACCGGTCGCCACAGTGCGGTGCGGTTGTCCGGGATGGCGCTCCCGACCGGTGAGTGGCGACCGCCGTGGGCGACCGCCCCGTCGAAAGAACATGAGTCGCCCGATGTGCCGGTGACCGACGACCTCAGCGCCGAGCGGGACGGCCACGACGATCCGCCCGCGACACCGCTGTCGCAGCCCTCCCTGGTGCACGATCGTCCACCGGACGCCGGGGCCGAACACATTTCCCAGGAGCGACCAGATGTACCCGGATCAAGCGATGCCCGCGGATCGAGCGATGCCCGCGGATCGAGCGATGCCCGCGGATCGAGCGATGCCCTCGGATCGAGCGATGCCCTCGGAAGCGATCCCCTCGGACCAAGCGATGCACCCGGGCCGAGCGATGCACCCGGGCCGAGCGATGCGCCCGGACCGAGCGAAGATCCCGGGTCGAGGGCTGAACCGTTCGGCCGGCTCCCGGTTGGCGCGCCCCCGATGAGCCGGCACCGACGGCACCGACGCCGCACGGTTCTGACTGTGGTCGCCGTTGCGTTGGCCGTCGCGGCGGTCATCGCCGCCGCGGTGATCATCAGGCCGACGACTCAGACCGTCGGGGGCTCTGCGCAACCGGCCGGCGCGCCGGTCAGCCCCGCCCCGACAGCTGCTGCGACCGGCGAGACGAGTCCGATCACCACGCAGGCGACCACCGAATCGCCGCAGAATGAGCCGCCACCCACGACGACCGCGCAGGCCGAACCAGGCCCGCCGGTCCCACCTGTTGTTCCCGATCCTGCCCTGGCCATCCCCACCTTCGACGGGGATCCGGTCAACGTCGGACCGACACCGGGATTCGTCGCGATCTCTCCGGATGGGCGTCTGGCCTACATCGCTCGTCGCGATGCCGGCGTCGTCAGCGTCATGGACACGTCGATCAACAAGGTTCTCGCCGATGTCCCGATACCCGCAGGACCCCCGCACTACATCGCTTTTACGCCGGACGGCAGATACGCGTATGTCAGCGTCTACACGGCCGACCTGACGATCAATGCCGTCGCCGTACTGGACACTCGGACCACGAAACTGGTCGCGACCATTCCGGTCAACAAGAAGCCTTATGCACTGGTCGTGTCACCGGACCAGAAGTTCGTCTATGTCCCCAGCCATGATTCCGGCGTGATCGACATCATCGATATCGCCGCGAACAAGGTGGTCCGGAGTGTTCCCGTCGTCCCCAACCCCCATTGGGTCACCCTGGACGAGGACGGCTCCACCGCGTACATCGCCAATCACGACTCGAATGTGGTTTCGGTGCTGGACACCGCGTCGAACACGGTCACTACGACGATTCCGGTCGGGACCAGTCCGCACAGCATCGCCGTCTCCCCCGACGGGAGCCAGGTGGCCGTCGTCTGCTTCACCAGCAACGACGTGTATTTCATCGACCGGAAAACCAATCAGGTCCTGGGCACCGTGCCGGTGGGTCGCAATCCCCAGGACCTCACGTACTCGCCGGACGGGAAGTACGTCTACACCGCGAACGTGGAATCAGGCTCGGTCTCGGTCATCGACACCGAGACCAGGAACGTCACGGCCACCATCCCGACCGACTCCCCGACCAGCGTCGCGATCCTGCCGAACGGTCGAAAGGCCTATATCACCAACCTCAATACCGGCACGCTCACCATCCTGAAATCCGGTGGTTAGTCGGTGCGGGGCGCCGGCGTGCGGCTGAAGTCCGCACTCGCGGCGACGTCGTTGCTGCTGCTGCTGGCGGCGTGTGGATCGGCCACCCCGCAACCATTTCCGAGTGTGCAGTCCACTTCGGTCCCGGCACCGAGCGCTGCGCGGTCAAGTGCCACCCCGTCGGGTGCCCAACCATTGAGTACCCAGCCGACGGGTGCGTTATCGACTACTGAGCGGCCGGCGAGCCAGGTGACCGAGCCGGGGGCGTTCAGTCACCTCGAGGCGCTGCAACGGATCGCCGACGAGAACGGCGGCAATCGGGTCGCCGGGAGCGCCGGATACGAGGCGAGCGTCGAATATGTCGTGAGCACCCTGCGCGCCGACGGGTACGACGTCAGCACCCCGACATACGACGGGTCGGACCGGCGCGACGGCCCGGATGTGACGCTCCGCAACGTCATTGCCCAGACAAGCAGCGGAGACCCGGACTCCATCGTGATGATCGGCGCTCACCTGGATTCGGTCGCGGAAGGTCCCGGTATCGTCGATGACGGTTCGGGCGTGGCGGTGCTGCTGGAAATCGCACACCAACTGGGTGCGGATTGCGAGTGCAGCCCCGGCGAAGCCGGGACGAGCCCCTGCGGCGAGCAGTGTGCATCGTTACGAAATGGCGTGAGATTCGCATTCTTCGGCTCGGAGGAAGACGGCTCGCTGGGGTCGCGGGGGTACGTGAACAGCCTCTCGGCCGACGAACGCCGGAAGGTCCGGCTGTACCTGAATGTGGACATGGTGGCGTCGCCCAATGCTGGCTATTTCGTGCAGGGCGGACAGGGTGACGACGAGTCGGCATCCGGACCGCCCGGTTCGGCCGCCGTCGCCCGGGTCCTGGCCGACCAATTGGCCGGCACCGGAGTGACACCGGAGATCATCGAGTTCGTGGGGGATGACGAGGCGCCGTTCATCGAGGCCGGCATTCCGGCCGCGGGTGCGGAGAACGGTGATCGCCGGAAGAAGACCGAGGAGCAGGCCTTGGCCTGGGGCGGCCAGGCCGGAGAGGTGTACGACGGGTGCTATCACAGCGCCTGTGATCGCCTGGACAACGTGAATCGCGTCGTGCTGGATCACTACCTGCGCGCCGTCGCGGGCACCGTGGCTCACTTCGCGAATTCCAGCGAGGAACCCTTCGGATAGGCCCTGAGCACGGCAGGGCGCCCCGCAGTGCCGTGCGCCGGCTGCAGTATCCAGCCGGCGTCGAACACGTCGAAGGACACCTGCATGGCGGCCAGCACCGCGACGGCACCGGCGTACCCCTCGAGGCGAAGGTCGGTCATTCGGCAGGCGACACCCGGGCTCCCGTCCAGCGACACGAGAGCGGGCGCCGTGCCCGGCGGGGTCACCTCGATCGACGTCATCGGCCGGCGCAGCCCGTCCCCGGTCGCCTTGAGCACGGACTCCTTTCTCGTCCAGTAGGCGTAGAAGTCAGCCGCCGTGCCGACGTGTCGCAGTTCGGATCCGGTGCACACGGTCGGCACCAGATCGGCGTGCCCGACCCCGAGCTGTTCGACGTCCACGCCAACCGGTCCCGCCGTCGTGACCGCAACGGCGACGACATCGCCGCTGTGCGAGATGGACACCTCCAGGTCGCTCCCCGGCAGCCGAGGACGGCCGTGCGGATCCCCGCAGGAATCGCAGGTGCGGTCGACCACCACGGCCGACGCCTGCACCCCGGTGGCCCGGCCGACGACGGCCCGCAGCAGAACCGCGGCCAGGGTGAACCGGTCACGGTCGGCGTCGATGCGGTACCGACCGCGACGCTGCGCTTCGACGTTGTCCAACTGGCTGAGGTGCATGTCCTGCAGGTGCCTGCGGTGCGCGAGATAGACCGAGCAGCGAGCCGATCCGGAAGTGATCTTGTTCAAGTGCGGCACGGTGATCCCGCTCAGGCAGCCCGCGAATCGGTGATCAGGTTGTCATCGGAGGTGAGGACGTCCTCACCGTAGGCGTCCACCAGCCAGTTCGACTGGTAAACGGTGTCCAGGTAACGCTCACCGAGGTCCGGGGAGATGGCCACGGCGATGAGCTTTCCGGTGTCGTGCTGCGCCAACCACCGCGCCGCACCGCTGACCACCGTTCCGGTCGAGCCGCCGAACAGGAATCCGCTTCTGGCCATGCGGTGGCACGCCCGGACGGTGTCGGCTTCCGCCACATGGATCACTTCATCGACAAAGGACTCGTCGAGCAGCGGCGGCCGGGTTCCCATGCCCAGGCCAGGGATCATGCGCGGCGCGGGGGGTGTTCCGAAGCTGACCGAGCCCACCGTGTCCACCGCGACGATCCGCACCGGTCGATGCCACTCGCGGAAGTACCGGGCGCAGCCCATCAGGGTTCCGGTGGTTCCTGCACCGACGAAAAGCACGTCCAGTTGGGGGAATTGGTGGGCGATCGCCGGCGCGGTGCGACGGTAATGTGCCTTCCAGTTGCTGGGGTTCGAGTATTGGTTGAGCCAGACACAACGGTCGTCCGCCGCGCACATGGCTCGGACATAGTTGATCCGGGCGCCGACCAGGCCCCCCACCGGATCCGGTTGGTCGATGACGTGCACCCGTGCGCCCAGCGCTTCCATCATCAGCCTGGTGGTGAGGTTGCAGCGGCGGTCCGTCACGCAGACGAAGCGGTAGCCCTTGCTCGCCGCGATCATGCTGAGCGCCACACCCAGATTTCCGGATGAGGATTCCACCAGAATGGAATCCGGCCCCAGTATTCCTGTCCGCTCGGCCGCCTCCACCATCTCCGCTGCGGCCTTCACCTTGATCGAGCCGGCGAAGTTGAATCCTTCGCACTTGAGGAACAGCGGATGCCCCAGGCTCGGCCGCAGGTCCACGTAGAGTTGGTCTTCGTTGTAGTCGTACGGTGAGGTGACGACCGGCACGATGGCCTCCTTTGATCTGTAGCTGGCACCAGGGCGGTCGCAACACGCAATTCTTGGAACCGCGATACCGGTATGGATTCTTTTCCGTCGTACACCACAAGCATGGGCTGTCGAACCGGATCGGAACAGGGATCCGAGTGGTGCTTGTCCTGCGACGCAGGGTGAAGCCCTTTACCCCATTGGTGTGGATCGAGGTCCTGAACGCGCAAGAGCCGGGCGGTGACCCGAAACTTCGGTCACCGCCCGGCGGGTAAGCGGTTGCCTATCGCAAGGTTCGCAACCGGGGTGACCGCCCTCGGGTCCGTCGCCCTGCCGACCGCTGCCGGCCCCGGCCGGGCTCCCGGCGGGATCCGGTGGATTCCACTTGCGTGTACCGATGACGTTCGTGGAAGAAATCGTCTATGACGGTCAACGCGCCGGCCCGGACAACCTCGTCATAGACGAACTTGCCGACGGCGAGGTCCAGCACCCCGAGGCCGAACGGCGAGAACACCACCGTCCGGTCTGCGGGTACCCGCACCCGTCCGTCGATCACATCGCAGAGTGTGCCCGCAATGAATTCGCGGTTCCCGGTCAGTTGCTCCGCGAGGTGCGTCGACGTGCTCGCCTTCTGGCAGTGCTCGACGTCGTCGACGATATTCGTTGCGGTGAGCAGAACCTCCGGCGCCAGGTCACGCAGGGACACGTGCAGCACGACCGGATGGTGGTCGAACCAGGACGGGTCGGTGACATGGGGCGCCGCGGCGACCGTGGCGATGACGACCAGATCGCTGGTGCGGATCAGCTCCTCGGCGCTGTCGTGCACGGTGATCTCGCCGCCGCCGGATTGCTCGAGGTAGCCGACGAAGCCTGCCGCGCTGTCGGCAGAAAGATCGTGCACACCGATGTCGTCGAACGACCACCCGGTTCCGATGAGGAAGGTGTGGATGTAGCGGGCGATCAGCCCGGTCCCGAGGAAGCCCACCCGTCGCGGACGCGGTCGGTCACGACTGAGCCGGTCCGCGGCCAGCGCGGCGGAGGCGGCGGTCCGGGTCGCGCTGATGATCGAGCTCTCCAGGCAGGCGAACGGGTAACCGGTGTCGTGGTCGTTGAGGATCAGGACGGCGGAGGCCCTGGGGATCCCGGCCGCCACGTTCTCGGGGAAGCTGGAGATCCACTTCAGCCCATCGACGCGCACCTGCCCGCCGACCGACGCGGGCAGCGCAATGATGCGCGACGACGGGCGGTCGGGGAAGCGCAAGAAGTACGACGGCGGGTTCACCGAATCGCCGGCACCGTGCACCCGGTAGGTCGTTTCGACCAGTTCCATGATCTGCTCTTCCCGGCCGTGCAGGGTCTGCCGGACCTGCGCCCCGGAGATCACCGAGAACTCCGGTACCGAAGCGGTTTCCGGCGCGATCGGAGCGGTGGGTAGTGATCGTGCAGCGGTCATCGATCGCTCATCCCCACCAGCACTTCGCGCGGGCCGGTGAATGCCTCCCGGCTGTGTGCGGTGCGCACGTTGTCGACGAGCAGGAGGTCACCGGCCTGCCAGGGTTCACGCACCGTGTTGGCCTCGTACGCGTTGTTCAGCAGCTGCACGACGTCGGCACCGATCGGTTCGCCGTCGCCGAACCGGGTGTTGAACGGGAGGCCGTCGGAACCGTAGATGTCCACCAGATACTCGTGGACCTCGGGCGCCATCGTCCATTCGTTGAGGAAGCCGATCTGGTTGAACCAGCACCGCTGCCCGGTCACCGGATGCGCAACGACGGCCCGGCGTCGCTGCCAGGTGCGCAGGCCACCATCACGCTGCCACTGGAACTCGACACTGTTCGCCCGGCAGTAGGCTTCCACCGCGTTGCGGTCATCGGTGCCGAAGGCGTCCGCGAAGGACGCCCCGAGATCGTCGTTGTAGCTGCGGGTGAGCAGCCAACCCTGCTGTTCGAACCGCTGCACCAAACCTGGCGGCAACGATTCGAGGACGGCCGTGGAGTCGGCAACCGCCGTGGCGCCGCCGGTGGTGGGCGCCGTGAGGCAGGCGAACATCATCAGCGTCGGCGGCTGCAGCACGTAGCTCAGCTCGTGATGCATGCACATCGGTTGGTTCGACGGCCACTTCGACGACGAGTAGACGCCGTCCGAGTAGGACTGCCGGGACGCGAAGGCCTCCTTCTCGATGAGCAGGCCGGCCGGTGCGAGCTGCCGGAAGACCGCGCCGACCTCCCCGGCGTCCCGCAGTCGCAGGCCTCGGACCATGACCGATCCCTGTTCGATGACCAGGGAACGAAGCGCGTCCCGGTTTTCGGCGGCCCACCGCGGGGTATCGACGACGCCGTCGACCCGCAGGATGGGCGGACTGCCGGGTCGCCGGTCGAGATGTGCTGTCGGTGATGGGTTCAGCATGGCCAGTTCCTTTCAGCGGGTGGGTACTGCGGTGGCGGAAAGTGCGATCTGTTGCACGACCTGCGCCGTTTCGGCGGGCCGGGTGCGGATGAAGTAGTGACCGCCGTCCGGCAGGACATGGAGGTCGACTTGCTCGGCCAGGACGTCCCAGTCCCCGTGCCGGTGGGGAAAGTCGCCAGTGCTCGGGTCGTCCGCGGCAACGACCACGGTGACCGGGATCGACAGGCGCGTTGCCTGCTGCGTCTGCAGGGCGTCGATCAGGTACCGATGCGCCGTCACGCAGTCATGGCGGTAGGCGGCCCCGACCCGCTCGGCACCCCGGGCGTCCAGATCACCCAGCGCGGTCACGCCGCCGTCGGCGATCAACCGGGCGGCGATGTCGGTATTGCTCTGCCTGGTCAGCTCGATCGCGGCGGCGCGCCTGGTGGTGGCGTCACCGATCAGCTGGGCGCCGATGAACACCCGCAGCACCTGAACCGGGCCGGCCTGCAGCCTTCTGGCCGTCTCCAGGGCCAAAACGGCACCGGAAGACTGGCCCCACAACATGACCCTGCCCAGGCCGAGCCGGGTGATCTCGGCCGCAACCTGCTCACCGGTCTGCTGGACCGAGGCGAACGGGGCCGGCTCCCCGGTCACGTCATGCCCGGGCAACTCCACCGCGTAGACGGCAATCCCGTTGTCGCGCAGTGCATTGGCCATCGGTTGGTAGTTCAACGCGTTGCCGCCCGCGTACGGAAAGCACACCAGTGCGACCGGGGCCGGACCGCTCGGTTCGCAGAGTGGTTGCAGGAGCCCGGTGTTGCGCGGGGTTCGCCCGTCGATCAGCGCCGCAAGATCGGCGAGGACCGGGTGGCGGGTGACGTCGGTGAGCGAGACCGCGCGGTCCAGCGCGATGGCCAGTTTGACCGCCGACAGGGAGGAGCCACCACAATCGAAGAAGAAGTGGTCGAGCCGGCCGATCTGGTCCTGCGGCGTCCCCAACACCTTCGCCCAGGCAGCCGCCAGTCGGTGCTCGGTGGCGGTGACCGGAGCGTCGCGGATCACCTCGACGACGTCCAGTGTGCCGGCCAGCAGGGTCAGTGCCTTCCGGTCGATCTTGCTGTTGGCGGTCAGCGGGAGCCGCTCACGCCAGTGGAACGCCGCCGGCACCATGTACTCGGGCAGCGACCTGGCCAGCCGATCCCGGAGCAGATCGACCCCCAGCTCCTCGTGACCCGAATAGAAGGCGACCAGCTGCTTGCTGTGGTCGGCTCGTTCGGCGACCACGACGGCGGCGTCACGCACACCGGGCACCCGCAGCAGGGCGTTGTCGATCTCACCGATCTCGATCCGGAAACCGCGAATCTTGACCTGGCTGTCACGGCGACCCAGGAACTCCAGCTTCCCGTCGGGCAGCCATCGGCCGTAGTCCCCGGCCTGGTAGAGCCGATTGCCCTCGTGGTGGGGATCCGCCATGAAGGACAGCCGGGTGCGCTCCGGGTCGTTGACGTAGCCGCGGCCGACGCAGATCCCCGAGAACACGATCGCTCCCGGGGCGCCGAGCGGCACCGGCGCGAGATGCTCGTCCACGACGTAGATCCGGACGTTGCTCACCGGGCGCCCCAGCGGGACCCGGTCACCGTCGGGAGCCCGGTCCATCACCTCGTGGTTCGTGTCGTCCGAGGTCTCGGTCAGCCCGTAGGCGTTGACCAGCTTGATGCCCGGTCGGGCGGCGAACCAGCGCTGGGCCAGCTCGCGCTTGAGCGCCTCGCCGGTGACCGAGACGCACTGCAGCTCCGGCAGTTCGCGGGGGTGCTGCTCCAGGAACGTGAGCACGACCTCGAGATAGGACGGCACGAGTTGCAGCACGGCCACCCGGCCGTCGGAGATCGTCTCGACGAAGCGCTCGACGTCCAGGATCACTTCCTGTTCGACCAGCAGGGTCGTGGCGCCCACCAGAAGCCCCGAGACCAGTTGCCACAGTGAGATGTCGAAGCACTGCGGTGCGGTCTGCGCGACGACCTGGCCTTCGCCGATCTGCAGGTCGTCGATCTTGGCGTACAGGTGGTTGAGCATGCCCGCGTGTTCGCACATGGCGCCCTTGGGCTCACCGGTCGAGCCCGAGGTGAAGTAGATGTACGCGAGCTGACCGGGCGTGACGACGATGCCCAGGTTCTCGGCATCCTGGCCGTCCGTCGTGGCGACCGCGTCCTGGGCGCCGGCGCCGACCGGCAACGTCTGGATGCCGGGCAGGGTGTCGAGCGCCCGGTCCAGGTTCGTCCGGCTGCCTGCTTCGGTGAGCACCAGCCGGCAATCCGCCCGGGTGAGCGTGGTCGCGATGCGGTCGGCCGGGAAATGCGGCTCGATCGGCAGGTAGACGCCGCCGGCCTTGAACACCGCGATGACCGCGGTCATCCAGTCCAGGTTGCGTTCGGTCACCACCGCGACGACGCCCTCCCGGCGCAGCCCGTGATCCAGCAGCGCCCGGCCCAGCCGGTTGGCCCGCGCATTGAGTTCGCGGTACGTCAATCGGCGGTCGCCCAGGACGCCGGCGACGGCATCCGGGTCGGCCTCGACCCGCCGTTCGAAGAGCTCATGAAATCGCAGATCGGGCAGCGATCGGCTGGGTCCCTGCAGTCCCTCCAGCTGATACACGATCTCCTCGGCGGACAGCAGGCTCTGGCGATCGTGCTCCGCGTCCGGGTCTGCAGTCATCAGTTCCAGGGCCTTGAGGTGGTACAGGGCGATCCGACCGGCGAAACCCGGGTCGACGGCATCCATCCGGTGTCGAACTCGCAGCACGGGTCGATCCCCGCGGGACGACATCTCGACCCGCAGAACGGTGCCCTCGTCGAATTCGCCACCGACGACGTTCGGATCGACCACGGTCTCGAACGCGGGAATGGCCACCCCCATTTCGTAGGCGAGCGCCCCGATCGGAAAGTCTTTGTGCGCCAGTAACTCTGCTTCTGACTGATGGGTGTTCCGGAGCAGGCGTCGCCACGATCCGGGGCCGCCGGCCAGCGGGCACGGGACCGGTTGCGCTCCAGGTCCTGCGACGTAGCCGGTCACCACATTCGATTCACCGGACAGCGCGGAAAGGACCTTGACGTGCGCGGTCAGCAGGACCGTGCTCGTGGGGATTGCCAGGGCCTCCGCCAGCCGACGTACCGCCGCAGCCAGGCCGTTCGGGATCGGGACCTCGAGTTCGCCGACGCCGGCCCGGGGGGCAACGGCCCACCGCGGGATCGCCGTGAATCCGCCGGTCGTCAGCACACCTCGCCAGAACTCCCGGCCGGCATCCGCCTGGGTCTGCATCGATAATTCCCTTCGTTGATGTTCAAACATGGTCAGTTGGTGCCGAACGTCTGGCCGTTGCCGTTGGCATTGCCGGACCGCCCGACCGGAAAGTGGTGCCGGCCGATCCGTTGAGTGCGAGCGCTGGGCGGTTCTGGATGGAACGGGGGGGCGGGTGCCGGTCTCGGTTCCGGTCTGGGTGCCGGCCCAGGCGCCGCCGGTGCCATCGCCTGGTTCGGCCACGCAGGTGGTGCCCATCTCGGTGCCTGGTCCGGTGCCCAGGTCGGACCAGGTGCCGGTGCCCAGGTCGGACCAGGTGCCGGCGCCCAGGTCGGACCAGGTGCCGGCGCCGGTGGGTGTTTCCGCATCGGGCCCGCTGCCGGTGCGGGTGTCCGTGCCGGTGCTGGTGCCCACATCGGGCCGGGTGCCGGTGGCCGTGCCGGCGGCGGCACCATGCCCCTTGGTGGACCCGGTGCCCATGCCCGAGCCGGCGCGGGTACCGGTGCGAGCACCCAAGCCGGAGCCGAGCTCGGAGCCGGTGCCAGTGCGGGTGGCGGTGCCAGTGCGGGTGGCGGTGCCTGTGCCGGTGGCCGAATCAGTGCTGGCGTCGGCTTCGGAGCGGGTGCCGACCCGTTGTCCCCGTCGTCGTGATGACGGCCGGTGGGCCGGACCACCGGCAGCGCCGGCAGGGGATCGTTGGAGCCGACAACGTGCTTGGCCGCGACCTCGGTGGCCGGATTTCCGCCCCAGCGGGTGGCCGGTGGCACCGTCTCGCCCTTCATCAGGAAGGAGTCGGCATCCAGGACTGCACCGTCACCCATCGTCACGCCGTAGTGGACGAAGGCGCCGACCCCGATCGTGCAATCGGCGCCGATGACGGTGTGGCCGGACTTGAAGGCGCCGTCCTCCTGCGAGTGGCACTGGACCTTGCTGCCCGCGTTGAGCATGACGTGGTCACCGATGGCGACCAGGGTCCGTTCCGTCAGGTAACACCCATCGTCGAAGACCCCTCGGCCGAGCCGGACGCCCAGCAGGCGCCAGATCAGATTCTTGAAAGGAGTCCCGTTGAAGAAGTTCAGGTAGGTGTCTGCAGGCACCTTCCACAGGCGCTCGTGCCACCAGAAGTACGGCTCGTAGTACGAACACAGCCGAGGCTTCAGGCGCCGGAATGCGGTGAAGCAGCGCTCGACCAGAATGTAGTACAGCGCACTGACCAACACGCTGAGCGCGAAAAAGGCACCCACCACCACGTGATCCAGCACCTCGTACAGGTCGGCTGCGGCCATTCCGAGGAGGGTCACCAGGAAGAGGTGCAACCACCGCACGAACAGGAACACGCCCATCGTGCGCAGGTTGTAGCGCTTCTTCGCGGCGACATCGCGTCGCAGGTCCTCGGGGGACCGCTGCTGGTTGAACTGACTGTCCCGCTCGACCGACCGAGGGATCTCGAAGGGCGGCGACCCCAGCAGACCCACCCCTTCGCGAATCGGCCCGTCGAGAGGAATCATGACCTTTGTTGCCAACAGGCAGTTGTCGCCGGTCCGACCCTGCGGTGGATAGGCGATGTTGTTCCCGAGGAAGTTGCGGTGGCCGACGGCAACCCGGGACAACCGAATGGACGTGCTCGAGTATTCCGTGTTGAGCATGGCCAGGCCGTCGGCGACAACCGTTCCCCGGCCGACGGAGCACAGGTAGGG
>Ga0164241_10001759_pt1 | contig 25471 bp, 22 predicted proteins | sample OricomyardsoilBY_FD_108780 | JGI IMG/M metagenome (GOLD analysis project Ga0164241, IMG submission 108780) | Backyard soil microbial communities from Emeryville, California, USA - Original compost - Back yard soil (BY) | ecosystem: Environmental > Terrestrial > Soil > Unclassified | place: USA... | reverse complement strand
CGGGTGGTGTCGCTGGCGCGGGTCGTGGAGCCGCCGACGGGCCGGGAGCGGAAGTCGCAGGCTTGGGTCGGGCGGGGGCAGCTGGGGCCGGCGGGTGAGCCGTTGGCTTGGGCTTTTTGCTCCTGCCCTGAGGATTGAACTCGGCATGCGCGGCGTGCGCGGAAAAAAGCAGCACGGCGACCGGCCAGAACCGGGCGTAGGCACGAAGACTCACTCTCAATAGAGTACGCGCGACGTGCGAATGACGCCACCCGGCGTGGTCTCGTGGTATGCCCCTGCGCGCAATGACCGGGTCTGAGCCGGATTTCGACGAAAAACCAGCGGGTGAGGCGGAACAAGAGGACGAGGAGCTGGACTCCTCTCCGGACTCCGAGGAGCCCGAGCGCGACAGCGACGAACCGCCCGAGCCGGCGGAGCGCCACCCACAGCCCGATGAAGATCGCTGGGGGATTGGGAGTCGTGTGCTCGCGCTCAGCGCACTGCTCGGTAGCGCTCTGCTTGTTTGGACACAATTCGCGTTTCGCTCGCGCTGGATCGCCGACTTCATCGAAAGCAACAAGCTCGAGTCGGCTGATGACCGGGGGACTCTTGTCGCCGGCTTCGTGGGCGGCCTAGCGCTCGGCGGAGCGGCGGGTGCTGCCGTACTGGCCTACCTTTGGAACAAGCGGCGCTCGTGGCAGCTCGCCGAGCAGTGGGCGTGGTTCGTCTCGCCGTTGATCGCGCTCCCGATCATGCCGATCGTGTTTCGCTACAAGCCTTGGCAGAACCGGCATCAAGCGCTGCTGCTCGTGGCGCTGTTCGGCGCGCTCGTGGTCGAGACGCTGTTGGTCCGCTCTTTGTCCTCGGTGCCGGAGTCAGTGCGCTCATGGTGGGCGGGTGTGCGCGAGCAGCTGCCGCCGGTCGTGCGACGCCAGGGTCCACGCAGCGTCGTGATCGCCGCAGCGCTCGGTTACGCGCTGTTCATGAGCTTTTACTTCGTGCGTTGGCACTACAAGCTCAGGACTCACAACTTCGATCTGTCGATCAACAACAACCTGATCTACGGCGGATTACACGGGAAATTCTTAGAGAGCACGGTCGTCTTCCCGACTGAGCCAGGCAAGTACCTGGCCAATCACGCGAAATTCGGCACGTATCTGTTCCTGCCCATCTACGCGTTGTTTCCTAAGCCGGAAACGCTGCTCGTGTTGCAGTCGTTCATGCTCGGGTTGAGCGCGCTTCCGCTGTATGGGTTCGCGCGGCGCCACGTGTCGGACACAATGGCCGCGGCCGTCGCAGTGGTCTTCCTGTGCTACTACCCGATGCACAGCGCGAACTTTTCCGAGTTCCAGAACGTCCCGATCGCGACCTTCTTCTTGTTCGGTTTGGTGTGGGCGGCCGAGACGCGGCGCTGGGTGCTTTGTGGCCTAGCCACCGCAGCTGCGTTGCTCTTGCGTGAAGACATTCCGATCGGCGTGGCCGTGATCGGTGGCTTCCTGTTGCTCTCGGGCTATCGCTCGTTCCCCGGTTTCGTCATTGCCACCGCGGCGCTGACCTACTTCGTGTACCTGCGCTTTCACGTCATGGATGACGCGGGCGAGTGGTGGTACCCGAACATGTACAAGGATCTCTGGGCCGACGGCGAGAAGGGCTACAAGAGCGTGATCAAGACGCTCATCACCAATCCACTGTTCGTACTGAACAAGCTGGTGGTCGAGAAGAAGCTGCTCTACTTGCTGCACTTGCTGGTGCCCGTGGCGTTTCTGCCCGCGCGCCGCTGGTATTTGTGGGCCGCGTTCGTGCCAGGCGTGTTCTTGACATTGCTGGTCACGAACTACGATCCGCCGACGCTGTTCTCGTTCCACTACGTGATGCACTGGGCGCCGTACCTGTTCTTGGCCGTGCCGCTCGCGCTCCAAGCAATCGGCAAGAGCTTGGACTCCGGCTTGATTCGCATGCGCGCGGCCGCGATCACCATGGTCTGCGTTTCGCTCGTGCTCACGTACAACTACGGCGCGTTCGCCGCGCGCGCGAACTCACTCAAGGGCGGCTACAACTACATCGACTTCGGTTTCGAGCCGCGCGAGGCCGAGCGCTACGAGCGTCTGCAATCTTTGGTCGCGCTGATCCCGAAGGACGCCTCGGTGGCTGCCACCGAAACCGTTGGACCGCACGTCTCGTCGCGCGTGAAGATGTTCACCATGCGTCACGGCCCGATGGGCGCGGAGTGGGTGCTGGCATCGAGCAAAGAGCTCAAGCTGTCGCGCACCAAACCGACGTTGAAGGCGGCGCTCGAGAGCGGACAATACGGCGTCATCAAGCGCGTCGGAGAGTTTGCGCTGCTCAAGAAGGGCGCGAACACTGCTCAAAACGCGCAGCTCGTTCTCGATTGGCAGCTTTGAGCACCCCCGAAGCAAGCGAAGCCACACCAGCAAAACCCGGCTTGAAAAAGCGGCTCGGGCCGCTGTTCATGACCATCGCGCTGGTGTTCGTGGCCTATTCCGCGTGGGACTTGGCGCACCGCTGGCAAAAGACGAAAGTCTCGCTCGACCTGCCTTGGGCGTTACTTTCGGTGGTGCCGCTCGGGTTCGGGTGTCTGATTCAGGGGCGCGGTTGGATCGCGCTGATCGAGCGGATGACGGCGCGGCGCGTGCCGCGAGGACCTGCGCTTTCGCTGTACATGGACTCGCAGCTCGCTCGCTACACGCCGGGTATGGTCGGTTTGCCTTTCGTGCGCATGGCGGGGGCGGCGCGGCTTGGCGTGTCCGCGGTGTCGGTTGGATCCTCGGTTGGCCTCGAGATGCTGTCTTGGACGGCCGTGGGCGGCGGGATCGGATTTGCGTCGCTGTGGTGGTTGCCTCCGAGCAGCGGCTTGATCGCGCTACTGGGAACGTGGGCGATTCCGATCGTGCTCGGATTCACCGCGATCGTGATCGTGCTCTCGTGCATCGATCGTAAGCGGTTGCCCGCGTTCGTCGTGCGCGTGCTCAAGGTGGACGGGCAGGGCCCGTTGGTGCCGTTCGCCCTGCTTTTTGCGCACGTTCTCTATTGGGCGAGCTGGGCCGTACACGGTTTCTTGTTGTCGCGCGCGTTCGGCGCTGCGCCTGGCCTCGCGCTCTCGACCTCGGGGCTGTACGCGCTCGCGACCGTAGGCGGCTTCGTTGCGCTGGCCGCGCCCGCGGGCGTCGGCGTGCGTGAAGCGATTCTTTCGATTAGCTTGGCGCCCGCTGTGGGCAGCGCGCCTGCGCTCGCGATCGCCGTTGCTTCGCGCGCTGCGTCACTCGTCGCGGACGTGGCGGCGTGGGCAGTGCTCAAGCGCTGGGCTCGCTGAGGCAGGAACAGCGCGGCCCGCGGGTCGCGATGCCGGATCATGATCGCCCCTCAAAAATAAAGCGCCCAGGCACGCTCGACTAAGTGTGCATCACCGGAACGTGCGCTTCGGCGTGCTGCGGCATTCCTGGGCCGAGCACCGCAATCTCGTGCACGGCTTCGCGCTTGAGCACGTACGGCAACTCATTGCGCGCCAAGTGCACGATGAGTTCCGCGATCAAGCCAGTTGCCAAGATCTGTACCCCGACGACGATCAACAGCACGGCCAAGATCAAGAGCGGGCGATGGCCGATGGATTGCCCCATGAACCAGATGGCGCACAAATAGCCGAAGATCACCACGCCGATCGCCAAGGTGATCGTGCCGAACGCGCCGAAGAAATGCGCGGGGCGTCGGCCGTAACGGAGTAAAAACACCACCGTCAGCAGGTCCATCAAGCCGCGGAAGAAGCGACCTCCGCCGAACTTGGAATACCCGAAGCGGCGCGCGTGATGTTCGACCGCGATCTCGCCGATGCGAAAGCGCTTCCAATGCGCGAGCACGGGCACGAAGCGATGGAGCTCGCCGTACAAGCGCACGTTCTTGAGCACGACGTCGCGGTAGGCTTTGAAGCCGCAGTTGACGTCGTGCAGCTTCACGCCGGTCGCGCTGCGCACGAGCGCGTTGAACACGCGCGAGGGCAGCACCTTGGTGATCGGGTCATTCCGCTTTTGCTTGTAGCCGGAGACCAAATCGAAGCCCTCGTCTAGCTTGGCTAGGAAGCGGGGGATTTCTTTGGGATCGTCCTGCAAATCGGCATCAAGGGTGAACACGATGCTGCCGCGTGCGCGCGTGAACCCAGCGGCGAGCGCCGCGCTCTTGCCGAAGTTGCCTTGGAGCTCGAGCAAGCTGACCTGAGAGTGCGCGGCTACCAAGCGCTCGGCGACTTTTACCGAGTTATCGGTACTGCCGTCATCGACGAACACGACTTCGAAGGTTTCACCCGCGGCGAGCGTGGGCGTCACGGCTTCCGCGATGCGGCGGTACAGCTCTTCGAGCGTGGCTTCTTCGTTCATGAACGGGATCACGAACGAAAGCTTCGGGGTAGCGGGCGTCAGCATGAGCAGTCGACGCGGAAGGTGCCTCAGGCTCAGGGATCGAGCAAGGAATTCAGGGCTTTATCGCGCTATCCGCGATCTTGAGCACAGAATAGCCGGAATTTTGGTAGACCACGGGCAGGTTCTCGAACCGCCGTTCGTCCCCGCGACGCAGCACCATGTAGTCCGGGTGGTATTTGCTCACGATCAGGGCCAGCCGCTCCGGGTCGATCGAACGGTAGCCAGCCATGTCCCCGGAGCCCTTCACTTCACGCCCGGTCACGTCACACAGGCGCGCGTACCACTCCAGGAGCTCGGTCGGGATTAGCGGCACGGCCTTCCAATCCACGACGATCGCGCGTTGTCCCAAGAAGCGCGCGCCTTCGAGATCTGGCGGGGTCAAATAGATCGCGTCCTTCGGCGATTTTTCGCGTAGCCAGCGGTAGAGCTCGTCGTTGCGGCCGCCGTCTTCTTTGAGCAGCGTGGATTTCGCGCGCGCCGTTTCCAACTTGTCGGGGACTACGCGGTAGAGCTGGTAGGCGCCGAGCAAGAGCGGGCAAAAGATCAGCAATTGTTTGAGCTCGCCCACCAACGACGCTCGAGTGGGGACGAAGCGAACCAGTAAATCGAGCCCCAGATCGAGCACGCGCAGCAGTAGCACCGCGCCGAGCAACCCGAGCATCAGGTTCGGGATGGGCGCGTTCTCTTTGCCGCGCCAGAACAGCCCGAACACACCCATGCCAGCCGCAACCAAGCCGATCGCGACGCCCGGGTAGCGGCGCGTGATCGACGGCTTTGCCAACGCGTGCGCCAAGGCGCAAGCAAAGAAGATTTGCGACAACAGATCGGCATTCGGCGCGAATCGCCAAACGAAGATCTGATTCACCTTGGGCACGTCGTAGAACGTGGTGAGCAGTGTGCCCGTCCAGATCGTGAGCATCAGGCCGCACAGAACCGCGCCTAGGCGCCGGCCATTGGCGGTCTTGTGCAGCAGCCAGCCGCTGCCAATGCCGATCATTTGCCAGGCGGCAAAGGGCATGAAATTACGCTCGTAGCGCGCTGGGTTGTAGTGATGAGGCGAGCGCACCCGAAACAAGATTTCCTGCGCCTCGGGCGAAGCCTTGGTGTGCGACGCGGCGAGCAGCAGCGGCGAGAGCGCGACCGTGATCATGAGCAGCGGCGTGAACTGCAAGAGCAGACGATGCTTCAGATCTTTGAAGCCGAGCGCCAAGTGCGCGAGCCCGAAAATGGGATACGCCAGCACTAGGTAGTTCGCGTGAAACGCGCCGCCTACGGCCAAGCACACACCGGAGGCGAACCAACGTTCTTCGATGAAGAACAGCGTGCCGGCGATCGAGCCCAGCGCGCCCAACGTCGAGGGCTGCAAGATGGTGTCGAACAGGTAGCTCGTGCCGACGCTGGACGTGCGCGTGATGAACAGGATCGACAGCAGGAGTAAAAAAGCCGCCACCGAAAGCGTCGCGCCGGCCACGCGCTTAACGATCCGGTAAATGACCAGTCCACCGAGCAGCACCAGCAAGAACTGCGTGATGGCTACCGCCCACCCCTGCTTGTTCAGGAGCAGGAGGAACGCGCCCAGATACGCGAACACGCGGTGATATTGCGTGGTGTGAAAGGTGAACCAGTCCGACCGCAGCACGCTGTGGTCGGTCAGGGTGAGCGCTTTCAAAAAATAGACGTATTGATTGTCGTATCCGTACGTCAGCCCGTAGCTGGCCGCGAACGCGATGGCTGCGAGCGCGACTACGCCGTACTCGAATGCACGTGCTGCTCGCTTCTGCCCGCTACTTGCATCTATCATTGGCGGCAGGGCTTATATCACGGGTCGCAAAGGCCCCGGCCCTGTGGTATCCGAGCGGAGTTCCCGGCCAAAATGACCGATCCTAGCCTCACTCCCGCGCTCGCTGCGGCTGCCCCGGAGCTGTCCGTCGTCGCGCCCATGTACAACGAAGAGGGCAACATTGCCGCCTTCGTGGCCGCAGTCGAAAAGGTGCTGGTCACCCTCGGCGTGCCGTTCGAAATCATCTTGGTCGACGATGGCAGCTCGGACGGCACGTGGGCGCAAATCGTCGCCCAAACCAAGGTTCACCCCGCGCTGCGCGGCGCCCGTCTGGCGCGCAACTTTGGTCACCAAGGTGCGCTGATGGCGGGGTTGAGTGAAGCGCGCGGCAGGGCGATCGTCAGTATGGACGGCGATCTCCAGCATCCGCCCGAGCTCATCCCCGAGCTTTTTGCGCGCTGGCGCGAAGGCTACAAGGTCGTCACCACCGAGCGCGCGGATGCGGAAGATACGTCGCTGTTCAAACGCACCACCTCGCGCTGGTTCTACGGCGTGTTCTCCAAGCTCACCGGCGTGGCCATGGCTCCGGGCAACTCGGACTTTCGCTTGATGGACGCAACGGCCGTCAAAGCGCTGTGCGACATGAACGACGTCGATCTGTTCATCCGCGGCTCGGTGACCTGGCTCGGTTTCCGTTCGATCACGCTGCCCTATCGTGCCAACAAGCGCTTCAGCGGCAGCACCAAGTACAGCCTCAAAAAGATGCTGCGCTTCGCTTCCGGTGCGATCCTCTCCTTTTCGCTCGCGCCGCTGAAGCTCGGCATCTGGATCGGTTTTTTCACCAGCGGACTCGCCGTGTTGGAACTCAGCTACATTCTCGTCCAATACTTCCGCGGCCAAACGATCACTGGTTGGGCGTCGATGATGGGCTTCATGTCGCTGATGTTCGGCATCCTGTTCGTCTTGCTCGGCGTCATCGGCACCTATCTGGGCAAGATTTTCGAAGTGCTGAAGAACCGCCCGCGTTTCCTGATTGGCGAACGCTCGCCGTGAACGCGCCCGAGTTTGCCACGTGGCACGGGCGTTAGTTTTGAAGGGGCTGGGGGCTCGAGTGTTCGCGGCATGGCGTGAACCAGAGGTGCGGAAGCGCGTCGCCGTCTGCTTACTTTTCATTGCGCTATTCGCCGCCCACCTGCCGCTACTTCGGCCCGTGCTGCAGAATGGTGATTCCGCGGTCTACAACCAGCAGATTGACGATCTCGATCTGACCAACCGCACCACCCATGTGGGTTACATCGCGCTCGGAATCGTGTTCAATCGGCTGCTCCCGTTTGGCACGGATCTCAATATGAACCTGATGCTGTTGAGTGTCGGGTTCGTGGGAGTCGCTGCCGTCTACTCGACCGCGAAGAGCCTGAGCGAGTCTAGGATCGCCGCATTTTCGACGGTGCCGCTCGTTTTGGGTTTGCCGTCTCAGATTCAGGGCATGTTGCTCTCGGAGGTGGACTGTGTGTCGGTCGCCCTCGTTGCTCTGGGATTTGCATGTTTTCAGCGGGGCCTCGGGTTTTCGGCCGGACTCCTGTTCGGGTTCTCGGTGTTGGTCACCCCGCTTTCGGGGCCACTCCTGGTGCTGTTCCTCGCGGTTGCGGCGGTTCAGGCATTGACCGACCGCGCCGCGCTTCGGCTACAGATCCGTCGGCTGCTCACGTTCGGCGCGGGCTCACTGCTCGTCTACGTACCGACAGTCTTGCTTCTCTATCGAGACTACGTGTACGGGCCGCGTGGACTGCTGCACGCACCACGCGAAAACTTCACCGTGGCCAAGCGGCTCGAAACGAGCTGGCATTTCATCGCGGACGAGCTGGGCTACACGTTGCCACTGTATGCCGGCGCGATCGTTATTTGTCTTGCCAGTCGCCGCATGTGGCGAGCAGGGCAGCCCGCGTTCGCATTGCTCGCCAGCGTCGCGGTGATGGCCATCGTGGGCCAGCGCTTCGTCGACGTCCCCGTGCAGCTGCCCAATTTGGCGCTGCTCGGGATGTTGCCGGCGCTCGCGTTCGCAGTCTCACGCCCGGTCGTTCGCGTGGGACTTGTCGTGCTGTTTTGCGCTTGTTTTTTCAACCTGCGCAGCAGCTACGCCCGCGCGCTCGGCGATGTACGCAGCCGCGAACGAGATCGCAACGTGTGCTTGGCGATCAAAGCTCAGAGTGAGAAAGCTGCACCCGTGCTCGTCGGTCTTTCGGGCTGGACTCAGAGTCGGATGTTCGAGCGCTATGCGTCGAGTCCAACATTGGCCGCCCGAGCCATCACTTGGCAGGCTTTCAACAGGGAGCAAAAGCGCTGGCTCGAGCCCGCGCAGCGGGCGCCCATTTGGTTCTTCCGCAAGCTGAACCGTGGGCAAGTCGCGCCGCTGCTCGAGCGCTACTCGCTCGAGTCCCGAACCGTCGGCGATCGCAGGCTGAGGGTGCTGCTCCCGAAGCCCGATTAGTCGCCTTCGTCTCGTTACGAATTCGAGCTGACGGCGTGGCGATCGGCTTCCGGAAACAAGCTGCTCGTACGCAGCCCCGTCCCCGGGTGGGCGACGTTGCCAAAAGCAGCTTCGATGCGACGGCGGCGTTCACGCTGTTGAAGCTCTTCGAGCAAACGTCGATTGACGCTCAGCAAATCGCCCAAGATGGCGAGCAGTGACGTCAAAAAGCCGACGATCAGCAGGACTGCCGCAAAAATCAGCGACTGAACGTGACCGTTGCCGCTGCCCGCGAAAAAATACCAAAGGAAGCGCGCGCCGATGATGAGCCCGAGCCCGAGCGGAAACAAGCTGACGGTGAGAAAGAACTTCAGCGGCTGGTAAACGATGAAGATGCGGAACATCGTCACCATCGAGCGCTTGATGTAGTTCGGAATGCTGCGCACCAAGCGTGACGGCCGCAAATCACCGTTGACGCGGATGGGCACAGAAACGACCGTCATGTTGCGCTGACCGGCTTGGATGATCGTCTCGAGCGTGTACGTGTAGCTATTGAACACGTTCAGCATCAGCGCCACGTCGCGTGAGATGGCGCGAAAGCCGCTCGGTGCGTCAGCCACGTCAGTTCCGCTCACGCCGCGCACGATCGAGCTGCCCAGGTGTTGCAAGGCCTTCTTGATCGGGGAAAAGTGCTCGATCGTGTCGATCGGGCGAGCTCCAATCACGAAGTCGGCTTGCCCGTCCAAAATCGGGCGCACCAGCTTCTCGATGTCCGCGCCGTTGTATTGATTGTCGGCATCAGTGTTGACGATGATGTCCGCACCGCGCTCGAGGCATGACTCGAGGCCAAGCATGAATGCGCGCGCCAAGCCCTGGTTCTGCTGGAACCCGACCACATGGTGGACACCGTTCTTGCGCGCGACGGCGACCGTGTCGTCGCGGCTGCCATCATCGATCACCAGAACTTCGATCGTGTCGATGCCCGGGATGTGTTTGGGCAGATCGGCGAGCGCGATGTGCAGAGTCTGTGCCTCGTTCAAGCACGGAATTTGGATGATGAGCTTCATGGTCGCGTTTGGCGAGGTATCCGCCCGCCCGGCCGGCAGGGTGTAGCACCTTTAAAGCGAAAGCCGCGAGGAGAACACGGAAAAGCCACGCATTGCCAAAACTAGTTGGGCTCGCTCGCTGGACGGCGCCTGAGGGTATACAAACGAACCCCGCTCGGGAACGCTTGAACCGTCCCGAATTTCTCCAGAAATCGCGCGAGAGAGGCGGGGTGGCGTTGCACGAGAACGTGGGTCACGTCGTAGCGCCGGATGATCGCTTTGCGTTCTTTGTCGGTGGCGTCCGGCGCCAAGAAAACTTTCACCGATACGTCGCGCTCGGCCAGATCGGCGATCAACGGATCATCATGCAGCAGAGCTAGCACCTTGGGACCGAAGGTCGGCAGTGGCCAAGACAGAGTCGCACTAGCGAGCACCACCGCGTCTGGTCCAGCTGCGCTCGCGTAATTGCGATTGTTCAGGATGACTGGGCTCACTCGGCCCCCGGCGTAACGCGCATTGCCGAAGCGAGACCGAACCATGTGCAGGGTATGGTCGGAGAAGTAGAGCAGCGTGCCGAAGATGACCAGCATGCTGATGATGCCCATGACGCGCCCGCGAAACCAACGGAACGTACCTAGGTGCCCCGGGGTGAGCCTGAGCAACAACGACACCAGCCCCACGTGTAAGAAAAAGATCGCGAGCAACACGAAGCGATGACCGAGCGGGATCTGCACGAACGCGTTAGCCACGAACGGTAGCAACATGCCCAGCGCCCCCAAGCCCACGAACCAACGCTCGCGTCGCACCAAGAAGTAGGGCAAGAGGGCGAGTGGAATTGCCGCAAGGCCAAGCGTCGCCAGTAGTCCGCGCGGCTCGTAAAACGGGTGCAGTCTTCGCTTCACCTGCAGATCTGCGGCCTGCTGCATGCTCTCGCCTGCCCAGTTCGACAGCTGCCCGTGCCCACCGCGTAGCACGACCCACGGCGAAAAATAGGGCCAAAAGTGCGAGAGCGCGCAGCCGATGACAACCGCGCCGACGATCTCGAAACGCAGCCGCCAGGTGACCTTGGAATTCGAAAGCGGGAGCAGGAATGCGCCAGCAAAAGACATCATCGCGGTCAGCGGATGAATGATGAAGATGGCGGCGGCCCATACGCCGATCAGCAGCAGCGCGAGCCACTTTCGCTCCACCTGCTGTCGCAGCACGCGCACGACCAGCGTAAAGCCGAACAACGTCAGGCCCAGCGCGGTCGTCGAAGGAAAGGACGCGACGGCGAGCAGCACCGGCAGGGAGTACGCGTTCGAGTAGTGAAACGCGTGCCACCAACCACCGAACATCACCAGCACTGCGTACAATGGCGCCAGCGGATGACGGAAATAGCTACGGAAGAATACGTAGATTCCGCTCACGAACAGCAGCGCGTTCAGCACCGATACCAGGGACATGGCCTGAATCGGGTCCCAGTGCAGAGCGCGGGCGACCAACGCGACCAGCAGGAATTGCGGGCCGAAACGCGGCGCTCCGGTGGTCAGGTTCAAATGCGGATGGCGCGGGTGCCAAGGGTTTTCGATCAGCGAATGCAGCGAGGCGGAGTGTTCCCAATAGTCGGCACCGCTCTCCCAGGTGACCATACGCAGGTACGTCGCGTCCCAGGTGACGCAGCCCACGACGCCGAGCGCTGCGAACACGAACAGCACGGTCGCCCAATGTCGCTGGATCCAACCTCGGACGCGCCGCAGCGCCGTAGCTTCAACCATGACCCAGCAACCCGCGGAGTCGCAACTTCCAGACGGTCGTCACCGCTTCGAGTACGATTTTCCCATCCATTTTCGACGCGCCGACTTGCCGATCCACGAACACGATTGGCACTTCGCGCACGGTAAGCCCCATACGCAGGGCGCGATACGTGAGCTCGATTTGGAACGAATACCCGTTGGAAGCCACGTTCGACGAAAGCAGCGCGACCAAAGCCGAGCGCCGGAACGCTTTGTAGCCGCTCGTCAAATCGCGCACATCGATGCCCAAGATCAGCCGCGAATAGAGCGAGCCCCCTTTGGACAGCAGGTGTCTGCCCGGCCCCCAACCCATGATATCGCCGCCCCGGATGTTGCGCGAGCCGACCACCACGTCCGCGCCGTCCTCGAGCGCGCGAAAGAAATCCGGCAGGTGCCGCGGGTCGTGGGACAAATCGGCATCCATCTCGAAGAAGTGCCGGTAGTCCTCGTGCAGTCCGAGTTGGAAAGCGGCGATATAGGCGGTGCCGAGTCCCAGTTTGCTCGGTCGATGCAGGACGCGCACACGCTTGTCACGCGCGGCCAGCTCGTTTGCCAGCGCGCCAGTTCCGTCCGGCGAGTTGTCGTCGACGATCAGGATGTGCGCGCCGGGCGCGATGCCGAGCGTGCTCTCCACGAATTGCTCGAGATTCGAGCGCTCGTTGTACGTTGGGGTGACGATCAGCGCCCCCTGCCCAAGCGCGGCATCGGGGGTCACGGAGGTCTTCGGGTCAGTCGCCACCGGAGGCGTTTACCATGCTAAAGCACGCCCTGAGGACAGCATGACCAAGAACCGTCTGAAAATTGGCATGGTCCAAACCCGCGTGGGTCTGGACAAGGCCGAAAATGTCGAAAAAACCTCATTGGCGATTCGCGACGCGGCCGCTCGCGGCGCCACGCTGATCTGCCTACAGGAGCTGTTCGCGACGCAGTACTTCTGCCAAACGGAAGACGCCGCGTTCTTCGACCTAGCGGAGCCGGTCGACGGCCCCACGGTGCAAGCCATCGCCAAGGTCGCCAAGGAGTGCAAGGCCAGCGTGGTCGTGCCCTTCTTCGAGAAGCGCGCGCCGGGCGTGTATCACAACAGCGTCGTCGTGGTCGGTCCTCAAGGCAACACCATCGGCCTGTACCGCAAGATGCACATTCCGGACGACCCGCTGTTCATGGAGAAGTACTACTTCACCCCGGGCGATCTCGGCTTCCAATCCTTCGACACACCGGACGCCAAAGTGGGCACGTTGATCTGTTGGGATCAGTGGTACCCGGAGGCCGCGCGCCTCACCGCGATGCGCGGTTCGGAGCTGCTCACGTACCCAACCGCAATCGGCTGGCACCCGTCGGAAAAGGCGGAGTACGGCGCGGCGCAGGTCTCCGCGTGGCAAACCATTCAGCGCAGTCACGCCATCGCCAACGGCGTGTTCGTGATCGCAGTCAACCGCGTTGGGCACGAGGGACCGAAGGACGGGGGCATTGAATTTTGGGGGCATTCCTTCGTGGCAGATCCCTTCGGCGTGGTGCTGGCACAAGCCGGAGAGGGTGAAGAAACCCTGGTCGTCGAGTGTGATTTGACGCGCCCCGAGTGGGTGCGCCGCAACTGGCCGTTCTTCCGCGATCGCCGCATCGACGCGTACGGCGATCTGACGCAACGCTTTCTGGATCCGAACAAGCGATGAAAAAGCGCGTCTCCGCTGCTCGCGCCCAAGCGCCCGAAGCAACGCTCGCCACACCCAACTCCCTCGGCTATCGCATGCCCGCGGAGTGGGAACCGCACGCGGCCACCTGGCTCGCGTGGCCGCACGAACCCACGGACTGGCCCGGCAAGTTCGACGCCATCCCGTGGGTGTTCGCGGACATCGCGCGTCACCTGCAAGAGGCTGAACGCATCCGCGTGATCGTCTCCGGCAAACGCGAGGAAGCGACCGCCAAGAGCGTGTTCAGCCGTTCGGGCGTCAACCTCGAGCAAGTGGACTTCGTGCACCTGCCCACGGACCGCTCGTGGACGCGCGACTTCTTGCCGCTGGGCGTGGTGCGAGGCACCGGAAAAAAGCGCGAAACAGCGCTCGTGAAATGGAAATTCAATGGCTGGGCGCGCTACAAAAATCACGCCCGCGATGAAGAGGCGGGCCTCGCCGTCGCGCTCCAACTCGGCGCGCCGCTGGCACTGCCTGAAGCTCAATTCGGCCGTAAACGTGCGCGCGTCGTGCTCGAAGGCGGCGCCATCGACGTCGACGGTGAAGGCTCACTGCTGTGCACCGAAGAGTGCCTGCTCGACGGCCGCCAAGCGCGCAACGCGCCGCTCGGCAAAGCCGGCATGGAAGCCGTTCTGCGCGATCACCTGGGCGCCGAAAAAGTGCTCTGGCTCGGCGCGGGCATCGCGGGTGACGACACCGCCGGCCACATCGACGACTTCGCGCGCTTCGTCGCGCCCGGCAAGATCGTGCTCGCCGACGAAAAGAACAAACGCGATCCGAACTACGCCGTGTTGCGCGACGCAGCCCAACGCCTCAGCCGCGCGCGCGACGCCAAAGGCCGCAAGCTCGAAGTCATTCGCTTGCCCATGCCCGCGCCCATCGTCTTCGACGGACAGCGGCTCCCAGCAAGCTACGCCAACTTCTATGTTGGCAACGCGGCCGTCCTCGTCCCTACCTTCAACGACCCCAACGATCGCCTCGCCCTAGGCATCCTGGCCGACCTCTTTCCCTCTCGCCGCATCGTCGGCATCCACTCCACTGATTTCGTGCTCGGCCTGGGCACCATCCACTGCAGCACCCAACAAGAAGTCCGCTAACCCGACCCGGGTGAGGTCACTCACTCGGGACCCACTCCGGGAATCGGGGTACGATCGCGGGGCGAAGAATGCCGTGCACGAAGTACCGGCCCCGCGCCGCGAGGGGTCGCGCGAACCTCGAGAGTGGCTGTCGAAGGGTGTTCGGTTTCGGAGCACTTTGCCCTTCACGCGGTGAGATTGGTACTTCGTGCACGAAGTATGGGCTCCGCGCTGCGAGGGCGGGTCACGCGGAGCTCATTCGACTAGGAACTGATTCTGGCCGCGCTTGAACGCGACGTCGCCACGATTGAAACTGACCAATCATCGTCTCGCGCCGGTCATCAACCGCGCAGGCGCTCGAGCACCGTCAGAAAATCTTCCGGCAAGGGTTGCTCGAAGTCGAGCTCGGCTTTGGTCGTGGGGTGACGAAAACCGAGCTGCAAAGCGTGCAGCATCAAGCGGGGCGCGGCGATCGTCGGGTGCGGGTTGTTCTTTGCGTACACCCGCTCGCCCACGAGCGGATGCCCGGCTTCCGACAAGTGAATGCGGATTTGGTGCGTGCGCCCCGTCTCCAAGCGGCACTCGATCAAGGTCGCGCCACGCAAGGCTTCGCGAAAGAACACGTGCGTGACCGACTCACGCCCGAGCGTCGGATTGTTCGTCGAGCCGCGTCGGCCATCCCCGCGGTCCTGCACCAAGCGCGAGGAGATGGTGCGATCCTTGACGCTCCCGTGCACGATCGCGCGATAACGACGGCGCACCGAGTGCACGCGGAATTGATTTTTCAGGTCGAGCTTTGCCGCCAAATTGCGGGCAAATAGCACCAACCCCGACGTTTCTTTGTCGATCCGATGAACGATACCCAGCGGCGCTTCTTTGCGCCCCAGTTCGGCGCGCACGAGCTCATCGAGCGTCCCGGTTTCGTTTTCGTCGAACGGCACGGTGCTGATGCCCGCCGGCTTTTGCACGACGACCACATGCGGGTCCAAGTGCACGATCGCGCCAGGAGGCAAGCGCGGTCCTTCACGGTGACGCGCCGCGGCCATGCGCAGTTCGATCTGCGCGCCGGCGCCGACGCGCGCGGCGGTCTCCCGTTGCACGCTGCCATTCACCGACACCTTGCCGGTCTCGATCAGCCTGCGGACCTCCGCCCAGCTGGCGCCTTCGTGTTTCTCCCGCAACAAGCGATCGAGCGGTTGCGCGCCCCGTCCTTCGGGCGCCGCAAACGACAGATCCTTGAAGATGAAGCGTTGCTCGGTCCCGCTCACTCGGCTCGGCCTCGCGGTGAGTTCCAACGCGGTTTCACGTGCACCTTGAGCACGTCGCGGTACTCACCGATCTGCGCGCAATGATCCATCTTGTCGTTGCCAGAGAAGCCGCGCACGTGAAAATTCCCCTTGGAATAGCGGGTAATCATCGTCATGCCCATCGGGCCCACGCCGCGCACGTCGCGCAGTTTACCGCCCACTTCATGGACCAAATAATCCGCCGTTTCGGTGGTCGACGCGTAGTTCGGGGGAATGATCGACGAGTGACTGACGAACATCAACGTCTCGCCCGCCGCGGCGCGTTTGGCGAAATCGGTGAACATGAAAATCGGTTGCCCGTTGATGGCTGCGCCCGAGTAACCGCAGTGCAAGCCATCCAGCAGCACTACGGTGTCGACGCGTTCCTTGGCGTACGTTTGCATCAAGATGTGTTGTAGGGCGCCGTAGCCCGCGCTCCACGAGCTGAGCCCGAGGCGTCGCACGCGAGCCGTCTTGCGGTTCGCCTTCTTCGCCACTGCGCGCTCCACGGCTTCAATCAAACGCGGAAACACGTCAGGCGCCTGAAATGCTTCTTCATACGCGCCCGAGCCGATCCCCAAGTCGATGCCCACGAGCACCGCGCCGTCCATGACCTGCACCCACTCTTTGCGCACCGGTTCATGGCCGTGAAAATGCACCATCAAGTCGAATTCACCCTTCGGGGTGAGACCCCCGCGCACCGGCATGATGAACTGCCCCATGCCGATGCCGCCCTCCCATTTGCCGTACACACCGAAGCCCGGATCTGGCGTCATGCACGGATTGACGCCGCGATCGGCAGAGCTGGTCTGAACTTGGGTTTCGGGTGCTGGCTTGCGCGCGACATAACTCGCGACGCGCGTGGGAGCTGCTTTGGGTTGGCTTTGGGGTTGGGGCGCCCGCGCCGTCGACTCAGCGACCGCGTGCGGCGTCACAGCGAGTCCCGCAAAGATCCCGCCCAGCGCTCGCGTCAGCGCGCGTCGGTCAATCAGGGGGAAGGTCGGTGAACGCACGGCCCCAAAGGTGCGCCCAACCCGACCATTTTTCAACTTTGCGCCACTTTTCATTGAGACTGCTCCGAACGCGCGCCCGGGCACGCCCGCCGAGGCCAGCGCAGAACGCCGGATCGCGTTGCGAAAATCGCTGATTTCGCGACGCCCGCGGGCTAGCGAACGCATTCGACGCGGTTGTGGGTCGCCGTGTCGTCGGCTCTGGTGGCGCCGGCGATCGCTGCGGCCCAATAACTGCCCGGTTTCGCCGGGACGGACGAGCTGCTCCACGCGAAAGCGTCCACTGGCCAATCGGGGAACGCCCTGCTGTCGAGGACAGGCAATAGAAGCGATAGAAGCTCAGTGATGCTCGGCAGGCGCGTTCCATCGCCCACCGCTTGGCACGCGCTGAGTGCGCTTTCGTAGTCCCCCGTTTGCGAGTCTGCGGGCACGGTGATCCAGGTCAAACCCGTGCGCAGATCGACGACGCGATCACCGCTGACCTCGTAGCGGGCGGACGTGGGGAAAGGTTGGCCGTTTCGCATGCAGAACGCGCCGCCAATCGTCTCTGCTTCTTTGGCCGCCGCGCCGATGCTGCATGTCATCGAGGCGCTGCAGCCATCCGCGGCGAAGTCGAGCAGACGCCCGAGCCCTTTGACGACGGCGCTCGAGGACCAATAGCGTCCCGCTGCTTTGAAGACTGGTGAGATGTAACTTGCCTCGAGCGGAGCCGCGGTGTCGGGGACAGCGTTGAACAACGACGCGAGTTCAACGAAGGCGGGCGTGCGCCAATCGTCGAAGCCAGCGAAGACCAGCTCGTCACACCGAGCCACGGCGTCCGCGCGCGCATAGAGCACGCCCCCCGGATCTTGCAACCAATCCAAACCGGTGACGACATCGTGCACCACGCCAGGGGTGCTCTCGGCGTCGTAGGTTTGCGGATTCGGTAAGCCGAGCTCGGGACTGTTTGGCATCGGCCATTGGGCAATTTCCGAGGCCTGGCTGCCGCCGCTACCAGCGCCTCCGCCGCTCGCGCCCGCACTGCCCGCGGCATTGGCTGGCTGGGTCTGGTCACTCCCGCACGCGCCGACGAGGCACGCGATCAACAGCGCAGCACATGACCGAACTACGGGCGCGAACTCCACCCAGTAAGGGTACCCCTCGAGCTCACTCCGTCAACGTGCGCGGCTTGAACGCCCAATAACGCGAGGCCACGAAATTGAGCACGGTGATGAAGACCGCGACACCGAGCCAGCAAGGCAGTGAAGGCAAATGCAACTGATCGACGAGCACGCCGAGCAGCGCAGAGCTCAGCAGCATGAAGCCGATCTGCAAAGTGAAGAACCGGCCAGCCTCGCCCGCGACTTTACCTTGGCTTTGGAACGTCCAACGACGATTCCAATAATAGCTCCAGAGCGTGCCGAGCGTGTACGCAATGCCTTGCGCGGCAGCTGCGCGCATCACGCGATGCGCGCTCCAAAACGCCCCGGCGCCGATTGCCGTGTTGCTCACCCCCACGATGCCGAAGCGCACGATCGAGATGTCCGACAGACGACGTACGAGCGCTGACAAGCTGGAGGCGGGGGGAGTTGGCGGAGTACTCATCAGACTCGCGAACAGGACCATTTTGCAGCACCGGCCGCAAGTCCTCAGCGGCCCTAGCCGGGGGGCAGCGAGCTTCCGACGCGGAGCAAAATGGGCTTTACTCGCGCACATGGCAATGACCACCACATCCAGCGGACTCCAATTCGAAGATACCCGCGAAGGCCAAGGCGCCTCGCCCACGAAAGGTCAAAGTTGCGTCATGCACTACACGGGCTGGCTGTGGGTCGACGGCAAAAAAGGCGCCAAGTTCGACAGTTCCGTGGACCGCGGTCGTCCGTTCACGTTCCCGATCGGCACTGGTCGCGTGATCAAGGGTTGGGATGAAGGTGTGGCCAGCATGAAGATCGGTGGCACACGGAGTCTGCTCATTCCGCCGGAGCTCGGCTACGGCGCTGCGGGCGCCGGCGGCGTGATCCCGCCGAACGCTACGTTACTGTTCGAAGTCGAATTGCTCGGCCTGCAGTGAGCTGAGCTGCGCCTCGCCGCTCGTTTACGGGCGAGGCACTCTGCCAAGTTGGGGCGATTCGTGTCGCCCCGAACGGCCTCTCTGCAGCTCGGATTTGGCGGTGTGAGCGAGTTTCGCGCGTGCCGCGCTGCGATCGCGTCGAGCTGGCATCGAAGCTGCAATCCGAACCAGGCATGGAAAGCTTGGCTCCCTTGATGGTCTCGGCAATCGAGGCTTTGCCCGCGACGCCCGCGATGCGGCGCTCGCGTCGGACACAGTGGATCGAACGCGCGAGCCTGCTGGTTCCGTGGGCAGGCGCAGGCATTGGCGCTTGGTGCGTGCTACGCGGTGAAGGCAGCACGCGCCAGCTCGGCCTCGCCATGTTCGGCGGATCACTCGCGGCGATACTGACGCGCTGGCAGCTCGCGCGTTGGTTCAGCGAAAAAGCCCGCTACGAAGTGGAGTCACTCGCCGGCGACTTCGAGGTCCGCCATTACGCGCCGCGCATTCATGCTGAGACCGTGCTCAATGCCGCCCCCTGGCATCAGTCGCTGAAGGAAGGATTCGAGCGGCTCGCCCAGTACATTTCGGGAGCAAACTCGCGCCGCAAGAAGCTCGCGATGACCGCGCCGGTGATGGTCACCGTCGGCGCAACCGACCGCGCGACGCGCACGGTCGCATTCAAGATCCCGGATAGTGAGCCGTTCGAGACCTTGCCCGCGCCAGCCGACCGACAAATCACCCTGCGACGCATTCCCGCGCGCCGCGTGGCGACGCTGAGCTACCACGGACGCTACGGGCAAGAGATCCCGTCTCAAAAGCGGCGTGAGCTGCTGGCGCACGTGCGCGCTGCGGGCTTGCTTCCGATTGGTGAGGTTACCTTTGCCGGCTACGACGCGCCTTGGACTATGCCTTGGCTGCGACGCAACGAGGTGCAGGTGGAGCTGTCGACCATGCCTGGGCTTTCGACGCTGCCTGGGCACGTGACGAACGGCGGCTGATCAGGGCGCTACCGCCATGCGGCGAAGCAGATCCAGCCGCCCGGAGACGCCCAAACGGTGCGTGGCAGCCGCTACCTGATTGGCGACCGTGCGACACGAGGTGTTGCGCTGACGCGCAATATCCGCGTACGTGTTGCCCATGACGCGTAGTTCGAGGACCGTGCGCTCAGCGGCAGAAAGCCCGTCCCAGGCTTTACTGCACAGCGGTGTGCTCACGGCGATGTACCGACGGCCGGCGAGCTCAGCGCGCGCAATTTTGAGCTCGCGCGTCGAAGCGCCGGCGGCAGCGTGAGCGAGCAAGGCGAGAACGAGCGGCACGCGCGCGGGAGAGCAATTCAAGCCAATCTCTGCCAAAGTCTGTTTGAGGCCTTGGGCGAGGGTCGAAGAGTGCAAGTTGCGATCGAAGCACAGCACTTTGCGCCCGGTTCCGAGCATCACCGATTCGAAGAGTTGCCAGGAGTTCTTGGTCGTCTCGCTTCGGTCCGGCGCGGTCTGCGTTTCTCCGAAGACCAACAGCGCATGCGCTTCGTGCACGAAACCGACGATCGCGACTAGCTCTCGCTCAGCGAGGCTTCGCCATAAAGTTTGGCTGACGCAAACCGTCAGCGGTGTCGCGTTCGCGTTTCCAAATAACGAGCGGAGCAGTTCACAATCGTATTCTGACTCTCTCTGCGGCAGGACGGTGTGCATAGCCGCCACAGGTCAGCAAGCGATATGCCAGTGCGATAAAAGCTGCATTGCCCGCCCAATCGAGTTTCGTGATTGCGCACGCGCTGCGCAATTTGCGCTCGGGCTTTGCGCAAATTGCGCAATTCAGGCCTGAAATCGCGTCGCTCGTGACCTGCCGCGGATCGCGAGGCAGGATGCGGCGAATGTCCGCACACAGCTCGCTTCGGAGCGGGATCTTCGCCGCTGCGCTGTCCGCGCTTGCGTTCGGGATCTCCGCTCCGGCGGTTGCGCGCCTCGGCGCTTCGATTGGCCCATTCACGACGGCCGCGCTGCTCTACGCAGGCGCATTTGGCGCTTCTTGGGTGACGAGTGGCTTTGGTGCACGTGCCCCCATCGCGCTCGTACGCCGGCATGGCGGTCGGCTCGTGCTCATTGCCAGCTTGGGTGCAGCGATTGGCCCGGCGGCGTTTGCTTGGGGTTTGCAACGGTCGGGTGCGACGAGTGGCTCATTGCTGCTGAACTTCGAGGCCATCTTTACGGCAATTCTCGCGTGGCGCCTGTTCGCCGAGCCGTTCGGCGCGCGTTTCGTCGCGGCGCTGGCGGCAATGGCCACGGGCGGCATCGTGCTCGCGATCGACGGCGCCCGCCAAACGCACTTACACCCTTTAGGGTTATTGGCGATCGTGGTCGCGACTGGCTGTTGGGCGCTCGACAACACACTCACTCGTGCTTTATCCGAAGAACCGCCGCTCAGTGTCGTTGCAGCGAAGAGTGCGCTCGGTGCGGTGCTGGCTTTCGGGCTCGCGCACCTACTCGCCGAGCCGACGCCGAACGCGCCGCTGCGTTGCGGCTTGCTCCTGCTCGTGGGTGCGCTTGGCTACGGGCTCAGTTTGCGGCTGTATCTTGGGGCGCAAGCTCGGATCGGCGCAGCGCGCACGGCGTCGGTGTTTGCGCTCGCGCCGTTCGTGGGCGCGTTCGCCGCGTGGCTCTCCGGTGATCGTGCGCTCGGCTGGGGCGGCGCGCTCTCGGTGCCGTTCTTCGCAGTGGGCGCTTATCTACATCTCACCGAGCGGCATCAACATAGCCACCGGCACGAAGCGCTCGAACACGAACACGCGCATCGCCACGACGACGGCCATCACCTGCACACTCACGAGCCACCCGTGATCGGCGAACATACCCACCGTCATCGGCATGAAGCGATGGAACATGACCACGATCACGCGCCGGATCTGCATCATCAGCACGAACACGGCCATGATCACGACGATCACCGCCACTAGCGCCTCGCGGGTTACTTGAAGTCGCGATCGAGCACGGTCTTGCGGCCATCCGCTTGCGCGACCTCGATCGCCGCATCACACAGCTTGCGGATCTTGGTCGAGAGCACGTCCACAACGGCGTCAGAGGTGTTCATCCCGGAGCGCGCCTTGACGTACGCTTTTAGCTTCGAAACCACGACCAGCACGTCGAGCGGCAGATCTTCAGCGGGTGCGCCGACGATACGGCGGCGCTTATCGGCTTCGTCAGTCATCGCGCTCTCCCGGCTTTCGCGCGCGGCAGTCTTGGTTTCACGCTCCTGCTCCTCTTGTTGCTCGCGAAGATACGCCTCGCGAGTCGGTGCCTTCATCGGCTCGGCCCAGGCATCGCGGTGGCGCGCTTCTGGCACATGTGCATCCCAACAAGCGAGCGTGCAAAAGAACTGCGCCAGCTTGTTCCTGTTACAGGTGGACACGCTACACTGCATGTAGTTCGCGCCAAACGCGATCGGCTTCTTACACGTCGTGCACAGTCGAAAGAACTCTGCCTCGCTCACGAGCTCCAGCCTACACCGCCTCCACAGGCGAATGCGCGTGCCAATTTCGTCGCGCGCTTTTTACGGGAATGAGCCAAGGTGCATCACGGTTCGCGGGTCAACGGGGGGTGAAGAACAGAGTCTCTTTGCTGGCGATGCTCAGCGTGGTTTGGTTTTTGGTGGGGTGGGGGAGCTGTGCCTCCCGCGTGCCGGTGACAATCTCCGCCGACAGCCCCACTGAGAATTCGGACACGGAGAACGCCGAGTCCGCCGATCCGGACGCCACCGGTCGCCTGCAAAACTGCACGCCCAGCACCGCGGACTGCGATCGTGACCCCAGCAACGACTGCGAAGTCGTCCTTGCTGACGACACCCAAAATTGCGGCGGCTGCGGCGTCCAATGCAGCGCGCCCCACGCCACCTCGAGCTGCCTAGCTGGCACCTGCCGCATCAGCTCCTGCACCCCCGGCTACTGCGACACCGACAAAGAGCCCGAAAACGGCTGCGAAACCGCGGCCAAAACCTGCTCCCCATAGCTTTGGCCCGATCACCTCTTTCGGTAGACGTAACGCGCCACACGCGCTATCCCTCCGCTCACCTAAGCAGCAATGATCGAGCTCGAGTGGCGGAATTGGCAGACGCACCGGATTTAGGTTCCGGCGGGGCAACCCGTGGGGGTTCAAGTCCCTCCTCGAGCACAACGATGAAATGACTGAAGAAGTCGGTGAGCCGCAAATCGATTCTTGAGTGAATCAGTCAAGGCTGCCGACGTTTCGCCGACGATTGGGGCCGGACGGGGTGATGGGTTTGGTGGTTCAGCATCGGAGGCGCAGAGTCGCCCAGATGGCAAACCTAGATGAACGGTACCCGCATCTGAGTGAGCTCGTCCGCTCCGTTCTCACGCTCAGCCTGGATGCGCTCGCCAGTCGGGCTCCGTGCGACGACTATCCGTTTTACGATCTGGAGCGGCTGCTCGCGAATGTGCGCGACAATGACTACGAAGTCTTAGATGAGTTTGGTTCGTGGTTTGCCCAGGCACGCGGGTACCTAGCGACGATCGACGCCTACGTTGGGCTCGGCGTCATCGAAAACCGCCGCCGTTTCTTAGTCAAGAAGTTGTCGGCCCCGCGCAACCCTAGCAATCGTCCCGTTAGCGCCGAGATGTTGGATACGCTCGTCGAATGTTCGTGGGGACTGTGGCTTCACGAAATGTTCGGTGCGATCCAAGAGGGTAAAGTCCTGCCTTCGGGTGCGCGAGACGCAGACTTCTACGTGAACTCAGGCGATATAGGCCTCTGGGTAGACTGTATTTCGGTGACGCCCGAGGCTGACCAACCCGACTTGGGCGCGTACTTCTCGAAGGTCGCGCGTAACAAGTGGCGCAAGAAATTCGGTCACCGACAGGACCAGGGCATCGCCACCGCTTTGGCAGTGACCGTCATCAAGAACCAGGAATATATCGTTCCCTTTCTTCGATACCACGAACAGCTCGGGTCTCAATGGGCTCCCGAGACTTCGCTCTGGAACAGTTGTCCGAGCTTGAAACGAGTTTGGTTTGGCATGCCGCCTTGGCACGAAGACCCGCAGCAACCCGCAATTTTCGGGACGTGGGAGTCACCAAAAAAAGTGTAGAGTCATCCTCGACGGCAAGGCCGGCCCGGCGGGTTCGTCGAGATGGATCAACCTCACAGTCGTCTGATGATTGCGGAAGCAATGCCCGCCAGTGAGCAACCGCCGTCGACGCTACCTGAATCAATGCTGGTGCCGGACCGCGCGGTGCGCTCAGCTCGCGTTCTCTGCTCGAAAACGGCTCGGCGACAGAACGCGAAGCAGCGCCGGAAGCAAGAGCAGTACTGCGGGAACGGTGAGCAGAAGTCCCGCAACGATAGCGATCGCCAACGGTTGCAACATCGACGAGCCCTGGCCGATGCCCAAGGCGAGGGGCAAGAGCGCGAGAATCGCAGCAAGAGCCGTCATGACGATCGGTCGGAAGCGAAGGGTGCCCGCTTCGATCAACGCCGCTCGTGGACTTTGCTTGGCGGACGACTCGTAGAATTGGCTCATGTAGAAGATCGACGCTTCACTCGAAATGCCGACGATCATCGTTAGGCCCACCATGCTCGTGATGTTCAACTCTACACCCGTCAGCCACAGCGCCGGGAACACGGCTGAAGCTGCGAGCAACGCGACGAGCAAAATAGCTCCCGGTGCAGCGAGCCACTCGTACAGGTAGAGGAGCAGAGCAAACACGAGCAGCACGGCGGCGACCATCACCAAGATCAGCCCTTGGAACGAGTCACGCTGGACTCGATACAATCCGCCGTATTCTACGTATGTGCCAGGCGGAAGGGGCGCCGCGCCAACTACCCTCTGCACGTCGAGCATCACTGAGCCGAGGTCACGCCCAGCGATGCGGCCTGTTACTGCGACCATCGTTTTCAGATTTTCGCGAGTGATCTGCGGCTGCCCGACTTGGATCTCTAGCTCTGCGACGCGTCCGAGTCTCGCCCGAGTGCCGTCCTTCGTCAGCAACGACAGTTGTCGAATTGAGTCTAGGCGTGCACGAGCGGATGCCTCACTCCAAACCCGGACTCCGACCATCTTGTCACCACGTTGCAGTTGGGTGGTAACGAGACCGCCCAGCGCAACCTGCGCAAGGCAAGTCACTTGTTCGGGATCGAGCCCGAGCAGCTCCGCTTTGACTCGGTCGACGCGGATGACCACTGCGTCGCCCGCGAGCACGACGCCGCTCTTGACGTCGACCACACCGGCAATCTGGCTGATTCGTCGAGAAAACTGCACGGCTTGCGAGCGGAGCACGGCGGGGTCGGGCCCGAACAGCTTCACCTCGATCGGCTGCGGCACGGCCGTGAGATCGCCGATCAGGTCTTCCATGAGTTGAGCAAACTCGACCTCGAGCCCGGGTACCTGCTTGGCGGCACGTTCGCGCACGTCGGCCATCACTTCATCCAACGATCGGCGCGGCGGGTGCCTGAGGCGGATGAAGTAGTCACCCTCGTTGGCCTCGCTCAGGCCTCCGCTGAGACGTAGGCCAGTGCGACGGGAGTAAGACGCCACCTCCGGCGTTTCGGCGAGGATCTTCTCGATCTCGCGCAATCGGCGGTCCGTCTCCGCCAGCGAGGTGCTGGACGGTGCTCGGTAGTCGAGCACGAAGCCCCCTTCATCCATGGCCGGCAAGAAGCCGCTGCCGACGTGGCGATAGGCAACGTACGAGAGAGCGAGCAAGGGTGCAACGCCCAGGAGCAACCAGAGCGGACGCGCGAGCAAGCGCCTCAAGAGCCGCTCGTGAAAACTCTGTAAGGTTCGAAGCCAAGGGCGAATGTCTTCGGTCGACGCGTCTTGGTCACGTAGCAGCCACTGAGCCAGCACAGGCACGGCCAGTAGCGAAAAAAAGAATGAGACCACGAGCGCCGAGGCCATCG
>Ga0164241_10001758_pt1 | contig 25477 bp, 18 predicted proteins | sample OricomyardsoilBY_FD_108780 | JGI IMG/M metagenome (GOLD analysis project Ga0164241, IMG submission 108780) | Backyard soil microbial communities from Emeryville, California, USA - Original compost - Back yard soil (BY) | ecosystem: Environmental > Terrestrial > Soil > Unclassified | place: USA... | reverse complement strand
GGCCGCGCGTTGCAGCCAGTAGCTGGCCATGCTGACCTGCCAAACCATCGTGCAGACCTTACGCCGCCACTGGATGCATTCGTCTATAGTTAACACAATAACAATAATAAGCAGCAGACCCGCGGGTTCGGCCGCTCTTAGCCAACGCAAAATCGATCCAAGGTTCCGCTGCACAGTGATCCAGCCGTATTCATTTAAAAAACGGCATATCCACTCATTAGGAGATTCAAGGTGAAAAGACCCGTCCGATTTTTAATCTACGCTGCCCTTCTCGCATTTGTTTGGTTCGTTCTGTTCTCTGGATATTCCTTCAACACCAGTCGCATGGGTGCGCTGCTCAGCGCCACACTCAGCGAAATGACTACCCTCACCCTTGCCGCCGTGGTGTTTGTCATTGCCCTGCTGATTACTTATCTGGTCACATCCGGATGGGGTTTGATATTGCTCGGGGCGGCGGCTTTGATGGGTTTATGCGTGGTCGCCATACTGCATCCCTATTTGTTTCCGCTGATGATCCCTATGTTTGCCCTGTGGATGTTCTGCGCCAACGCGCGTCGTAAAGAAAGTTCCGCCCCCAAACATCACCCGGCCAAACACGCCTCATCAAAACACGCGTAATCAAAAGCGTTTAAAAAAATCGCGCGGGCATACCCGCGCGATTCTGCAAATCAATTCTATATACCCGTCAACTTTTATATACCCGCTTTAAAATCCCTTTCCAGGACCGCTCGGCCCCGCTGGCTTTTGCGGCAGCCACACCCACATCAAACCGCGCACAAAGCCATCTCCTTTAACACTGACATGATCGAGCCCTTCCATGGAATGGTTCAGCAACTCCAAGCCCTGGTATTTCCGCGCCGCCAATTTTCCTGGAATTGTCGGATGGGATCGCGAAAGGGTGTGTATTCGGTTGTGCCGTAGGAGACGAATATGCGCGCGTTCAGGGATTTATGGGTGCTTGCATAAGCATCGTCCATTTTGGCCAACGCCTGCTTATCCCACTCCGCCGCGGGACTGATGGCGATGTATCCGGAAAAGAAATCCTGCGCGCTGTAGGCCGCCGCCAGCGTGAACAAGCCGCCCAGCGAAACCCCACCCAGAATGCGGCCGGATTTTTCGCCTCTGTAGCGCGACTCTATTAAAGGTGCCACTTCCCGTTGGATAAAGCTTAAAAATTTGCCAGCGCCACCGGACTTGTCATCAATGGCTGTCACTGTGTAATCCAGGCGCCGCTCCGCACCGTAATTTTTTCCGGCCGGATAGGAAAGGCCCACCATCAGGAATTCCGGCACCTGATTGTCGTAGCGCAAATTGCCGTAGGTCGCCGCCAGCAGCGGTGTGTCCCAATAGGCATCCAGATAATAGAAAACCGGATATTTCCGGTTTGGGTCGGTGGCGTAGGATTCCGGAAAAACAATCACCAGCTCATGATCGCGGCCGGTGATTTTGGATTGAAGCGGGATAACGGCGGTGTTGTCGAGAACAAATTGACGGGTGGGTTGCGCACCGCTTGCCGGGGGACCCAAGCAACAGATAACCAGCATCCATGCGGTGCGACCCAGCAGCGGTAGCCACTGGCTTTTCCACATCATTGCAGAGTTTTAAGCTGCTCGGCACGCGGGCCGAAATTGATCAGCGCGCTACCAAAATTGGTGCCGGTTGCAGTCATATCGATACCTCGGAGCCATCCCGCCACGACGCTATACGTATTGATGGTGGTGGCGTTCCTGAATTCCCCGTGCATCGCGTGTATGGGAAATCCTTCCGCATCCGGACCAAACCGGCTGACAAACAGCCCGGTGGTTTTTTCGTCCAAACGCCCTGCCTTTTCCAGATAACCGCTGGTATTGGAAGAGAACACAACAACTCTGCTTTCCGCAGAGGTCACCGAATAAATTTCGTAATAGAAAGAATTTTCACGCTGGGGATCTAAAACACCGGCGATCTTGATGGGAGTCTGCTGCAAATCCGTATAGACGCTGCGGCCCAACCGCACCGGCTGGTCTATAGCCGTCGTCAGGGTCGGCACATAATCGGCGCCCCTGGCCGTCACGGAATACATCCCCACCTTGCCGGCTTCGTCGGCAATCACCTGAACAAAAAAGCCTTTGTGAACGTAAAAATACTCGCGGTATTTTATTTCCTCGACCACTTCTTTAGGACGGGCATGCCGCTTTTTTACTTCCATATAAACGATCTTGATCACTTTGTCCGCGGCGAGCGCAGGTTTACCCAAAACCCCATCGAAGTGGCCGATATCCACATTCACATCCAGGGAATTTAATTTCAGATCAAGTTCAGGATCCTGCTCCCCGGCAGGCTTGCCTAATAAGGGAATTGATTTGCCGCTGCCTATAAAAAAAAGAGCCACAACCACGGCAACCGCCGCCAGCGCCACAATCCACACCACAGCGGGATTTCGTCTTAGCCATGAACCATTTCCACTCATCTCAGCCTCTTTGGTTGCTCGAATAGGAAGCAAGCATGGTAATAAGGTTAGCGGAAAAATCAACTTCCAAGTCGCTAGGCTGCGGACTCGGTGTACTTCTCCCACACTTCTGCCCGCACAGCATTTACCACCGGGCGCAGCCTGGCGGCGATTCAAGGAAATTCCGCAGGCCCGATGCGCCAATGTGGTCTATAAATATATCTATGATTCTCTCCCGCCGGCCCGAGGCTGAACAGAGGAGACACAGCCGACTGTCTTGCCAAACGGCAAAAAGTGATCTACCACATGGCCTACCCATTCCGGGCAATCTGCCAATTGCTGCTTATGATTATTTCCGCAGGCCATGTGTTTGCGGGAAATGCCGAAGATTATCAACCCAGCTTCCAAACTGTCCTGCAGGATACGTCGCCGGGCGAAATCAAGGTTATTTTGCAGGATCGGGAAGGCTATATGTGGTTTGGCGGCCGAAATTCGGTTTTACGCTACGATGCTTATTCCTTCCAAACAATTAGCTTTATAGAAGACAACGACGGCGAACCCCGCACGGCCAATCCGTATTATGTGACCGGGATGCTGCAGGATACCCATAACAACCTCTGGATAGCCTCCCATACCGGCCTTTATCTGTTCGATGCGGACGAGGAAAAGCTGGTCCGGCCCACCAGCCCCGATGGCACCATCGATGCAATTACGCAGCAACCGCTGCAGGATATTGCTCAGCTGCCGACTGGCGAATTGATTTTCGGTGGTGACGGGGCCGGGCTCACGATCATGGATCCGAAGGACTTCCGCGTTCTCTGGCGCAGTGATAATGGTCCGAATCCCGATTTCAGCCCAAGCGTTCAAAAAATCTTTGTGGATACCCGAAAGCGCGTGTGGGTGACCAACAGCAACGGCCTCAATCTTTTTGACCCTGTCACAAAAAAATTCTCTTTATTTGTTCCCAATCCAGCCAATCCAAATTCCAAGGCAGACAACGCAATACTTGCCCTGGCGGAAGACCGGTTTGGCAACCTATTAGCAGGCACCCTCGGCAAGGGCCTTTATATTTTTGATCCCACCAGTAAAACCTTTACCAATTTCACCAACAATCCGGATGATCCCTTCAGCATTCCAGACAATTCCATATGGCGGATCATGGTCGATCACAGCGGCAAGATATGGATGACTCACTCCAGAACATCATTCAGCTGGTTCGATCCCGATAAAAAAACCTTCCGCGTATTCAGGTATGCGCTGGGTCAAGCCGGATCCCCCAGCTACAATGCCGGCCGCGCGATCTATGAAGACAATAATCAGAACATTTGGATCGGCCATTATCCCGGTACTGTGAGTTTTCACGATATCAGTACTGCAGGCATCAGCGTCTACAGAAAAAATATTGATGACCCTCACAGCATGTCCGATTCCAATGTATTGGCGGTCAAGGAAGACGCACAGCAAAATTTGTGGATTGCAGCGGGCGACGGCGTCAATTATTACGATCGGCAGAAAGACCAATTCAAACGCTACGTCCATTATCGGAATAATTATTCGGCCAGGGGTACGCTCTCAGCTTACATCGACCGAATACAGAACGTTTGGATTGGCACCTGGACAGAAGGCTTTCATAAACTCAATCGATCGACGGATAAATTCGAAGCGCAACCTGTCGACCCTGCACTTGCGACCTCTGGGGTAAAATCCGGCCCGGCCTTAAACGACGCCACCATCTGGGGATTTTGCGAAACACAGGACGGTGCCCTTTGGATAGGTACGCATTACGCTGGAATCAGTCGCTACGATATTGCCGAACAAAAATTTACCAAATATAAAAACGAAAACACCGAGTCGACTATTCCCAACAATATTGTTTGGAATTGCATGGAGGACAGCAAAGGCCGGTTTTGGATTGGGACTGCGCATGGGATCAGTCTCATGAACCGGAAAAATGAAACCTTTAAAAGCTACAAGCCCGACCAGTCGCGGCCCAACAGCCTAAAATCGGGCTCCATACTCGACGTCTATGAAGACAACCAAAGCCGAATTTGGCTGGCCACCGACAGCGGCTTATATCAATTCCGGGAAAATACCGAGGATTTCCAGGTATTCACGACCCGCGATGGATTTCACAGCGAGGGCATCCGGGCCATCACCGGGGATAAAGCCGGCAACCTGTGGCTGGGTACCAACAGTGGCATTACCCAATTCAATCCCGATAGCCGCCTCGTCAAAAATTATCTGGGCCATGCAGGGAAAGACTTTGGCGCTGTGAATACGGGAGCGGCGCTGACCAGCCAGGCAGGCGAAATTATTTTCGGCACTGTTGATGGTCTCGTGGTCATCAATGTCGACCGGCTTACCCTTAACACCATGCCACCGCCGATCGTGCTGACGGATTTTAAAATCTTCACCAAGTCCGTTTCACCACGCGATTCCGACGGGCCGCTTGAAAGAGTGGTTAATCGCTCCAGCAGGATCACCCTGGACCATACCAAACGTATGTTTTCCTTTGATTTTGCAGCGTTGAGCTTTAGAAACCCGGAACGGAATCAATATGCCTACAAGCTGGAAGGGTTTGATAAGGATTGGCACCAGGTGGGCAATTCCCATGAGGCCCAGTACACCAATCTCAACGCCGGACACTATGTTTTTAAAATAAGGGCCGCCAATAACGATGGATTATGGAGCGACAAAATAAAATCCATAGAGATCATCCAGCTACCGCCGCCCTGGCGCACTTGGTGGGCCTATTCCCTATACACGTTCACTGTCCTGCTGATCGTTGGCTACTACGTTTATTCACAAAGAAACAAACGGCTTTTTATTGAGAAACAAAACCAGCTGCTTGAATCAAGAGTGATGGAGCGCACCCGAGACCTGGCTGAAAAAAACCGGGATATACAATCTTTGCTCAGCAATATGAGACAGGGGCTTTTCACCATCCAGGAGGACGGCACCATTCATCACGAATATTCCGCATTCCTGGAAAATATTTTTGAAACTGACAGGATCGCCAATCAAAACGCTGTCGAATTCCTATTCAGCCATGCGGATTTAAGGGGCGACGCCATCAACCAGATTCACGCCTGCCTGATGTCGTCCATCGGCATGGATATTTCCAATTTCCAATGCAATTCCCACCTGCTGCCAGCTGAGTTCACACACACAACACCACAGGGAACAAAAACCCTGTCTCTCGATTGGAATCCCATCGTCGAAAATGGCACGACCATCAAACTGATGGTTTCCGTAAGAGACGTCACCGATCTCAGGATTCTGGAAAGCGAAGCGCGGCATAAAAGGCTGGAACTTGAAATGGTGGCGCAGCTCCTCAAGATTCCGACGGAAAAATACCTCCGGCATTATGAGTCGTCGCGCGCCCTGCTGCAAAATAGCCGACGGCTTTTAGCGACGGCGGAATCTGTGGACAGCGCTCTTCTCGCTCAGCTGTTCCGGAATATGCATACCCTCAAAGGCAATAGCCGCGCACATGGGCTCGATTATGCCGCCAATTGTGCCCATGAGGCGGAAACAGCCTATGGCGCTATAGAAGCCGCACCGAAAGCAGCGGACAGGGAAAATATCCTGGAAATCATTAGCCGCACAGAAACCTGTCTTGAGGAATACCACAATATTTTCCTCAACGTATTGGGCAGAAAGCACATCGGCCGTCATGATGACACCGTACAAAGCCCATTGCTGATTCAGGAAATAAAAACTCAGATTGCGGCGCTACAGGATTCCAATCCCGACCTGTTTCACCGGATCAGCCGGTTTATTGAAAAGGCCCAAACAGAATCTCTACAAGCCGTATTGGCGGATATGGCCGGCGCCTTGACCTCCATTGCTGCGGAGCTTAATAAACCCTGCCCGTCCGTTTCTATTCAAGCCGACAATATCCGGATTAAAAGGGATTTTATCGGCACCCTCAACAGCATATTCACACACCTCTTCCAGAATGCCGTCGACCATGGCATTGAATCGCCGGAAGAGCGGATTGCCAATAATAAAAGCCCCGTGGGTGGCATTTTTGTTCAGGCAATTCCGCGTTTGGACGAGTTGATCATTACCTTATCGGACGATGGTAGAGGCCTGGATTTAAAAGCGCTCTACAACCAGGGACTCGCACAAAACCGGTTTTCCAATAGCCATCCGCTTACCCGCCAGCACGTGGCCGAAACGATTTTAAGCCCGGGATTCACCACCCGCACTACCGTCAGCACCATCTCCGGTCGCGGCGTCGGTCTGGATGCGGCCAAACATCAGGTGCAGGAAGCCAATGGAAAAATCGGCATAATAATTTCCAACCCCGATGGCCTTTTTGATGACAGCGCAGGTGATCACTTAGAACCCTTTGTGCTGACAATCAATTTGCCCATCGATAACTTTTTAATCCACGAGGATGAGTAGATCCATGAATCGAAAATTCCTCGTCCGATACCGCTTCAGGTGAAAAAATGCCTTTCGTTCTTCTTGTCGATGATTCCGCCATGATGGTCAACGAGGTATCGTCCTTCCTCAATGCCCAGGACATTGAATGCTTGGTGGCAAGCAATGGGCTGGAGGGCTATCAGACCCTGAAATCCAGAAGCGACATAGCCCTGGCTATAGTCGACGTGAATATGCCGGTGATGGACGGCCTGAGTATGATTGAGAAAGTGCGCAAGGAACTGCCGGATTGCGCCGCCAGCTTTATTATGCTGACGACGGAATTTGACAGGGAACACAAAGAGCGTGGCAAAACACTCGGCGTTAAAGGTTGGATTATCAAACCTTTCCGAGGAGAAAATGCTATTGGAATAATAAGGAAGTTTTTGCAACATGAATAATCTCGCGGGTATACCCATTGCTGCTCTGCCAATCCCCATTCTGGTATGCGATTGGAATGGTTTGATCATCCAGGCCAACGAGTGGGCACAAGCGCTATTTTCCAGCCCGCTGATCCAGATGCAGCTGGATACCATTCTTGATTTCACACAGGCGGATACAGTGGGATGCTCGTCCTTTAAAGAAGCCGCACAACGGATACTTAACCGCGGTGCCGATTTAAATTCCACAAACATTCCATTCAAAAAGCCGCCGACCAGTTATTTATGCCTTTATTTTTCCCGGCTCGAACAGAACGGACAAGAACTCATTACGCTGTGCGTTCAGGATATCAGCGACTATAAGAATCACATCAAGACGTCCAAATATCAGCAGAATCTTTTGGACAACATTGTTTCCACCTCCAATGATGCCATGGTGGTATTTGATGCCGCCGGCTACATAGAGCTGTTTAATCCCACGGCGGAAGCACTATTCGGCGTAAGCGCCGCCGAAGCCATCATGGGAGACGTCTACGATTTATTCGGCCAGGAATCTCACTCGACCATAAAGGACATTTTGGCGAAATTGAAAAATGAAGCCAATCCACCAGCATGGGTATTTGAAAACCTCGCAACCCGGCACGTGAGCGGGGCGGCCTTCCCTTCTTCGATTTCTTTTTCGCGATCGCGCAGGGATACAGACGCCTTGTTTTTTATGATCGTGTCGGACAAAACCCTATTCCACGCCTTCATCAATTCGGTGGATGACGCCTATATCAAGACCGACGAGAAGGGCAATATCATCGATCTGAACAAAAGGGCCGAAGAAATCTTCGCCGATACCCGGCATATCCTGCTGGGTAAAAATATCGGGGATCTTGGTATAAAAAAACTGCCCTCCGCCAGTTCCATTCAGGACATAACCCTGATCACCAGCATCAATTCCGAAGAGGATTATGTGGTCATCAATGGCCGCGGTGAGGAATTAAACTTAAACCTGACCACCTGGCCACAGGTGATCAACAACACCCAGTTGAACAACATCATCATAAAAGATATCAGCCAGAAGAAACTCGCGCAAAAGCAGCTTATTATTTCCGCATTCACAGACTCGCTGACCAAGCTGGCCAATAGGGAGCGATTTCACCAGGAATTGAGCGCACAGATAAATGCCTCCAGGACCATTGGCAGCTCATTCGCACTCTTGGTGATAGATCTGGATAAATTCAAGGAAGTAAACGACAGCTACGGCCACGATTACGGCGACCGGCTGCTGAGAGCCGCCGCAAAACGCTTATCCAGTTGTGTCCGCGATAACGACCTGGTTTGCCGCATGGGCGGCGACGAATTTACCGTCATCATCCGGAAAGTCCATAACGAGACAGAAGTGGTCAAAGTAGCGGAACGCATCCTGAAGTCTTTCAGAAAGGACTTTGCCATCAAGGAAAAGCGACTGTCTGTTTCTTCCAGCATCGGCATTGCAATATTTCCCGAAGACGCCACCACAGAGGAAAGACTCCTCATCTCTGCCGACATGGCCATGTACACCGCCAAAAAATCCAGTCGGGATACTTATTCGAGATTTAACCCGGATATGCATAAATCCCATGACCGCCGCAAACTGCTTGAACGGGCACTGACAAAGGCGCTGGAAAACAATGAATTGTCACTGCATTTTCAACCCAAGATTTCCTATTCCGGAAAACGGATAGTCGGCTTTGAGGCGCTGCTGCGCTGGCATAATCCAGAACTCGGATTTGTTTCGCCGATGGAGTTCATTCCCATTGCCGAGGAGACCGGTCAGATTATCGGCATGACCCGTTGGGTATTGGAAAATGCTTTGCGGACAACCAAAGTGCTGTCCAGCGCACAGCCTGCGGATCAGAATAAATTGACCATCGCGGTCAATATTTCTCCAGATCATTTTAAACAGGATTTATCCGGCGATTTGCATCAGGCGATACAACAAGAAGGATTCGACCCAAGCCTGCTGGAAATCGAAATTACCGAAAGCACGCTGCTGGAGCGGTCTGGCGACGTGGTCGACACCCTGAACGCCATCAGCGCGCTGGGCATCCAGATCAGCATCGACGACTTTGGTACCGGCTATTCATCACTGCAGTACCTAAAACATTTCCGCCTCAACACCCTGAAAATAGACCGCTCATTCGTGCGCGACATTCATACTGATCAACACAATATATTTATCGTCGAATCGATCATCGCCATCGCCAAGCGCATGAATATGAACCTGGTGGCGGAAGGCGTGGAAAGCCTTGATGAGATCAATCACCTCGTAGCGCTCGGCTGCGATATATTCCAAGGCTTTTACTACTCCAAACCCCTGCCCGCTGCGGACGTCCCACAGTTTTTGCAGTCTTTCCAGGCTGAGCATCACAAGCGTTAGATTCTCTGTACTTTACGCTCACTCAAAAAAAGAACCTGCTCTATACCATTTGACTATCTTTTATCAGGTGTATTAAGCAATTTTGATTCGGCTGATAATGGAATAATTGCGCTTTTTTACCTTATTGACATGGGCAATGCTGTCAAAGTCCTGCCCCCAGCTTTGTATTTTTCCTGCGGGAGTTTTATAGACATAATGCGCCAGATTGCCAAACGCATTTTTAGGTCCGCCGGTTCGGGTCAATCCCAAAATGATATTGCCGCCATTTTCATGCAGGGAGGTTTCCAGAACAGGATTAAAATCCCAACAAATTTTCAGATATTCCATCAATGGGCCCGGTGGCATGGCGATAGAAAAATCCACGTCAGGCACAGGCACACCCTCCGGCCGCGCAACGCCGTTGACTTGGGTAATAAATGTCTCTGGTGTCCAGGCTTCATATCCGGCAAACGAACGGGTTAATGTCTGTATTTCATCAAGCATGGATTGCTTACCCAGAGCCCGCAACATCACCAGAAAGGTTTTGATTTCCGCCATCAACCTCGTTCTGGCGTGAGCACTCGCCTTATCCAGGGATGTATGCAGCCCAGGACGATTGGCATAAACCGCATAAAGTGTACTGGTGAATCCACAAATTCCCTGATTAATATTCACCGCTCCGAAGGTATGCATCTGAGGCATGGGGTTCTCCTACGTATCAAGTTGTTGTTGGAATTGGATGTTATTTGCCCTGAAATTCAAAAATATCCAGCACTACTGCTTGTCTTTTGCGCTCCTTATAAAAATTGGTGATGAGATTCCAAAGCGCGCTTATGGTGACGAGAGAAAGTCCCAGCAGATTGAGCAGCTGAGGATCTGCCAAAAAAAGCCGTCCATATAAAATCGCTAGGCTGCCACTTAAGCAAAACAGAAACGGTGTATAACCTCTTTGCGATGTGCATTTGAGCAGAAAAAAAAGATGCACACTCAAAAACCCAAGCAACAGGTAAAACAAACAGCCCATATAAGGGGTATGCGCCAATCCGACACTGCCAAATAGGCTCATATACGCCGCCCAACACATAGGGCATTTTGGGAAAAGTGCTATCAGGAGATTGAACAGCAGCGCTCCCGCCGAATGCCAGGATTTTTTGGCCAGCGCCGTGGGATGTAAGACGGCGGTGCATTGGCATTCAGTGGATTTGGCCAAATTAGCTTGGCTTAGGCTCATGGAGTGGCCTCGTGTTGGTGAGGTTTATTTTTATTTTAGGTTTTTAATGGTTGGGGGTATTCCCATTCATCAATTAAAAGCAGCCTACTCCACCCACGAACTCGGCACCGCCGCCTGCTCAGGATAAAGAATTGTCTGCTCCGGATTGCGGTGCCAATCGTATTCCGCCGCAATTGCCGCCGTTTCAGCCACTGCTCTGCCAGCCAGACGCTCTACCAAATAAAATGCCATATCGGTACCGGCTGAAACGCCAGCGGAGGTGACAAACCTTCCTGCATCTACCCAGCGAGAGACGTTATTCCACAGCACCTTGGGTCCGTAACGGGTTACCTGGGCGAAGGCTTGGTGGTTGGTAGTGGCGGGTTTGCCGTTGAGGAGACCGGAGTGGGCCAGCAAAGCGGCGCCGGTGCAGACGGAGGTTATCATGGGCACAGTTTTGTCCATTTCGTGCAGCCATTGAGTAAGTTCGTCCCGCGCTTTCGCTTTTTGTTTGCGCTTTTTGGGATCTGTCATGGAATCCACATCCATTAATAAATCTATGCCTATACCGCCTGGAATCATAATTAAATCAAAATCGTTTTTTGCGGCTTGGTTTCGGAATATATCCGGCCCGACGCTGGGGCCGTTGTAGCTTTTTACCGGTGCGGGACTTTTGCCGGAGCCTTTGGTTTGAACCTCGTTGGAAATCAAATCAATGCTGAATGGATAAGGTGGTGGGTCGATATAACCTGTGCCAATAAAACGGGAGATTGCGAACGCTTCAATAAAGCCCCATACATCCAACGGTTCGAAATGATGAAATACCAGAATGCCGATTTTCTGGGTCCTGGGAAATTTTGCGTTGGTGATCATATTATGGGTTCCTTTAAGAATTAATGTCTTCTCGCCCAAAATGGTTTCTCTGCCCAGCGCTGCTCATCGCGATAAGCCTCGCGCCGGCGGGTTAAATAATCCTGGAATTCGGTTTGCACCATAGATTGGTATTGGGCAAGCCCCGGTTTTTTATTGGCAAACCAATCGCAGATTGCATAGGAGGCATAAATGCCAAAACGCAATGCCCGGGTTATACCCTGTGACGATAATGGGTCCACACAGCTTGCTGCGTCTCCCACCGCCAGCCAATTTTGACCCGTGCATTGGCTTAACGATTGCGTTGCGGCGGAACGCACCAGGGCTGTGTCGGATTCGCAAGGTTCTGCATAATCCAAAATCCGCTGCCGGGTGTATCGTGTGTTGCCGAGCCATTGCTGCCATCCGGAATTTTTCTGCAATTGCAGTCGCCGGGCTATATCTGTGTCCGTCATGGCCACCACCACCAGCTTTTTTCCAGGCAAAGCTGCCGAATACGACCAACCATCCGCACAGGATTCGATTAAAGTGCTGGTGCTGCCCGGCGGATTATTATTGTTGTGTAATAAAAAAAATCGGGCCACACCCACAAGTCCGTCTTGGATCTCGGGCTTTATTCCACACTGGCGGGCAAACATCGCTCGCCGCCCGGTGGCATCCACTACAAATTTTGTTTGAATTTTCTCGTAGCCGGTTTTGCGTGATGCCTGCAATCCCTGTAAGTCCAGCAACCAATTCTGCGATCCGATCGACCAAGACTGTTTGGTTTGGAGCTGAGCATTGCGCAATTTTTCCTGTAACCACACTGCGCCTGCGGACTGCGCCGCCAGTATTAATGCTTGATCAAACAGTTTTCGGTTTAAATGCCATCCGCGCGAATGGGGCTGGCTGAAAAATTCGTTGGGCACCGGATGGGCACTGCCCCACGCAGCGGAGGTGCTGTACACCGGCAGATGTCCCGTCTCATCCATAAGTTGCTGCAATCCAAGCTGACGCAGGAAGGGCATTGCCAGGGGCGGTAGAGTTTCGCCGACGCGGGTTTGCGAGAAATCGGAACCGTCCACTATGGCGACGGACAATTCGGGACGGGTGCGTTTAAGGGACAAGGCGGTAGCGGCACCCGCAGGGCCGCCGCCGAGCACCACCACATCAAAATGGGCCACCACCATATTTTTATTCCGGCGATCCGTCGTCCGCCTCCACCAAAATAAAACCCTGCCCCGGCACATTTTTAATAAAGCCGAGTTTGGCCCATTCCGTCACCATCTGTGTATCACCCGCATTGGTTTGCGGTGTGGGTGACCAGGCGACGTTGTTGACGTACATGGGGCGATGCACTGGCCACCAATAGGTGTTCCAGGTTTGTGTGGGTGCAGGATCGCCCGTGGAGTTTAAATAGAGGTTGTTCCATCCCTCATAAGTGACATCAATATCCTGGGTGGAACATTCATTAAAATCCGCCTGCCAGGGCACGCCGCTGTATTTGGTTAAATCGCCGGGCTCCAAACCCGTGGCGAAATTCGCAACCGTATCCGGTTGCACCACAGCGGGCTGGCTGAGCGAACCTGTAATCACCTTCGCGCTCTGGTTAATGCGATACGCGCCGTTGAAAATCCCCGGATTACGCATAATCCAACTGACCTCGCCGCCGGGGCAAAAAGCACCGCCCAGGCCTGCCGCCAATGCGCCCTGATCCAGTTGCGCGCCCTGAGTGCGTGGATAAGGCGGCGCAGTGATGCCCTCCTGTTTTTCGTTGATGAATTTACCGTCCGCCCATTGTTTTAATAAAAACAATTGCGTCTGCGTCAAATGCAAAAATTTGGCGGGCGCTGTATTGGAGAGTGGATTATCGCCGCACAATAGCGGCATGGCTTGATATTGACTGTTGGGCATGTTCAGATCAGGCGTAACCGTCAGCTGATTCTCCTGCCCGGGCTGCCGCAATACACGGTAGATAAACTGGCGCCGCGCCAGCCTTTCTCCGCGCTGCTCGGGATCTTCGTTCTCGTAGGGTGCAACACCGATAATTTCCGGATCGAACATACCACCGGAACCGGGCGCAGTTTGGTGCGGATCGGCACCAACTGTCGCATCAAAATCCATCACATACTGATAATTAAATGGGCGCGATAGCAGCGGCCATAAATCTCGATAAAAATACGGACGATAATCCGTATTCCACTGCGCGCTTTGCCGCCACCACTGCCAATCGGAGGCTGTGCTCGGTGAGTTGCTAGCGTTATCGAACGGCTTAACACCAAAAATGACCGGGTCGTAAGCGAATTCGCGCAGAGACAAATCAAAAACCAGATCGTTGAGGGTAATGATATCCACCAGCTCCGGCGCGTATCTTGGATAACCCGCGATCACCCAGGCGGGATCGTCCACCGCTGTTTTACCAGAACCGGGTTTTGCTGGTGGTTGGCCGTCGATACTGACAATGTCGTATATCAGAAAGGCGGTGACGGGTCCGTCGGAAATATCGTCGAACCATCCGTCATTATTGGCGTAATCCTGAGTCATGGGTTCGCCAAATTCCGTGCTCATCGAACCGGAATTGCCAAAGCCGCCCAACACCAATAGGCGATTGGTTTTATCGGTGCGCGTGGCTTTTATCTCTCCTAATGTGTCTATGGGATTGGGTAATAAAGGGGGTGGAAAACTGCCGATATTACCCATTTCGGTTCGATTGAATTGCGCTGTGCGCTGTTTGGTTTGGTTGTACTGCACACTTCGGCTGCCGGGGTCGATAATCAGGCGCTGACGCGCCTGGGGATCGGTGATAGTGGCGTTGCGCAGTGGATGCTCCGGTGCATAACCGTGCTCGCCGGCTGTTTGCTGGAATTCATACCAGCTGGATTTTTTATTGGCGAGATACACCTTCCACTGGATATCGGTAAGGGTTCCAACAATCAATTGCCCGTTTTTTTTGTTGATGAATTGCAGCGTGTCACCCACCTGCACTTCGCGGCCATCGGGATTATTATCGTCATACACAAACACCTGGAAACGCGCCGCCTGACGTTTAATGCGACCTTGTGCATCCTTGAAATTATGGATGGGTTGTTCAACGCCGTTTTTTACTATGGGATAACCGTCGTGATCACAGTCGATCGGCAATGCGCCCTCCTGTTCCGGTGCTATATAAAACGCATCAGGACTGTTGCCGACACGCGCCAAACCTATGGCGGGATGGATTTTGTAACGAGTGCTCATAAAAACCTCAATCCTGGAAATTAAGCGAAACCGCGTCGAGTATCAGGGCGTCGTGAGCGGCGCTGCCGTTGGTATTCAGCACCACGAGATTGACCTGAAAATCCGTTGCTCCCTGCTCTGCCAGCGCGCGCACAGTGGCGGTGGCATCCAGGCGAAAATTGACAGGTGCCTTGTGTGCCCGACCACGATGATCGAAACGCGGACGCGTATCCGGCGGCACATCACAATGCCCAGGCCCACCGATGCAATCCCCCGAAAACATATGCAGTATGCCCACGTAATTCGCATTGCCCCGCGTTGCAGTTTTTTCGTTCGCATCCGGCTGATTTAAAAATACCCGAATGTGGTAACCCACCCGCGCCGGGTATTGCACCTTGTGCAGACGGATTTCCGCTTTTCTGTGACCAGCGATCACTCTGGGGTGCAGTTGCTTAGGTTCTGAGTGAAAGCGTTTGATAGGCAGCGAATTATCCGCGGGAAATAGGGTAACGGCTTTGGCGTATTCATAACCGAGCGCATGGGTGCTGTAGGTTTGCGCAACCGTGGTACGCCAGGGTGGCAAAACGGCATTGGGGTTGTCCGGCCCCACGTTGGGATGCAGTTTTTGCCACTCCGCCCACAAGCGGTCCACATTCGAATGGTGCGCCCAGAAAATCGGATCAAACGCCGTTACGCCCGCATTCACCATATCCCCCGTCGGCACATTGTCCCGGCCCGCTGGTAATGAAGCGTTGTAATTGGGGTTGTCGCCACCGGAGAAATTGTGGATGAGATTGTGCAACTGCTCCACCGCACCAAAAAAATGGTTGTCGCTGGGGCCGCTGCCAAATTGGAAAAAATTATCCAGCTGCAATATGCGTTCGACATCTTCCGGTGTGGGGTAAGATTCGAATATTAAATCCTTATTGCCACCGGGCCAGCGCTGTTCGTGCCAAAGTGGATTGGTGGCGGCGAGCTGGTTCAGTATGGCGCGGTCGCTGGCTGGATTTTCTCCGTACTTTATATCGGCGGCGATAAATAACCGGTTGCCGGAGCAGTAGAATTTATCCTGGATTTTCTCCAGTTGTTGGAGGGCGGATTCCGACACCAAGCCACCCTGGCGCAAATTAGCTAACGCCGCCTGATCCACCCAGCAGCAATAGGCCTCCGGCACAAATCCATTATCCAGTGGTGCAGTGGATTTCATATCCTCCAGAGCTTTTTCCACATTTTCCCGGTCCGCCGCCCAATCCCAATAAGGCAGAGTCACACTGGGGTCTATGTCTTGTAATTGTTTTTCAAAAAAATACAAATAGGCGCGGTGCCAAGTGAGAAATTCCTCCCAGCCGTGCTGGCAAGAGGTGGCATGCATGCGCGCCCAATAGGCGAAACTGCGGTCGTCGAGAAAATGATTATCCAGGGATTTCATTTTTGCGAGGACTGCGCGGAATCGGCGCAATTCCTCGTCTGTCAGACAATGGATATTTTTGCGGGCCCGCAGGGTTCCGGCCTGGTAGTGATACACGTTGCTAGGTCCCGCAAAGGGCGGATGCTCCGCGTCGCCACGCGCACGGGCGGCGCGCAGGTTTGCGTGCGCCTCGCTTTTGCCTGCCGCATCATCATTTTCCGGGCAGCCATCGTCGATCCACTGCTCGATAAAATTAATGTCCGCCGCTGCCAGGGCTAGGCCACCCCAAGGCAGCCTTGAGAACTGGCTGCCGTCGAACGGAAATTCGCCGCGTAAACCTCGAATTAATCCGGACGCGGCGCCACGGCCGGGGATTTTCCCAGCGGCGGGTGCCGGGTTGATCTCCGTTGGCGCATGGCAGCAGGATTTTTCCAGCACTGGTGCGGGTTTGCTGGGACAGCCACCGGTCGATTGACTAACACTGCCACAGGTGGCGGCAGTGTTAGTAGCGCCGCTTGCTGATATACCGTCACCAATACCATCGGCTGGTGCAATCATTCGCACACCGAATAATTCCAGCGTCAGAAATTGTTGCAGCGGTAAATTCCAGAAACGGCCATAACCGGCATAATTGGCGGTGGACCCCGCACTGGCCGCATCGAGAATCGCCCGCACTTTGGCGTAGCGGGTCATGGCCTGATCCGGCTCTTGGGAAATTGGATTGGACATAAGATTTCCTGAGAAAAATAAGTGAATCAATGATGCGCTTTTAAACCGCTTGCACCGTCCACCACTTCGATCACCTGCATCATGCCCAAATCCTCGTGATCAAGAATATGACAATGCATGACGAAGCTACCTATGTAGTCGGTGTATTGGGTATACAAATTCACCGGCTTTTGATTGGCCTGAATCAACAGCGTGTCCTTCCATACCCACTGCAAATTACCTTGCGGATCCGGGCGTTGAAATTGAAACGGGTTTACGTGGATATGGAAAACATGGGGCGCACCCACGGCGTTGACTTGCCACACGTCGGTCGCACCGAGAATCACCTGTCGCGCATGATGGGGATCGAATTCCGCGCTGTTGACGGCAAAATAGGGAATGGCTTTATTGGGATCGGGATTGGCATCGTTATAGATTTCAAACTGCACACGCTGTACGCCAATCGCCTGGTTTTTCAAGAGTGTGACGGGAAATGGGGCAAGACTGGCCATTTCCGCGGAGGCCGGCAATTTCATTTCGACCGGCTCTCCTTCCACAATAATTTCCGCGAGCAGGTTTTCCGGCTCTTCCACACCGCGCAGGGATTTTGCGGAACTTAATTTTTGATCGAGAAGGCGATAGGTGCCTTTTTTATTGCTGGCTTTTATCAGCACATCGCTGCGATAACCCGGCGCCAGCTCAATCGCTTTGCCAGCGGGCCAGGTATCGATACGACCCAGATACAAACCATCGAGCGCAATTTCATGCAGCGCGTGACCTTCCAATGCAATATTGAGGGATTCACGATAAGCGGTGTCGATCAAACGCCAGCGCTGCACTTCACCCGGACGCATACGGATTTTTGGCACAATCTGGCCGTTGATGGTGACGCGGCGTTTGGAGCACAACCAAGTATCCTGATTGCCAGGCTGGCTGCAATCGGAAGGTTTACTCGGCGAGGGAAACAACACGGTTATATCGTCCAAGCGACCTTTGGTGTTGTAAAGCGTGGTTTGAAACACCAGAATTTTTTCATTTTTATTGGCTTCCGCCAGTGCGTGTGGAACCTTAGCTGGATCATCATCAATAATCAGTGCGCCCGCCATGCCGCTTCCCACCTGAATTGCGGTGGAGCCGTGGGTATGGGCGTGATACCAGAAGGAACCGGGCGGATGCGAACGTGGCACCTTTATTTCGTAATTAAAATTGCTCTGCGGCGGTATGGCCAGCAATACATTGTCGCTGTTGCCCACTGGAGAGACATGCAAACCGTGGGTGTGCAAGTTGGTGGTATTGAAAGATGCGGGAATAGTGCTCAAATGCGCATTAGTCGCCTCCTGCTGAAATTGTGCAAACACCTCATCCGGTGTCTCTTTTGGCAGTTGATTATGCAATGCAATGTTCATCACATCACCAGGACGAATGCGTAGCGTTGGTCCAACCAATTCGCCGTTGTAAGTGCGCAGTGTTACAGGGCATCCGCCAATACTGGCTTTTTTAGGATCGGTATATTGCACATTCAGCTGTGTCTCCAGGCTGCCATCCTTAGCCCATATTTCCGGTGGATTTCGAAATTCTTCACCACCGTATTTTTTAATATCAATTTCTTTATAGGCGCATGCGGGGTCCAGAGATTCGGCCTGAGCGGCACCAGGCCAAACGAAGTTGGTAGCCAGTGACATAAATAACAGACGCAGTGTCGAACGGATGAAACGGGTGGGCGTCATAGGAAATCCTTCTATTAACGTTTTTAAAAAAATAAAAGCTAGCCGGCCCAATTTGGGTCGGAGAGATTCAATCTGTGGGAATGGCCATGCCGGTGCAAAACTTGATCAAACTGTTCCTTCTTATTTTTTTATCTTTCGTTTCAAACAGTAGTCGATATTTTTGGTACTTTTTGGAAATTCTGTGCGCTAATGCACGCAGCGCAGCATCCTGCGCCAAAAAGATGAATTGTGAACTGGTTTTTTATTCGAATTTTTAAGACGGATTAATTACACAGGCTTGGATGGTTATAGATGCAGTAGTGAATACAACGACGATTCCCCTGCTCTTTTAAATAGGATTGTGGATAATCCCTTACATGCAACACTGAAGGTATGAATAAATGCTCAATCTGAAAGATTTCCCCATTACGCAAAAATGGCCACCAAAGTATCCGGATCGCCTTCAGCTTTATTCGATGCCCACACCTAACGGCGTAAAAGTATCCATAATGCTGGAGGAATGCGCTCTGCCCTATGAGCCGCATTTAGTGGATTTCCGCAGTGATGATCAAATGTCGGCCGAATTTTTGTCGCTCAATCCCAACAACAAGATTCCAGCCATTATTGACCCGAACGGCCCGGAGGACAGGCCCTTGCCATTATTTGATTCGGGGGCGATTTTGTTGTATCTGGCGGACAAGAGTGGGCGCTGCATGCCTACGGATCCGGCATTGAGGTATCAAACGATTCAATGGCTCATGTTCCAGATGGGAGGCGTTGGACCCATGTTCGGTCAGCTCGGCTTCTTCCATAAATTTGCCGGCAAGGATTTTGAAGATAAACGTCCCCGCGACCGGTATGTTGCGGAAGTTCGCCGTTTACTCGGGGTGTTGGAGAAGCGTTTGGCGAACCGGCGCTGGATCATGGGTGATGATTTCACGATCGCGGATATTGCCACCTTCCCGTGGATACGCTGTGTGGTCGAATTTTATAACGCCGCAGAGATTATTGGCTTTAAGGAATTTCCTGAGGTCAAGCGCGCATTGGATGCGTTCGTCACGCGACCCGCTGTGATTCGCGGCCTCGAAATACCCAAACTTGATTAAACGCGATTCAAGGGCTTTTAATGAAATTTCCTTCCATTCACCGCCGCTTGTGTTATGTCCTCCAGGGTATTCTGTTCCTGGAATTGCTCGCGGCACTTTGGCAAAAGAATTGGCTACCGGCTTTTACGGCCGGCGGTATTATTTTTGTAACCTTTATCCCGTTCCTTGTTGAGCGGCGGTTTCGCGTCCATATTCCGCCGCAGCTGCAGTTGATGGGTGTCACTTTCGTATTTGCCTCATTATTTCTGGGCGAAGTGCGCGGTTATTACACGCGATTTTGGTGGTGGGATATTGCTCTGCACACAGCGTCGGGATTATTACTGGGAATCGTCGGCTTTTTGCTGGTTCATGTGCTCAATGAAATTGAAAAAATTGGCATGCAATTAAAGCCCGGGTTTGTGGCTTTTTTTGCTTTTCTTTTTGCGGTTGGTCTGGGGGCGCTGTGGGAGATCTTCGAATTCAGCATGGACACCTTCTTCGGCACCAATATGCAAAAGCCCATGCTGGACGATCCCTCAGGTCTGCTGGATACGATGGTGGATCTGATTGTTGATACGCTGGGGGCTCTGGTGATCAGCCTGTTTGGTTATTACAACTTGCGGGTCGTTGGCGATACGTCCTTCCTGGAGCAGTGGATCGCGTCTTTTGTCAGTAAAAATCCTCACCTGTTTTCCCGGCGTTAGCGCTATCCCGGCGCGCTGCTTCGGGCGTCTGGATTAATACAATTTTTCCAAACATTCCTTGGCTGCCGCCTCCCAGGTAAACCGGGCGCGGGCCGCGGCGCGGGCTATGGTCTGGAATTTTTTGGGATTTTCCTGAAACAGGTGCAGCACTTCCTTAAATCGCTCCAGCAGGTGCAAACCCTGCGCGTCGCCATTTTCCCCACGGAACACAAACCCGCTCACACCATCGATGACGGTATCGTTCAGACCACCCACACCGTGCACCAGGCAGGGCTGGCCGGCGCGCATCGCGAGCATCTGGCTGATGCCACAGGGTTCGAATGAACTTGGCATCAAAAATAAATCACCGGATGCGTAAACCGCCTGGGCCAGCGGATCGGAATATCCACGCAGGAAAATCAGGTTGGGACAAACGGCGCTCATTTCCGTGAGGAATTTTTCGTACTCCTGATCGCCACTGCCTTGCATCATAACGACGCCGGCATCACCGAGAATATTCAGCAAATGTTGCAACACAGGTAAGGTTTGTTGACCGTATTGCACGGAGTGACGCAACAGCCGCACTTTTTGTTCGGTAACGCGTCCCACGGTGGTCACCACAAAGCCGCGCTCGCGCTTGGCGCACCATTTTTGCAAACGCTCCCGCGCTATCCAATGCACGCTGGGTACAACGGCGCTTTTAGCAACCCACTGCAGCAGAGCGTCTTCCGTTACGCCGACAAGCTTGGTTTTACTGAGCTTGGAATAAACCACGTCCTCAGGATATTCACAGCCGTTTAATATACCAATCAACCGGTGCTGTTTGGCGGCAGCCACCAGTTCCATTTCCAACCCTTCACCTCCGTAAATATGCTGCTCTCGGTGGCTGGGACGCTGAATTTCTTCCGCATAGGTGGGGGATACCGCATGCACTTTATCTGCCAGCGCAATGGCGGCGCGCATGGGATTAAAGCAGTGGGTGACACGGGGATCGCACACCACTGCCTGGTCGTAATTCAAATGGGGGAACCACGTCTGCAGCGCGGAATTGTCCCCTTTGAAAGGGCGAACGCCTTGCAGCGCCAAATTGTGAATGGAATAAACCGTGCGGATGGTCTTCAAGCGCGCATAATGCGGATCGTATTCGCGCAGGACTGCCAGCATCGCCGCGTGCCAATCGTGCAAGTGCAATAGGTGCAATTCACCGAAACATTCATTCAAAATCGCCTGGCCGACGGCTGCGCAAAATAATGCATATTTACTGGCGTCGCTGGCGAAGGGGCGTTCGTTGCCATCGTTGCAATACACTTGCCCGACGCCGCAGGGATAAAACCCCGGATGCTCCAAGACCCATTGGGTTACAGCCCCCTCACCCACCTGGAGCTGGCTCCAGAAATAAAGCCTCACCTGCACCACATCCCCGCCAAACATTACGGGGAACAACAGCGCTTCACCCGCCGCGCTTTTATGTAAAAAGCCGTAGGAGGGAATAATCACATGGGTATGACAACCCAGTTGTGCCAATGCCCTGGGCAGGTCGCGCACCACATCACCCACACCACCGACTTTGGCATTTGGCAGGGCGTCATTTTCCGCTGCCACCATCAGAATTGTTTTTGTTGTCATAGCGTCAAAATTATTGGATTTATTTTCGATCAGAGTGCGCCGCCACGCTGACCCAGCATTTCCCGTGTCACCAGGGTGATGCCTTTCTTGGTCACCCGGAAACCGCGCGCCTTGTCCTGCTCTGGATCTATTCCGATTTCCATACCCCGCGGAATTTCACAGGCGCGATCAATAATGGCGCGACGCACCTTGGCGTGGCGGTGTACCTGCACTTCCGGCAGCAGCACCGATTCTTCAATCAATGTATAGGAGTGTATGCGCACGTCGGAGAACAAGAGCGAGCGGCGCACAGTGCCGCCGGAAATAATGCAGCCCCCAGAGACCATCGAATCCACCGCGTAACCGCGCCGGCCGTCGTCATCGAAGACAAATTTCGCGGGGGGCAATTGCGTCTGGTAGGTCCAGATGGGCCATTGATGATCGTAGAGGTTGAGGGATGGCGTGGGTGACACCAATTCCATATTCGCCTCCCAAAACGCATCGAGCGTTCCCACGTCGCGCCAATAAGCCTGGTTGCCGTGCTGATCGCGAAAACGAAAGGCGTATACACCCTCCTCATCGATAATGGAGGGAATGATGTCCTTACCGAAATCGTGATCCGATCCTTCCGTATTGGCATCTTTTTCCAGCAGATCAAGCAAAAACTCGGTGTCGAAAATATAGTTGCCCATGGAGGCCAGACAGAGGTTCGGATTGCCCGGCACAGGTGTCGGCACGGCGGGCTTTTCATCGAAACGCAGCACGCGGTCCTGAGCATCAACGGTCATGACGCCGAACGCACCTGCGGCTTCCTCCACCGGAACTTCGAGACAGGAAACCGTGAGTTTGGCTTTGCTCTCCACGTGATACGCCAGAATATTGCCGTAATCCATTTGGTAAACGTGATCGCCGGATAACACCATGACATATTTGGGATTGGCGGCGCGGATGATATCCACGTTCTGATAAAGCGCATCCGCCGTGCCCTGGTACCAGTTGGGCGAATTGCGCTGGGACGCGGGCAGCACCTCGACATATTCTCCGAGCTCACGCTTGAAGTGGCTCCAACCCACCTGGATGTGGCGAATCAGCGAATGTGCCTTGTATTGCGTCAACACCCCCACACGACGTATGCCGGAGTTGACGCAATTGGAAAGTGGAAAATCGATGATGCGGAATTTGCCACCAAAATAAAGCGCGGGCTTGGCGCGCCAGTCGGTGAGTTCGTAAAGACGGCTACCGCGTCCTCCAGCCAAAATCAACGCGAGTGTGTCTTTGGTCAAACGGCTGACAAAACGCGGGTTGGGGTGTTCCAGTGGTTTATCCATTTCAGATCTGCCCAATAATTAAAAAATAGGATTCGTTTAAATAATCTGCCAAATATCGCGCGCGTATTCCGTTATGGTGCGATCGCTGGAAAAACGTCCGCTCGCCGCCGCATTCAAAATACTCATGCGCGTCCAGGCGGTACGGTCTTGATAGGTTTCCGCAGCCTTTTTCTGGCTTTCGACATAGCTGCGGAAATCCGCCGCCACCATCCACGGGTCGTCGTCGCGGCGTATTGCACTTACGATCGGATCGAAAATTCCCGGTTCAAACAAGCTGAAATGTCCGCACTCCAGCAGCTGCATCACGCGCTTGAGATCCTCATCGTGCGCAATGATCTGGTTGGGTTTATGCGCCGCGCGGTACGCGGGAATTTCTTCCACCCGCAATCCAAACAAAAAGAAATTCTCGCCGCCGGCCGCGTCCAGAATTTCAATGTTGGCTCCATCGTAAGTACCGATGGTCACAGCGCCGTTCATCATGAACTTCATATTACCTGTGCCCGACGCCTCCTTGCCTGCGGTGGAGATCTGCTCCGACAAATCCGTGCCGGGGCAGATGATCTCCATGCTGGAAACGCGATAGTTCGGTAAAAAAACCACTTGCAACAAATGTTTTACCGAATTATCGGAGTTCACCACCGTGGCCACGTTGTTGATCAGTTTGATGATCAATTTGGCCAGCGTATACCCCGGCGCGGCCTTGCCGCCAATCAAGACACAACGGGGCTTGAGTTTCGCTGCGTCGCCGCGTTTGATGCGATCGTACAAATGCATAACGTGCAGCACGTTAAGTAACTGCCGCTTGTATTCGTGTATGCGCTTGACCTGGACATCAAACATGAAATCCGTGTCAAAACATACACCACACTCCTTGTGAACCAGGTTGGCAAGCTGGGTTTTATTGTGCCGTTTTATCTTATGCCAGCGCTCGCAGAAAGCGCTGTCGTGCACATATTCCCGCAGGCCGCTGATGGCTTCCAGGTCTTTCACCCAGCGGTCGCCTACCACCTCGGTGATCAGATCCGCCAGTTGCGGATTGCTGTGCGCAAGCCAGCGGCGCGGTGTCACACCGTTGGTTTTGTTGTTGAATTTGTTTGGCCAGAGTTCAAAAAAATCCTTGAACAAGCCGCGCTTCAATAAATTGGAGTGCAACGCGGCGACGCCGTTGACGGAAAAGCTGCCCACTATACCGAGGTAAGCCATGCGCACGTGGGGTTCGTAACCTTCCTCAATCAATGACATGCGCTGCTGGCGCTGTGTATCGCCGGGCCAACGCAACGCCACCTCTGCGAGAAACCGCGCGTTGATTTCGTAAATAATATCCAGCAGCCGCGGCAACAACTCCCGCAGTAAGCGCACGGGCCATTTTTCCAAAGCTTCCGGCAGCAGCGTGTGATTGGTGTAAGCCATGGTGGTGCTGGCGATGCGCCAAGCGGCATCCCATTCCAGCAAATGTTCATCCAGCAGCAGACGCATCAATTCCGCTACCGCCAGGGTCGGATGGGTATCGTTTAATTGGAAACAATGTTTACTGGCAAACTCCGCAAAATTATCGCCGTTCCGGCCCACCCATTCCGCCAACACATCCTGAAGGCTCGCAGAGGCGAGAAAATACTGCTGACGCAGGCGCAGTTCCTTGCCGTTTTCGCTGGCATCATTCGGATAGAGCACCATGGTGATCTGCTCCGCTTGGTTTTTCTCCGCCACGGCTTCCGTGTAATCGCCCGCGTTGAATTCCTCCAGATCAAATTCGTCGGTGGCGGCCGCTTTCCACAATCGTAAAGTATTCACCACCCCGTTGTTGTAACCCGGAATCGGCACGTCGTAAGGCACCGCCAGCACGTCGTTGGTACCGGCCCAGCGCGCGCATTTGCGACCGCGATCGTTGGTGTAAAACTCGGTGTAGCCATAAAACCGCACCCGCCGCGTGAGCTCAGGCCGCTCCAGCTCCCATGGGTTGCCCTCCCGCAGCCAGTGGTCGGGGTATTCCACTTGGCGCCCCTGCTCAATGAGCTGGTGGAACATGCCGTATTCGTAGCGAATGCCATAACCGG
>Ga0164241_10001757_pt1 | contig 25499 bp, 21 predicted proteins | sample OricomyardsoilBY_FD_108780 | JGI IMG/M metagenome (GOLD analysis project Ga0164241, IMG submission 108780) | Backyard soil microbial communities from Emeryville, California, USA - Original compost - Back yard soil (BY) | ecosystem: Environmental > Terrestrial > Soil > Unclassified | place: USA... | reverse complement strand
TAATACGTGACATTTATTTAAGCGGGTTTCGGCGGGGATGAGAGGTTACCAGCGGTGTTCGAGGCCGGCGAAGACGGAGCGGCCGTCGCCGGGGAGGAATTGCGGCTGGTCGAGGCCGGCGGCATTTTCAATCACGCCGGTGGTGGGCGAGTAGCGCATATCAGTGAGATTGCGCGCCTCGATGAACCACGAAATCCCGCGGGCCCGACGCTGGCCGAGTCGGAAGCCGGCGATCACGTAGGCATCGGCGGCAACGGTGTTGCGGAAATCGATGTAGGTTTTTTCTGGCGACAGCTCGAACGTGGGGCCGGCGTGCCAGCCGGCGGCATTTTCCCACGTGAGTTCGCCCCGGACCACATGCGTCGGGAGTCCGGCGAGCGTGTTGTTTCCGTAGCGAGCGTCGTTATCGAAACGGAAATCGCCATAGGTCCAGGCGGCGCGAAGGACGAGGCGGTGGGCGGGAGCGGACGGGGCGTTCCACGCGGCGCCGAGGAGGTCGAGCTCGGTGGCGAATTCGACGCCGCGATGCGCGGTGCGATCCGCGTTCACGGTCGCGGCGGCGGTGGCCGGGTTGTTGTCGTCATCGATCGTGAGCAACTCGTTTTTCAACTTCGCTGAATAGAGTGAAAGATCCCAGCGCAGGAAACGATGGATACCGCGCGTGCCGAGCTCGACGGTGGTCGCGGTTTGCGCGCGGCGCGCGGTGTTGAGCGTAAGCGTCTCGCTGAAGGAAGGCGGCTCGTAGCTGCCGGAGAGATTGGCGAAAACCTGCGCGTGGCGCGTATCCCAGCGCACACCGAGCTTCGGCATGACGCGGTCGTAATCGAGTTCGTAGCTGGGGGCTCCGTTGAGGATTTTTTGGTTCTTCCGTGTGTTCGCGGCGGAGCTGGCGCCGACGACGAGCGTGAAGCCGCGGCCCAACGCGAGTTGATCTTCGGCGAAGAATTCGAGGTTGGTCGCGGTCTGGCCGGCTTGGGAAACGAGTGCGCCGCGCTGGCCGGCGACGTTGACGAAATTGGCCGCGTGGATGACGCCACGCGTGAAAAGGACGCCGGCGCGCAGACGATTCTTGCGGCCCAGGAAATCGCCGGTGTGGATCGCGGCGGCGCTGAGGAGCGCGTCGTGGGAGAGCTGGTCGATGACTTGGAAGATGGGGTGGTCGAGATCCTTGTAGGTCCAGGCGGCGGAGAAATCCCAGAGTGTGTCACCGGTTTGGATGCTGGTTTTATTGGCGATACGCAGCAGGTCGAAGTTGCGATGCTGATCGAGCGCGACGTTGCCGACGGCGGCCTGACGCGGATCGGTTTCGAGCTGGGCACGGGTGAGGTTACCCGGCAGCTCGGAGTCGGTCCGCACGGCAGTGAGGTAGAAACGCGTCTCGGCCGCGGCGGAAAAGCGTCGGCCGGCGTTGGCGAAGAAGCGCTGGTTGTTTTGCGCCGCGTGATCGCGGAAGCCGTTCTGCGATTGCTGCGTCAACGAAGCGTATCCATCGAGCGAATTCAGGGTTCCGCCGGCGGCGATGGAGAAACGGACGTAATTCCATGAACCCGTTTCAGCGCGCGTGAAAAGCGCGGGCGCGTCGCGACCGGTGCGGGAAATGAAGTCGATCGCGCCACCGAGCGTGGAGGCACCGATGGCGAGGGCGTTGGCGCCGCGCCAGACGTTGATGTATGCGGCGCTGAGTGGCTCGAGCGCCTGCATGTCGAAACTGCCGTCGGCGACATTGAGCGGCACGCCGTCTTGGAGAACGCGCAAGCCGCGTCCGTGAAAAGTACGCTGGAGCCCTGAGCCGCGGATGGAAAGGCGGGCTTCGTCGGAGCCAAAACGGGATTGCGCGACGACACCGGCGGAGAGTGCGAACGTATCTTCGACGGTGCTGGCGCGACCGCGCAAAAAACGGGAGGAGTCGATGACTTCGGTGCCACCAGGAACGGTGGCGAGATCGGCGCGTGCGGATTCGAGCGAAGGCGAGGTGAGCGATGGTCCGCGATCGGCGGTGACTTCGAGTTTATCCAGTGTGATGGGAGCGGCTTCGTCGGGCAACGACGCGGCGGCGTGGAGAGAAGCGATCAGGAGTGGGCAGCAGAAAAATGCGGAGAGAGTGTTTTTGAAGGTATTCATAAGTGATGAGCGAGTTGCTCAAGGAACGGTGCGTCGGTAGGCGGGCGGCGTTCTCGCGCGGAAGCGTCTCGACGAGGCGAACGGCGTCGCCATCCGGGCGCGAAGAGGCGCGAGATCGTGTGCGATCGGGCGCGGCGTTATGCCCCGGAGGGCGCTGGCGGTGAAGTGGTCCGTTGAATACGGTCACTTGCGGGCGCGCGTAGCCGCGAGAAATTCGCAGCTACCGGGCGGGTGGCGTCGCGGCGATCAGGCGACGAGCGATCGCGGAGGCGGAGCCGGGGGCGTGGCTCGCACTGAATCGGGCGTATCGAAGTCGGCGGGCGACCGGGGGAGGGCAACCGGCGCGTTGAGGATCAACGCGGGGACCGGTTGAAAAGCGAGGAGCGCTTTGGCGTCGAGCGAGGTGCCCGCGGGAAGTGCGGTCTGCGTGTGCTGCTGCTGTTGCGCCACGCGGACGAGTTCGCAGACGCCGCACATGTTTTCCGGCGTAAACGTGAGTCGCACGGCGGCGCGGAGGGGCATCGTCTTGGAGTAGGAGACGAGCATGCGGCCCCACGCGAAGCTTTGCACGAGATGCCATTGTCCGCCCGTGGCGAGGAGCCACGCGAAGAGGATGACGGCGATCTGAAACGGACGGCGCATGAAACGGTGTCTGGGTGATTAAAGTCGCGACCGACCGCAAGGGCGGAGTCCGCGCGGCGCGTTTGTATCGCAAAATAAATGACTGCTGATGCGACTGAGTAGAACTGATGCGAGACGACTTACGCCGGCCGGGTGCGCTTGCCGACAAAACCCTTGACTCTCCCGGGTGAGAATGAGTTTTTGTCCGGCTTCCAATCTTTTATACGCCATGGCCAACACTAAATCTGCCATCAAAGCCGCCCGTAAAACCGAGCGCCTCACCGCCCGCAACAAGGCCGTCAAAACCCGTCTGAAGACTCTCCACAAGAAGTTCGAAACGACGTCCAAGGCCGGTGACGCTGCCGCTGCGAAAGCCGCCGGTTCCGCGTACGCCTCGGCGATGGACAAGGCCACCAAGTCGGGAGTCGTTCATAAGAATGCCGCCGCTCGCGCCAAGTCGCACGTCGCGAAGTTCGCGCAGGCAAAGTAAGTTTTTCAGCGTAACCTTCATCGTTAGTCTTTCTGAACCCTCGCCGCAGGCAAAGCGGCGAGGGTTCTTCTTTTTTGCGGCGGGAGAAGTGAGTTTTGAAGACGGGCGCCGGGTTTCTTAGGGGACGGGACGGCGCTTTCCGCCGGCTGAATGGGATGCAGAGAACGGGGCGACGAACGCGAGGAATGAGTTGAGCCGCGGCGAGGGGCGTGCCTTTTTTTCGCTCCACCGTGGCAGCAACGCGCACTGACTTTTTCCTCTACAGGCACGCCGTCACCGCGTGGCGCGATGCGATCAAGCCGTGGTTGGAGGAAAATCGCGGCGTGCTTCAGCGGAGTTACGTCGTGGTGCCTACGCGTGGACAAGCGCAGGCGTTGAAACAACAATGTCTGCTCGAAGGCGTGGCGTTGCTGGGCGTGGAGTTTCTTTCGCCCGGACTCGCGCGGAAAAAGTGGCTGGCGCTCGGGGCGGGTGCCGCGCTGAAACCGGCTTTGGGGCGCGAACTCTTGATGCTCGGTCTGAGCGCGATCGTCGAAAGGCGTCTCGGCGAACTCGCGAACGATGCGCCGGAGCGAGGGCTGGTGAAAAGTTTGCAGAGCGATCTCGAACGCGCGCTCGACGACTTCGACGAATTGCTGAAGGCGGGTTTCGGTGCGGAGGATTTTCCGTTGGAAACGCTGCGCGAGATTTTTGGCGAACTGGTGTTGTGGGTCGAAAAGCTCGGGTACGACTTTGCGCCGCGCCAAGTGGAGTTGGCGGCGATCGCGATGCAGGCTCCGGGTGCGCGCGGGATCGGCGGCCGCGTGTTGGTGCACGGGTTCGGGCCGGAAATGCGTGGTGAATTTTTCAATGTGGCAACATTTGCGCGCGGGTTTGCGGAGGTCACGGTGCTCGTGCCGGAGCCGGAATTCCAAGGACGCAAACAAGCGGTGAGCGCGGATTGGGTGGAGTTGTGGGAGAAATTTCTCGGCGTGGCGCCGGAGCCGTTGCTCGAACGCGAACCGGTGAACACCTGCGAGCATGTGGTGGCCGGATGGCTGGGCGGCGACGCGGTAGAGGCTGCCTCGGCCGAAGCGGGCGAGGCGGGCGAGGCGGCGCGTGTCGTGGTAGGGCTGACGCGTGGCGACGAAATGAGACTCGTGGCGGATGAGATCGTCGCGGGTCTGCGCGAAGGCGCGGCGTGTGTGGGCGTGATTTTTCCGCGAGCGGACGCGGCGCATTCACAGCTCGCGGCAACGTTGCAGGAACGCGGCGTGGCCTTCATCGATCAACTCGGCCAGTCGGGGCCGCCGGCGGTGGAGGTGAAACTCGCGCGGTCGTTGCTGGATTTTTATGAGAAAGGCGCGCGGCTGGAAGAACTGCTGGCGCTCTGGCCGCTGCTGAAAGCAGTCGGCCTCACGGAACTCCCGCTGGGCAAAGTGCGCGACGTGTGCGAGCGGCTGTTTGACGAGAAACAGAATCACGCGCTTGAGGTGTATCGAGAAAACTTGGACACGTCGGACCGCCCCGAAAGAAAGGAAGCCGGCCGCATCGCCGCCCTGTTGACGCCGGCGTGGCCGCGGGAGTTGACGCTCGCCGAGGGACTGAAGCGCTTCGCGGATGTATGGGAAAAACTGGAGCTGCCGGCCATGGAAGGTTGGGGTGCGCTGGAATCGTTCGCTTCAAAGGAAACGCGGAATCTGCCCGCGAAAGTGGTGCTGACGGCGATGAAAGGATTTCTGCCTGAGAAGAGTCCGGCGCTGGGTGCGCCGGGGCGGAACGGTTTTGCGCGGGTGATTCTCACGACGCGGCGACGCGCGGAAAGCGTGGCATGGTCGCACCTGATCGTCGTCGAGGCCAACGCGGGCGTGTGGCCCAAACGGATCGAAGCGAGTTGCTGGCTGACCGACGAGGATCGGGCTGTATTAAATAAACGGGCACGGACCGGCCTCGGGCTTTTCACGAGCGATGAACGCGCGTGGTTCGAGAAGCATGGAGTCGCGGCATTGGTGCGTGACACGACGATACGGGTGGTTTTTTCGGCGGCGCTTTTCAACGAGCAGGATTCGGAATTGAAACTGGCGCCGAATAGCTGTGTCGAGCGGCTGCTCTGGGCGGATGCCCTGAGCCGCGAAGAGAAAACAGGATTGGAGGAATTGTTCGAGCGACGTGTCCAGGTGAAGGCGGATAAAAAGCGACGGGCGAAAAGCGATACGATGCCGGTGGCGCGCTGGTTGGAAATCCAGCAAGGACGGCGCGATGCGACGCGGCCCTTCGACGCGTTCTTCTTTTCGGTCGATCCGGACCGCGGACGTCCGGAAAAACTGGCGGCGCGCTTGATCGAGCGCGGCATCGGCGATCCGGCGGAACTCTGGTTCAACGCGGTGCTGGCTGTGAAGCGCGTCGAATGGACGCCGTTCGTGCGCGCGCGAAAGAAGGCGTTGGGCCAACTCGCGCACAAGGTGCTCGCGGCGGTGTTGAGCACGGCGAAGGTGGAGCGGATCTTTTCGGAGATGCCCGCGTGGAATGAAGCGCGGAGCCGGCTCGCGGGAGAGATTGCCGCGTTGCGCGCCTCGCGGCCCGCGGACCGGTATTGGGAATCCTTTCACGCGGAGCTCGAGGCGATTTGTGAGGTACTGTTGGAGAAAGTGCTCGCGCTGGATGCCGGCCATTTCGTGGCGGCGGAGGTCAGTCTTCCGGCGGGCGCGACGATCCCGCTCGGAGACGCGGGCGGACGTTTTCCCGTGTATGGACGCGTGGATCTCGTGCGTATCGACCGCACGGACTGGCTGCACGCGAAGGTGGACGTCGTGGATTTCAAGACGGGTCAGGATGCGAAACTCTCGGCGGTGAAGATGGGACGCGACGGGTCGTCGTTGCAGCTCGGGATCTATCTGGAAGCGATGCGCTCGGTGGGCGCGCCGCACGGCCGGGTGCATTTGTTGAAACCGGATGCGGGCGACGGCGGATCGCTCGGCATGGAAGAACTGCCGGAGGCGCTGGCGTGTCTGGCGCAGCTCGGCCGGCATCTGGAGTCGGGCATCTATGGCGCGCTGACGACGGATTATTCCGAGTATTCGCCATCTGGATGCGCTTGGCCTCTCGCGTCCGCGTCGGTGCCGGGGAAAATTTTGAAAGCAAAGTTTGCGGTCACCTTTGGCGTGAGCGCGGAAAGTACGGAGGACGGCGATGAGTGAGCCGTTGATCGATCAGGAAGCGCGTGAACGGTTTCGCGAGGAGTGGCGGAAAAATTTCGCCGTGAGCGCGAATGCGGGTTCGGGCAAAACGACGGCGATCTCGCAGCGACTCGCGGCGATGGCGCTGTCGGACGAAGCGTCGGCGGTGCTGCCGAAAACGGCAGTGGTGACTTTCACGAAGAAGGCCGCGCAGCAGATCGGGCAGCGCGCGCGCGCGGTGTTGTTGAAGCGGTTGACGGAGGAAGAGCGTGGAGAGCTGACGGCGCTGGATCACTTGGAGCGGGCGTTCTTCGGGACGATTCACAGTTTCTGTCTGCTGCTCGCGCGACGTTACGGGCAGGCGCTCGGCATCAATCTGAATCCGGCGGTGGTCGCGGAGGACGATGAACGCTGCTGGGAGGAGTTTTTGGAGCAGGACACGATGACGTTTTCCTCGCTGGCGCCGGCGGCGATGGACGTGTTTTTGCGGCACGTGCCGCTGGAGGCGATTTTCGAACTGGCGCGTAGTCTCGATGGCACTACGGCGCGCGCGCTGGCCGGACGTTGTCCATCGGGGCCGCCGCCGGCGCCGGGCGATGCCGTTTTCGAGGAAATCCTGGCGCTGCCTCCCAAGGGAAACGGGAAGAAAAACATCGAGTTGAGCCAGGCGGCGGCGCGTGCGTGGCGGGCGAAGTGGGGAAGCGGACGCGGGTTTTTGCCGCTTTATAAACCGGCGGGCTCAAGCGCGGCGCTGAAGGAATTGGCGGAGCGCTGGATGGGGCGCTTGAAGGAGTGGCTGGCCGATGCGGGCGCGGCGCTGGCGGCGGAGCTGGCGGAGCGGTATCGAGTTTATCGATTCGAGCGCGGCGTGCAGACGTACGCGGACCAGATCGACGCGGCGCTGGCGGTGTTGCGCGACCGGCCGACGCTGGAGCGAATCCGCGCGGAAGGCTGGCGGGTGATTCTGGACGAAGCGCAGGACACGGACCCGCAGCAGTTCGCGGTGTTGGTGGAGATCACGCGGCCGGTGGGCGCGGAGCCTTATGGCTGGCCGGCGGCGGAAAATGCGGGGCGGGCGGACGGGCCTCGCGACGGACATTTCTGCCTCGTGGGCGACGGGCAGCAATCGATCTATGGGAGCCGGGCGGACATCCGGAATTTCGTGCGGCATCTGAAGGCATTTGCGCGCGGGGACGGCGGGGAGTTGCTGTCGTTTCATGTGACCTTTCGCGCGCCGCATCGGGTGATCGCGTTTCTCAACGCAGGATTCCCGGCGGCGTTTGGGGAAGCGCGGGAGCACAACTGGGGCATGCCGGTGACGGAGGGCGCGAAGCGGCCGTATTTGCAGGTTCCCTACGAAGCGCTGGCGCCGGGTCCGGCGAATCAAGAAGGCTGGGCGGGACGGCTGCCGTTGCAGTTGCCCGAAAACGCGCCGAAAGGCGTGGACGCATGGATGGCGGAAGAGGCGCGGCAGGTGGCGGCGTTTTTAAAGACGCATGGACCGGCGGCATTGGGCGCGAGGCATTGGGGCGAAGTATGCGTGCTCGCGCCGCGTAATTCCTGGCTCGTGACGGTGCAGAAAACGTTCGAAGCGGCGGGGCTGAAGGTGGCGTTGCAGACGCGCAAAAGCCGCAATGGAGACAACCCGGTTTACGGCTGGATGGCGGGTTTGATGGCGGTGGTGTGCGATCCGGAAAACGCGTTCGAGTGGTTCGGCGTGCTGCGAGAAATCTTCGCGATCAGCGATGCGGTGCTCGCGGACGAGCTGCGCGAGCGAAAGGCGTTTCGCTGGGAATCCCCGGAGGAGCACGCGGCGGACGTGGCGGCCGCGCTGGAAATTATCCGGCCATGGATTTTGAAAGTGGACGACGAAGGATTGTCGCTCGGCGTGATCGCCCGCGGGCTGGCGGAGTCGTGCGGGCTCGCGGAAAAAGCGAAGGCGCTCGATGCGAGCGGAGGACTGGCGGATGAGTTGACGCGATTGCTGGCGCGGGCGGCTGAGCTGGGAATCGACGGCGCGAGTCCGCGTGAATGGCTCGCGGACTTGCTGGCGGAATTGGATGAAGGAAAACCGTCGGGCAAAGCGGAAGAGAGCGCGGTGAATTTACTGACATCGCATTCGGCGAAAGGGTTGGAATGGCCGGTGGTGATCGCGCTTGGGCTTTGGCGGCGCGTGACGAGCAAAGAAGAAACCGGGCTAAGGCTGGTCCGCGAAAGCGGAGGACGGACGCGGGTGTATTTCGATCAGGCGAGCATGTCGGAGGAGACGAAACTGTCGCGTCAACGCGAGCAGTGGCGGGAATTGGCGCGATTGCTCTATGTGACGATGACGCGCCCGCGACACCGGTTGTTGGTTCCTTGGGCGGAAGGATTCGGACGCGGCCAGCGCGGCGGTGGCGTGAGCTTTGCGGAGCTGTGGGGCGACGACGCCAGTTGGGCGAAGCTGCCGGCGGCGGAGGAAACGCTCATGAGCGTCTCGGAGGAAAAGTCAGGCGGAATATCCGCGGTAGAAAAGGTGATCGAAAACGCGTGTGCGTCGGTAGAAAGCGAAGGACAGAATGATGCGCATGATCTGGAGGCGGAAGTAGCGATCGCGCCGCTTCCCCGCCGCGTGCTTCCGCATCAGCTCGCCGAAAAAATGCCTGACCGCGTGCGCGGCGTTCGTCACGAGGCGTCGTCGGAGGAGTATTCGCCGCGTCGCGACGGTGACGAAGCGATCGACTACGGGCTTTGGTGGCACGAAACGATGGAGTTCATGCCTTGGGGCGCGAACAGCGCGGCGATAGAGGCGTATTGCGGCGCAGCGATCGAGGCGGCCCGACCGCTGGGATTCGCGGAACGAGGTGCCGCGGAGCTGATGTTGTTGCGAGCAAGCGCGGCGTGGAAGGCGTTGAACGACGCCCGTTGGACGCGTCTGGCCGAGCTCGGGGTGTTCGCGCCGCTGGAAGAAGACGCGTGGATGGATGGCGTAGTCGATTTCGTATTACACGATGCCGCCGCGGGCGGCGTCTGGATTCTCGATTGGAAAACCAACCACCGGCGGGCGGGTGAAACGACGGAAGCGCTGCTCGTCCGGCTCTTGGACGAGTACCGGCCTCAGCTCGCCGCGTACGGTCAGGCGGCAGCGCGATTTTTCCCTGCGCACGAAGTACGGCTGTTCATTTATGCCAGCGGAGCGGGTGACTGGATCGAGGTGGACTCGCTTTAAAAACGGGCTTTACAGGCGAAAAAAAGCTCAGCACGGTCACCAATTCCAAAGATTCCTCTCACCCTTTACACTGATTACCATGGGCAACCTTAAGAAGAAACGCCGCCTCAAGATGTCGAAGCACAAACGCCGCAAGCGTTTGAAGTCTAATCGCCACAAGAAGCGCACGTGGCAGAAGTAACCCGTTAAATACGGGGTGTTTTTCCCCCGTTTCGCATCCCCTCTTTCGACCCGCTCCCTCACCGGAGCGGGTTTTTTATTTTATTAACAAGTCCGCCATGCAGATGCAATTTAGTGGCCTAATAATCCGTAAATACCGGTAGGCAACAAGTTACGGCGGACTTTCGCGTTGTCAGAAATGAGCGGCGTCCCGCAGTTTGCGATTATTCCTCTCTTTCCGGGACCCGCCCGGGATTCCCCTCAACTGACGATACATTTTCCGCATTTCGTGCCGATTGTGCTCTGACTTTTAACCGCGCCGCATGCTGTTCTCCAACAAAACTCAAGGATACTTCGCCGAAGTAAACAACTACGGTGTGCTGCTTGCGCGCACGTCGGCCAAGAGTGGCCCGATGATGATAGAAGCGATCAAGTCGTGCCCGCTCGGCGACGCCGAAGCCATCAGCGCCGCCGTAAAAGAAATCCAGCCCAAGAGGACGGGATCTTTTCTTCATGCGCAGTGCGGGATCTATCCGCCGAAGCGCGTACTGCGCCGGGCGTCGATGGACCCCAAACGCTACAAAGAGGACGGGTACTTGAATGAAGTCGTCGCGACGCAATTTCGGATCGAGGCCGACAAGTACACGCTCGCCGTGTTGAATCCGGCGGATGGCCGCGATTTCGACATCGCCAAGTCCACGGACAAGGACGCGCTTTTCGTGGGGCTTTCGATCGATGAAGTCGAAGAATCGCAAAAACGGCTTCTTGAGCGCGGTCTTTTTCCAGAGACTTTGGAGCTTGGATCACTCGCGACTCTGGGTGGAATTTTAGACTATCTCGCTTACGCGAATATCAAAACTCCAACGCTCGTTCTGGAGATCGATTCCGATTCGACGCAGTCGTTTATCTTAAGCGACGCGGGGCTGGATGCGACCCGGCCAATTCCCCAAGGACTCAATGCGATGATTCCGGTGGTGCAGAAAGAACTCGGACTGAAAGACGAGGAGTCGGCGCGAAAATTATTTTATTCCAATACATTCGATTTCACCGGCATGGGCGCCGTGCTGACGAAGAAACTTCTGAAGGAGCTGCAGTCGTCGATCGGATTTTATGAAGTTCAAACCGGCCAGTCGATCGGCCAGGTCATCTGCACATTGCTGCCATCCAAGCTCGGATGGCTGGAGTCCGCCTTGGCGAACCAGCTCGGCGTGGGACTTCTCTCTATCGAATACGAACCGTGGCTGAAGGCCCGTAATATCACGCTGGATGGCAAGGCGATCTCTTCGGAGATCGATGGCCGCTGGCTGGGACTGATCAGTCTGATGCTTTCCAATACACATGCTTTCGCTGCTGAAAAAAAATCCTGACGCACCGGGTGGCTCGGGCGCTCGCCCGTGGCACCCGAATTTTCGGAATACAGCGTCGTTGCCGGACACGAAGGTCGTCCGGACGACGTTCTTTATCAACGTCCTTGCGGGCCTGGTCGCGGCGGGGCTTTTGATTTTAGTCGTCTTCCAAGAATATAAACTCGCGGATTTTCGCACGACCATCGCCGATTTGGACCAGCAGATCCAGCGGGACAAAAAACCCAGCGAGGCGGCGGTCGCACTCTTCGGCAAGTTTCAGACGGAGGAGAAAAAAATTCTCGAAGTGGACGCCTTTGTTAATGGGAATAAAATCGTCGTTTCGCGCTTCCTTCACCACATCGGCAAGTCGATCCCGCCGAAGATATCGATTTCAAATCTAGATTATACTGACGAAGGCGTGCGGTTGCGTGGCTTTGTGATGGGAACGCCAGAGCAGGCCAGCGGCATGGTTTCGTCATACGAAAAACAACTCAAGGCGGATGAAGAAATCGGGAAACGGTTCGAGTCGATCGCGCTGACCAATCTCTCCCGCGATGCCCAAAATGGCCGGCTCACTTTCGAGATGAATCTTCGCTTTGAGAGCGAGAAGAAGGGCGCAAAAACGCGATGAACACCAAAGAACTCACGGCCGGAATGAAAAAGCGGCCATTCACCGCAATTTGTGGCGTGCTCGCGCTGGTTCTGGCAGGCACCTATTTTTTCCGGCATGGAAGCATTGCCGAATCCGAGGCCGTGCTTGAACAGAAAACGACCGAGAACCGCAGGCTGAAGGGAAATGTCGCCAACTCTGCGCAGCTGAAAGATCAGGTCGATGCGTTGGAAGATGCCAGCGCGAAGATCGCGCAGCGGCTGATGCGCGCGGCAGACCTCGCCAAGAACCAGCAGTATTTTTATAAAATAGAATCCGAAACGGGCGTAAAGCTGGCTGATCTGCGTCCGGGCGCGACGGCCGCGCCAGCGGCGGGTAAAGCTGCGCCCAAGACCTTGTATTCTTCGGTGCCCTATACATGCACAGTACGGGGAACCTATCCACAGCTGCTGGATTTCCTGAGGAAGCTTGAGCGGGGTGAACACTTTCAGCGTATCAAGACCGCCACGATTTCACTTGGCGGCGGGACGGGGGAGGATGACGCGTCATCAGCCGACCCGACACTTAGCCTTATCATTGCAGTCGAATTTTTGGGACAGTCATGAAAACGGATATACGTTTCCTTTGCGGCTTACTATGCCTGCCTTTGTCGCTCTCCGCAGCGGCCGTCGATATTGTCTCTCCTGCGAAGCGTGCCGAGACGGTTGCTTTATCAAAGCGCTTGTTGAACCCGGACGCGACCGCGGAAAGCGGAACGCCCTTTAATCCGTTTACGCTGAGCGGCGATCGGATGGAGGAGACGAATTCCGCCGCGGACACTCAAGCCGCGAATCTCGCCGCCGTGATGGCGTCCAATCGGACTCTATTGGTTGCCCTCGCCGATCAACTAGATCCCAAGGGCACATTTGTTATAGGCGGTGAGTCCATCATCATTCTCGGTCAAAAGAAATTAAAAGTGGGCGAGACCTATTCTATTACCTTTGAAGGCGCCGTCTATGAGCTAGAGATCACGTCTATCGAAACCACCCGCTTTTCGGTTCGTTATAAAAACGAAGAAATCACCCGGCCAATTGTTATCACTAAATCAGGAAAATAATCCATGAGAACACGACTGCTAGTTCCCGCCACCTTGCTGGCTTCCGCTGCACTGGTTCCCCACGTGTGGGGACAGGATGCAGCTGCTCCGATCGCCACCCCGCCGACCGCCGCGCCTTCTGTTGAAGCGAAGTCCACGGTGACCAAAGGCAAAGATACGTTGTCGGTCGATTTCCCCGACGAGGAAATCCGCAACGTACTTCGCAATGTCGCCGATCTCTTCGAGCTTAATCTGGTTATTCCAGACACGCTTCAGGGCAAGACGTCGATCAAGCTGCGCGATGTCACCTGGCGCCAGATTTTCCAAGTCGTGCTGAGTCCGGTCGGCTATACGTATATTGAAGATGGCAACATCATCAAAGTCGTGACCGCGGAGTCGCTCAATATGGAGCCGCTCTCGACGGAGGTTTTTATTCTCAATTACGCCAAGGCTTCGGAAGTGAAGCCCAGCCTCGATGCGATGGTAGATCCCAAGACGGGCGGCAAGATCGTCGTCGATGCCCGCAGCAATGCGCTCATCGTTTCGGAGCGTTCCTCCGCCATTCAGCGCATCCGGCCGATCATTCAGAATCTCGACCGCGCCACCGATCAAGTGATGATTGAAACCAAGTTTATCGAGGTCAGCGACAGCGTCGCAAAAGATCTCGGCGTCGATTGGTCGGTGTTGAAGGGGTATAAGATCGGGACAGATGGAACTCCTCAAACGAAGTACGAATCGACGCACGGTCGCGAGTCCGAGGCGAAGTACACCGAGGACGGCCTGGATGTGCCGTTCATGAACAATGGCTATGCGAGAGCGGGCCAACTGAATAATATTGTCCCCGGCAGCGTCGGACCAAAGGTGACTGACGGCGCGCTTGAGGGAGTTGGGCCGATGTCAGCATTGGCTGACACCTTTACGAATAATGTTTCACGTACAACGACTGCAGTGTTTAGCGCGGCTCAGTTCAATCTGACGTTGAACGCGCTGCAATCCGGCGGCGGCTCAAAGCTGGTCTCCAATCCAACAGTCGTTACGCTCAATAATACCGAAGCGTCCATTAACGTTGGCCAGGAATATCCCATTCCTAACTATACCTACAACCAAGAGAAGGGCGTATTCGAGGTGAGCGGATTCACGTATAAGCCAATTGGCGTGAACTTGAAGGTGACTCCTCAAGTGAACTCCGCCGGCTTTATCAAGCTTACGGTTGAACCCGAGGTCAGCAGCCGGGACGAGTCGAAAGACGTCCAATTCGGCGATGCCAAAATCCCCGTCGTTGCTACGCGCAAGACCAAAACGCAAGTGACGCTTAAGGATGGTTATACACTCGGAATTGGCGGCCTTCTGGATTCAACCACTTCTAACGGCCAAACCAAGGTCCCATTGCTTGGCGATATTCCCGGGCTCGGACGCCTGTTCCGCTCGGACAGTAATTCGAAACGTCAGCAGAATCTCCTGATCTTTATCACCGCCCGCACAGTCCGGCCCGATGGCGGCACGGTCGGCGAGATCTTCGATCCTCGGATGATTCGCGAGATGAAGCTGACCAAGGATGAACTCCCCGGTTTCCGCGATGGATCCGATCCATTCGCTCAACCCGTTCCTCCGGAAAATCCGAAGGATAAGAAGAAAAAGAAGTAAGCTCTTTTTGTCTCATATAATCTCAGGCGCGATCTCTCGGAGGTCGCGCCTTTTTTATTGAGCTTATCTCCGGTCCTCCGGTCTGCGTCGCGAGACATCGGGGACCCGCGAGTCATTCACCAAGCGCCGACGAGATGCCCTTGCAGCAGTTTGATAATGATCACGCCGAGGTTTTTGGCGGCATGAGCGGCGAAGCAGGGGAGTAACGAGCGCTGCGGGTTGAAGCGCGCGAAACGGACCGCATAAAACCATAGCGAGCCCACAAACAGGGCGGCGGTGCTGAAACAACCTTTGAGATTAAATTCGACGATCAGATTTCCGCCGGCCCACGGCCAGCCTCCGTCCCATTTCCAAAGGTGTTGGTGGAGGAGCGCGAAGATGACGGAGGCGGCGACGATCCCGAGCCAGAGAAGAAAGCGTCCACGTTTCTGGATGACCAAGAAGCCGCGAAAGATGATTTCCTCCACCACGGCGGCTGACAATGTGCAGAGGGCGAAAACCCAGGTCATGTCGGATTGTTCGCCCGCGATGCCGAGTCGCAGTTCGCCCCATGTTTCGGCGAGGAGGATGACCACGGCGCCGGCGATGGCGATGACGAGCGCGTTAGTCCGCGGCAAGGTCGCGCCCGGGAGAGAGGTGGGATTGGGTTTTCCGACGCGCGCCGCTTTGACGTCATCGACCCACAGTTTGAGCAGGTAAAGGCCGGCGGCGAACATCAGGAGCTGGTAAAGCGGAGAGTCGTTCATGGCTTGAATATAGGTTAGCCATTCCGATCTTCGCACGTACCTTCAAGCCCAACTATGGCAGCCAGTATATCCGCCTCTTCTGAACGGACAGTGGCCGGCGATTTCGCCGCCGTATTCGCCCATCTCCGGCCGCACATGGAAAGGCTGGATGTCTATCTCCGCGTGCAGCTCGACGGTTTCGAGCCGGAGATCCGTGCGATGGCCGACTATTGCATCGATACATCGGGGAAACGCATTCGCCCCGCGCTGGTTTTTTTGAGTGGCGCAAAGCCGGACGCCGGTCCGTCGGATGAGCTTATCCGGGTCGCGGCGGTGGTGGAGCTGGTGCATCTGGCCACGCTCGTTCACGACGACATCATGGATGAGGCCGATTTGCGCCGAAACCGCCGGACAGCCTCGCGCGAATACGGAGCGGAAGCGGCGGTGTTGTTGGGCGATGCGCTTTTCTCGCATGCGCTCAATCTCGCCACACAATTCCCCACGACCGAGGTGTGCGCGGCGGTTTCGGAGTCCACGCGGAAGGTTTGCGCCGGCGAAATCATCCAGACGATGCGCCGCGGATCGATCGAGGTTACGTACGCCGACTATCGCCGCGTGATCGATTTGAAAACGGCGGAGCTCTTTCGCGTTTCCTGTTTTCTGGGCAGCCGTCTCGCGGGCTATCCGAGCGACTTCGTGGAAGCGGCCGCGAACTTTGGCCGGCACCTGGGGATCGCGTATCAAATTTACGACGACCTGGCCGATTTTTTTGGGCAGGAAAAACGCATCGGCAAAACGCTCGGCACAGATCTCGCGAGTGGAAAAATCACGCTTCCGCTCTTGGAATTGATGGAGCGTCTCCCGCCAGAGGAGCGCTCCCTGCTCAACGATGAAATCTCTAAGCGCCGCGCACCGCAGCTGGCGGTGCGAATCCGCCAGATGAACGAACTCGGCGTATTTGCCCGCGTGGCCGATGCGATCGAGGCCGAGGTTCGCGCGGCGGAATCGTCGCTCGCGCCTTTCCCAGAACTTGAGCCGGTGCCGCGTTTGCTGGGGCTCGGCGCCGTTTTACGGGGCCAAGTCGCGGCCCTGCGCATCCCGGTCGCGAGTTGAGTCGGCGCGGACGAGATTGTTGGGAAACAAAGCCAAATTGCGTTTGCCAGATACGAGGGTCCGCGCATCGTCCGCGTCATGCCCGTTGGTTCCAAAACCCTTGCTAAACCGCTGCTGGGATCGGCCGAGCGGCAGCACGAAGCGGACGCGGACTGGAGCGTTGTTCAAAAAGTTCAAGGCGGGGATGTCTCCGCGTTTGACCGGTTGATCCTCAAATACCGCGAGCGCGTTTACGGCGTGATCTATAACATGGCGGCCAATCGGGAAGACGCCGCTGATCTCACGCAGGACTCGTTCATCAAGGCGTTTCAATCGATCCACCGCTTCCAAGGGCAATCGTCGTTCTTCACCTGGCTTTATCGCATCGCGGTGAACTCGACGCTGACTCATTTGCGGAAGGCGCGCCTTCGCTCATTCTTCAGCTTCGAGAAGATCAACGAAGAGGATAAATCGGCGGAGGTCATCAACCAGCTCACCGATAAACGAGGTGCGGACAGAGAGCTCTTTGTGAAGGAGCTCCAAGAAAAATTGAACGAGGCGATGCTGAAATTGTCTATCAAGCATCGTACCGTGGTCACTTTATTCGAAATCGATGGTTTGAGCCATGAAGAGATCGCCGAGGTGATGGATTGCTCGGTCGGTACGGTCCGTTCCCGTCTGCACTACGCAAAACAACTCCTTCAGGCAGAGCTACAGAGCTACACCCAATCATGATCGAAAGTCAGCGCCCGCCCACCCAAGTTTCGCTCGAGGATCTTCTCCGTCTGAAACGCGCCGAACGGCCGGCCCCGGAGTTCTGGGCTACGTTTGAAGATCAGCTGCGGCACAAGCAGCTCGCCGCGATCGTCGACAAGCGTCCATGGTGGCGTCGCATTTCGTTGGCCAGTCTGCGCCGCCTTTCAATCCCGATGGGAGCGACTGCCGTGGTCGCCTTTACGTTGATTTCTCTTCGTGACCATACGCGTCCCGCGTCCAAAACCGAATTAACCATCGGCGCGGCGGACACCTCTCTCGTTCAACCGTCAAACGCGTCAACGACGTCGAGCCAGCGGGGCGCAGAGACCGATTCCGTGGCGCCTTCCGTTGAGCCGGTTGGTTTGGCTTCCGACGAAAATAAAACAGCCCCGGCAATCACGGAGATGAGTCCATCTGCGAAAACGACGCAGCAGATCGTGAGTTCCTCCGTGGCAAGTGACTCCTCAGAGCCTTCGCTAGCACAGGTCATTTTGGGGATCGACGGTGCCTCCGAAGCGGATCCTCGCTCACAATTCGATGCGTCGACCGTGTTGGTATCGCTCAATGGCGGCGCGGACCGGCGGGATATTTCAGGGCTGCCTTCGATGGCCAGTCCGCTTGCCCCAGTTGCCGCTCCCAGCGAAAATCGGCGCTCACTGATTCTGGCTTCCCTCGACTCATCGGACCGCGAGGATTCTGCGTCCAGTCCGTCCCGGGCGGCGCGCTCGCGTGATCGCATCGCCAGCCGACTCACGGAGCAGGCGCTTTACGATTCCATCAGCCGCCTCGGGCTCAATGGCGATAGCGTCACGATAAAGTTCTGAGCCAGCCTGCGCGATCGGTCCCGTTCTTCCCAAACCCGGTTTAGGCCGGGTTTTTTTGTTGGGAAAAATTCCGCCACGTCGTCGGATTCAATTCACTCGTCGCCGTCGGTTTTGCGCAAGGGTTCCAAATCAGCATCGGATCGGGCAAGTTTTTCGAAATGCGCATCGAGCGCGATCGCGCGTCGGACGCGCTTTCGTGCGGCGGAGATATTTCCGAGCTGGCAGGCGTAGCAACCGAGGTTGAACTGGATCGTCGCGTTTTCCGAATGAAGCGGTTCTGCCTCCAGCAGCACTTTCTCCGCAGCCGACAACGACTCGGCGCGCCGGGCGCCATAGGCCCACATGATCCACCAACAAGGATCGTCCGGGTGTCGGCGCGCCAGCTTGCGACAGGTCGCTTCGAGTTCGCGCCAAGCTCCCGACTCTTGGTGAAGCGCCGCGTATTCCGCGACGACGTCCGATTCGTCGGCGTGGAGCGCGGGAACGTGTTTAAGTTCTTCGCGCGCCTCGTTGAAAAGGCCGAGCTCGCGGTAGCCGCGCGAGTGGCTGACTCGCCATTTCCAATTCATGCGCGACACTTCCGCGAAATGCCCGCGCGCGGAATGGCGGTACACGTCATGAGCAGAGACAGAGTCATCGCGAGAGGCGCGGGATCGTCGAAGAGGCGGTGCAGACGGTCCTTTATTTCAGGAGCTTGTGGATCTCTTTGCCGGCCTTTTCGAAGAGACCTTTTTCCGCCGCTTTTTTCGTGGCGACCTGACCGACTTGAGTGAGGACTTCCTTTAAAACGGCCGACGACAATTGTTGTGGCGTGAGTCCGCCTTCACGCGTGCCGAGATTTTCCATGACGAGCGAGGGGATCTCAACCGGCACCGTGGTTCCCGCGCCTGAAACGATCACCTTCGCGTTTTGCAGGCGGAAACTTTTCACCTCGAGTTTCACGGGCTTGCCTGACTCACCGGCGCCCGGCGTTTTCCCATCGTCAGGAGGTTGGCCGCCGCTGTCAGGCGACGATTGCTGAATGTTTTTCAGCAGGTCCTGAAGATTGCTTGAGGTGATCTTGGTTTCGAAGGTGATCTCGGGCTGATCGATGACGATGCTGTTGATCACAATGTGGTCTTTCGTGAGCGAACTGGGCTCCAGATTGATGGAAACTTCTCCCAAATAAAATGCGTGCGGCGTAGTCCACCCCGCGGGATTTCCCACCGTGAGCCCCTTCAGCGTTCCCTTGCCGGAAAATGGCGAGATGTCCGCATCCTCGAGCACGACGCTTGTTTGTGTGAGTTTTGGGCCGAATTCGTTCACGCCCTTTTTCATGATCGAGCCCAGCATGAAGGCGAAGACCAAGACGGTGACGATGCCGAGCGCGACGAGACTTCCGAGGATGTAGAGGAGTATTTTCATGAAGCGTTTGTGGGGGTTACCGCACAGTGCAGACATGACCTGCCGCGTCGAGTGCGCGGCTGTTTTCGCCGGGCCGTAATTTCGCTTGTCACACGCGGCCTCGGTCGAAGCCTCTGAAACAAATTTAAACACGACGACATGGCCCAAGCGTATACCGAAGCGAGCATCAAAACCCTTTCCCCTCTTGAGCACATCCGACTGCGCCCGGGCATGTACATCGGGCGTCTGGGAAACGGTTCTCATCCGGAAGACGGCATCTATGTCCTGCTGAAGGAAACCATCGATAACTGCATCGATGAGTTCACGATGGGCTTCGGGAAAAAGGTCGAGATCGACATCACCGACCGCTCTATCCGCGTCCGCGATTTCGGCCGCGGCATCCCGCTCGGGAAGCTCGTCGAGTGTGTGTCGATCATCAACACCGGCGCCAAATACGACAGCGAGACTTTCAAGAAAGCCATCGGCCTCAACGGCGTCGGCCAGAAGGCGGTCAACGCCCTCGCGTTCGAATACCGGGCGCAAGCTTTTCGCGAAGGACAGACGCGCACGGTGGATTTTCTCCAAGGGAAAATCAAAAAGGACGGCAAAATCGTCGCGGCCACCAACGGCGAAAAAAACGGCACGCTGATCGAGTTTACTCCCGACGAAGCGCTCTTCGGAAAAGACTTCCGGTTCCGGCCGGAATTCGTCGAGGAGATGCTCTGGAACTACGCCTACCTGAATCGCGGCCTCACGCTCACCCTCAACGGCAAGCCGTTCAAATCGGACAACGGCCTCAAAGATCTCCTCGCCAAAAAACTCACCGGGGACCCGCTGTATCCACTTATCCATATCGAGAGTGAGGACATCGAACTCGCGATGACCCATGGCGCGCACTATGGCGAAGAGTATTACTCGTTCGTCAATGGCCAGCACACCACGATGGGCGGCACGCACCTGGCCGCGTTTCGCGAAGGACTCGTCACGACTATCCGCAATTTTTTCAAAAAAGACTACGAGGCCGCCGACATCCGCCAGTCGATCGTCGCCGCCATTTCCGTGCGTGTCATGGAGCCTGTTTTCGAATCGCAAACGAAGACCAAGCTCGGCTCCAACGACATCGGCCCGGGCGGCCCGTCGATCCGGCTCTTCATCAGCAATTTTCTCCAGCAACACCTCGACAACTGGCTGCATCGCAATCCCGAGTCCGCGCAGGCGATCAAGAACAAGGTCGAGGACAGCGAGCGCGAACGCAAAGAGCTCGCCGGCATCCGCAATCTCGCGCGCGAACGCGCGAAGAAAGCCTCGCTCCACAATCGCAAGCTCCGCGACTGCCGCGTGCATCTCGATTCGAAGGACAAACGCGCCGAGGATAGCACGCTCTTCATCGTCGAAGGCGATTCCGCCGCCGGTTCGCTCACCTCCTGCCGCGACGTGCAGACGCAGGCCGTCTTCGCGCTGAAGGGAAAGCCTCTCAACACGTACGGACTTACGAAGAAGGTGATCTACGAGAACGAGGAATTTCACCTCCTTCAAAGCGCGCTGAACATCGAGGACGGTCTCGACGGTCTTCGCTACAACCGCGTGATCATCGCGACCGATGCCGACGTGGACGGCATGCACATCCGTCTCCTGCTGCTCTCGTTCTTCCTGCAGTTTTTTCCCGAGCTGATCACGAATCACCACATCTTCATCCTCGAGACGCCGCTCTTTCGCGTCCGCAATAAGAAGCGCACCATCTACTGCTACGACGAAGCCGAGAAACAAAAAGCCATCGCGGCGCTCGGCTCCACGCACGAGATCACGCGCTTCAAAGGCCTCGGTGAAATCTCCGCCAATGAGTTCAAGGACTTCATCGGCGAAAACATCCGCGCCGAAAAAGTCTCGCTCGAACATCTCCACAACAGCGCCGAGCTGCTCTCGTTTTTCATGGGTAAGAACACCCCGAAGCGTCAGGACTTCATCATCGGTAATCTCCGCGTGGAAAAAGATCTCGTGGAAGCCTGAGGCTTTCTTTCTCACGCAGAGGCACGGAGAGGCAGAGTTCAAAATTCTTCTCCATCTCTTCGTCTGTGCATTTTTGCGTGAGTCTAAAATGAAGGACCTGAACGAAATTTCCGGAACGATCGTGGATGCCGCTTATCACGTTCATACGAAGCTCGGGCCGGGATTGCTGGAGTCTGTCTACGAAGCGGTTCTCGCGTATGCGCTCACTAAAAGGGGCCTGAGCGTCGCCCGGCAGGTTACTGTTCCGGTCACCTATGACGAACTTCGCTTTGAAGAAGGTTTCAGAGCCGATTTGATCGTTGAAAACTCTGTCCTGGTCGAACTGAAGTCCGTCGAGATGATCGCGCCCGTCCACGGCAAACAGGTGCTCACCCATCTGAAACTTTTAGCCTACCGCCTCGGACTGCTGATTAATTTCGGCGCTCCGTTGTTGAAGGATGGTATCAAACGAATCGCGAATAATCTTTAACTCTGAGCCTCCGCGTCTCTGCGTGAGAAAAAATTTAATTCAGGATGCCCAAAAAGACTCCCAAGAAACCCGACGATCAGTCCGAACTTCCTCTCTCCGGCAACGAGCTCGAGAGCGGAAGTCTCCCGTCCGAGGCGGCCCGGGAATCGCCGGTCGCGGGCGACGACGCGCTGCCGCCTTCGCCGCCCGACGATCAGCCGCCTGCGCCGGGCAACAACGACAACGCCCCGCTCGCGAAGTCTTACGAGAAGTGGTTTCTCGAATACGCGAGCTACGTCATTCTCGACCGCGCCGTTCCGCATATCGACGACGGCCTGAAGCCCGTGCAGCGCCGCATTCTCCACACGCTTTGGGAGATGGATGACGGCCGTTTCAACAAAGTCGCCAACGTCGTCGGCGCCGCCATGCGGTATCATCCGCACGGTGACGCGTCGATCGGCGCGGCGCTCGTCGGCATCGCGCAACGCGGCCTGCTCATCGAGCCGCAGGGGAATTTCGGCAACCTTTACACCGGCGACGGCGCCGCCGCTTCGCGTTACATCGAGGCGCGTCTGACGCCGTTTGCGCGCGACGTCGTCTTTAACCCGAAGACCACGACATGGCAGCTCAGTTACGACGGTCGCAATCGCGAGCCGGTCACGCTTCCGGTGAAGTTTCCACTCACGCTTGCCGAGGGCGCCGAAGGCATCGCGGTCGGTCTCGCGACGAAGATTCTCCCGCATAATTTCAACGATCTTTGCCGCGCCTCGATCAATCATCTGAACGGGAAAAAATTCCGCATCTTTCCGGATTTCCCAACGGGAGGCATCGCCGATTTTTCGGAATACAACGACGGCGAGCGCGGCGGCAAAGTGAAGGTCCGTGCGAAGATCGAATCGCGCGGCAAAAACATCCTCGCGATCACCGAGCTGCCTTACGGAACGACGACCACGTCGCTCATCGAATCGATTCTCTCCGCCAATGCGAAGGGCAAGATCAAGATCAAGCATGTGGACGATAACACCGCCGACGCGGTGGAGATTCTCGTTCACCTTCCCACGGGCAGCGATTCCGAGAAAATCACGCAGCAGCTGTACGTGTTCACCGATTGCCAGGTGTCGATCTCGCCTGCGGCGTGCATCATCGAGGACGACAAGCCGCACTTCCTCGGCGTGTCGGAGATTCTTCGCCGCAGCACGGACAAGACGGTCGCGTTGCTCAAACGTGAGCTGGAGATCCGCCTCGGTGAGCTCGACCAGCAATGGCACTGGGATTCGCTTGAGCGGATCTTCATCGAGGAACGCATTTATCGTCGTATCGAGAAATCCGAGACATGGGAAAACGTGCTCTCCGAGATTCGCGACGGGTTGAAGCCGTTTCTGAAAGACCTGCGCCGCGAGGTGACGGACGACGACATCACCCGGCTCACCGAGATTAAGATCAAACGCATCTCGAAGTTTAACCGCTTCCAGGCCGATGAGGGGATCAAGAAACTCGAAGGCGAAATGAAAGAGGTGAAGCATCACCTCAAGCACCTCACCGAGTACGCGATCGCCTGGTTCGAGAAGCTCCAGGAAAAGTACGGCAAGGGCCACAAACGCCGCACGACTTACGACGAGATCGAGCAAATCAGCGCGGCCGCGGTCGTATCGGCCAATCAACGACTCTACGTCAATCGCGAGGAAGGCTTCATCGGGCTCAACTGGCGGCAGCACGAATTCATCACGGAATGCACGATCCTGGACGACGTCCTTTGCTTCATGGCCGACGGCACGATGAAAGTCGCCCGCGTTGCCGATAAAGTTTTCATGGGCCGCGACATCATCCACGTGGCGTTGCTGTCGAAGGAGGGCGACAAGGCGTTCTACACGATGATCTATCAGGACAAGGAAAGCGGGAAGGCGTTTGCGAAGCGTTTCCAACTCGGCGGCGTGACGCGTGAGAAACTTTATCCGCTCACGGCGAGCGAGGGCTCGAAGGTGGTATTCTTCGATGTCGCGAAGAACGAGGCCGCATTGCCGAAATCGGTCGAGGTCGAACTCAGCGCGCGGTGCAGCGCGAGGAAGAAGGAGTTCACCTTCGAGTTGTCGAGCCAGTCGGTCGGCGGTCGAGGAGCGAAGGGCATCACGGTCACGGAGTACCCGATCAAGCGGGTAAGAAAGAGCTGAGCCGGTTTGGAGTGCGGCGCCCCGGCACCGCTTTTCCGGTATGGAGTGCGGTGCCCCGGCACCGCTTTTGCCATCGCGCCTTGGCGCGATGGATGGAGCGAAGGAGCGAAGGAACGACCCAAGGGCCCGCCGAGGCGGGCCCTGAAAAACGGCGTTGAGCCGCCGCACTCCATACACTAAAATCCCACCGCGGCACTCCATGGGTCGTAATCCAGCTTTGACGCTTTCCGGGCTTCGCGGCCAAGATGCGGGCGTGAGTGATTCTTCGTCGTCTTCTTTTCTCAACACGCTGCGCTGGCTCGCAGCGCACGCCCGCTTTCCCGCGAGCCGGCTGCCTGACAAGGCGGAGACGTTGTTGTTGATCGCGACGGCCGCCCAGCACGAAGAGGCGCAGATCGCGGCGCGGGATGCGGGTCTCTTCCACATCAAGAGCCGCGACGGCGCGAAGGAATCCGCGTTGCGGGCGCACGCGCTCCGGCGGTCGATGGTCCATTTTAAGTGCGATAACAGCGCCAAGGTTTGAGCGGAGACGCCGCGCGCTCTTGGCGATCTGGGCCCGCGCGCAGGCAGTGATCACAAAAGAGACGTGGGGGAAAACGTCCGGGCCGTTTCTTCGCCGGGCGACTTGCCAAGGCGGTCTTTCTCCCAACCCCTGTGAGGCCGATGACTCCACGCCGGACTCTAACGACCCTCCTCGTCGCGTTCGTGATTTTGGTCGCATCGGCGCGCGCGGTGACGGATCGCGTCATCGAAAAAACGTTTGCGACCCATGCGGGCGCGATCGTGCACGCGGACACCTTTTCCGGGGGCATTCACGTGACGGCGTCGGGCGACACGAAGGTCCATGTTTCCGTGCGGCAGACGGTCGGAGCGGACGACGACAAGGCTGCGAGGGCGTTGCTCGCTGAGTTGGAGATTGTTCTCCGGCAAACCAACGATTGGGGCGTTCATCTGGAGATCACGCCGCACCGCCACGTGCGTTGGGTCTGGCAAAATTGGTCGCCCGCGGCGCTCGCGATCGAGATCGCCGTGCCGCCCAGATGCCGCCTCGAACTGCGGACAGGCGAAGGCGCGATCACGGTTGATTCGATCGCGGGAAACATCTCCGCGACCACCGCAAGCGGGACGATTTTTATCGGCGAAATCGATGGCGCGATCGCCGCCGCAAATGGCCATGGAGACATTTCCGTGACGGCGGTAACGGGCGGCCTTTCGCTCACCGCGAAGAGCGGAAATATCCTGATCGGCCGCAGCGACGGAACAGCGACGCTCGCCGCGGTCGATGGCGTGATTGATGTGCAGGCGGCCCGAGGGCCGGTGCTGGCGAGAGGCGATCGCAGCGACATCACGGTCGGTTTTGTTCGCCCGCTCCGAGAGTCGTCCGCCCTCGAGACCGATGGCGGCGACGTGACGGTTTGCCTCGATCCGCGCAGCGGGGTTTCGCTCGATGCCCGGTCGTCGAAACTCGGGACCGTGCGTATCCGGAATTTGGAGTTCACAACCGCCAAAGGCACGCCGCGTAGGTCCGCATTTGTCGGCACGCTCAACGGTGGCGGCCCGCTCGTCAAAATCCGCGCGGGCGGCGGCAACGCGCGGATCAACGGCGTTCCGTCGATTTGAGCGACTCGCTTTCGCACTGAAAACGACGCCAGTATTCTCACTTCACT
>Ga0164241_10001756_pt1 | contig 25504 bp, 16 predicted proteins | sample OricomyardsoilBY_FD_108780 | JGI IMG/M metagenome (GOLD analysis project Ga0164241, IMG submission 108780) | Backyard soil microbial communities from Emeryville, California, USA - Original compost - Back yard soil (BY) | ecosystem: Environmental > Terrestrial > Soil > Unclassified | place: USA... | reverse complement strand
CGACGACCCCTGGCTCTATTACGACGTGAACCTGACCGGCACGCTCAACCTGCTCGACGCCGCCCGCGCGCACGGCATGCCCAACTTCGTGCTCGCCTCCACGTCGTCGGCCTATGCCAACACGAAGCAGGTCCCGTTCATCGAGACCGATTCAGCTGACCGCCCATTGGCGCCCTACCCGGCCAGCAAGCGCTCGGCCGAAATGTTGGGTCACGCCTACCATCACATTCACGGCCTCGACTTCACCGCCCTGCGATTCTTCACGGTTTACGGCCCCCGCGGTCGCCCAGACATGCTCGCCTACAAGCTGTTGGACGCCATGCGCACGGGCGAGCCCATGCCTTTGTACAACGGCGGGCAGATGCACCGCGATTGGACGTTTGTTTCGGACATCGTTCAAGGCATCATCGCAGCCACCGATCGTCGGCTGGGCTACGAGATTATCAATATTGGCCGCGGCGAGCCGGTCTTGCTTGCGGACTTCGTTCGCAGCATCGAGGCATTGGCTGGTGGCGCGGCACCAGTGCAGCACGAGCCCATGATGAAAGCGGACGTCAGCTACACCTACGCCGACATTTCGAAAGCACGTCAACTGCTCGGCTACTCACCCGGGGTGAGCGTTGAGGACGGCGTGAAGCAGTTCTTCGACTGGTACTGCGCGAACGTGGGCAAGCCGTTCAAGTGAACCGTCGGCGTCAGGCTCGACTCGCCTGCGCCGCGAGCTCGTCGAGGCGCACCGCGGCGTAGCCTTTGCGCCGCAGCCAACTGACGGCGGCGTCGATAGCCTCCAGCTTCTTGGGCCACGGAATCCGCAAATCTCGCTGGTGCTTGCCCAAATCGGCCAACCCGTCGCTCTCGTCCAGCGCGTCGATGCCGTGCAGCTCCAGGTTGACGAAAGGCTCGCCTGCGACCCCTCGCGCGAGCAAGCGCGCGCCGGTCGGGCCGGCCAAGGTCAAGGCCGTACCAACGAACGGCAGCCGTGCCCGGCGGGTGACCTGGATCGGTATCTCCCAAATGCCGGTGCCACGAGACCAATACGGCCGCCCCACGCGGTAAGGCACGGTTGGGGCGCGCAGTACGTCAGGAGAGCCAACGATGGCCACTGATCGCGACCCACGGGCGCGAATGCGCGCCAGTGCGGCCGACTTCAGCGCGTAGTACGAAGGACAGGGAAAGATGGATGAATCGTACGAGAAGCCCGTCTCTCGCAGAAGATCGAGAAGCGCGTCGTTCACCACGTAGCCGGGCGCACGAAACCCATGCACTTTGACGCGTCCCACTTGCTCGATCGTTGCCACTCCCTGCTCGACCTCGGCGCGCATTTCGGCGAATGAACGCAACGTCAAGTCGTACGGATGGGAAAACGTATGACAGCCAAGCTCGTCGCCGCCTGCCGCAACCCGCGCCATGACGTCGGCGTTGCCCACTCGGTTCAAGTCGCGACCAACGACGAACCACGTGAGGGGAATGCCCCTTTCTCGTGCCCAGCTGCTGATGCGGGGCACGGCGCGAGAATAGACTAGGTCATCCTCAACCGGGTCCAGCCCGTGCAGCCTTGCATAGTGATGGGTCTCGTCGAGGTCGACCGAGATGGAAAGCAGCATGCTCAGCTCTCCAATTGTCGGATGATCCGTGCGGGGACACCATACGCGACGACGTGGGCCGGGACATCAGTGACCACGGCTGCGCCAACCCCGATCTGCGACCAAGCGCCAACCGTTAGTCGATTGCGTACCGACACTCCGATCGCCAGGTGCACGCCTTCGCCCAGCTCGACCTGTCCGCCAGTGTGCACGCCCGGTGACAGATGACAGAACGCCCCGACGCGGCAGTCGTGATCGATGCTGGCACTCGTATTGACGATGCACCCGTCTCCGATCACTGACCCCACGCCCAAGACGGCTCCGGCCAGCACCTGAACCCCGACTCCCAACTGAGCCCCACCGAGCACGATCGCAGAGGGATGGATCACGGACGCAATCGTCACGCCCGCCGCGGCCAACGCCGCGTGCATCCGTTGACGAGTCGCGTTGTCACCGATCGCAACAGCAGCGACAGCTCCGTGCTCGAAGCAAGCGCGCGCGACGACCGTGGGCTCCGCATCGATGACCGGCACGCCGTCCACGAGGCTGCCCGCGAGCACAGCGTCGGCAAACGCGACGACGCGCGCCCCCGCCGCTCGCGCAGCTTCCGCTACGACTCGGCCGTGGCCGCCACCGCCGACGATGATGATCAATGCTCCAAGAAGGCTCACGCTACGGCTCCATCCACGAGGACGCTAGCCGAGAGCGTGGGCGGGGCCAAGCAACGGCCTGCACGCACTCAATCGTCGATGCCGCCTGCTTCTTCCAGGTACTTGTCGAGCGCAGCGCGAAGGTCCGCGTGCTCGACCGTGTCGATCAGATTCGGCCCACGCAGGCCCTTCTTTAGCTCCGAAACGCGTCGAAGCTGGTCCGCTCGTTTCGATAGGTTGCGCGTGAGCTTCAATTCACCGTCCGTCGCCATGACTTCATTCAGAGTCACGGCGCCGTTCAAATCGTACGTCCACGTCTCTGCGAGCACGATGCGCCCGGGTGGCGCCGAGCCGAGCGCCAGGCGCAGGTCGCGGCCGTCGAGCCCGGGTGGCGGCTCGTTCCCCTGAAGGCGCAGGATTGTCGGCAAGATGTCCAGCGTACTGACCAGAGCTCGAGACGTACCCGGCTCGACATCCGGCAAAGAGACGATCAGAGGGACGCGAACCACCGTTTCGTTCAGCGAGTAGCCATGAAATCGGTCGCGGGCGCCGAACTCGTCGCCATGGTCGGAGGTGATAAAGACGGCAAGGCGTTCTCCTCTGCGCCGACGCTGATCGAGAGCGTCGAGAACGCTGGCGAGATTCCGATCGAACGCTGCAATCTCGTGATCGTACTTGTCGACCACGCTATCGCCGAACCAGGCCACCCCAGCCGTTCTGTGGCTGGGAGCGTGCGGGCTGTAATAATGAGCCCAGAGCGCGGAGCGTTCCGGCGGATGCTCTTCTTGCCCCAGCCATCCCAGGACGAGGCGCGTCACCTCCGAGTCCGCCGGCTCCTTGCCGTGCAACGAGGGCAAGTCGACCTGAGTCGCGAAGTCGCCGACGTTTCTGAAACGTGGCGTCAGCACCTCGGCCGTGGCGATGGCCGTCGAGTGCATGCCGAGCCGCTCCAGCCACCAAGGCAGCGCAGGCCGCCACTCGCGCAACGGTATGCGAAAGAAGAAATGAAACTTCTCGCCGGCCTCGAGCTCCGCCTCGTCGGCGACGAGAAGGCGCTGCCGGGACGTCTTCACGACGCCGGTCCAGCGGAGACGGCGCGGGTAGACGCCACGGAAAATCGACGCGAACGACTGAGCCGTTGACGCGCTCGGACTGTACGCGTTCAGAAACACCACGGCATTCTCGCGGGCCCAGCGATCGATGTTCGGAGTCGTGTTACGGCCGTATCCATACGTCGAGAGATGAAGGGCACTGACTGCGTCGACGGTGATGAGGACGATGCCCACGCGCGGCGACGTTCCCAGAAGAGCGAGCCGCTGCGGGTCGTAGTGCTGGGGGGCTTCGCGCGCATCACCGAGCAGGCAGTTGTCATCGACGCTGTTGCGGGGGATCTCGGCCCGTGCTGGGTTGACGCCGCGAGAGAGGTCGTTGCAATCTCCGCCCGCCAAGAGGGCGGAGTAGCCGTCGCGATCGAGATCCAGCGTCCAGCGCAGCGCGCGCAGCGAGAGCTCCGGGAACGGGCGCGCCACGAGCGCGGCGAGCACGCCGTCGCTCGTGCGCGTAAACCTGAAGAAGGGCAAGACCGAGACGATGGCGATGATGCAGGCGACGACGAGCTTCGAGCGCCGGGGGACCCGCACATCGCGTGGAACCATTGCCGCCGCGCCGATCATGAAAGCCGCGACCGTGGACCAGCGCAACGCGAGTTGCACGACGCGATACTCGCCGTTGACCCAGACGCGATCGATCCAGATCGTTGCTGCCGCGATCACTGGGGCGGAGAGGAATGCGATGTTACGAACGACGCGACGCTCCCGCAACCATGAATCCGGAGAGCGAGGTGTGGGCTGGAGCGCGACGCCGACGAGGAAGATGCTCGCTGACAGCAATGCGCTGGCACAGAGCGACATCACGGCAATACGATGGTACGGCCCGCCGAGGCGCGTGAGGGCGCCGAGACCCTGAACGAGCCAGACGGCGCACCCGACGCACAGGCCAAGCCAGAATATCCACCTCAGGTAGCCCACGGCGAACAACGCTCGCAGCAAAAGCTCGAACGCGATGCCGACCAGTGCCCCGGCACCGACCCCGAGACACCCGGCCCAAAACCACGTCGTGGAGGGCGCACTGTCGGGCGCAAAGAGGACATCGAACACCGAGAGAGCTGCGAGCGTCGTGCTCGCGATACCCGTGTACCAGGGGATCCAACTAGAAGTGACGCGCACCGGCGCGGCAGCAACCGCAGTATCGGGAAATGAGGTACTCAATTATTCGACCGCTGTCGCACGGGATCTCCCATGTCATTTCGTCCCAAAAAAGCGCGGCCACCATCGCACAGGTCAATACCTGGTTCAAGCCCGTCCATTTTGACGGAGCAGGCTCTCTGCCCGGCGACTCGGCGGGTTTACCTGCGTCGAAGCGGAGCACGATGCTCACGCATCCGCTGTAGCCCATCGCCGCGTTTGGTCGCGTGAAAGAACCCACCGCTTGGAGAGCGGGGCGTCGAGCGCGCTCACGGTCGGCGGCAATCGGGGCGCCGATCTTGGCTCCGTTGAGGGCATGCGGCAATCGTCCGTCAAGTGCCAAGCCAACGGGACCAAGGCGATCGGAGCCATCGGGCGCCCACTCCAGACCCGTGACGTCCGAGACGCCCGTGGTAATGAACGTTTCGGTGAAGGCCTTGGTCGTCGAGCGCCACGCTTGCAGGCCGGGCCGCAACGCCGAGGGCCATCACCAAAGCCAGACCAAAGCGCGTACCGAGCGCATGATACGGATTACACGCGCAACGAGCTGGCGAGGCCGCGCTTTCGCTTGCACTCCGCCGGGCGCCGTCGAAATACTGCGCACGATGACGCAAAACCTCTCGGTGTTCCGAGGCTTTCAAGGACACCCGACTTGTGCGGATTGACGGGTTTCTGGTCCGGGCATGCCCTGAACACGAGCGAGGCCCTGGCGCAGATCGAACGCATGTCGCTGGGCATTCGCCATCGCGGGCCTGACGACGCCGGAGCCTGGTACGATCCCGAAGCCCAGGTCGGCTTCGGACACCGCCGCCTGTCGATCGTCGACCTGTCTGCGGAAGGCCACCAGCCGATGCGCTCGCCGAGCGGCCGCTACACCATCGTGTTCAATGGTGAAGTCTACAACTTCGGCGAGCTGAGGCGTGAGCTCCAGGCAGAGCCGGGCGCCCCCAGCTTCCGCGGCGGCTCGGACACCGAGGTAATGCTGGCGGCGTTCGAGCGTTGGGGCGTCCGCGAAGCGACGCGCCGCTTCATCGGCATGTTCGCGTTCGCGTTGTGGGATGCCAGCGAGCGCAAGCTCATGCTGGTGCGCGACCGCCTGGGCATCAAGCCTCTGTACTATGGTCGAAGTGGAGGGTCGCTGCTGTTTGCTTCGGAGCTGCACGCGCTCCGGCGCTACCCCGGCTTCGCTTCGGACATCGACGTGGCGGCGCTCGGCGCCTACTTCCAATTCGGCTACGTGCCCTGCCCACGCTCGATTTTTCGCGACATCCGCAAGCTTCCGCCCGGAACGATCGCCAGCTTCGCGAGTGCGACGTCGGAGCCTGTCTTCTCTCGCTATTGGAGCGCCGAGGAGATCGCCACCCAGGGGCGGCGTCGGCAATTTCGCGGCAGCCTCGACGACGCTGCGGACGAGCTCGAGCGCTTGTTGGGTGACGCAGTGCGGCTTCGCATGATTGCAGACGTGCCGCTGGGCGCATTCCTGTCCGGCGGCATCGATTCGAGCCTGGTCGTGGCCGTGATGCAGAAGCAGGGCCTGGGCGCGGTGCGCACTTTCTCCATCGGCAACGAGGCCGCCGGCTACGACGAAAGTGAGAACGCTCGTGCCGTGGCACAGCACCTGGGCACGCTCCACACCGCGTTCCGCGTCACGGAGCAAGAAGCGCTCGATGTCGCCCCTCGACTGGGCGCCATGTACGACGAGCCCTTCGCCGATTCCTCCCAGATTCCAACCTTCTTGGTCAGTCGCCTGGCGCGTTCCCAGGTCACCGTGGCGCTCTCGGGAGATGGCGGCGACGAGCTCTTTGGCGGCTACAACCGACACGTCTGGGGGCCGCGCGTGCTGTCAGGTTTGCAGAAAGCTCCGCTCGCAGTGCGACGAGCCCTCTCCTCGTTGCTCACCTCGGTTTCACCGGACCGCTGGGACCGTGCCTACGACGCAGCCAGCGCCGTTTTGCCGAAGCTCAGACTGCCGGGCGACAAGGTGCACAAGTTGGCGGGCGTACTTTCCACGCAAGACGCCGCGGATATGTACACGCGCCTGTGCTCGCAGTGGCAAGACCCGGCGCAGCTCATCGCCGGTGACCGACAAGGCATGGCCCGAAGCGTGCTGCACGCGCCCGAGGAGCTGGACAGCTTCGCTGCGCAAATGATGTTCATGGATCTCGTCACCTACTTGCCGGACGACATTCTCACCAAAGTGGACCGCGCGAGCATGAACGTCGCGCTCGAAGCTCGCGTGCCACTGTTGGACCACCGCGTGGTCGAGTTCGCCTGGACTTTGCCGGACGCGTTGAAGGTGCGCGGCACGACCGGCAAGTTGGTGATGCGACGCCTCCTGGATCGCTACTTTCCGCCGGGCCAATTCACGGGCGCCAAGATGGGCTTCGGCGTCCCGATCGCGGCCTGGCTACGCGGGCCTCTCAAGCAGTGGGCGGTCGAGTTGCTATCGCCGGCCTCGCTGAAGCGAACGGGGCTGCTTTGCGAGGCGCCGATTCAGCAGGCTCTCACGGAACACTTGTCGGGTGCGCGCGATCGGGCTCAGCAGCTTTGGACGGTGCTGATGTTCGTGAGCTGGCTCGAGTCGAAGCCGCAAGCCTGAGCTACGCGCCGACCACTGATTGAAATACGTCGGCGAGCTTCTTCGCGGAGCTCGCGACGCTGTACTCGCGCTCCACTAGGTCCCGGCCAGCGCTCCCCAAGCGCGCTGCGAGGTCTGGATCTCGCTGGCATGCCTCCAACGCCGAGACCCACGACTCGGTGTCCGACGCGGCCCAGCCGACCTCCCCTTGCTCCAAGATTTCAGCGTTGGAGCCGACGGGAGAGACGACGACTGGTAGGCCGCACGCCATGTATTGCAGCATCTTGAAGCTACACTTGCCTCGCGCAAGATCGTCATCGGGCAGCGGCATGATTCCGATGGAGACGCTCGCTAGTCCTCCCAGCTCGCTCTCTGGAGTCCAGCGCACGAATTCCAAATGATGGCGCGTTCGACCCGTGAACCGCGGCGGCTGGTCGCAAATCACGAGCAGCCGAGCGTCCCGATGCGCATCGAAGAACGCGTCCAAAGCCCCCTGAATGGCTTCGAGGTAGGGCAGCGTGGCGCGGCTGCCGGTCCAGCCGACTACGAACGGCTGCCCAACGCGTGCGGGCTGAGGCTTGAAGCGCGTCGTGTCGATTGAAGTCGGCACGACGCGCACGTTGCGGTTGTGCTGCGCATACCATGCTCCCAGAAATCGGTTTCCGACCACGACCACCTGGGCAGCCTGAGCGGCGCGACGAGCAGCCGCGACCCCGAACGGCCTTGCCAACCACAATGCGTCATCCACGTCCAAGACCAAGGGTCGCCGCAGGGCCCATTCCCATGAGGGAATGCCGACCACGATCTGCTTCGACAACCAACTCACATCAGCGCGCCAGGTCGCGGCTGCAGACGGCAAGCGCCGGACGGCGTCACGACCAAAGCGCGCGCCGAGCTGCAGTGCACGAAGCGCCGGCTTCCTGGAAAGGCCCGGCTCGGTCGCCGGTCCAGGATGACGCTCGGTGACTTGGATGCCAGCCGCAGAAAGCGCCGGAATGAACTGCCGTACCCGAAAACGCGCTGATGGCGTGTTCGAGCCGAGTGTGAGTGCAGCTACGGAGATCACGTCCGGTCGCGCGTCGCCCAGATGGTCATGCGTCCGGTTTGCCCTAGAGCGGCCACTCCGGCAGCGAGAGGATACATCGCCACGTGGAAAGCTCGTTTCTTGGCCGTTGCCCGCAGGCGTTCAGCGAGCGCTCCCTGGCCGCGTGTCTCGACCCAATTGCCAACGCTGGCCGCAAAATCGGCCAGCGTCCGGTGGTAGAAAACGCGTTCTAGCCGCCAGCCACCTTTCGCGAGCAGACCAGCGAGGGTGTCCTTGTCATAGTGGTAGAGATGCGCCGGCAATTGCAGTGGATACCACTCGTGCGTGAACGCCGCGGCGCCGACCGTGGCAAAGTTGGGCACCGAAGCGACCAGCCACGCGGACTCTGCTGACCATTCCCGAAGACGGCGCAGAGCCCCCACCGGATCGTGCAGGTGTTCGAGCACCATCCAAGCAACGAGCAAAGAGGGCGGCGACAGCGGCGGCGTCATCCGCTCCACGGAGCTTGTTTGCACCCGAAACCCTCGCGCGGCGGTGGCCGCGGCGGCCGCCTCGTTCAGCTCCACTCCTTCGACGCTCCAGCCGAGCGAAGCCAGATGAGCCAGATAGGCGCCACTGGCGCAGCCGATCTCGAGCGCGTGGCCGCGCCCTGCCGGCGGCAGGTGATCCGAGTTGAAGTCGATCAGTTGGCGAGCCACGCGGCGGACGATCGAGCGGCGAGGGTTCGCGGCCGCGACGGCCTTGGTGTATTGGTAAGGCGCGTATTCGTCGGGATAATAGCGGCCGATCGTCTCGGGGGTGGGCCGCGGGTTGGTTCTAGCCAGCCGACAACGGCGGCAGCGCACGATCTGAAACGTGCCGCCTACTCCGCTGATCCGGTCCACCCCTGAAATCACCGGCTCGTCATCGCGCGCACAGCCCATCGGGCAGGCAGCGTCCTCGAGCATGACCCCCGGAGCCAATACAGAGCTGGCGAGCATGACGCGCCTTGAAGTAGCACAGATTCGGCGCGCCGGTGGAGGTGGCAAGACTTGACAAAGATCGGCCGCCAGGGCCAGCTGCGCACCGCCGATGGCCGTGAAACTCCCGAGGACGAAGGTGATACGCCTTTTGCCGACCTTGGATTTCGGCGGCGTCGAGTCGCGGGCGATCCTCCAGTCCGAGCTCCATGATCGTGACCGTATCGAGCTGCGCGTCTGCACCTTTCATCGCGATGGCGCCGCGGCCCAATCCATTCGCGCGCTGGGTGTGCCCGTAGATGTTTTGCATCAGGACCCAGCGGTTCGAAACCCGCGAGCCACCTGGGCACTTGCGCGCTACTTGCTGCAGCAACGACCCGACATCGTCCACTCCAGCATCGTCGAAGCCAATTTCCACGCGCTCGCGAGGCCGCCGTTGTTTCGGCGCACCCGCTTCATCGTCGAAGAAGTGGGCAGCCCGGCCCACGGCCGGTTCGCTCGGGTCGCCTTCTCGGCGCTGTATCGGCGCGCGGATCGTATCGTTGGCGTTTCGCAAGCAACCTGCGACTACTTGACCTCGGTGGATCATGCGCCGCGCGACAAAGTGCGGTTGATCTACAATTGCGCGGCGCAACGCTATTTCTCGAATTCAGAGCCCGCCCGCCGCTCCTCCGCCGCCCGGCGCGAGGCGGGTCACGCCTTCCGCTTTCTGCTCATCGGCAGGTTGGTGGAGGTAAAAAACCACGTCACCATCTTGCGAGCGCTTTCCCAGGTGAAGCACCGCGGCCTGGACTTCGAGCTGCTAATCGTAGGTGAAGGTCCGCTCCGGGCCGAGCTGGAAGCCCAAACGGCAACCCTGGGTTTGAGTGACAACGTTCAGTTCCGTGGCTTCGACCCGAACGTGCGCGCGCTGCTGCTCGACGCTGATGTCTTCCTGCTCCCCTCTCACTCGGAGGGTTGCAGCATCTCGCTGGTGGAAGCCATGGCGACAGCCCTACCTGCGCTCGGCTCAGCCGTGCCGGGCATTGCCGAGGTGTTGGGGGAATTGGCCGACGCCTGGACCCTTCCCGCCACAGATACGCAGAGCTGGGCGGAACGCCTTGCATCGCTCCTAGCGGCGGATCCACTGCTGCTCGACGAGACGGGTCGGGCGGCTCGACGGATCGCGTTCGACAAGTTTTCCCCGACCGCCTACCTTTCGAATCTCGACGGTCTCTATCGCGAGCTCGTCGCGGGCTAGGCGCGCCCTATCCGCTTGCTCAGCGCTTCGTTGCTCCGCGCTCTAGCGCGAAGTTGCAGGCGGTGGCATAGCGCTGCGCACACCGCGGCAGCGAGAAGCTGGCGAGACCAGCTGCACGAGCCGCCTCGCGATAGCGTTCACGCTGCACGCAGACCTCGCGCACGAACCAATCCGCTGCGCCAAGCAAGCTTTCCGGCTCGGTGTCGGCCAGCAAGCGTCCCGCCGACGCAGGAACCTGCTGATCCAGATCGCCCACGCCGGTGTTCGCCAACACGGGTAGGCCGCAGAGTAAGTATTCAGCAACTTTGATGGGGCTCACGGCGCGTTGAGAAAAGCTCGCCGCTCGAAACGCCAACCCGAGGTCGGCAGCAGCCAAGTACTTCGGAACGTCGTCCGGCGCAGCGCGCAGCACGTTCACGTTTGCCGACGTGAGCCCTTGAGACGACAAGAGCGCCAGCACCTCGGCTTCTTGCCCCGTGAGGATCGTCAAACGGGCGTCCGGAGCACGCGCAAGGACCAGCCGGTAGAGCGCCAACAGCGCATCTGGACGATACTGAGGCCCGATCGAGCCTGCGAATACGAGCCATGGGACCTGCTCTGGAATTCCGCACTGCCGCCGCGTGAGTGCGCGCTGTTCGGGCTGGCCGGGCGAGAACACGTTTTCGTCCTTGCCATTGGGAGCCACGATTATGCCCTCGGCGCAGGTTTGTGGGCCGGCCCGCTCGAGTAAGACTGCCTTCGCTGCCCTCGTCCGCGTGATCACCGCGCTGGCACGGCGAACCGCCTCGGCCTCGATGTCTCGCCACACTCGGTAGAGCCCGCCGTGCGCGCTCCAGCCGGCAAATTCCACTCGTTCGTCAGCGGGCAGCCCGTCCGCGTCGAACACTACCGGGATCGAAGACCTGGCCAGATTGAGCATTTGTCCCGGCAAGATACTGCGCGGCATCACCAGATCAAATTCACGCCTGCGGAGGACCTGACCCAGTATAAGCGCGCCGTATGCGACGCTGCCGAGCGCCCCGAGCAGCTTAGGCCGGCGCCTGATCTGAACGCTGCGGTAGCCAATAGCGGAGGCCGTTGCCGCTGCGGACACTTGAGCCGTCTGCTGCTCGGTTCCCCAACGAAACTGCAGCACATCCACGCGGAACCCGTGTGCCCGCATGCCCACGAAGATGGGAAAGAACAGGGACTGAAGGTAGTTTTGGTCAGGGCCGTCCCAGGTCACGAACAAGACGCGCTTCATGCGTGGCTCTCGCGCCCCAGAGCGGCCACGTCGGCCGTTTCGACTTGGCGCGTCTGGCCGAGCGCCATCAGCAACAGTCCAAAGAACGGCACCAGCGGCATGCGATAGCGCGACAGTGTGCCGAGATTGGTGGTGGTGAGCCCGACGCCGATACCGAAGCTGACCACGAAGAAGGCGCAAAACGTGAGCGCGGGCGAGGACGCAATTCGGCGCACGATTCCGAATCCACGATGGCGAAAGACCGCTACCAAGAACATCCACGTAAAGGCTGTCACTTCCAAAGCATTCACAGCGACGAGGAATGTCCGTGCCTCAAACAAGGCAGGCCGGAACAAGGCCGTGATCAGCGCCAGGGGAACCAGCGCCAGCTGAGTGGCGAGCGAGGCGTCCGGGTTGCTCATCAGCGCGTACTGCGACCCACCCGCCACGTTGGCCCCCACCTCCTGCATGTGGGCTACCTCTTCAGCCAATTGATCGGGCGCGAAACGCTGAAAGAGCACGCCCGTCGCGAGAACCACGGCCATGGCCACCGCCCCGCCGACAATCATCCCGCGCGACGTCGTTGGGCCCGCATCGGCCGAGCGCGGTCGGCGCACCGCGACCCAGGCCGCGCTCGCGGCGCTGAGCGGCGGCCAAATGTGAGGCTTGACCGCGACCACCAGCAGGCCGCCCAGCACGACGAACAGCACGCTTCGCACGCTGAGCTTCCCATTTGCAAGCGCATAGGCCCCGCTCATCAGCGCGCCCAGGCCGATGATCGCAAATGGCTCCTTCAAGACACCGCTGGACCAGAAAACGACCGAGGGCAGTAGCAGGCAGGGAATCGCCACCGCGCGAACCGAAAGCTCCGGCAGCTCACGCCGGAAGATAGAAAAGATCCCGAGCTTAGCAAAGAACGCCCCCAAAGCGACCGCCAGGGTCGCGGCGACGAGCGAGCCGTTGAGCAGCAATGCCAGGAGGGCCGACAGCGCCTGCATCGACCCGGTCGAGCTGCCTGGAAACGTGCCAGGAATGGGGACAGGCTCGCCCTTGTGCACCAACAGGTCGAAGATGATCTCGGCGGTGTCCGACGGTGCGGCTCGGAATTGATCGGCGATGACGATGCCGATGTTATGGTAGCCGAGCATGTCGCCACCCTCGAAGACCTCGCGCACGACGACGATCATGGCGAACGCGGCAGCGGCGTGAGCCATGAACGACAGCCAGATGTAAGGTCGCTCCTCTTCCGCGAAACGGTTCGATACCATGCCCAGGGCGAGCGCCCCGAGGACAAGGACGCCGATGGCGAAGAGAAGGTCGTTCAAGATGGTCTACCGCCGACGGCTTCTCCTTAACACGTTGGGGTCGCGGCGAAAGCCCGTGCCCGGCTTGGCCTGGCGCCTGCCGCGGCCACGATGCTAGGGTGCGGAGCCGCATGCGTCAGGGTCACTGGAACCCGTTCACCCGGCGCCCCGGTCCGGACGCCATCGTCGACTTCTCGGTGGTTGGCCTTGTCGTCGGCTCGGCGCTGATTCTCGGCGGTCTGCAAATCCCGGTTAGCCTCGGCTTGTGCGCGGTGGCCGCATTTTGCTGCACGCTCGCCACAAGGCGTTCGCCGCTCAAGGTCCGCTCCATACCCCTACCCTCCCTCGTTGCGTTCGCTCTGGCTGGGTTCACCACGCTGCAAACTGTCCCGCTGCCGCTGCCCGTCACCCAGTGGCTGTCGCCTCGGACGGCAGATATCTGGATGCAGGCGCTCGGCCCCAGCGGAGGTGGCCTGCGCTGGGCGCCGCTGAGCTATGACCCTGGCGCATCGACGATCGAAGCCGCGCGCTGGTTCACCTACGGCTGCACCTTTCTCGCGGCCGCCACCATTGGTAGGCGTCGTGGCAGCCGCTGGGGCGCAACCCTGCTGTTTCTCACGGCGGTGGTCCTGGCGATCATCACTTTCGCTCATGGCTTGCTACAAGCCGAACGCGTTTACGGCATTTACACGCCGATGTTCGCGCCCTCACGCTGGCACATCGGGCCCCTGCTCAATCCCAACACGCTCGCCGGTTACCTCAATCTGGGAGCCTTTTCGGGTCTGGGCCTCGCTCTGTCGCGGCGCCGGCGCCTGCCCACCTGGTTGATCGGCTGCGGCGTCGCTCTGTTGTTCGGCGTCAGTCTGCTCTCCGGATCTCGGGGCGGCATCTTCCTGCTGCCCATTGGCTTTGGGCTTTTGATGTTGCTCCACCGCCAACTGCGCAAAAGAGAGGGTGGCCGGCGCCATTTCAGCTCGTTCGATTGGGCCATGCTCACCGCCCCGCTGCTTGGTGGCATCGCTCTTGCGATTTTGGGCTCGACCAGCACGACCTGGCAAGAGCTTGCACAACGAAACGTCGACAAGATCCATATGTGGGGCTGGGCGCGTCCATTGATCGCCGACCACCTTTGGGTAGGCATCGGCCGGGGGGCGTTTGAATCGGTCTTTCAGCAATACCGCACCGGGCCGGATAACCTGATCTACTCGCACCCCGAAAACCTGATCGTGCAGTGGATATCTGAGTGGGGCATCGTGGTCGGCGGGCTCGGCTTGTTGGCCATGGCGGTCGGGCTGCGGTTCCGTTCACTCGGCGTCTACCAACAGAGCGCTGCCATCGGCACAGTCGTCGGCGCGTTACTCGTGATTGTCCAAAATCTCGTAGATTTGAGCCTAGAAGTGCCGGCTATTCCGATTGCGCTCGCGACGGGGCTCGGCGCGTGCTGGGGCGGCGCGGCCCCCCGTGACTGGCGTACCCAACGGAGCGCTTGGAGCCGGCTTTCAGTCATGGTGGCGCTCGCCGGCGTGCTCGTCATCGCGCAGGGGCTTGTGCGTGGCCTGCACCCCGTCGCCCAAAATCGACTCGAAATCCACGAGCACCTACAAGAAGTAAATTTCAGAGATCCAGAATCTGTTCGCGCGCTGCGCAGCGCGCTCACGGCGGCGGAGCTGCGGCATCCGGGTGAACCCTACTTCCCGAGAATTCGCGCTGTCCTCGCGCTACAGCTCGGTGACGAACCGGTGTTCAAATGGATCGACCAAGCGCTCACGCTCTCGCCCTGGAGCGGACGAACGCATCTGGTCCTAGCTACGGCGCTTGCACGCAGTGGCCCACTGCATCAAGCGCTGCTGGAGCTTCGATTCGCCGCCGAGTACGATCCAGGGCTCGCCTCTGACGTCGGGCACATGGCGGTGAGCCTGACGAAAACGGCCGATGTCCTGGAGCGCGCCGCGCCGCCCGGCACACCGGGTGCGCACGTGTTGTTCGCAGCCGCGGAGCGCTTGAACGACCCGCAAGATGCTGAAAATAAGACTTTGCTGCTCGAAAGCGCCACGCGACACGACCCCCAATTCTTGGCGGCACGTCGTAGCCTGCTGGAAGAGATGCTCAAGAGCTGCCCGGACGGCGCGCGTTGCGGGCCGGACTTCGAAAGGCAGGTAGCTGCGCTCGAGTCAGCCACACCGGAGTCCACGCTGGGGCTGGAGTTCCGCGCTCGTCGTCTCGAAAAACTCGGGCGCATCGAGGAGGCGAAGTCGTTGCTCGTCAAGGAGTGCCTTGGGCGTAAGCAGCGGGAGCACTGTCTTGGCCGATTGCTCAGCTATGCCAGCCAGCTGCGCGACGGCGCGCGGACCGCCCAGGCTGCCAAGGCACTGGTTGCGGATGCCTGCCAGGCCGAGCGTTGCCTAGCGGCGCTGGTGCAGGCGGGAAACGCTTTGGAGAGGGCCGGGGAGCTGACTACAGCGCTAGCGTATTTCGAACGGGCTGTAGCAGACCAGCCCAACTTGCAAACGTTGGGGGCCGTCGGGCGGGTGGCGCAGGCCCTGGGACTTTTTTCCAAGGCAGATGCCGCCTTATCTCGAGCCGCCGGGTTGAAGGGCGCGGACCCGGGGGCGCGCGTGGAGCTCGAACAAAGACGACACCAAGCGTGGCTCAAGAGCCTGGGCGAGCCGAATGGAGGGCAACCTGTTGAACCTCCGTCCAAACCGCGCAACTAATCTCTCGCTGTCTCGCAGACCGAACCGTTGGCCGACTGGCCAGTGTTCGACTTGAGCATGTGTGATATGGTGCGCCGCTTTGCATAGCCCTCCTTCGGCCATTCCCGAGCGTTCCTCTGCGACCTCGAAGTTGGCGCCTCTGGCGCTGTGGCTGGCAGTTCGGAAAAACTGGCTGCTGGTGTGCATCATCACGCTGGCGGTTACGGCAGGGATTGCATTCTACACGTTCGGGCAGACTCGGATCTACGAGGTCTCGGCCACGATCCTCTTCGATCCGCGGGTGCCGCGTCCGCTGGGCAGCCAGGTCCAGGTCGACGACTCGGGCAACTACTGGAACAACAAGGAATACTACAAAACGCAGCAGTGGATGATTCAGTCGATGCGCGTCGCCTCGCAGGTCGTTCGCGACCTCGAGCTGAACAAGGACGCGGGGTTCATCAACAACCTCCCGGCATCCACCTCCCATCCACCGGCAAACAGCGTCTCGATCGAAAGCGCCGCGCAACTGCTCACGTCGCGACTTTCCGTCGAGCCGATCAAGGAGAGCCGACTAACAAAGGTCAAGTACCAGGATGCGAATCCGGCGCGGGCCACTAAGATCTTGGGAGCGCTCGTCGACGCGTACGCGCAAGACAACCTGGACGACTTGTTCGAGTCCGCCACGATGGCCGCTGACTGGCTGCGAAACCAGGTAGGTACCCTGCGAGGAGATCTCGAATCCAGCGAGATGGCTCTTCATGAGTACAAAAAGAGCCGAAACATCCTCTCACTGTCATTGGACGACCAGTCGAACATGCTGCGCGGGCAGATGAGCCAACTGAGCCAAGCTCTGACGCAGGTTCGTACCCAGCGCGAGAAAACCGCGGCGCGGCTCGCTGAGCTGATGAAGATCCGCGACGTCGACCCATCGAGTCTGCCGGCGCTGGAGTTGCTCGACAGCCCGATGCTGTCGAGCCTGCGCGGCTCGTACATCGACGCGACAAAAGAGCTGAACGCGCTACGTGCGTCGGGCTTGGGCGACAATCACCCCGAAGTGAAGCGGCTGCAGGCGCGAACCGACACCAGCAAAGGCGCTCTGCTGAACGAGGTGCTCAACATTCAGGGCGCTTACCAGCGTGACCTGGAGGCCCGTGACAAGGAGATCGCCGGATTGAGCGGGCTGTACGCCAGAGCCGAGGCGCAGGCACTGGACCTCAACCTCTTGGAGATTGAATACAACCGCCTGCGGCGCGCGAAGGAAACGAACGAAAAGCTCTTCGGCATCGTCATCGAACGTTCGAAGGAGAGCGATCTGACGCGGATGTTGCGCGTCAACAACATCCGCGTCGTGGATCGTCCGCTAATGCCGAAGCGGCCGGTCTCGCCGAACTTGCCTCTGAATCTGGCCGGCGGCTTGGCCTTCGGCTTGGCTCTCGGGCTGGGCGTCGCGATCGCGAAGGAACAACTCGATCGTTCGCTGCGTACCCCTGAGGATGTCGAGCTCGAGTTGGGCCAACCCTTCCTCGGGCTGCTGCCACAAGTCGGACACGGCCCCGCTGAGCATTCACCCTATCGATCCAGGCGCGGCCGTAAGCGACCGCAAGTCGACGAAGAGACGGGCGCGCCGGAGCTGTTTGTCTTCCACCGTCCGGCAAGCGGCACGGCCGAAGCAGCTCGCGCCATCCGCACCAACATTCTCTTCACGTCGCCTGACCAAGCCTACAATACCTTGCTGGTAACCAGCGCCGGACCTTCGGAGGGTAAGACGACGGTCGCTTGCTCCATTGCGATCACCATGGCGCAAGCCGGTCAACGCGTCGTGCTCGTCGACTGCGATCTTCGGCGTCCGCGTGTGCACCGCGTCTTCGGACGCTCGAACGACCTCGGTCTGACCACCGCGTTGCTCGACGTTGCAGCCGAAGCAAGCATGGCCAGCGAGACAGTGGTCCCCAACCTCAGCGTTATTTCGACCGGTCCAATTCCCCCCAATCCCGCCGAGCTGCTGCAGAGCGCCGCGTTCAAGGCGTTGCTCGAACGGCTGCGCGGTCGCTACGATCGCGTCGTGCTGGATAGCCCGCCGCTCGTGCCCGTCACCGACGCCGCCGTCCTCTCTACCCTGGTGGACGGAACTATCTTGGTGGTACGCGCCTCGCAAACGACGCGCGAGCTGGCCCGTCGAGCCCTGCGCGCGCTACGCGACGTGAGCGGTCGCATCGTCGGCGTGGTGTTGAACGCGGTCGACTTGGAGAACAGAAGCTACGGGTACTACCGCTACTATCAGTACAAGCACGAGGGCTACGGCCCCTTGCCTGGTGCGCCGGAGGGTGGGGAAGCACCCGACTCCGCAGGTGCAGCCGACGCGCGGTCCTAGTTCGCCAAGCATGGCGGCTGGGCCATGCGGATCCTGTCCCAGCACGCTTTCGAATGCCGGGGCGAGTCGAGGCAACTGTTCCTGGGTTCCCTCGATCACATGAAGCCCCCGGAAAACCTCCTCGAGGCTTCATGCCGCATATCTTAGCCCGCCCGTTCAGGGTATAAGATTGCCGCACTGACGCCAATTTGGCTCCGGTTCCAGCGGTGCCCCTGCAGCGCTCACCAATCCCCTCTCATGCGCCCGCGAATCTACCTGTCCCCGCCCCACATGGGCCCTGACGAGCGCGCTTTGCTGCTCGATGCTTTTGATTCCAACTGGATTGCTCCGCTGGGTCCCCATGTCGACGCCTTCGAGCAAGAGCTGTGCACGGCGACGGGCGCTGCGCACGGAGCGGCGCTTTCCAGCGGCACGGCGGCGCTGCACCTGGCCCTGGTGGTCCTCGGAGTCGGCCAGGGTGACACCGTGCTCGTTTCGGACCTGACGTTTGCGGCCACGGCTAACGCCGTGCGCTACGTGGGAGCGACGCCGGTATTCATTGATGCAACAGCGGAGACGTGGACGTTGTCGCCGGACTTGGTGCGCGAGGCACTGTCGCGGCTGGTCAAAAATGGCAATGCCCCCAAGGCCGTCCTCACAGTCGATCTCTACGGCCAGTGCGCCGACTACGACGCTTTGCGCTCGACCTGCGCAGACTTCGGTGTTCCGATTTTGCAGGACGCCGCTGAGGCTCTCGGAGCAACGCACCGGGGCGTTCCGGCCGGACAGCAGGGTGATCTTAGCGTCTTCTCGTTCAACGGCAACAAGATCATCACCACCAGTGGTGGCGGCATGTTGGTGTCCGCGCGTAAAGATTGGGTCGAACGCGCTCGGTTCCTTTCGACGCAAGCCCGCCTGCCCGCTCCGCACTACGAGCACGATGAGGTCGGCTACAACTATCGAATGAGCAACCTGCTAGCCGCCGTCGGACGCGGGCAGCTGCGGGGTTTGGAATCTCGCGTGTCGCGGCGCCGCGAGATCTTCGAGGCCTACCGGCGAGACCTGGGCGACTTGCCTGGTTGGAGCTTCATGCCAGAAGCGCATTATGGGCGCGGCAACCGCTGGCTCACTTGCGTGCTCATCGATCCCACCCTGGGCCCAAGCCGTGAAGAGATCCGGCAGGCGCTCGAGTCCGAAAACATCGAGGCTCGTCCGGTCTGGAAGCCGATGCACTTGCAACCGGCGTTCGCAAAAGCTGTAGTGTTCGGCGGCGCAACGTCCGAGCAGCTGTTCGAGCGCGGCCTGTGCCTCCCGAGCGGATCCAATCTCAGCGAAGAGGACCGCGCACGAGTCGTTGCTCTGATTAGGAGGCGAGTGTCTTCATGACGCGCATCTTGTTCTTACGCGGCCTCCAGGTTGTGCTCGACATTTTGGGGCTCTCGCTCGCGTACTGGCTCGCGTTTTCCATCCGTTTCGACTGGGACATCCCCACGACGATGGCAGGTCGCGGCTTCTTGTTGTGGCCGTACGTCATCGCGATAGAGTATGGGCTGCTGGCCATTACGGGCGTGCCGCGCTTCTCTTGGCGCTACATCGGCCTGCGGGAGGCAATGCGAATGTGCGGCGCCACGGTTGCCGGGACCGCCGTTTTCACCGTCATACGCATGCTGGCGGGTGCGGCATCGGGTTGGGTGTTCGCCCGCCATGCCATCCTGCCGTACGGGGTGATCGCGATCAACCTGCCCTTGGCCTTTCTGGCCATCTCCGGCGTTCGCGTCGCGCGGCGCGTCACGTCCGAGCGGGCGGAGCTGCGCAGCCGAGGGGTCGAATCGAACAAGGCCATCCCTACCCTACTAATCGGTGCCGGTCAGAGCGGTTTGATGATCGCGAAGGAGCTGCGTGTGCGCCCGGAGCTGGGCATCCATCCGCTCGGCTTCCTCGACGACGATCCGCTCAAGCATGGCACCATCTTGCACGGCATCCGCGTGCTCGGGTCCATCTCGGACGTGCAGCGCATCGCCGCCACCTATTCGGCGCAACAGGCAATCATCGCCATTTCGAACGCACCGGGTGAGACGGTCCGCGCCATTTCGGTTGCGTGCGCCGCGGCAGGACTCGAGGTGAAGATCGTGCCGGGCCTGTACAAGCTGGTCGGCGGACAGCTGAACCTGACGCGAATGCGCAACGTGGCCATCGAGGATCTGCTGCGTCGGGCCCCCGTAGCGCTCGACGATGCGGCCATCGGTGCGGACCTGCACGATCGCGTGGTGCTGGTCACCGGCGCGGGCGGCAGCATCGGCTCCGAGCTTTGCCGTCAGGTAAGCAGCTTCGGGCCCAAAGAATTGGTGCTGGTGGAGCGCAACGAGAACGCTCTCTTCGAAATTCACCGTGAGCTAACCGCTAGCCACCCTGAGCTGACGTTCGTGCCGTGCGTGGCGGACATCGGCGACGAAGCTCGGCTTCGTGAGGTATTTTCTGCCAGGCGGCCCGAAGTGGTCTTCCACGCCGCCGCCCACAAGCACGTGCCGATGATGGAGTGGAACCCCGGCGAAGCCATCAAGAACAACGTGCTTGGCACACGGCGTCTGGCAGACGTGGCCCACGCCTTCGACTGCCGGTCGTTCGTTATGATTTCGACCGACAAGGCCGTCAATCCCACGTCGGTGATGGGCGCAACGAAGCGCGCGGCGGAAATCTACGTGCAGGCGTTGGCCGCCCGGAGCAAGACGCGCTTCGTGACCGTGCGCTTCGGCAACGTGCTCGGCTCGAACGGCAGCGTGGTTCCGATCTTTCGTGAACAGATCGAGAGAGGCGGACCGATCACCGTGACGCACCCCGAGATGCGTCGCTTCTTCATGACCATTCCCGAGGCATGTCAGCTGGTCCTGCAAGCTGGGTCGATGGGTCGAGGTGGCGAGATATTCATCTTGGACATGGGGGCCCCCGTTAAAATCGTGGATCTGGCCCGCGACCTGATTCGCCTGTCCGGCTGCGAGTCCGACGAGATCCAGATCGTCTATTCTGGCGTCCGTCCCGGAGAAAAGCTGTTCGAGGAGCTCTCGATTGAGCAGGAGCGCGCCGCCAAGACCCACCATCCGAAGATCTTCATCGGCAAGACCGTCGCCCCGACCTATCAAGAGGTTTCTCGACACATCGATGCGCTCTTCGCGGTCTGCGGGAGCGACTGCACGGTGGAGCGAGTTCGAGACGCCCTGCGTCCTTTGGTGCCCGAATACGCAGGGCCCAAGACCGAGGCAGCCGTGAAAGGCAAAGAACCTGAACCTGACACGACTGCCGCCTTGCATTGGCGCGAAGCCTGACGCGCGCGGTAGACGGATTCCGGCAACGGCCAGATGATGCACATCCCTGCAGCGGACGAGGTAGCAGCGATGCTCGCGAAAGTGAAACACAAGCTTTCCAAGGCTATCGGCCCGACGCCAGCCGAGCGCCGCCTGCAGTCCCTCGTGCGCGCCGGTCGCGTCAGCATGGGACGTCACACGTACGGCTTACCGCAGGTGGTGATCTTCGGTGGCGACACGAAGACCTGCCTCCGGATCGGCAGCTACGTCTCCATCGGGCACGACGTGCAATTCCTTCTCGGTGGTAATCATCGCGTGGATTGGGTCACGACCTTCCCGCTCCGAAAACGGCTAGGACTGCCCGGTGCTGATGAAGACGGTCATCCTGCGAGCAAAGGCGACGTGGTGATCGGCAACGATGTCTGGCTCGGCTTGGGCGCGAAAATCTTGTCTGGTGTGGTCATTGGGGATGGCGCAGTCGTGGGCGCCCATGCCGTCGTAACGCGCTCTGTCCGCCCTTACGCCATCGTCGCTGGGTCCCCCGCGCGCGAGACCCGACGGCGTTTCAACGACGAACAAGTCGCACGCTTGCTGAAGGTCGCGTGGTGGAACTGGAGCGACACTAAGGTTCGCGCCGAAGTTCATCAACTTTGCAACCCTGACATCGAAGCATTTCTGGCACGACATGATGGCTGAGCCCATGAACAACCTCGACGCCTCGACAGTTGATAGCTTTGGTGCCGAATGGACCCTCTTCGACCAGTCGGGGTTGAAGGCCGAAGAGGCCCAGCGCATCTTCGAGCAATACTTTTCTGAATTTCCCTGGCAGTCGCTCCCGGCAAACGCGCGCGGCTTCGATCTGGGGTGTGGCAGCGGTCGCTGGGCCAAGCTCGTCGCACCTCGAGTTGGCGAGCTTCACTGCATCGACGCCAGCGCGCCCGCACTAGAAGTAGCCAAGAGAAACCTGCGCGACCTCGGCAATGTCACATTCGCGAATGCATCCGTCGACGCGATTCCGCTCGAGGACGGCAGCATGGACTTTGGCTATTCCCTGGGCGTCCTGCATCACGTTCCCGATACGCAAGCGGCTCTGTCTAGTTGCGTCAAGAAGCTGAAGCGGGGCGCGCCATTTTTGGTTTATCTCTACTATGCGCTCGACAACCGGCCTCTCTATTTCAGGGCTGCTTGGCGCGCGAGCGACGTGGTGCGTCGCTGGTTGAGCCGTCAGGCGCCCGAACGACAGCGAGCTGTCTCTCGTGGCATTGCCAGCGCGGTCTATTGGCCACTGGCTAGGGCCTCGCAGCAGCTGAGCCGCATCGGTCTGGACGTGGAACGCATTCCCCTATCGGCGTATCGCGACCTCAGCTTTTATACGATGTGTACCGACGCCTACGACCGCTTCGCGACGCCGCTCGAGCAGCGCTTCACGCGTAAACAAATCGCCGCCATGATGTCCGCCGCCGGTCTGAAAAACGTCCGCTTCCGCGAAGGCGTACCGTATTGGTGCGCGGTCGGTATTCGTGACTAGCAGCCGTCGCCGCCACGGGCTGCCCTTCAAGACCTGCGGCTAAGCGCCGGACCCACCGGGCTGTTGCTCGGCTGCAGCCCGGTCGTAAAGGGCGTGGCGGCTGAGCTCCGGACCGAGCCTTCAGACCCGCGCTGTCGTGATACGTCCCGCCTCCAGCATGAGGTCCTATCGCAGGCGAAACCGGGCGCAGCGTGTCGAGGGCACCCGCGGGGCACAGCTTAAAGCGCGCGGGGTGGGTGAATGATCCGCTGGTCCGACGCAACGGTAGATCCTGCGCAACTGTAACGACTGTCATCGGTGGTATGGGTGTTGACCGCTCCGGCGCACACGCGCCCCCTCCGCAAGCAAGAGTCCGGCGAGCCGTCCATGCAAGCCCCCCTCATGCCCATTGCGCGGCCACGCTGATACGGTAAAGTGTATAGGAACAACTCGAAACGCGTTTCGAGAAGACAACGCTGGGAGCTCTCGTGAAGCGTCAAACTTGGATCTGTACTGTGGGTTTTGGAGTCGTCGTCGGCTTGGTCGGCTGCGGAGCAGGAGACCCGGCCGGGGACAGCTACGACGATGCCAATCTCGGCACGCTCGAGTCGTCGCTGAACAAGGGGAAGCCCGGCGCGGCCTCGGGCCAGTACAGCTACTGTTGGCCGACGGCCAACCCGGCGCTCTTGTGTACTCTGGGCGAAGGCGTCTGCCACAGCAACGCTGAGTGCGCGTCGGGCCTCATCTGCGGAGCCCGCAAGCTGGGTCAGTACCTCACGGGCGGCCAAGGCGCCGCCTGCACCGTCTCACACTGCACCAACAGCATCTATGAGCCTGGTCTGGGCGAAACCCAAAAGGATTGTGGTGGCGAATGTGGAACCATCTGCCCGGACCTTTGTGCTGGGCGTCCGGCAAACGGCCTGGCAGGCCACTGCACGGCAGATTGTCCCTGCCCTACAGGTCAGGGCGACTGTAATACCAATGCCGAGTGCCAATCAGGTCTCGTCTGCTCCTTCGACGTGGGCGCGTCTTACGGGTTCGACCCAACGATTGACGTCTGCGTCGGCAACACGTGCAGCAATGGCATGAAAGACGGCAGCGAGACGGGCATCGACTGCGGGGGCAACTGCTCGCCGTGCGGCGGAACTGCCTTATCCGCCCAGAAATTCGGGACGTCCACGACGCTTGAAACGCCCGATGACGTCGCATTCGCCCCGAATGGCTCTGACTTCGTGGTAGCAGGCCGCTTCAACGGAACCGTTAACTTCGGTTGCGGTAATATGACGGCCGCCGGTGGCACCAAAGCGGACGTTTACGCAGCCAAGTACAATTCCTCCGGCACGTGTCTGTGGAGTGTTAGGGGCGGAAGTGTGGAGTCCAACGACGGTGACTACGGTGTGTCCGTCTCGGTCGATCCGACCGGCAACGTATACGTCGCGGGGAACTTCTACGCCACCAGCAACTTTCTGGGTCAAAACCTCACCGTGACCGGTGGCACCGATATCTTCGTGCTGAAGCTCTCAGCCGCCGGAGCCCTTCAATGGGTCAAGGGCTTTGGCGGCGCGGGCATCGATCGGGTGGGCGGCGTCGCCGCGTACGCAGGCGGCGTCGTGATGGGTGGCGACTTTGAGCAAAGCGCTCAATTTGGCTCAACAACCCTCACCAGCGCCGGCCTGAATGACGCAGTTCTGTTGTCGCTCGATACAGCCGGCGCCGTGAAATGGGCAAAGCAGTACGGCGGCACGGGGCTAGACCGCATCCGTGGCGTCGATGTCAATGCTACTGACGCATCAGTACACGCGGCCGGTGACTTCTGGAATACCGTAAACTTTGGGGCGGGCAACCTCACGAGCTTAGGCCGTTCGGACGCGTTCGCAATGCGAGTGACCTCGGCAGGCGCAACCACCTGGGCAACACGTTACGGCGCTGCCGGGGACGACGTTGCACTCGACATCTCGTTCACTCGCAACGGCCCCGTATTGGGTGGTTATTTCTCGAAGACGGTCGACTTCGGTTCTGGCGTAGGCGTTACGGCCACGAAGCTCGACGGGTTCGCGCTGGCACTGGCGACAACCGGCGCGTACCGCTGGCACAAGGTGATCACCGGCCCAGAAAGCGAAGAGGTTCGCGCAGTAGCTGCCGATATCAACGGGAACACGACCATCGCAGGAAGGTACTCGACCTCGATTGATTGGGGCGCTGGTTCGGTCGCCTCTGCCGGATCAACGGACGTGTTCGTCGTGACGTACGGCCCCACCGGTAGTTTGAATTGGGGCAAGTCGGTCGGCGGTACCGGCGGCGATGTGGTTGACGGTGTAGCCATTGGCAGCGGTGTAGTGCGCGCTGTGGGGAGGTTCGTCGGAACTGTCGACTTCGACGGTACGTGGCTCACGGCAGGCGGCACGTACGACGCTTTCACCGCTGTGTTTCCGCTCTGAACAACGAGGACTGATGACAGCGATCCCGAGACCCTTCTTTCTCGGGATCGCCGGTCCCAAGAGCGGAACTTCCTGAATCGCTCGCTGCCTGGCAGAGCACCCCCAGCTCAGCATCCCGGTCAAGCAATGCCACTTCTTTAGTCGCGATGTGGAGATGGGTGCTGTGCAGCGGTTACGTCGGTTGGGACGAATCGCCGCAGCTGATCTATCGCCGCGGAGGCTTCGCGGGTGCTTCTCAAGCGCACGGCAAAATACGAGGTGCCCGGCAAGTGGAGTTTCCCGGATTTTCCGGACAGATTGTTGATGTGATTATGCCGCGAGCTGCCCGGAATTGGCCAGCTCGAAGTTGATGGGTGATTGGTTTCCAGCGGCAGAGTGGCGCCGCTTCGCGTT
>Ga0164241_10001755_pt1 | contig 25522 bp, 26 predicted proteins | sample OricomyardsoilBY_FD_108780 | JGI IMG/M metagenome (GOLD analysis project Ga0164241, IMG submission 108780) | Backyard soil microbial communities from Emeryville, California, USA - Original compost - Back yard soil (BY) | ecosystem: Environmental > Terrestrial > Soil > Unclassified | place: USA... | reverse complement strand
CGCAAGGCCAGAGGGGTTACCGATGCGTCATGCCCCCAGCTTCGCGCCTTTGCCGGGCCGTGCGAGGTGGGTTGACTGGATAGACGGGCTGGCAAAGATGACAAGCCAGACGCGGGATCAAGACCCTGACCTATCTTCAAAAACTCGATCGCAAGATCCTCGAACGCGCCACCCTCGTCGGCATTGTCATGCAGGCGGTTTTGGTGGTGACGGGCCATTTCGTGCCGTGGGTCGAACTGCATGTCTTCATGTTCGGGGGCATGATGATTTCGGCCATTGTGGGCTATCTCTATGGGATGGATAGCGCGCATGGCTGGGGGCCCAGTGCTTTTGGCGGCGCCATCGCGGGCGGTACGTGCGGAATCATCGGCATCGCGCTTGCTGTGGTCTTCCACCAGACCCCGATGATTGCACTCCTTGTTGGCACCGCGATCTGCCTGCTCACCGGCACGGTGGGCGGTCTGTTCGGCCAGATGGCCGCGAATATGAAAAAGCTGATCTGATTTTTTGCTCACACGCGCAAGGTCAGCCCGCCATCAATGACAAGGCCGTGGCCGGTGACAAAGCCGCCATCTTCCGATGCCAGAAACAGCGCACCGCGCGCCAGATCGAGTGGTTGGCCCAAACGGCGCAAAGCCGCTTTTTTGGCCCAGACGTCTGCAATGTCGGGCCGCGCATCCCACAGCCCGCTTGTCATGCCGGTTTTGATGGCACCGGGTTCGAGATAGTTCGCGGTGATACCGAACTTGCCGAGTTCGAGCGCCAAAGTGCGCGTGAGCCCCGCAACGCCTGCTTTGGAGGCGCAATAGGCCGATAGCCCGTAATCGGTCCCTTCCGCCATGACGGAGGCGACATTGATAATTCTGCCGCCCGCGCTTTTACGCAAATGTGGAATAGCCGCCTGACAAAGGCGAAATTGCGCGGTGAGGTTGACCGCTATCGTGCGGTCCCAATCTTCCTGTGTGGTATCTTCGGTGCGCGCATTGGTGGCGACACCGGCATTGTTCATCAAAATGTCGATCTGGCCGAAATGGGCGATTGCTTCGCCCATGATCGCGGCGGGCGCATCCGCATCCGCCACGCTTTTTTCAAAACAGACGATTGCGGCGTGGTCTTCATGCGCCTGGCCGAGTTTTTTGCCCGGCAGATCGACGGCGAGCACGCGCGCACCTTCGGCGGCGAAAAGATGGGCTGTCGCCAGCCCGATGCCGGAACCTGCGCCGGTGATAATGGCGACACGATTTTCTAGACGCATGAGAGCCCTCGCTGGAATGTTGGTGACCCAGCGTGGCGCGAATAGACAGAGGAAGGAAGATGTCGGCTGCCCGAAGAAGCACCCGAAGGGGCTTGGGGGGCATGCTTTATATCCGAGCGCTCAAAGCCCGAGCAGCCGACACTGTTGATATGGGATCGGAAAAGGGCGTTGCAAGGGTCTAAATAAGGCTCTTTCGGGGCATATTTCGCGTGGCGAAAGTTCCTAAACAAATCGCGGCGTTCCACGCAATTTTCGATCCGGCGCAGTGGGCTTGTTTGCTGCGTGGCGCCGTTTCATCATCGGGCGATGGCTGAAGACCCCATAAAGTTGCACCGTGCGCCGTCTTTTGGCGGCGCGCGGACCGATGGATCGGAATGGACGGCGGCGAAAATCCGCTTTGACCGGCAGGAATTGAACCGGGTTCTCTCCCTCTATGGCCGTATGGTTGCGGCAGGGGAGTGGCGCGATTACGCGCTGGATTTTCTGGAGGACTGTGCGGTCTTTTCCGTCTTCCGGCGCAGTAGCGAAGTGCCGCTTTATTCCATTCTCAAACAGCCAAAACTGCGCGCGCGGCAGGGGCAGTATTCGGTGGTGGCGGCAACCGGGCTGGTGCTCAAGCGCGGGCATGAGCTGGATGCTGTGCTGCGGGTCTTCGATAAAAAATTGATCCGCGCCATATAAAAAGGCCCCGATTTTCATCGGGGCCTTTGTAGTCAGGGAGCCGGGTTTAGCGGCGGTCGCCCATCAGGCGCATCAACATGATGAACAGGTTGATGAAATCCAGATACAGCGCCAGCGCACCCATGATCGCGCCGCGGCCAGAGACCGTGCCGTCCATGTTCGGCGAATACATGTCTTTGATCTTCTGCGTGTCATAGGCGGTGAGGCCCGTGAAAATCAGCACGCCGACGACCGAGATGATGAACTGCAACATCGAGGACTGGAAGAACATGCCCACCACCGACGCGATGATAAGCCCGATCAGGCCCATGAACAGGAACGAGCCCATGCCGGTCAGGTCGCGCTTGGTGGTATAGCCCCAGAGGCTCATGCCGCCGAACATTGCGGCGGTGATGAAGAAGACCTGCGCAACGCTCGCACCGGTATAGAGCAGCAGGATCGGCGCCAGCGAAACGCCCATCAGCGTGGCATAGCCCCAGAATGTGGTCTGGGCGGCCTGCACGCTCATCTTGTTGATGCGGAAGGAGAGGAACAGCACCAAGCCGAGCGGGGCGAACAGCGCCACCCAGCCGAGCATGGAAAGGGTGGGGACGCCCTGCGGCGTCATCTGGAAGAACAGGCCGCGGATCGCGGGCACGGTGGCGACAACCCACGCGCTGATCCCGGTCAGCACAAGGCCGGACAGCATGTAGTTGTAGACGCGCAGCATGTGGGCCCGCAGCCCGGCGTCGTATAGATCCGCCGTCGTCGAGGGGGCTCTGAGCACCGGGTTGTTATAGTCAGCCATAATTCAATCATCCTCTTGGCGGCCGCTTGGGCCGTACTGGCTTAATATCGGGTGGGTTGCTTCCCAGTTCAAGGCTGGGGAAGACGAAATTTCTCCTGCCGAAACAGGAGCATATCATTTATCTGCGGCGAAGTTCCACCGAAGGTTTGGCCGCCAGGGTTACAAAACCTCCAATCAGGCCCATCAAAAGGGTCGCCGCGCCGCCGCCCAGCACGGTCAAAAGGGCGGTTGCCCAGTCGAAGGTGAAGGGCAGGTTGAAGATTTGCCGGGCGACAATGGCGGTCACCGCCGTGCCAAGGCCGAGCGCCAGAAGCCCGGTGACCGCGCCGAGCAGCCCATATTCGAGCATGTAGACGCTGGCGATTCGCCAGCGCGTGGCCCCCAGCACTTTCAGGACTGTGGACTCATAAAGCCGTGCCTGCTGGCCGGACGCGATGGCCCCGGCCAGCACCAGCAGCCCGGCCAGAATAGTGAGTAGGCTTGCTGCCCGCACCCCAAGGCTGAGCTGCTGCAAAAGTCCGTTCACTTGCGAAATCGCATCCTTCACCCGTACGGCGGAGACATTGGGGAAGGCATCGGTCACCGCGCGATAGACGGCGTTTTCATCTTTCGGGGCCACCCGCACCGTGGCGAGGAAGGAATGGGGTGCCTTGTCGATGATGCCGGGGGAAAGCACGAGCACGAAATTCTGCCGCCCGCTGGCGAAATTCACATTGCGCAGGTTGGCGATGCGGCCCTCGATCTCGCGGCCCAGCACGTTGAGGGTGATGCTGTCGCCGATCTTCAGGCCCATGCCTTTGGCGAGCGCCGCGTCGAAGGAAATGAGTGTTGGCCCGCGATAATCGGGCGCCCACCATGTGCCTTCGGCAATGTCGCTGCCGGGCGGTGGGGTGGCGGCATAGGTGATGCCGCGATCTCCGTTGATCGCCCATTTCACGTCCTTCTCCACTTTGGCAAGGCGGGCGGGCACGCCGTTGAGGGAGACAATCCGTCCACGGATCATCGGGGTGCGCCGATAATCCTGCGCGCTGGGAAAACGGGCGATGGTTTTGTCGAAGGCTTGTGCTTCGCCCTGTTGAATATCGACAAAGAAAAAGCTGGGCGCGGTGGAGGGCAGGCTGTCCGCCACCTGTGCGGAGATGGTGCGATCCAGCAGCGCAACCGTCGTCAGCAGCGTCAGCCCAAGGCCGAGTGCGGTGACGACGGCGGTGGTGTGCGCGCCGGGTCGGGTGAGGTTGGCGAGCGCGAGGCGCAGGCGGGGCCCGCGCGGGCGCGGCAGGCGGCGCAAGGCAAGGCGCAACCCTTCCGCAATCAGCCGCAAAATCACCAGGACCGCCGCAATGCCGCCGAGAAACTGCAAAGCGAATATCGGCTCGGGCGCCAGCACAAAAGCGAGCCCTACAATGCCCGCGCCTGCAATGCCCGCCGCGAGCAGATAAGGCCAGCGACCCCAAACGGGGCTGCGCGCAATTGTATCGCGGAAAAGATTGGCGGGGAGAATTTCACGAGCCCGCGCCAGCGGTGGAATGCCAAACGCCGCCGCTGAAAGAAGGCCGAACAGCGCCGCCAAAATCAGCGGTGTGGCATAAAGCCGGAAGGCAACGGGAATGGGCAGCGCATCGCCAAAGCCCTGCGCGAAGGCAAAGGGCAGGGCGGCCCCGATGATGAGGCCGATCACCACCGCAAGCGCGGCGATTGCCATCACCTGCGCAAAGAACAGCAGAAAGATCAGCCCGCCATCGGCGCCCAGCGTTTTCAAAATCGCAATGTCGGCGCGCTTACGATCCAGAAAGGCCGAAATTGCCTGGCCTGCGCCAACGCCGCCCACCGCCAGAACAGTCAGCCCCACCAGCGTCAGAAACATGGTGATCTGTGCGATGAAATTGCTGGTGCCCGGTGTTGCATTGCTGCGGTCGGAAATTTCCCAACCTGCATCCGGGAAGCGGGTGAGGGCCGCTGTTTTGAAATCTGCGGGCGTGGCTCCGGCATTCAGCGCCACGCGGGTGGAATATTGAATGAGGCTTCCCACCATTATGAGGCCGGTACGCTTGAGCGCCGCATCCGACATCATCACCCGTGGGCCGAGGCTGAAGCCGCCGGAAATGCGATCTGGTTCATTGGTCAGCGTGGCGCTGACGCGAAAGGTCTGTCCGCCAATCCGCATCAACCCGCCTTGGGCAAGGTGTAGCCGGTCCAGCAATGTCTGTTCGGCAACCACGCCGCAAATGTTGCCGTCACAGCGCAGCGCATCGGCAAGTTTTGCGGCAGGGATAAGTGTGACCGCGCCGTAGAGCGGGTAGGCGCTATCCACCGCTTTGAGTTCGACGAGCTGACGCTCCTCCTGCCTGCCATCTTTCAGTGCATAGGCCATGGCGCGCAGGGAAACGCTTTGCGACAACTTTCCATAGCGGGCGAGAAAGGCGTGCTCATCGGGCGAGGGTGCGCGATGCACCAGCCGCACCGCCACATCGCCGCCGAGCAGCACGCGCCCCTGTTCGGCAAGGCCGGTGAGAAAGCCTTGGGAGAGCGAGCCGACACCGGCAATCGCCGCCACACCCAGAATGAGCGAGGCGAGGAAAATGCGAAAGCCCGAAAGCCCGCTGCGCATCTGCCGCCGTGCGAGGCAAAGGGCGAGGCTGAACCGGTTCAAGCCCGTTCATCCGCCACGATGCGGCCATCCTTCAGTCGCACGATCCGGCTGCAACGCCGCGCCAGTGCTTCTTCATGGGTGACGAGGAACAGGGTGGTGCCCGCACGCGCATGGAGCGCGAAAATGAGATCGGCAATATCCGCCCCGGTCGCGCCATCGAGATTGCCGGTGGGCTCATCGGCGAACAAGACCTTTGGCCCCGGCGCCAGTGCGCGGGCCAGCGCCACACGCTGCTGCTCGCCGCCCGACAACTGGCCGGGATAATGATCGATCCGGTGGGAGAGGCCGACCGCGCCAAGCTCTGCGCCCGCACGCTCAAACGCATCCGCCCGGCCCAAAAGCTCCAGCGGCACGGCCACATTTTCCAGCGCTGTCATGGTGGGGATGAGGTGAAAGGATTGAAAGACAATGCCCACCCGCCCGCGGCGGAAGCGGGCCAGATCATCCTCCCCCATCGGGGTGATGTTAGTCCCGTCTATTGTGATGCGCCCGCTGCTGGCGGCTTCCAGCCCCGCCGCCACCATGAGCAGGGAGGATTTGCCGGAGCCGGAGGGGCCGAGAAGAGCGATAGTCTCCCCCGCCGCGACCTGAAGGGAGATGCCATTCAATATGTTGACCGCCCCCGCCGTGCTTCCCAGGTTGAGACGCACATCTTCCAGCCGGATGGCTGGCAACTCATCAGCGGTTGGGCGAGTCTGCATTGGATGATTCTTCCCTCTACAGGCGATATGGCATGAACTTGCCGCGTTTCAAGGCGCACTTAACCTCCCCCTTGTGGGGGCCGATAGCGACAGCGTATCGGCGACGCGCGCAAGCGAAGCGAGCACGTCGGGCGGGGGGCGGTGTTTGCCACAAAGAGCGGCCCCCCACCCGGATCGCTTCGCTCTCCGACCTCCCCACAAGGGGGAGGTTATGTATGTGCCTCATTTTGCTTTCTCTCATTTTTGTATCGCCCGTTATGGCGGCTCCGGTCAAAATTCTCGCCCTCGGCACCAGCCTGACCCAGGGCTATGGCCTGCCGCCGGGCACCGAATTTCCCGCCGTGCTGGAAAGGCGGCTGCGGGCGGAGAAGAAGGATGTGCGCGTCATCAATGCCGGGGTGTCTGGCGATACCAGCGCGGGCGGGGCTTCGCGGATTGACTGGTCGCTTGCCGATCACCCGGATTTCGCGATTATAGAACTGGGCTCGAACGATGCGTTGCGCGGGCTTTCTCCGCAACAGACGGAGAAGAACCTTTCTGTCGTGCTCGAAAAGTTGAAGGCCGCGAAAGTGCGCGTGCTGCTTTTGGGGATGCGCGCGCCGCAGAATCTGGGCGCGGACTATGCCGCCGAGTTTGACGCGATCTATCCGCGTCTCGCCAAAAAATATGGCGTGGCGCTTTATCCCTTCGTGCTGGATGGCGTGGCGGTGAACCCGGCGCTCAATCAGGCAGATGGGATTCACCCCAATCCCAAAGGTGTTGAGATCATTGTGGGCAAGGTTTTGCCTTATGTGAGAAAGTTGATTGGGGGCTGATGTTCCGGCGGCTTGCATCTGTTGGTGGGTTCACGCTGCTGTCGCGCATCACCGGCTTTGCGCGCGATGTGCTGATGGCGGCGGTGCTGGGCGCTGGCCCGCTGTCGGATGCGTTTCTGGTCGCCTTTCGGTTGCCCAATAATTTCCGGGCTATTTTTGCCGAGGGTGCGTTCAATATGGCGTTCCTGCCGCGCTTTGCGGCGATGCGCGAAACAGAGGGCGCGGAGGCGGCGGCGCGCTTCGCCAACCGTGTGTTCTCATGGCAGATGGTGACGCAGTTCGTTCTGCTGATCGTTGCGCTGGGCGCGATGCGGCCGATCATTTCGGTGATGGCGCCGGGTTTTGCGGACAGGCCGGGCCAGCTTGAACTGGCAACAAGTCTTGCGCGGATTGCCTTTCCCTATCTCATTTTCACGGTCGTCGCGGTGCAGCTTTCGGCCATGCTGAATGCGGTGGGAAAATTCGCGGCGGCTTCCGCATGGTCGGTTTTTCTCAATCTGGCGATGATTGCGGCGCTGGCTTCCGCCCCCTTCTTTCCCAATGCGGCTTATGCGGCGGCATGGGGTGTGTTCGCGGCGGGGATTTTGCAGCTTATTTTCATTGTGTGGGCTGCGGCGCGCAGTCAGTTGCGCTTGCGCCTTGGTCGCCCACGCTGGACGCCGGAGATCAAGAATTTTCTGCTGGCGTTGGGGGCTGCTACCATCGGTTCGGCCAGTGTGCAGATTGGCCTTTTCATTGACACGGTGATTGCGAGTTTTTTGCCTTCAGGCGATTTGACGGCACTTTATTATGCCGACCGCATCAACCAATTGCCGATGGGTGTGCTGGGTATCGCTATTGGCACCGTGCTGTTGCCAGAAATGTCGTCTCTGCTTGCGAAGGATGATCGCAAGGGTGCGGACGTGGCGCAAAACCGGTCTGCGGCGTTGGCGCTGTTTTTGACGCTGCCTTTTGTAGCTGCGTTCCTCACTGTGCCGCAAACCATCATGCAGGGGCTTTTTGCCCATGGTGCGTTTCATCTCGAAGCTGCCGGTGTTTCGGCCATGGCGTTGATGGCCTATGGCGTGGGGCTGCCGGCCTTTGTGTTGATCCGCTGTGTCGCGCCCACTTTTTATGCGCGCGGCGACACCGCGACACCGGTGCGCGCGACCATTGCTTCTGTCGGGGTGAACATTGCGTTGAAAGTTGCGCTTGTCTGGGGTGCGGGCATGGGTGCAACCGGGATCGCGCTCGGAACCGCGCTTGCGGCATGGGTGAATGTGGTGCTGCTGGTGATGATGGCGCGCTCTCGCGGGCTTTTGACCATTGATACGTCGTTCCTGCGTGCGCTGCCGCCGAGTTTCCTCGCCGCCATCGTCACGGGTGGCGGCGCGCTGGCAGGTGTGTGGTGCGCAAGGGCCGCGGCGCTGATGGGCGGGCGCTTTGCCGATGAATTCGCACTCGGTTTTGCAATTGTGTTTGGTGCAATCGGCTTTGTGCTGGTAAGTTTGGTGTTCCGCAATCGACTCCCGCTCGGCCGTTTGGCGAGGAGGGGCGCATGATCCGCCTGTTTGTCGCGCTCGATCTGCCTGATGTGGTTGCCGTTTCGCTCATGCGTTTGCAAAGCGGCGTGCCTGGTGCGCGCTGGCAGACGCGCGAACAACTGCACCTCACATTGCGCTTTATCGGCGAGGTGGATGGCCGCGATGCCGCGGCGATTGACGAGGTGTTGGCGGGCATTGGCGATGCGCGGTTTTCGCTGGAGTTGAAATCGGTGGGCGAGTTCGGCGGCAAGACCCCGCGTGCTCTGTGGGCCGGTGCGGCGCCGAATGAGGCGTTGAAACATCTGCAACGCAAAATCGAAACGGCGATGCAGCGTCTCGGCCTGCCTGCGGAAGAACGCAAATTCACCCCGCATGTCACGCTGGCGCGGCTGCGCGGAACGCCGCCGGGCGCGGTGATGGATTACATCACCGATCACGCGCTCTATGCGAGCGGGGTGTTTGAGGCGCGCGCTTTCACGCTTTTTTCCAGCCACCTTTCTCCCAATGGGAGCATTTATACGCCTGAGCGCGTTTATCCCTTGCGATAGGACTGAAGCGATGAAGAAACTTGAAGGTGAGGCGCGCAAGGCGGCGCTGGCAAAAATTCCCGGCTGGACAGAGGTGAAGGGGCGCGATGCCATTTTCCGCAAGTTTGAATTTGCGGATTTTAACGAGGCATTCGGTTTCATGACCCGCGTGGGGCTGCTTGCGGAAAAGATGGATCATCACCCTGAATGGTTCAATGTCTACAAAACGGTGGAGGTGACGCTTGCCACCCATGATGCGGGCGGCGTGACCGATAATGATGTGCAGATGGCGCAGGCGATGGACATTTACGCGAAACGCTGATGCGGATTCTGGTGATTTCGGGAAGTTTGCGGGCCGTGTCTTCCAACACATCGTTGTTGAAAGCGGCGCAGATGCTTGCGCCGAATGGGGTGAGGATTGATCTTTATGAAGGGTTGGGGCAGTTGCCGCATTTCAATCCCGATCTTGATTGCGCGCCGTTCCACGCAGCTGTTGCCGATCTTCACACAAGAATTGGCGCGGCAGACGGCTTGCTGATTTCATCGCCGGAATATGCGCGCGGTGTTCCCGGTGCGCTGAAGAATGCGCTCGACTGGCTGGTGAGCGGTTCGGAGTTTCCTGGGAAGCCGGTTGCCTTTTTCAATGCATCGGATCGCGGCACACATGCACAGGCCGCATTGCGGTTGACGCTGGAAACCATGTCAGCGCGGATGGTGGATGCGGCGATGGTGACGGTTCATTTGCTGGGGAAAACGCAGACGCCGGAAGAGATTGCGAATGATCCAGACGTTGCACCAAGGCTGAAAGCGGGGTTGGACGCTTTTGTGAAGGCTGTTGCAGGTTGCGCGGGAGGTTAAATTTCGGAATTTATGTTTGCGGAAACAGTCTCCCCCTCACCCCAACCGTGGTTCGCTGGTGCTCTCCACCCCCCTCCGGGGGCGAGGGAGAAGATTGTGTGTTTAAAATTCGCCTCTAAATCGAAAATTTGAACGCGTCGCCATCGCGCTCCACTCGTCCCGCCGTTGGCGCGGCGAAATGTGTGCCGATTATCAGTGCTGATGTTTCGGCCCATTCTTTCAGCAGGTCCCGGCGTGTGGCTTCGGCTTCGCGGCGGTTGCTGTCATACGGGGTGGCCCAATCGGGGTGTGCCATCTGGATGGGGTGGTGGATCATGTCGCCGGTGATGATTGCGGTTTGGCCTTCGGATTCGATCACCACGCTTACATGGCCCGGCGTGTGGCCCGGCGTTGGCATCAGGCGGATTTCGGGGGAGATGCGGTGATTGGTTTCTACCATTTCGGCGAGCTTGGCATCGAAAATCGGCTGCACGGAATCGGCGAAGACTTGTGTGAATTCGGCGTCTTTCTCAAAACTCTGCCAGTGCTCGAATTCGTGGGCCCCGATCAGGTAGCGCGCGTTGGGGAAGGTTGGCACCCAATTGTCTCCATCCTTCATCGTGTTCCAGCCGACATGATCGACATGCAGGTGGGTACACACCACTAGATCAATCGCCTCACGCGGCGCGCCCACATCCGCCAGATGTTTGAGAAAGGCGGTTTGCAGCGGGATCTGCATGGTGAGACCGCGCGGCTTGTCGTTGCCGATGCAGGTGTCGACAATCAGCTTCAGCCCCGGCGCTTCCACCAGCAGGGCGTGGATGGAAAGGATCATCAATCCATCTGGTGTGATGAAATGCGGCTTCAGCCACTCCACTTTGCGCAACGTCTCCGGCGAGGCATTGCGGATGAACGGCTTATTCGCGTCATAGGGGATCGGCAGTTCAATCTCGACGATGCGTGTGATCGTCACCTTGCCGATTTGCCATGTGAGCATCGCGTCCCCCAGAACTGACCTGTCCCAGAATGACGCGATGCCTGTCTCTTTACCAGCCCCCTAGCGCTGGGCGTTTTTCACAATGTCGGCCACCACCGAAGGGTCGGCCAGTGTTGAAATATCACCCAGATTGGAAACGTCGCCCTCCGCCACTTTGCGCAGGATTCTGCGCATGATTTTGCCGGAGCGTGTTTTGGGCAGGCCGGGCGCGAATTGAATCACATCCGGCCGGGCAATCGGCCCGATTTCCTGCCCCACCCATTTTTTGAGTTCGGCATTCAGCGCATCGCTCGCCGCCACGCCAACTTTCAGCGTGACATAGGCGTAGATGCCCTGGCCCTTGATGTCATGCGGAAAGCCCACAACCGCCGCTTCCGCCACATCCTTGTGACCGACAAGCGCGGATTCCACTTCCGCCGTGCCCATGCGGTGACCGGAGACGTTGATCACATCATCCACTCGCCCGGTAATCCAGTAATACCCATCCTCATCGCGGCGGCAGCCATCCCCCGTAAAATATTTGCCGGGATAGGTTTTGAAATAGGTGTCGATGAAGCGTTGATGATCGCCATAGACCGTGCGCATCTGCCCCGGCCATGAGCGGGTGAGCACAAGGTTGCCGCTTGCAGCCCCCTCAAGCACCTTGCCATCGGCATCCACCAGTTCCGGCACAATGCCGAATAGGGGTTTGGTGGCCGAGCCCGGTTTCAAATCCGTCGCGCCCGGCAAAGGCGAAATGAGGATGCCGCCGGTTTCGGTTTGCCACCATGTGTCCACAATCGGGCAACGTTCATCGCCCACGACGCGCCAATACCACAGCCACGCTTCCGGGTTGATCGGCTCGCCCACGCTGCCGAGCAAACGCAAGCTTGCGCGCGAGGTTTTTTTCACCGGCGCCTCGCCTTCACGCATCAGCGCGCGGATGGCGGTGGGCGCGGTGTAGAAGGTGTTGACCTTGTGCTTGTCGATCACCTCCCAAAAGCGCGAGGAGGTGGGGTAATTCGGCACGCCCTCAAACATCAGCGTCGTCGCGCCGTTTGCGAGGGGGCCATAGAGGATGTAGCTGTGCCCCGTCACCCAGCCCACATCGGCGGTGCACCAGTAAATGTCCCCGTCATGATAATCGAAAACATATTGGTGGGTCGCCGCACAATAGAGCAGATAGCCCGCCGTGCTGTGCAACACGCCTTTCGGTTTTCCGGTGGAGCCAGAGGTGTAGAGAATGAACAGCGGGTCTTCTGCGTTCATCTCCTCCGCCGGGCAATTGTCCGAAACCTTGGCTGCTTCTTCGTGATACCAGACATCGCGGCCTGGTTTCATCTCCACGGCCCCGCCAGTATGTTTGACCACGACAACGGCAGTTACATCCGGGCATTTGGCAACCGCTGCATCGGTGTTCTTTTTCAGCGGGATCGGTTTGCCACCGCGCATGCCTTCATCAGACGTCAGCACCACGGTGCTCGTGCAATCCTGAATGCGTCCGGCCAGACTGTCCGGCGAGAAACCGGCAAACACCACCGAATGCACCGCTCCAATACGCGCGCAGGCGAGCATGGCATAGGCTGCTTCAGGGATCATCGGCAGGTAAATCGTAACGCGGTCGCCTTTCTTCACCCCTTGCGCTTTCAGCACATTGGCAAAGCGGCACACTTGCTTGTGCAGATCGGCATAAGTGATGGTTTTGGACTGCGAAGGATCATCGCCTTCCCAGATGATTGCCGTTTGATTGGCGCGTTTGGGCAGATGCCGGTCGATGCAATTGGCGGCGACGTTCAGCGCTCCGTCTTCAAACCATTTGATGCGAAAGTCCGCCGCATTCCACGAAACATTCTGCACCTTGGTAAAGGGCTTGATCCAGTCCAGGCGTTTGGCTTCGTCTGCCCAGAACCCGTCCGGGTCTTTGATCGAGCGGGCATATTCGCTTGCATATTTTTCGGGGTCGATCAGCGCCTTTTTACGCCAGGCATCGGAAAGCGGGATCAAAATATCAGACATGGCTCAATCCTGTTTGAGTTTATCGCCATCCTGCCCCAGCAAAGGCGGATCGGTGCGGATGGTAGAGGGCGTTTTTGAAAATTTCACCGGCGTTTTCATGGCGCGCCATGTTCCCTCGCTCGGGTGTTCGCGCAGCTGGAAAAAATCCACCGCTTTCAGATGCGGGTCTTCCAGCACATCGTCCAGCCGGTTGGCGCGCATGATGGGGATGCGGTGCTCATCCCCCAGCTTCATCCACTCCTCGGCGGTGTGGGCAAGCGCTGCTTCTTTCAGCATGTCATAATACACCGCCACACGCTCGCCCTTGGGCGCTTTGGTGAAGCGGTCGCTTTCATACGCATCGGGCAGGCCGCCAAGCTCCAGAAATTTGGCGGAGGCAGCGCGGCTCACCGGCTGAATGGCGATGTAGCCTTTTTTGGTTTTCAGCGGACGGCGATCATTGGCCAGCGCCGGTGTGTGGCCAATGCGGCCCTGAGGTGGTTCGAACGTCGCGCCATAGAGATGTTCGGCGAGCATGAAGTGGGTGAAGGCTTCAAACATCGGCACTTCGACAAGCTGGCCTTCGCCCGTGCGCTCGCGGTGATAGAGCGCGCCCAGCACCGCATAAACGGCGTGCAGGCTCGACACCTTGTCCGCGATGAAAGAGGGGAGGAGCCGCATCTCCTCATCGCCATCCACGCGCGGCAGCAAATCGGCCGCGCCAGAGGCCGCCTGCACCAGATCGTCAAAGGCCTGCCGCCCGGCATACGGCCCATCCGAGCCATAGCCCACGCAATGCACATAAACGATGGATGGGTTGAGCCGCGAAACTTGCGCATAATCAAAACCCAGCCGCGCCATCGCATCCGACCGGACATTGTGAATAAACACCTGCGCCGTGGGGATGAGTGCGCGCAAACGCTCCCGCGCCGCTTCGTCCTTCAAATCCAGCACGATGGATTGCTTGTTGCGGTTGAGCGCCATGTAGACGGAGCCCATATCCTTGGTGTGGGCGAATTTTCCCGAATGGCGCTGGCGATCCCCGCCGGGATTTTCCACCTTGATGACCTCGGCTCCCATATCCGCCAAGGTCTGTGTGGCGTAGGGGCCGAAAATGAATTCGGTCAAATCAATGATGCGCACGCCGCTGAGCGGCCCTTTTGGTGTTTCCGTCATAAAAGTTCCCTGTTCTCTGGGCTGGAGATTAAGCCATGTCTGCGCGGGAGCAAGCATTGCTCTTGGTCTCGCCTCGGTGTCACTCTTGCCGCAGGCGGCCGGGACCTGTGAACGGCCCCATAATTCTTTGGATGTGATATGCAACTGCACCTGTCCGCCTGGCCCGAAATCGAAGCCTATCTCGAACGGTCGAAGGCGATTCTCATTCCCATCGGCTCGACCGAGCAACACGGGCCCAATGGCCTGCTCGGCACCGATGCGCTGTGCCCCGAAATCATTGCCAAACGAGCAGGCGATGAAGCGGGGTTTTTGGTGGGGCCGACCTTCAATGTGGGGCAGGCGCAGCACCACATGAATTTTCCCGGCACTATCACGTTGCGCCCCAGCACCATGATCGCGGCGATGACCGATTGGGCGCAGAGCCTTGCGCATCATGGTTTCGAGCGGCTCTATTGGTTCAACGGGCATGGTGGCAACATTGCAACCATCAATGCTGCGTTTGCGGAAATCTACCACAGTGTCAGTTTGGGCCGCAGCGGGGCCAATGGCGGGCCTTTGCGCTGCATGTTGCGCAACTGGTGGGGGTTACCCGGCGTGATGGATGTATGCCGTCAGCAGTTCCCGGTGGGGGAGGGCAGTCACGCTACACCGTCCGAAGTTTCGGTGACGTATTTCGCTTACCCTGAGGCGCAAAAGCAGGTGGTGATGAGCCCGCGCATTGCGCCGAACGGCCCGATTTTTGACGCTGCGGATTATCGCCGCCGCTTCCCCGATGGCCGTATTGGTTCCGACCCGTCGCAGGCCAATGTACAGGCTGGCGAAAAAATCGTCAGCGCTGCCGTCAAAGGCGTGATCCGTGAATTTCAGAATTTCGCCGGAGCCTGAGAATTTTCCGGGACATGACAGGCCCATTCTTTTGTTCTAGCTTGCCGCCAAATCCCAGGGGCGCCCAAACGGGCTGAGATCGCAATCCGGCGAGTCCCTTAGAACCTGATCCGGTTAGAACCGGCGTAGGGAGAGGCGACATGAACAAACCAATTCTGAACCAGAAATCCGTCGAAATTACCCGTGGCGCGCTGCCCGGCTCGCGCAAGTTGATGGTGGATGGCGTGCCGTTCCGCGAAGTGCCGCTTTCGGGCGGTGAAGCGCCCGTGCGGCTTTACGATACGTCCGGCCCCTATACCGACGATGCTGTCAGCATCGACATTGAAAAAGGATTGGCCGCGAACCGCCGCGCATGGATTTTGGCGCGCGGCGATGTGGAAGAATATGAAGGCCGCGAACGCCAGCCGGAAGATGATGGGCTGAAGCGCGGCGAGTTATTGTCGGTGCCGCAATTCAACCGCGCGGGCCGCAAACCCTTGCGTGCCAAGCCGGGCCGCAATGTCAGCCAGTTGCACTATGCGCGGGCTGGCATCATCACTGAGGAAATGAAATATATCGCGGCGCGCGAAAATCTGGGGCGCTCGGCGCTGCGCGATGGTAATTCCTTCGGCGCCTCGATTCCCGATGAGATCACGCCGGAATTCGTGCGTGATGAAATTGCGCGTGGCCGGGCGATCATTCCCGCCAATATCAATCACCCGGAAACCGAGCCGATGATTATCGGCCGCAATTTTCTCACCAAGGTCAACGCCAATATCGGCAATTCCATTGTGACGTCTGGCGTTGCGGAAGAGGTGGAAAAACTCGTCTGGTCGATCCGCTGGGGGGCGGATACGGTGATGGATCTTTCCACCGGGCGGCACATTCACACCATCCGCGAATGGATTATCCGCAATTCACCGGTGCCGATTGGCACAGTGCCGATCTATCAGGCGCTCGAAAAAGTGGGCGGTGTTGCCGAAGACCTGACATGGGAAATCTATCGCGACACGTTGATCGAACAATGCGAACAGGGCGTGGATTATTTCACCGTCCATGCCGGCGTGCGCCTTGCGCATATTCCGCTGACGGCGGAACGGGTGACGGGCATTGTGTCTCGCGGGGGTTCCATCCTCGCCAAATGGTGCCTTGCCCATCACAAGGAGAATTTCCTCTACACGCATTTTGAGGACATCTGCGAAATCCTCAAGGCCTATGACGTGTCGTTTTCGCTAGGCGATGGATTGCGCCCTGGCTCGACGGCGGATGCGAATGATGCTGCCCAATTCGCCGAACTGGAAACGCTGGGCGAACTCAATCGCATCGCGCAGAAGCACGATATTCAAGTGATGATCGAAGGCCCCGGCCATGTGCCGATGCACAAGATCAAAGAAAATATGGATCGCCAGTTAGAGGCGTGCGACGAAGCCCCGTTCTATACGCTGGGGCCACTGACCACCGATGTTGCGCCGGGTTACGATCACATCACTTCGGCCATTGGCGCTGCGATGATCGGCTGGTTCGGTACGGCGATGCTTTGCTATGTGACGCCGAAAGAACATTTGGGCCTGCCGGATCGTGATGACGTGAAACAGGGTGTCATCGCCTACCGCATCGCCGCCCACGCCGCCGACCTCGCCAAAGGCCATCCCGCCGCGCGGCTGTGGGACGATGCAATGAGCAAGGCCCGCTTTGAGTTCCGCTGGCGGGATCAATTCGCACTCGCGCTCGATCCTGAAACCGCTCAGGCTTATCACGACGAAACGCTCCCCGCCGATGGCGCGAAGGTGGCGCATTTCTGCTCGATGTGCGGCCCGAAATTCTGCTCGATGAAAATCAGCCAGGAAGTGCGCGACGCAGCGCGCGGCACCAATGACAGCATGTCTACCGCCGAAATCCGCGCCGCCATGGCGAAAAAGGCAGAAGAGTTTCGCGATCATGGCGGGGAGATTTATCTGCCGAAGGAAGTGTCGAGGTAAAACGACAACCACACACCTGTTATGGCCCGCCTAGTGCGGGCCACCCAGGTGATGCCGCACACTGGCGAAGATAAGTACAACCGCTCACACGTTTTGACACTATCGCAGGTGTCACCTGGGTGGCCCGCACTAGGCGGGCCATGACAGTGGAGGTGATGCTACCGCAACACCCGCCGACCCATAATCGCGTGATAGATCACCAGCACGATAATCGCGCCAATGATCGCCACGATCATTGAGGTGAGGTTGAACTGAAACACATCAAACGGCGTCAACTGCCGAAAAATCGCGCCGCCCACCACCGCACCCACCATGCCGAGCGCAATATTGGTGATGCAGCCCTGACCGCGCTTGTTCACGATCTTGGAGGCGATGAAGCCTGTGATTAGCCCAAAAACAATCCAGCCTAGAATGGACATAAGCCGCCCTCCCGGTTTCGGATCTTAAGATGGGGCGCGGCGTACGGTTGCGCAAGTGTTCAAGCTGCGTGAAGTTGCGCAAGGGTTCAAAGCGATAACCAGAGCATCGCCACGCTGGCCGCCGCCATGACGGCAGTGGACAGCCAGCCCCATGCGCCAAGGCCCCACCCCAGTGTGAACTGCCCCATTAGTTTCCGACTGCCCACCACGACCATCATCGCCACCATCATCGGCACGGCAATCACGCCATTGATTACTGCGCTCCAGAACAGCGCCTTCATGGGGTCGATGCCGGTATAGTCGATGCAAAGGCCGAGCGCGACGGCAACGCCGATGACCGAATAAAAGCCCACCGCTTCCCACGGCTTGTCGTCGAGGCTGTTTTTCCAGCCGCGCAGGTCGCCCACCGCATAGGCGGCAGAGCCCGCCAGTACAGGCACGGCAAGCAGTCCGGTGCCGATGATGCCGAGTGAAAACAGCAGAAAGGCGAATTTTCCTGCCAGCGGCTCCAGCGCCCGCGCGGCATCGGCGGCGGTTGCGATGTCGGTCTGGCCAGCGGCGTGCAGGGTGGCGGCGGTCGAGATCATAATGGCCAGAGCCACGATGTTCGAAATCGCCATGCCGGCAATCGTGTCCATGCGGATATGGGCAAAGGCCGCGGGCGCTTCGGCCGGATCGTCCAGCAATGGCTGTTCGTCCGCATGGTGGTTGACCTCTTCAACCTCCTGCGCGCTTTGCCAGAAGAACAGATAAGGGCTGATGGTGGTGCCAAAAATCGCGACCACGGTGATCGCCGCGTCTTTTGTAACCGGCGTCTGTCCGCCCAAGAACGAAAGCCCCACGGCGGCCCAGTCCACCTGAAGCGAAAACACCAGCGCGACATAGGCAAAAAGGCTGAGCGTCAGCACCATCAAAAAACGCGCATAACGCCGATAGGGAATGAACATCTGCAACAGCAGCGAGGCAACCGCAAAGAGCAGGGTGAACGTGTGCTGTCCCCAGCCGAAAATCAGCTTCGCTGCCGCCCCCATGGCCGAAAGGTCTGCGCCAAGATTGATGGTGTTGGCAATGAACAGAAGCCCGACGAGCGCCAGCACAGCAGAGCGCGGCAGAATTGTGGCCATGTTGAAGGCAAGCCCGCGCCCGGTCACCCGGCCGATATGCGCGCTGACCAGTTGAATGGCTACCATCAGTGGGAACGTCAGAACCAGCGTCCAACTCAGCGCAAGGCCGAATTGGGCGCCGCTCTGCGAATAGGTGGCAATGCCCGAAGGATCGTCATCGGCGGCCCCGGTGATCCAGCCGGGGCCCAGTTGTTTAAGCCGTGCAGCCGACCGCGCCCTGTGGAAAAACCGGGAGATATGCCGCTTTGGTTTTCCCACAGATATGTTCACGCGTGTCCCGGATTGGCGTTAAACCGTCACTACGACTTTTCCCAAGGCTTTGCGGTCGGCCAACATGCGAATGGCCTCGCCGCCACGTTCCAGCGGGAAGCGAGCGGAGATGTAGGGTTTGATCTTGCCTTCGGCGACCCAGCGCGCGATCTCGGCCAGATGTTCCTGATTGCGTTTTGGATCGCGCGCGGTGAAAGCGCCCCAGAATACGCCCAGCACATCGCAGCTTTTCAGCAAGGTCAGGTTCAGCGGAATGCGCGGAATGTCGCCCGCCGCAAAACCGATCACCAGAAAGCGCCCCTCCCAGTTCATCGCGCGGATCGCCGGTTCGGAATAATCGCCGCCCACCGGATCGTACAGCACATCCGCGCCGTTGCCGCCGGTCAGATTTTTGATCGTGTCCGACAGCGCCTTTTGCTGTTCGCGCGAAAGGGAGCCTGAGGGATAAACAAAGCCGTCATCGGCGCCATGCTTTTTCGCAAGGTCCACTTTCTCCTGGGTCGATGCACCGGCAATCACCCGCGCGCCCATCGCCTTGCCAAGTTCGACTGCGGCAAGGCCAACACCGCCTGCCGCGCCCAGCACAACAAGGTTCTCGCCCGACTTCAGCTTGGCGCGATCCTTCAACGCATAATGCGATGTGCCATAGGTGAGGATCAGCGCGGAGCCGGTTTCAAAATCCATTTCATCGGGCATGGGGATCAGGCGGTTCGCATCCGCCACCACTTCCTCGGCCATGCCGCCATTGCCGACAGAGGCGATTACCCGGTCGCCCGCTTTCACCCGCGTCACGCCTTCACCCACCGATTTCACGATACCGGCCACTTCGGCGCCCGGCGCAAAGGGCAGGGCAGGTTTGAACTGATATTTGTTTTCGATGATCAGCATGTCAGGAAAATTGATTCCGCAGGCTTTCACGCTCACAACCACCTGGCCTTTTCCGGCAACCGGATTTGACACTTCTGTTAATTGAAGCGTCTCCGGCGGGCCATATTCCTTGCACAGCATTGCTTTCATGGGCGTTTTTCCTTGTGGTCGTTAGATGCGTATTTCCGGCACGGACCATAGGCAAGACCGCGCTCCGCGCCAAGACACCCGCTTGCCAAGCGTCAAAAAGGCGTATGCTGCCGGTGGAGCGGCCTCGTAATGGAGTAGAGCATTATGAAACATGCAATTTTGATCATTGTGGGTGGGCTGGTGTTGGCGGGCGCGGCGGCGCTTCCCGCAAATGCCGCAGGGGAAAATTGCCTGCGTGTCGGCCAGATTAATGACTGGCAGGCCACAGACAACAGCACCCTGATCGTGAAAGATTCCTTCCGCCGCAAGTACAAGGTTGGCCTCATGGGCACCTGCATCAACCTCAACTTCAAACAGCGGATCGGGTTCTCCTCACCGGGCGGCACATCCCTGTCCTGCCTCTCAAGCGGGGATACGGTGTTTTTCCGCGACAGCGCCATGGGCGAGCAACGCTGCGCCATAACTTCCGTCATCGCCTATACGCCCGAAATGGAAAAAGCGGATAAAGCCGCGGCAGATGCAAAAGCTGCTGAAAAAGCCAAGAACGGCAAAACGCCCTAACCCGCTGCGCTGGTGACGCAAGATTGCCATGCCGCGCCCTTTCGCGCAGAAAGGGCGTGGATGGCGTTGAGGGTGTGGGAAGATGAGAGGCTATTTCGCAGTCGGGGTGGACGGCATTTCCAAGCCGATGAATTTGGGCAATCTCCTGCGCATCGCTCATGCGTTCGATGCCAGCTTCTTTTTCACCCTGGCAGGGCGCGTGCCGCTGTCGGATGCGCAGTCCGATACCTCCCGCGCCGAAGGCCAGATGCCGCTCTATCATTTCGATACGGCGCAAGAGTTGCGCCTGCCGGTCGGCTGCCGCCTTGTCGGGGTGGAAATCACCGACGATGCAATAGAGCTGCCGCGCTTCAAGCATCCGGCGCAGGCAGCTTATGTCTTCGGTTCGGAGCGTATGTCGCTTTCGGCACAAACGATTGCGGCTTGCAAGTTTGTGGTGAAAATTCCCACTCGTTTTTCCATCAATGTCGGCATGGCGGGCGCGATTGTGCTGTATGACCGGCTGCTGAGCCTTGGCGGCTACCCGGCACGGCCCATTCAGGCAGGTGGTAAAACCGAACTTCCACCGCAGCATGTTTGGGGCGCCCCAATGGCGCGGACGTGCCGCTGACTATTCCAGCGTTCCATCCAGAAAATCAAACACTGTTGCCTTGAACAGCGCGTGTGAAATTGCGGAAAAGTGATCGCAGCCCGGCAGTGTCACTGCTTTTGCATTCGGCATGGCGGATGCAAGTGCGCCCGGATCGCCTGCCAGCACATCGCGGCTGCCCGCCACCACCAATGTCTCGTTGGCAATGCCTGCCACCACATCGCGCGTGATTGGCACATGTGTGGTGCGTGAGAGCGCGGCAAGGGCTTTGCGGTCTTCGCCCTGTTCATCGGCAAATTGGCGGAAACTGCGGAGCAGCGGCTCGGAAATCGCGTCGATGTTTTCGGCTTCCATTGCTGCCGCCATCGGGTTGCCCGCGAGCGGTGGCTCAAACAATCGCCCGCCCACGCCGCCAAGGATCAAAAGATCCACCCGCTTTGGTTCGGCGAGCGCCGCGCCCAAGGCGATGCGCGCGCCCAGCGAAAAGCCCAACACATCGGCCTTGGCGATGTTCAAATGATCCAGCAGTGCAAACACATCGCCCACCAGCGTGTCGCGGGAATAGGCGTCTGGCTCATGCGGTTTATCGCTCTCGCCATGGCCGCGCATGTCGGCGGCGATGAAGCGGATGTTCTTGCGCTCGAACGCGCCATACCAGCCGAGGCGTTGCCAGTTCTCGCGGCGATTGGAGGAGAAGCCATGCAGCAACACAATCGGCCTGCCGCCTTCGCGCGGGCCTATATCGTCAAAGGCGAGTGTGACGCCGTTGGAAACAAAACTTGCCATGGCCAATGGTTAGCGCGTGATCGCAGGGGGCTGCAAGAGCTGAGGGTCAGGTCGCGCCTGCGCCAATGAATTCCTGCACAAAGGCTGTACCGGGGCTGCGCTTCACTGCATCGGGCTGGCCATATTGCTCAATCCGCCCGGCATTCATCACCGCCACCAGATCGGCCACGGCAAAGGCTTCTTCCTGGTCGTGGGTCACGAAAACGGTGGTGATGCCCATGCGGTTGTGCAACTCGCGCAACCAGATGCGCAAATCTTTGCGTACCTTGGCATCGAGCGCGCCAAACGGTTCGTCCAGCAGCAACATGCGCGGTTCAATGGCAAGTGCACGGGCCAGTGCCACACGCTGGCGTTGGCCGCCCGAAAGCTGGCTCGGATAACGATCTCCCAACCCTTCAAGCTGCACCAGTGCCAAAAGCTCGCGCACACGATCGGCAATGTCGCCCTTGCTGGGGCGATCGCGGCGGGGCCGCACTTCGAGGCCGAACGCAATGTTCTTGGCCACCGTCATGTGCCGAAAGAGAGCATAATGCTGAAACACAAAACCTGCCCGCCGGTCCCGTGCCGGGACCGCTAGCCAGTTCACATCCGCAAAGCGCACCGTGCCGCTATCGGCAAAATCGAGGCCGCCGAGAATGCGCAGCAATGTCGTTTTTCCCGAACCGGAAGGGCCGAGAAGCGCCACAAACGCGCCCTGCGGCGCGGTGAGGCTCACCCCCTGAAGGGCCGCGGCTCCGCTGCTGCCGCGAAAACGCTTTGTGACGGAATCAATTTCAAGCGACATCAAAATACTCCTCAGCGGCGATGGACGGCGGCGATTTCATCCGCATAGCGCCATTCCAGAAATGATTTCAGGGTCAATGTCACCAGCGCCAGTAGCGCCAGAACAGAGGCAACGGCAAAGGCCGCCACAAATTGGTAATCGTTATAAAGAACCTCAACATGCAGCGGCATGGTGTTGGTTTGGCCGCGAATATGTCCGCTCACTACCGACACGGCGCCAAATTCGCCCATCGCGCGGGCATTGCAAAGTAGCACGCCATAGAGCAGGCCCCACTTGATGCTGGGTAAGGTGATGCGGAAAAAAGTTTTCCAGCCCGATGCGCCAAGTGAAATGGCCGCCTCTTCTTCATCGCGCCCCTGATCTGTCATCAGCGGGATGAGTTCGCGCGCCACAAATGGCACCGTCACAAACATTGTTGCGAGAATAATGCCGGGGAGCGCAAAAATGATCTTGATGTCGTTCTCGCGCAGCCATGGGCCGATCCAGCCCTGAAGCCCGAAGATCAACACATAGATCAGGCCCGCAATCACCGGCGAGACCGAAAAGGGCAGGTCGATCAGCGCGGTCAAAACACTCTTGCCGCGAAAATCATATTTCGCCACCGCCCAGGCGGCCGCCACGCCGAACACTGTGTTCAGCGGCACTGCAATCAATGCCACCACCGCCGTCAACCAGATGGAGGAGAGGGTGTCGGGATCCGACAGCGTGTCGAGCGCGTGAGATGCGCCCTGTTCCAGCGCCGCCGAAAACACCATGATAAGTGGCATCAGCAAAAACAGAATGACAAAGGCGATGGTCAGCGCAACCAGCGCCCAGCGCGTCAGCGGATGATCTTCGGTTGCAGCGCGCGCGCGCATCAACGTCTCCCCGAAATCCAGACCTGAAGCGCATTGAGCGCCAGCAGGATGAGAAAGGATGTGCCGAGCATGACAACGCCAATGGCCGCCGCGCCCGCATAATCGAACTGTTCGAGTTTGATGATAATCAGCAGCGGCGCAATTTCCGAAATCATCGGCAGATTGCCTGCAATAAAGATCACCGAGCCATATTCCCCAACGCCGCGCGCAAAAGCGAGCGCGCCACCAGTGATGAGGGCTGGTAGCAGTGTTGGGAAAATTACCCGCCGAAAGGTTTGAAGACGCCCTGCGCCCAAGGTGGCGGCAGCTTCTTCGGGCTCTTTGCCGAGTTCAGCCAGCACCGGCTGGAGTGTGCGCACCACAAAGGGCAGGCCAATAAAAATCAACGCCACCACAACACCCACTGGCGTATAGGCAATCTTGAAGCCCAGTGGTTCAATAAAGCTTCCCACCCAGCCGTTGCGCGCATAGAGCGTGCAAAGTGCAATGCCCGCAACCGAGGTTGGCAATGCAAAAGGCAAATCGACCAGCGCGTCGATGAAGCGGTGGCCGGGGAAGCGATAGCGCGTCAACGCCCACGCCACCAGAAAACCGAACACCGTGTTGACCACCGCGGCGATGGCGGCAGCTCCGAAAGAAAGCCGAAGCGCCGCCAGCACGCGCGGCTCGGTAACCGCCGCAACAAATCCGTCAAACCCCAATGTCCATGGCCGGATGATAAGCGCGGCCAAAGGAAGTAGCACAACGGCAGAGAGATAAAAGAGCGTGAAGCCCAGCGAAAGTCCAAAGCCCGGGAGAGCGTTCCTACGCTTCAAACTTCCACTGAGCGTCAACGTTGTCATGATGATTTACCGGCCTGGTTTATAGATCTGGTCGAATATACCACCATCGGAAAAGTGTACGGCCTGTGCCTTTTTCCAGCCGCCAAAATCCTCGTCAATCGTATAGAGCTTGATCGGCGGGAAGGTTTTGGCGTGGGCGGCGAGCACGTTCTTGTCGCGCGGGCGATAGAAGTTTTTGGCTTCAATTTCCTGCGCCTCTTTGGTGTAGAGGAATTTCAGATAGGCCTCTGCTACCTTGCGGGTGCCATGTTTGTCCACATTCTTGTCGAGGATCGCCACAGGCGGCTCGGCCAGAATGGAAGAGGGCGGGTAGACGATGTCAAACTTGTCCGCACCGAATTCGGCGAGCACAAGATGCGCCTCGTTTTCCCACGAGACCAGAACATCGCCCAACCCGCGTTGTGCAAACGTGGTTGTCGAACCGCGCGCGCCGCTGTCGAGCACCGGCACATGTTTGTAGAGTTCGCCAACAAACGTCTTGGCTTTATCCGCATTGCCGCCCGGGCGATGTTCGGCATAGGCCCAGGCCGCGAGATAGCCCCAACGCGCGCCTCCCGATGTTTTCGGGTTTGGCATAATGACCTGCACACCTGGCTTCACAAGGTCGTTCCAGTCCTTGATTTTCCAGGGGTTGCCCTTGCGCACCAGAAAAACCTGTGTGGAGGTATAGGGCGAGGAATTGTCCGGCAAACGCTTCTGCCAGTCGGCGGGCAGAAGTTTGGAATGATCGACAATGGCGTCAATGTCCGATGCCAGCGCCAGTGTCGCCACATCGGCTTCCAGCCCGTCAATCACCGCGCGTGCCTGTTTGCCGGAGCCGCCATGGCTCTGGCTGATGGTCACGGTGTCGCCGGTCTTGGCTTTGTAGTCGGCGGCGAACGCTTTGTTGATTGCAACATAAAGCTCGCGCGTCGGGTCATAGCTGACATTCAGCAGTTTCACATCGGCGGCGTGCGCGGCATTGGCAGCCAACGCAACGCCCGATGCAAGGATCAAGGCAGTCCATCTTTTCATGATGATTGCTCCGTCATGTCTGAGGTTAAAGGGAGAGTTGCGCGCGCAGCGAGAATGCGTCGAGCTTAGCACCGATATCGCCGCCCAGCGCAGTCAGGCGAGACACATCGGTGTGCTGGTAGTTGGCCTGAAACCGGATAACCGAATTCGGATACCAGTTCAGTCCAGCCGTCCAGATGTTCTGCCGTCCACCGCGAATGCCGCCAAATGGTGTGGCAACCCCGGCAAAACCGGCATTGTCATTCAAATCAAGAACACTGTAGCGCGCCGCAAGTTCCCAGGCGCCGAACCCGCTGCCGTCAAAGGCAAAGGGTGCGTCCGGTGTCGGCAGCGCATAGGCCGCCTTGTCGGCCTTGTAGGCTTTGGCCTCGCCGGTCAAAACCCAGCTCCCTTGCACATACCAACCGGAGAAGGATGGATCGGGCAGAAGGCTCGCACGGCGCTGCACGTTGTATGCGTAATAGCCGCCTTGCGCGTAGAGGTTCTGATAGTT
>Ga0164241_10001754_pt1 | contig 25525 bp, 24 predicted proteins | sample OricomyardsoilBY_FD_108780 | JGI IMG/M metagenome (GOLD analysis project Ga0164241, IMG submission 108780) | Backyard soil microbial communities from Emeryville, California, USA - Original compost - Back yard soil (BY) | ecosystem: Environmental > Terrestrial > Soil > Unclassified | place: USA... | reverse complement strand
TGGGCACGCGCCCTCCGTTGGGGAAGAGAAGGACTCTCCGTTTTTGGGCTCGAGTGGCCGGAGAGCGGCCTTGCCCACGCGATCGAAGCGGAGGCTAGCGCGGTCATGAAGAACCTCGGCGCACGAAAGATCGAAGATCTCGCCGAGGAGTCGGATGTCGAGGACGCAGACATGCGTGCCGGCATGCGATTGTTGGCGCTGCTCGGGGCACCAGCGTACTTCAGCGGAGCGGACGTACTGCCCTTCCTCTTTGCTCGGGCCGTGAACCTCTCGCTCATGCACGGACCATCGCCCTACTCCGCATTTGCGTATGTGCTCTACGGTGGAATTCACAACGCCCTCACCGGCCAATACGACGTCGGCTATACCTTCGGAAAGCTGGCATTGACGCTGGCGCATCGCTTCGGCAATCGCGCCGAAGAGTGTAGGACGCTCGAGGTCTACGGCGTGTTGGTCCACCACTGGAAGGCCCCGCTGCGTGAAGGTCTGCCGCTGCTAAAAGAGGGCTTTCGCGCCGGTGCCGAATCCGGTGAAACCGCGTTTGCTGCATTCAGCCTCAACGCATTTCTGATCAACGCGCTCGCTTCTGGAATGCCGCTGAATGACCTGCTCGAGGAAGCCGCGGTCGCCCTGGATTTCGCGACCACTCAGAAGAACCGAACCAGCATCGAGATGATCGTCGCACAGCGGCAGATTGCCCGCGCACTCACCGGTTTAACGTCCAAGCCCGATAGCTTCGACGACGAGGCGTTCGTCGAAACGGACTTCCTGAAGGAAGCTGCCAGTCACGAAACTGCACTTGGGCATTACTGGGTTGCTAAACTGCAGACGGCCTACCTCATGGGCGAGCACGAGCAGGCTTTCGACTCTTCGGCGAAAGCGGAAAAGCGCATTCTCAAGGGCATTCTCGGCATGATCACATCGGCCGAGCATGTTTTCTATACGGCTCTGACCACAGCCGCAGCCGCGACTTCGTCTGCCAGCGAACTCGCGGCTTCACTCGACCGCTTGCGCACCCTGCACGGTAAGCTGGTCAACTGGGCAGGCCACTGCCCTCAAAACTTCGCGCACAAGGCCTCGCTCGTCGGCGCTGAGATCGCTCGGCTGGAACGAAAAAGCGGCGAGGCGTCTGTTCTTTACCGGGCTGCGATCGATGAGGCCGAACGTCAACGGTTCATCCAAGATGAAGCGCTCGCCCATGAACTTCGCGCGCGATTTCTGCTCGACGAGCAGGAGCCTGCGTTTGCTGCCATTCATCTGCGGCTGGCACGGGATCGCTACCGCCGATGGGGCGCGATCGTAAAAGTTTCCGCGCTCGATCGGGAATTTCCGGAATGCTTTGCTCCCGAGCCGCCCAGAACACGCCGTGGGGTTTCGCTCGACGAGCTGGCGCTGATCAAAGCGTCGCAGGCGATCTCGAGCGAGACGACGCCTCAGCGTCTTTTCGCGCAGATCCTGCGCGTCGTCGTCGAAGTCGCCGGAGCGCAGAAGGGCGCCCTGATACTCCCCGCCAAGGAGGGACTCACGGTCCAGGGGCGGATTGATACAGCCGACGACGGCTCCGTCTCCCTGGCTCCAGTACCGCTCGCGGAATGCCTCGATCTTCCGTCCACGATCCTGCGCTATGTCCTGCGCACGAAGGAATTCCTCCTGCTTGCCGACGCCGCGACGTCCAGCCTCTTCGCCGCCGATCCGGTTGTCCAACAGCGAAAGTTGCAGTCGGTGTTGTGCATCCCGCTCGTCAAGCAGTCGACAGTGGTGGGGCTCATTTATCTCGAGCACAACGCAATGGCGGGCGCGTTCACGGACGATCTAGTGGAGATCGGCCAGGTGCTGGCCGCACAAGCAGTGATCTCCCTCGAGAACAGCACGCTCCTGGAGGAGCTCCAGCAGCTGACTGGCGCGTTGGAGGCGCGCGTGGTCGATCGAACGCGGCAACTCACCGACCAGATTGCCGCACGCGACAAGGCAGAGACAGCACTGCGAATCACCGAGGCACGCCAAGCGCTGCTGCTTGAATTGAGCGACGAGCTGCGAACGCTGCGCGAGCCGCGAGAGATGCGTCAGGCGGCAGTGCGCCTACTGGGCGAACACCTCGGTTTGGCTCGGACCTATTTCTACGACGTCGAACGTGACGCGGACGGCGGCTGGGTCCATGTCATCGAGCACGGCTACCAGAGCGACTCGGCTCTGCATGAATTGGTGGGCCGCCAAGCGCTGAAGGATTTCGGCGCGGAGATGCTCGAGCCGTGCGCACGCGGAGAAGTTGTCGCTGTCGAAGACATCGAAGACGTCCGCGTTCTGACGGAACCGCAACGCGCGGCCTACCATGCGCTCGGCGTGAGAGCATTCGTCAAAGTGCCGCTGCTCCGCGACGGCAAGTACACCACCGGCATCGGCGGACACGACACACGGGCACGCCAATGGACTTCGGATGAATTTGACCTGGTCCGTGAGGTTGCCGTCCGCACCTGGACCGCGTCGGAACGCGCTCGTGCAGAGGTTGCGCTACGCGAAGCAGACAAACAGAAAGATGATTTTCTGGCGATGCTTGGCCACGAGTTGCGCAATCCGCTCGCGCCGATCTCCACCGCCGTCCACCTGCTCAGGCTTCGAGGAAAAGAGGAGATCGCGCGCGAAGTCAGCGTCATCGAACGCCAATCGAGGCACATTGAACGACTGGTAGACGACCTGCTCGACGTGTCGAGAATCACGCAGGGAAAGGTCTCGTTGAGTCGTGATTCGGTCGAGGTGGCGGATCTCGTTGCTGGAGCAATCGAGCTTGCAAGTCCGCTGATCGAGCAAGCGCGTCACACCCTCTCGGTAAACGTGCCGCAACGAGGGTTGGTCGTCGAGGTCGATCGAGGTCGCATGATGCAGGTCTTTTCGAACCTGCTCACGAACGCCGCGAAGTACACGCCAGCGGGGGGAAACATCTCGATCACGGCTGTGCGAGACGGCGGCGAGATCGTCATCTCGTTCGAAGATACGGGTGCGGGGATCTCGGCGGAACTGCTCCCGCGCGTCTTCGATTTGTTCGTCCAATCCCGGCGCACGCTCGACCGCTCACAAGGAGGGCTCGGCCTCGGACTCGCCATCGTGAAAAACCTCGTAGCGATGCACGGAGGGAGTGTTTCGGCCAAGAGCGAGGGACTTGGGCACGGAAGCACGTTCACTGTACGGCTGCCAGACGCTCGCATTTCTCCAATCCCCAACGAGCCCGAACAATCGCCGGCGATCGCGCGGAGTCAGCCCAACGGACATCGCGTGCTCATCGTCGACGACAACGAGGACGGCGCGGAGATGCTCGCTCAACTACTCGAACGACTGGGCTACCGTACGGCCACCGCGCACGATGGACCAAACGCCCTGCGTATCGCGGCTGAATTCTCGCCGCAGATCGCGCTCCTCGACATCGGCTTACCCATCATGGACGGCTACGAACTCGCGAAACGCATTCGCGAGCAATGGGCGGACGTGAAACTGGTCGCGATCACGGGCTACGGACAGGAGAGCGACCGTGAGCGCGCACATCGCACGGGCTTCCAGTCGCATCTCACGAAGCCGGTCAACGTCGAGGTGCTCACGAAGCTGCTCGAAACGATGCGCGGTGCCGACCAACGCGCGAAACCGCCGACGGAGTGAACACATAGAAGAGTTCCCGGCCGCTCGCCTGCAACTCCTATTGATGGCGGGCGGTGCCGGATCGAAAGCATCGTTCTGCCCGGCAGGCTTGAAACGCCTACGTTTTGGCCCGGCGCAACCCTTCACTTGTAGCGTCGGTGCGAGCCGTGCCAGAAAGCGCAGCGAGGGAGTGTCATGAGGAACCTGCGCGATCACGTGAGTGCCATGTCTGTGCTGCTGACTGCAAACTGGCTGCTGGTGTCGGGTTGCGCGGCCGCGCCGCCCGTTCAGCCTGAAACACAGCTGCCAAAGGCAGCGGTGTCAGCGCCGAGCACGCCATCGCCTTCGGCTGCCTCGGCCGCACCGCTGGTTTCAGTGGCTCCTGAGCAGAAGCTCGTCGACCCGCTCCCGTCCTGGAACGAGGGGGTCACGAAACAGGCCATCGTCAGCTTTGTCGCGCGGGTGACGAAGGCGGGCGGTCCGGACTTCGTGCCGCAACCCGAACGCATCGCGACCTTCGACAACGACGGCACGCTCTGGTCGGAGCAACCGATGTACATTCAGCTCGCGTTCGCGCTGGATCGGGTGCGCGAGCTGGCGCCGAGCCACCCGGAGTGGAAGGTGAAGGAGCCCTTCAAATCGGTGCTCGCTGGCGACTTGAAGGGTGCCTTGGCTGGCGCCGAAAAGTCGCTGATGGCGCTGATTACAGCCACGCACGCGGGCATGCAGACCACGGAATTCGAGCAAACCGTCAAGCGCTGGTTCTCGACCGCGAGGCATCCCCAATACGGCCGGCCGTATACCGAATGCGTCTACCAGCCGATGGTCGAGCTGTTGAGCTACTTGCGCGCCAACGGCTTTAAGACCTTCATCGTGTCTGGTGGCGGGGTCGACTTCATGCGACCTGTCGCAGAGCAGCTCTACGGCATTCCCCCCGAGCAGGTTGTGGGGAGCGTCGGCAAAATGAAGCTCGAAATGCAGGGCGGCAAGCCCGTCTTGCTGCGCGAGCCGGGCATCGACTTCATCGATGACAAGGAAGGCAAGCCGATCGGCATTCAGCGTCACATCGGCCGGCGTCCGATCGCCGCTTTTGGCAACTCCGATGGCGATCAGCAAATGCTCGAGTGGACCGCAGCAGGCGCTGGCGCGCGGTTCATGCTGCTCGTTCACCACACCGATGGCCAGCGTGAAGTCGCGTACGATCGCGCCTCGGCGATAGGCAAGCTCGACAAGGCTCTGGACGAAGCCAACACGAACCACTGGGTGGTCGTCAGCATGAAAGATGACTGGAAGACGATCTTCCCGTCCCGAGCTTCAACAGCTGCGCCCCTGCCCTGATGGCTTCCTGACCCGCACGCGCGATTCAACGGAGAGGGTGAGCTCGACGAGACCAACGCCACCTCGTCGCTTCGTGGTTCTCGCTATTTTTTGCTGGCCGGTACGGATATCGGCGGCTCGGTTTGGAGCGTCGTGTCCAGGATCGCCCCCTGCCGATCTCCCGAATTGAATGACGGGTTCGGAACGCGCCATCTTTTCAATCCAAAGGACCCAGTCAGCGCGCAAATCTGCCGGCGAGCGCGGCTACCGCAGCGAGCAGCTCCTGAGGCTCAGTCGGCTTCGCCACGTGGTTCTGAAATCCTTCCATGAGTGCCCGTGTGCGATCGGCCAACGAGGCATAGGCGGTGAGCGCCACAGCTGGCACTCGTCCGCCCTTCTCCACCGGCAAGGCTCGAATTTGGCGGATCAGCTCATAGCCCGAAGCGTCGGGCATGCCGATATCACTGATCAAGACATCTGGAATCGACTCCGAAAACCGATCCAGCGCCTCAGCGGCCGAACCAGCGACCGTCACGATCGCCTTGCAGCCGGCGAGAACGGACTCCAGCAATTCGCGGGCGTCAGGCTCATCCTCGCAAATCAGCACGCGGAGGCCCTCGAGCTCGGGCGGGCAGTGCAGATGGGCGTGCCGCTCGTTGGATCGGTCGAGTGGGTTCGCCTGAGGGAAGAGCGTCGGGGTCCGCATCGGCGAAATAGGCAATCGTACGATGAAGGTGGCGCCCGTTCCTTCACCGTCGCTGCGCGCTTCGATGTTGCCACCGTGCAGCTCCACGAGGTGTTTGACGATCGCGAGCCCGAGGCCTAGCCCTCCATGCTTGCGCGTGGCGCTGGCGTCTTGCTGTCGGAAGGGCTGGAAGACATGCGGCAGGAACGACGGGTGGATTCCAGCGCCCGTATCGGCAACGACGATTTCGACATGCGAATCTTCCCGCTGCATGCGCACGTACACACGCCCGCCCTTCGCTGTGAATTTCACGGCGTTCGAGAGCAGATTCCAGACCACTTGCTGGAGACGTTCCGCGTCCGCGCTCAGCGTTCCGGCATCGGGATCGAGCAGCACCTGGAGCCGGACGTTCTTCGCGTCTGCGGCGGGTCGCACCACATCGATCGCTGCGTTCACGCCACCCTTCTCCCTCGTAGCGGCCCTGTTCGCGCGCGGTTTTCAGCTCGAGTTCGGGCAGTCCGGCCGCGCGGTCTTCAGGCGTGAAGAATATTCCGAAATAGTGCCCGCGCACGTCCTCGAGCGCGTGGCCTTTGATTTGCTGCGCAGCACGATTGAAGGTCACGATCCGACCCACGGGATCGAGCATGGAGATGGCGTGGTCGCGAACCCCCTCGACGATGAGTCGTAGGCGCTGCTCCTGTTGCCTCAGCTCGCGCTCGATTCGCTGCCGTTCTAGCTCGACGGCACCCACGGAAGCCCGCCGCGCCAGTGCTTCCTCAGCGACCTCGAGACTGCGGCGCGCCGCTTGCAGTTCATCGATGAGTGCTTGTTTACTCTTGAGTTCGTCGTTCATCAGGGTAGGCCAGCTCGGTCGATCTCGGCGGCCGCACGAAGCATAGCCTAGTCGACCGGGGTTCTACCCTTCGTCAGTCATTCCATATCGGGCCATACTGAGGCGTGTTTGCCACGAGGGCCCCACTCGCCCAGATAAGGGCATATCCGGGGCCAAGCATCAGGGCGCGAAGCGCGCATCCTCGAGTAGGCTGGGATCGGTGAACGAGTTCAGGAATTCGAGCAGATCGGCCTTTTCGTCACTGGTGAGTGACATCGGCTTAATCAGAGGATCGGTGGTGGGATCACCCCGGCCACCTTGGTCATATTGCTCAATCACGGCTTCCAATGTTGGCACCGATCCATCGTGCATATAGGGTGCGCTGACGGCGACGTTGCGTAGGCCCGGCACTTTGAATTTCCCAATGTCGCCCACGCGGCCACTCACCTGCTGGCGGCCTGTATCGCCCCCCACGGTGTACGTTCCGTCATTGAAGTAGCCCTCGTTGCTGAGCTGACCACCGGGGTGGCAATGATAGCATTCGCACTTTTCGCTCAGGAAAAGCGCTTCTCCGCGCTGTCTCTGCGGTCCAAAATCAGTGTCGTCGCCGCGCAGATGGCGATCGTACGGACTGTTGCCGCTAACCAGGCTGCGGACGAAGCTGGCTAGCGCCTTCTGCAGTGAATCCGCGTTCGGCGGTTCACCGTAGGCTTTCTCGAATGTTTCGACGTAGCTCGGATCGGCTGCGACTTTAGCCACTGCATCCGAGACGGACGAGTCCATCTCGACTGGGTTTTCGATCGGTTGTCCCGCTTGCTCTTCTAGAGTGTGTGCACGACCATCCCAAAAGAAGCTCCGACCCCAGGCCGCATTCGCGATCGAAGGCGCATTGCGTGTGCCCGTACGCCCATCGACTCCGGTCGACACCGCGCCCGGATCGGAGAAGGCGTAGGCTTGCTGATGACAGGTGGCGCACGAGACGTCGTTCGTGCGCGACAGCTGTGGGTCGTAGAAGAGCCGCTTTCCGAGCAGGGCACGATCCTCGGTCAGCGCGTTGTCTGCGGGAGCCTGGTCTTTGTTGGTCCCTTTTGGGAAGCCTGCCGGAGTCGTCGAGGTGATCAGCAACGGGGTTTCGGCGTTCGCTGGTGCGGGATCGCTGCCTGAACAGCCCGCAAGCGCCGCGAACGAAAGCGATGCGATCAGGAACGAACAGGAACGCTTGGTGATCATGCTGCCATCACTCATGGTTTGAGCTCGAACACATGCAGCTCGGGCAGCTCACGACGCAGGCGTTCGCCAGCAACCGCTTCAGGCGTCGAACGAAAACCGACTGCGAAGTCGCTGACGTCGATATCGCTATTCGCGCCTTTGAAGACTTCATCCATTGCCACCGTCAGCTCACGCTCCGCTGTGCCGCTTCGAGGGACCGACAATGCACCCGAGACGGTCACGTGAGGCACGAACTCTGTCACGAGGTTACCGCCCATGTGCACCGCCGGGGGGACCTCGCTCGCCGCGTTGGTACCCGCGGCACCACTAGCACCCGCTGCGCCACTATCTGCCACGCTCGAACGCCCCTCGTATCTAAAGTACAAAAAGCCACCACCGTGCGGCCAGGTCATCTGGGACGCAGTGTCGAGGGGGTCGTCCAGGTTGGCTGGGGTTTGTTTATTGCAAGCCAGTTTGATGCCCAGGGCGAATCGGAGTCCGGTGTAGTCCCCGGCGGGAGCGAGCACGCGCAAGGTACCGGAGTCCGTGTCCTCGGCATTGAAGAGGTGGACTCCGTACGGCTCCGGCTCGCCCGCCGCTGTTACGACGTCGACAGCGACCGCGTCTCCGTCATTCCGCAGCAGCTCCACCTCGGAGATGTAGAAACGAAAATTGAGCGGAATCACCGCGCTGCCATCAGCCAACGGATTCGGATCGCCGAACACGAATGGCTCACCTGCCAAGACTGGCTGAAGGAGCAGCGACAATAGAGTCCCTTGCATGCGTTGCGGGGTGAGCTTTTCCGCGCAGGTGCTGGCCGTCACGCTCCAGCCCGGAGAGACATCGTCGGTGTCGGGCGCGCCGCCGTTGCTTGGTCCGTCACCAGCCTCCGCCGCACCGGCCTCAGCAGTTGCCCCCCCCGCTCCGGGAGAGCCGCCGGCGGAAGGCGTCTGGCCATTTTCCGACGAACAACCCAGTGGGCCGACCAAGACAGCAGTGCACGTCATCAGCGCAGCCAGTCGCGCAAGCTTCATGGCCCTAACTTACACGCAGGGCGCGTCATGCGCCCGTCCTAGCTGGTGTGCGGCCACTCGACGCACGCTCTGCGGCGAAATTGAGTGCGACTTTTAGCTGATAACAATCCGCCGCCGAGGCGCCAGCTTTGCGCGGTCGATGAAACTATCTACCCTCGCCGCTCGCTGCCCGACACTGGCCGCAGGCCCACTCAGCATGGCGCACGGGCGCCCGAGTTCGGACGCTATCACCGCGTGACTTCAGGGCGCCGTGAACGGATCCGAAAAGGCTGGATTCGACACGAATGCGTCGTCCGTGAGCGCGTCGAAGAACGAAAGCACGTCCTCGGTTTCTTGGTCGCTGAGCGTGAAGCCGCGAATCAACCCCGACTTGATCGGGCTGGTGCGTCCGTCTCCCGCGAGCGCTCCCGTCTCGGTCAAGGTGCCCCCCGCCGCGTAGTGCGCGAGCACACCGCGCAGATCCGAAATCGAGCCATCGTGCATGTATGGCGCGGTGAGCGACACGTTCCGCAACGAGGGTGGGCGAAACAGCCCGCGGTCGTCGAGATGGAAGGTCACGTCGTACAGGCCTTGGTCGATGGACGGATAGGCGCCCGTACCGTCCAAGTCATAAAGGCCGTCGTTGAAGAACGGGTACCGTGCGGTGCCTTCCGTAGTCCTCGCGTCGCGGTAGGAGACCGTCAGATTCGTCCCGCTGTGACAGTGGAAGCATTCCATACGCTCGCCGCTGAACAGGCCGAAGCCGCGCCTTTGACTGTCGGTGAGCGCCGACTTGTCTCCCGCGAGGTAGCGATCGTACGGGCTCTGACTGCTCACCAGGGTGCGAGAAAAACTCGCCAGCGCGAACACGATCTTGTCGATCGTGACGCCGCTTTCGCTGTGTGGATACGCCGCAGCAAATAGCCTTTGGTAGCGCTCGTCCGCGTCGAAGCGCGCGAGCACGGCCGCACGCGCGCCGTCGGAGATGCCGAGTTCGACCGGGTTGTCGCCGAGGAGCGGTACGGGTAGCTGGTCCTCCAGGTCGTGCAGACTCGGGTTGGCCCAAGTCAACGTCGAAAGATATGCAACGTTGGCGAGTCCTGGACTGTTCCTGTGAAGGCGCTCGCCAGTAGAGCCCGTGGGCGCTCGCAGGCCATCACTGAATGCGAGGCCCTGCACGTGGCAAGAGCTACAAGACTGCGTCTCGTTTGCCGACAATCGAACATCATAGAACAAGTAGCGGCCGAGCTCGATTTTCTGCGCGGAGATCGGGTTGTAGGTCGGGATTGCGGGCAGCGCGAAACGCGCGGGCAGCGCGAGCAGCGCGCGCACTTCCGCTTCGGTCGGCTGGGGTGGCTCGTTGCTCGCAGCCGGGGCATCGCCTCCGCACGCGACCAGCTCGACGGCCAGCACGAGCGTAGCCCGTGCTGCGACGTACGCGAGCGTCTCACTCCAGGCCGAACACGACATTCTGCGTTGGACTCGCTGTGCCCGTATCGATATCCAGGCCAAAGTGCGGAAAAACGATGGGGCAGTCCGGCTGCATCGGTGAAGAATGGCATTCCACACCCGGACCCTCACCAATCACTTCGAAGGTGTCCAAGTCGTAGACGGGCGAAACGAAGTCCAAACCGGAAAGGAGCTTGCCGACATCCACGGTGACCACGTTCTTGTCGAGGTTGAAGTCGGAGAGCGCGACCTGCGGATTGTTGACGAAGTCACAGCGGTCGCGGTCCTCGAGCGCCAAGCCATCGGCAGGGCCACAATTGCGGCTGCCGACGTGCAGGTAGCCTTCGCCGCCCTTGCCGTCGCCGTCAGTCACCGCAAAGTTCAGCACGAAGTGCCGATAGCCGGAGGCCCAAGTCCATTGCAACTCCGCGAGCGGCGACGGCGCGCCTTCCGGCGTGTGAGTCGCGATCACGTCTTGCATCACCGCTTGAGGCACGCCCACATCGAACGAAATGCTCTTCACTCGGTCCACCACCGCGGTCCCAGTGATGGAGTAGTTGGTGCGCTGAGTGCCCTCCGAAAACGCGATCGCGTTGCCGGCACAAGTGCCCTCGGTGTTGCCGGTCGGGTCGACGAGCGACACCTGGCCCGCTGCGCTCGCATACTGGAACTCGTTCTCGTCGAGCGTGATCTGGACCTCTTTCTTGGAGGAATCCCAAAACTTGAGATTGCTCACGTAAAAACGCAAGTCCGAGATGCCGACCGAATCCGCACCGTCCGGGCCCAAGCCTTGAATGGTGTCTTTGCACCCGACGGACTTGCCGTCAGCCACGGAGGCAAACGCGAGCGCGAACGAGCGCGCCTTCGGTTCATCGGCACCATCATCACTGCCGCAGCCGGTGAGAAAGGCCGCGGCTAGTAAACCCAGAATCGCCCACTTGCAATCGTGCTTCGACATGCTTCTTACTCAGCATAGTCGCGCGCTCGCATTCCTGGCTGCGACACGTTGTCGCGGGTGCGGGGGCGGCTCAGTCCAATTGCAGCGCGCACCCGAGCGCTTCGTGCTCCGTGGCGCGCTGGGGCCGGCCTGCGAGCGCGTCTTCCAGCGCGTGACGCAGGTACGGCGTGGCATCCGGGTGCAGTTGTTTCTTGTCGGAGTCCAAGCCGCCCGAGTAGGCCACGCGGCCCCGAGCATCGAGCACGATGCTGTGAGTGGCGAACTCGGCGCCGAGCACGCGGGCCAGGCGGGCATCCGAGTCCGTGAGCAACGGCACGCTGAGACCGCGCCGCTGTGCCTCGCGCGCATCGACCGAAGGCGATGCGCCGTGTTCGGAATTGACCAGGAAGAACGCCACATCTTGGCCGGAGAAGGCGCGCTGCAACTCCGCGATCCTCGGCTCGTGCGCCGCCAGGCACGGACAGCCTGCCGCGTAGAAAATGAACACCGTCAGCCGATGCGCGCCGACGACTCGTGACGGTTCGTACGTGCGCCCGTCGCTACCTGTCAGCGAAATAGAGGCGAGAGAAGGAACCTCCGAGCGGTAGGACCGCGCGCAACCGAGAAACACGCAGCAAGTCGCGACGAGCGCAGCCGCGAACCAGCAGCGGCGCAGCTCGAACCATTTCATAGAAAGCTCCACACCACTCCGATCACTGCGCCGACCGACGCGGTTTGATTTTGACCCGCGCCATCGACCGGCGGATCCAGGAACGCATTGCCGTGCAGGCGAAAGGCGTCCAACTCGGCGCTGCAGGCGAGGGACAGTCGCAGCTGACGGCGCCCGGTGCCGCTCACGCGCTGCCCATCGATGCTAGCGTCGGCCTCGTAGTTGTAGGTGGTGAACAATGCAACGGCGAACTCGTCCGAGACGGTGTAGCTTGCCCCGATGACGGCACTCAATTGCGGGGCCAGCTCGCTTTCGACGCCGTTCACTTCCCGACTGAAGCGCTTGGAAAGGAGCGCCGTAGCGCTCAGCAGCCAGCGAGCGAACGAACGCTCGAGCGCGAGCCCGAGCCCGAGCTGAGTCGCCCCCGTGCCGGTCGCGTCGCTGGCAAGCGGTTGTTTCGCGTCCTCGGGCGCGCGACCCGTGGGAAAGGTGGCGCCCCCGAGCAAGCCGATGCCCGGGAGGTAGCTGAGTTCGCGATTTCTCACCAGGTCGTAGCGCAAGCCCAAATTCAGATCGCCAATCCCTCCGCCGAGCTCCGTGCCCGTGGTCTCGGAGCTTCGGCGCGAAAGCAGCAGCGGGAAGAGCAGGCTCAACTGACCGCGTCGCAGCCAGCGCACGGACGCGAACAGATCTTGCTCGAAGTCCACCTCGGAGGCCCCCGGAGGATTGGAGCGAAACCTTCCCTGCGAATTGAAGGTTCCGAGGCTGCCGGCGACGCGCAGCTGCGAGCCGATCAGCGCTTTTTCGTGGAGTTCGAGGCGACCGGGAGTGATCGCAGACGCTCCGGCACAACACGCTTGAGCTCGTGCGGAAGGTGCGCACAGAACGATCGCAAGCGTGACGAGGACGTTCGCGAAATGCCGGTGAGTGACCGAGCGGATCGTGGGCTTACCGTAGCCACCGCGAGAGGCACGCTGCTTGGCGGGCCCCAGCGGGCCCCGATTCACTCGACCTCGAAACGAGGCGTGACATGATCCTCGAGCGGGCCGGTGACGGTGGTCCGAAACTCCCACAGGCCCGGCATCGACAAGACGACGTTATCGAAACGGTAGCGCCCTCCACCGAGCGCCGTGGCTGGGGGGACGTCGGGGCTGCCGTGCGAGTGACTCGGCATCAGGGCCGTCATGCTGAGCTCGAGATCGTCGAGTGCTTGCCCGCTGTCAGAGGATCGAACGTCGAAGTAAATCTGGTTCAACCCGCGAACGGGCAGCGTATCCGGCTCGCTCGAGACCACGACACGTAGCGCGCCGCTATCGCTCGTCAGGTCGACTTCATTGACCCCGCTCGCTGCGTCCGAGGACGAGCAAGCGAGTGCGAGAGTGGCGAACAGCGAACCCAAGACCTGACGCGAGACGTGCATGAGATTTCTCCGCCTGACTTATGGGTCGGCACGGCGACCCAACGCAAGTGCTTGGCGCGTGTCAAATCGTCGCACGCAGTTGCGCAAGCCCATAGACCGCGAAACGGGCCCATCCGGAACTGGTTCCAGTGCGACGAGATGCGACCGTGAGATTCGCCCGATCGGTCCAGCCCTGACGCCCAAAGTGGGGCCGGCGCAGCGCTTCCACGAGTCGACGGCCCCGGTGTTCGACGCGACGTGCGACATTTGGTCGCGACAAAGAGCAGGCAATTTGGACTACAGCTCGAGGTAATGAGCTTTCCCGTATTCTCCTTGATTGCGTTGAGTGCCGCCTGCTCTCGCACCCCCACCGAGGCCACGCCGGCTCAGCTCGCGGTGCAGCCCGCAGCCTCCGCGAAGGCGCCCAGCTACTCGGCGCGTGGCGTGGTACGCAAGCTGGAGACCGAGAAGCAGACCCTGTGGATCGCCCACGAGGACATCCCTGGCTACATGAAGGCGATGACTATGCCCTTCCGTGCCTCGGCGGCGCTGCTCGCGGAGCTGCACACGGGCGACTCGATCGAGTTCTCGTTCCACGACGACGGCGACGGGAACTTGATCATCGAGACGCTTCGCAAAGCGAAGTAACTCAGTGCGCGACTAACGCATCGAACTCACGCGGAGTGAGCGTGCAGCCTCGCGCAACGATCTTGATCAAAGTGGCGTCTCCCGCCACCGCCCTCGTCGTCTCGAAGAACGACTCTGACTCGCTCGGCGCAGGTGGGGCGAGGCGATCGCTCGAATCGACCTGCAAGCGGGCGGCCGACAAGATCCCTTCGTGAAATACGAAGGTCACGGCGCGCGGCGAGCCCGCGCCGCTGCGCTGCCAGTGAAGCGTGTCGTAGACGCCGGAATCGTGAAACGACCAATCGCCCCGCGCGGCATCTTGAAACCCTTGGCGTACCTGCTCGGCGTTCATCCCGAAACGTACACCGTACAGCTCACTCGCAGCGGCCGTGGGGCTCAAAGCGTGACCGAGTGCGACCGCGCCCAAGACCAACAAAACAGCTAGCGCTAGACCGGCCACCGATGCCAGGTGCTGAGCCATCAGACCTCTCACATCTGCGTGAGCGCACGCGCGTCGCGAAGCAGTTGGTCGACCTGCGCGGGGGATTCGGCCAAATAGTAGCCGCGAATCTGCGCCGCGCGATCGGTCAAGACGAACCAGTTGCCGTGCATCACCTCGGCGATGCCAAGCGCGGGATCCGCGCTCTGGTACTCCATCTTGAAGCCATCGACGATGATGCGATGAAGGTCCTCGCCGGGTCCGGTGAGGAAGGTCCAGCGGTCATCGTGCGCGCCGAAGCGTCGCGCGTATTCGAGCAGGCGGGCCGGCGTGTCGTTCTCGGGATCGACGCTGATCGAAACTAGATTGACGTGCTTGAACGCGCTGTCCCGTTCTGCTTCGAGGCGTTGTTGGACATCCGCGAGCCGCCGCGTCAGCCGAGGACAGGAAACCGGACAGGAGGTGAAGAAAAAGTCGATGATGTTCACACCGCCTTGCAGATCCGCTGCCGTCACGGTGCGCGCATGCTGGTCCCGCATTTGCAGCGGTGGAACAGCGCCGAAGATGGGCAGCTGCGATGCCGAGTAGCGACCAGCCCCAGCCGCGAATAGCGCGGCAACGGCAATCGCCGCGGCCACGCAGGGGATGACGAAGCGCAGCGCGCGAACCCGGGGCGTGCTCTTTGCAGGCGGAGGAACCAGAACCAGCGTCGGGACGCTCATGATTCGGTGCTATCATCGAGCGACGAATGAAGCGATGCGGCGCACTGTCGCATGCGCCCACCGCAACGAGAGCGCCAATCAAATTCACGCTCCTCGTGTGGGAAGTGTGATGAGGCTCCGGCTCACCATACCTCTCCCTCTCGCGGCACCGGACTGAGGGTATCGTCGGCGCACGCGCTCACATCGACTTTGCCCGCTAGCCACGAGATCAGACAGTCGTCGCCCGGCGTGCCGACGGAGAGGCGCGCGCCACCAACGTGGGCTTCGCGATTGCGCCCTTTGGACAGGACGAGCCAGCGCTCTTCACCGGCACCCTGATTGGCAGTGACTCGGCTCAGTGTTTCTGGGTCGACGCTCAATACGGAGACGTACGTCGCAGTGACTTCCGCGTCAGTCGTATCCGCGCCACCGGTGACATCACGACCATCGAGCCGCAGGCCGTAGATTCCGTAGATCCGTAGGTTGCGTGCCGGGCTACCATGGCAATCGAGCCCCCCGCAGCGCCGTTCGAGAACCGAGCTCACGGCGGCGAAGTCCTTGGCGGACGGCGCCAAGAGCTCGCTGTCCGAATTTTGCCGTGCGCACCCGCACAACGCGACCGCAACGACCCATGCCGCAGCACTTCGTTGCAAGCACGCCATCATTCGCAGCCACCTCGGTCAGGAACTTCAGTCGTGTCGAGAAACACGCGGCCGGCGCTGTGCGGGCTCGGGTCTCCATCGTGGCACGCGGCGCACGATCCCTCGCGCGACGCAACAGAGCGCATCTCGGCGCTAGTCGCGCCATACTCGACTTTGAGCCAAATCGGCCAGCTCGGCGTAAACTGATCGGGAGTGACGTAGAAATTCCCCGCGCAGTTGGTGGTGGTGGCGTACTGTGCGCCGCTGCTGTCAATCGCGCGAACGGTCACGCCGAAGAGGGGCTGCTCGCCGTCCGAAGCGCGGTACACGGTGCCAGACAGCGAGAAGATTGGGTCGGCTGGGCCTTCGTCGCCGTGGCAGGCACCGCAGGGTTGACCGGGACGATGGAGCGGTCCGGGGACCACGCCGTCCACTTCCGGCCCCAGCGCCGCGACGCGTTGGTCGTGCACTGGATCGCTGCACCCAGCGAAAGCTGCGAGCGACAGGCTGAGCCAGGCAAGCCAGTTCAAAACGGCACCTCCGCTTGCAGGATGCCCAAATGCGCGAGTCGACCATCGATGTACAGCGCGTCCCGGAAGTCCGTCAGCATCTCGTCGAATTGAAGGGAGAAGCTGGCAGACTGGAGCGCGTCCGGCGCGAGGAGCCAGCGCACGCCGGCACTCGCGGTGAGCGAGAGCAACGGACTCAATTCGCGGTCGCCCGATCGATACTCGGGCACGGTCAACGAGCCATCCGAGAACTGCGCGACGTAAGCACGCTTCCAGAACCAAACCGCGGTTTGCGCGTGTCCGCGGGCTTGAAGCCACCATTCGAAGTGCGAACTCCAGCTCCTGAGGTAACGCAGCTCCGAGGTGGTTCCCCACATGCCCCAATCATCGGCGTACAGCCGCTCGAAGACGGTCCAAGTCGTGTTCCGATAACGCTTGGCGAAGCGCGCGGAGAGGGCGATGCGCGCCCGTTCAGAGGGCACGCGCTCCTTGGTTCGACCCGGCAAGCGCAGCGCGTTGACCTCCTCGATAGACGCGCCGGGTTGTACGTGAGGAGCCACGGATGCAGAAAAAAGCGGCAAGAATCGGTACGGCTTGGAGGAGTCACCCAGCTCGAGCACGCCGTCCGCCGACAGAAGCACGGTGGTCGCTCGATCCAAGACGAGCTCGGTCCCCAACGTGAACTGATGGCGTGCGAGCTGAAGGGAGAAAACTGAAAACGGTGTGCCCGTACGGCCCGCCGTGTCGTGGCTGAAGGAATAGCCAAGCATCGGGTTGACGTTCTTCTGCGCCACTTCCCAACGCAGCAACGCGCCAACGCCAAGCGACAAGTAGTCTGGCTCGCGCGAAACGGAGCCGGAAACCGTTACACCGACCGTTCTCGGCTGGTACGTCGCACTGAGCGCGGCCTCATGGCGCACCTCAGTCCAACGACTGCTGGCACTGCTCACGATGTCCACGGAAGCCGCGCTGACGATATCAGCCAGGTAGTGGCCACTCGCGGACCACGAACCGCCTCGCTTCGAAACGGTGGCAGACACACTCGGAGTGAAGACCGTCACGGCGTTCGTGTCGGTGTAGGCGGCAAATTCTGCCGATGCCGCGGTATCCACCCGCTGGGTTGGTGAGGCGGAATGGCTCGCAGCGCCGCGTTCACTTTGGGAAACATTGGATTGCGCGACAGCAAGCGTGGGCACGAGGGTACAGAGCAGCCCAGCACACCACGACCACCTCGTGATACAGTCCGACCCGTGAGTAGAACGGCTGCGTTCGTGCTGTTTTTCGCGTCTTGTGCGTTGAATGCCGGGTGTGCTTCGGTCGCTCCCTATCAGCGAGGCCGCTTGGCGCATCCCAGCATGCAACCGGATCACGTTCACAGCGCGGCGCGCGACCACGTTCAAGCCGTTCAGGAAGGGACGCTCGGCGGGTCGTTCGGCTTTAGCAGCGGTTGCGGGTGCAACTGAATTTGTCAGGCTCATTGCGCCGAGTGAGTCCTCGCGTCGAACGGATCGGATTGCCCTTGTACCTGAGGTGCCCCCACCACGCAGCGGGCGCGACAAAAAACCGCGCCAGCCCGTGATTGTTTGCGCTCGGCCAGTGGGAGAGACTTCGCCCCTCTCCGCATCAGGCGGTGAGAATGGTTCCCGGCGCGCTGCGCGTGCCCCAATAATTGCTAGAGGCTCAAAATGAAGTCCCCTTCTCTGTCCGCGTCGCCACTCGTCACCAAAGCGTCGGGCTCGCTGCTCTCTGCTGCATTGTGCGGCTTGCTCACACTTGGCGCCGCCACCGCGTGCGGTGATAACCAGGACACTGGCGTCGCCCCACCGCACGGGACCGCGGGCACCAGCGGCGAAGGCGGTGAAGGGGGCGAGGCCGGCACACCGGAAGGTAGCGCCGGAGCGGCAGGTGCCGCCGGTGCTACCGATACCCCCACCGACGACACCTACAACAACGTGATCTCCGACGGGACGCCGATCTCCGCCGCAGAGTTCCAAGCCATGTGTGACGAGCGAAACGGCTGGGTCTACGTGACCGCGAGCTGCGCGGGCGCGGGCATGTGCAAGGGGTTGTCGCTGCTCGGCGACACGCTCACCGATCACTCGTGCAAGGGGATGAATAGCTGCGGAGGCGCGGGCTGCGTGGTCTTGCCTGAGGACAGCGGGCTCAGCGGCAAAGAGATCTATGTGAATGGCCCGTGCAGCGGCTGCCACGGGGATTGGACGGATGAGGATCATCCGAATCTCGGCGTTTACACGGTCATTCACGGCACTGACATCAGTGATGCGGACGCGCTCGAGCGCTTCAAAATGAGTACGGACCAACGGCTGCTCTCGATCGCAATCTTCGGCACCCAGGGCCTTCACGCTGACGGCACGCCGTACTCGAACATGCCGGCGTACTATCAGAAGTACTCGCTCGCAGAGATCAAGCGGGCCGTGACCTACGCACAGAGCTTGCCGACGGAGGTGTCGACCTACGATATCTTCGGTACAACACCGGGCTTTGGCATTCCCGAGGCTGGAGCGGGCGGAGAGAGCGCTGCCGTCGGCGGGACCGGTGGCGCCTCAGGGGGCGGCGCCGGTGGCACGAATGGCGGTACTGGCGGCACCAGCGGAGGGACCGGCGGCAGCGGCGGCTGAGGGTCTCGAAGCCCATGGTCGGTCCCGAACTAGCTCGCAACGCGCTTGGGCTAGGGCTGCGCTCGCAGCACTATCGTGAGCTATTCGAACTCTGGCCCGAGCTCGACTACTTCGAGATCATCAGCGAGAATTTCTTGAGCGAAGCGCTGTCGCCACGCTTTCACCTCGATCGCGTGAAAGAGCGCTATCCGATCGTTCTGCACGGCGTCGGTCTGAACATCCTCGGCCCGACGCCGCCGGATCCCGAGTACCTCGATCGGTTGTGTTGGCTGGCCGACTACGTGAATGCGCCGTTCGTCAGCGATCACTTGTGTTGGACGGGCGTGCCGGCAGCTTCACACCACGATCTCCTGCCGACTCCGTACGTACCTGAGTTGATTGGCCTGGTCGCCGAGCGGGCGGCGTTCGTTCAACGCCAGCTGGGTCGACCCTTCGGTCTCGAAAATCTCTCGAGCTATGTCGAGTTCGAGCGGTCCACGCAAAGCGAGTGGAACTTCTACGCTTCCGTGGTGCGTGAAGCCGGCTGCTCGTTCATGCTGGATATCAACAACATCTACGTTTCGAGCCAAAATCACGGATTTTCAGCCTCCGAATACTTGGCAGCGATCGACTTTTCTCGGGTGTTGCAAGTGCACATCGCGGGGCACTTGCGTCAAAGCGACGGCTTGATCGTGGACACGCACGATCAGGCTGTCGCCGAGCCCGTCTGGCAACTCTACGCACAGGCGTTTCGCGAGCACGGCCCGTTTCCGACGCTGCTCGAATGGGACGATCACATCCCACCCCTGCCGCAGGTGCTCGCTGAGCTGTCCAAGGCAGAGGCGAGGCGCAGCTGACCTCGCATCACGCTCCCCCCTGGCTCGCGGAACTGCAGGCGCGCTTCAGCGCGATGCTACGCACGCCGCTCGCCCGCACCTCGGGGACCTTGACCGCGAGCAGGGCGAGCTATGACCCACGCCTGGTTCGCGAGGCAACAGCGACGAAGGCTCTTTCTTCGCGCCAACGACTCGCAACGTACAATCGCCAGTATTGGTTCAGACTATTCGGCGTGCTGCATGGAGCGTTCCCGCTCACGACCCGGCTGTTCGGGCACTGGATCTTCAACGAGTACGCTTGCCGTTTCCTCGTCGCTCACCCTCCGGATGGCTGGGACATCGAACTCGTGGCGGTCGGCTTCGATGAATTTCTTGCAGACGAGCTCGAAGGGAAATCGATCACGATCGAGCCGGGCGGTTCGACGCTCGAAAGCGCGGCCCTCATCGAGGCCGCGCGCATCGACGCCGCATTCTTCGAAGTATTCCGCGCCCCGCCAGTGGAACCCTACGTTCCCACTGCCGCAGACGCGGAGCGCCTGCTTGCCGGGCGGCTCGTGCTCTCGCCCGCTGCAGCGTTGTTCTCCGAGCGCTGGCCGCTCAGTGATCTGCGCCGCGAATTAGCCGGCAGCGAGGGCGAAGCCCCAGTGCCACTTCCGTCGCCGCTCAGCAGCGCTCGAAGTTGGCTGCTCCTTCGAAAGAAACTTCAGATTGGGCAGATCCCGTTGGAAGCGGGCGAACTCCGTCTGCTCACGCTGCTGACTCGCTTTCCAGTTGGTGAAGCGCTCGCATTGCTCGAAGGCGAGTGGCCCGAGGGAGAGCGCAGCTCCCTGCCGCCGCTGGCTCAACGTTGGCTTGCGCGCAGTGTGGAGCTAGGTCTCTGGTCGCGCCTGGACGGTCAGAAATAAACCCCCGAGTTCAGTCGACCGCTGAAATCGTGACAGCCCGCTTGGTTGCAATCACCGGCTCGCGCCGCTCGCGCCAAGGGCTTTTCCATGCGGTGAAAGGTCGGATCTTTCAACCAGGGCTGCGTATTTTGCACGGCACTCTTCAACGCTGGCGCGATAGCGTAAAAGTTTCCGCAAGCATCGACTGTGAGTCGAGTTCCGCCGATGCTTTCGATGATTTTGCCTGCTTGAGCAGGGCGGCGCTGGCCTTGCGCCGCGTACGCAGAGCCGGCCGCTGCAAAAGCCAGCTTCGCTGTTCCACCTGGCTCGTGACAACCGCTCAAGCAGGGTTCGCTCGAGCGATGGCTCAGTACAGATGCGGCCGAAAGCTTCAGCGCCAAGTCCAGCTCGGGGAGGGCGGAACAATCTGGCACATCTGGAGGCTGATCGATTGCGGCGTCTGGCTGCGCGCTCGGCTGCGCGCTGACCAATCCAGCGGGCGGATCCCAGGCGGTGGGATCGGAGTCGAGCGCGCTTCCCCAGCTGCAGCCGGCGACAAACAGCATTATCCCAGCTTGAATCGCGCGCGCCGGGAGCTTCATCGTAAGCTTGTTTTAACGGAAGATAGCGGTGCCGTCCAACGTGACGTTCGGGGCACTGTTGGCTGATCCTGATCACAGAGTTGCCCTTGATCTGGAGCTTGGTTACCTACACTCTCAGCTTCACATGACGGCGATCGGGTTACCGCGAAAGCTGTTCGAGTCGATCGGAATGCGGGTGCGGCACTTCGTCGTCGCGACGCCCAGCTCGTTTGCGTGTCTTCTGTTCGTGGTCATGACCTCGGGACCAGCTTGCTCGAGTCCCCCTGCGGCAAACGAGTGCTCGCTGCAAAACCGAACCAGCTGCCCCGATCCCTCGCTCTCCTACGACGCCGGCATCGGCGCGACGCTCAGCTCGAACTGTTCTCCATGTCACGCTGAGGGCGGCGTGGAAGCGAGCGTCCGTTTGACCGACTACGGCAATGTCTCAACGCGCCTGACCAGCATTGCAGGGCAATTGGCTTCGTGCTCGATGCCGCCCGCGGGCTCACCCCAGCTCACCACGGCGGAGCGGCAGATGCTCTTCGATTGGATCGTGTGTGGCGCGCCGAGGTAACTCATTGCGCCAGCCTCGGTTCAGCCCGGATCGTCGGTAACGCAATTCCAGCCGCCGCATGTGTTGGCGCCCTTGCACGTGTGCTCGGACAGGGCTTGCGTCTCTACGTCGTAAGAGAAACCGCGTGCCGTGGCCAAACCTGCGCAGTGGGCCATCACTTCGACCGTCCCATGGCGAGCGTCGCACAAGGTTTGAAAGCGCTCGGCAGTCATGCCTTCGATCACTCGACTGGACGTCACGTGCGGGTCCGAAGATGTTTGATTCGAGGAACTGCAGGCTGAAAGCCCTGCGCAGAGCAATCCAGCAAGGGCGCTGCGTGCGAGCAGACTGCTCGGAGTAGCTTTTTTGTTCGGCAGTTCGTCCATGATGAACGGGTATAGCGCGTGAAGCAGCGCCATGCGAGCGCGGCTCGGACGCGCGCCCTACCCGCCCCCATGCCAACCACGCCAGGATGATGGACGCAGAAATTTTCGCTACGGCACGTCGACAAAGAACGCGATATGCCCGTGCGGTGAGTCCTCTTGGTCGAGGCAGGACTCGTAGAAGTGAAAGCGCACGACCCAACGACCGGGCGCGTCGAAGCGAATCGGCCCCGCGGTGTAGACGCCTGGCGACGTCTCGCTGAGCTTCGCGTTGGAGTCGCTGACTGGCGGGAAGTGCGCGGGCGGGCACGGAACGTAGAGCTCCACCCGCGAAAGCGCATTCTGCCCGGTTTTTAGCCCCTCGAGTGGTGAGCCGTCGGCTTTCGAGCGCGCGGTGACCGTGAACGTCACGTCTTGGTTCAAGCGAATGGGCGTCGATGTCCACGACACGTGATACTTGCAGTCGTCGTCATCGCCCTCCGCGTTGTACAGCGTTGCGCCGTAGTCTGCGTCGTGCGCAGCGTTGCAATCACTGTCCCCCGTCGCGCCTCCCTGGGCCTCGTCGCCGGTGTCTTCGTCGCCGCCGCCTCCTTCCGCAGTCGCCGGCGTCGAACACGCCGCCGGATCGGAGACACCCGGCGGTTGCCCCTGGCAATGGTCGTCGAGTGCACCGGTGACGGCACTACCGGGCGTGCCCGTGGGTTGCGCTGGCGAATCGTCGGAGGAACATCCAGACGCGATCAGCAGCGCATTCAGTAGCGAGAAGGTTACTATCGAACCGAGTTTCATGGGTGGCTCCAAGCATGGGATCCCGCCACCAATCACTTGGATAGCCCCTCGGCCACCGGCTGTCCATCTCGCCTCGGAGCCCTGCGGCAATGTGCCGCAGGAGGAGGGCCACTCCGCCTTTCCGACCACCTCCCCCGAGGTATTTGTGCCAGAGAGTTTTCGCCAACTGGAGCCGTTTCTCGAGGTTCGTACCCGGCTCCTCTACCGAGCCGATCGCGACCGGAGAAACGGAGCTCAGCGCGGCGGCCTGAGATCCTCGCGGGAGCCCAGGAAGTAGCGACCGTCGAACTGCCCTCTCAGGAATACGCTCCACGCGGGCGGCGCGTCGAGCGACTGCGCCCCTTGCGGATAGACGACGCGCGTGCTGAGCGGCAGCTCGACGCCAAAGCCCAACTGCACGCAGGCCGCGAACGTGAGCTGCGTTGCGAACGCGCGAAACGGCGTCCATTCGACGAGCGGGAAGGCGAGCCCGAGCGACTTCTGCGAGACCACGCCGTATTGGCTCGTTCCGTCGGCATTTTTGGCGATGGGAGCGATGTAGAGTGGCAAATTCGCATCGCCGAGATAGCCGAATAGCGTCCCTTGGACCTCTCGCCCGGCGATGACTTGGAATGAGCCCCAGCTGGTCTGAATGGTTCGCTCGTAGGGGATGAGGCCGCCGCTGGCTGCCGCAACGCCGACATCACTGAGCGCACTTGGCGCGACAATCGCGAGGATCGGACCGAGGACGAGCATATCACCGGGGAGGAGCCAGAACGGCATGCGAACTCCCAAACGCAGCCCGGTGCGTGACGGCACGGCCGGAAACAGGTTCGAAGTGCCAACCAAGTCGCAGCCGGAGCCTTCGCACTTGGTCGCCTCGGCCGCCGCCATCTGCAGACCGCCTTCGAGAAACCCGATCGCGGTTCCGGGACTGCCAGTGAGACTCTCTGCTCCGAATCCGAGGCGCAGCCCCGCAGCAAGCGACGCAGCTCCACGCGCCTTGTCGGTGACCAGGCCGCCCCATGAAACTCCCCCGCCGATCGAGCCAAAGATGCCGATGAACGGCCCGAGTTCCTCGCGAAAGCGCGGCAAGTGAACGTCGCCCTCGCCTCGTCCGGGGATGGGCGTATCGAGCAGGATGGGCTGGATTTGCGCGAGAATAGCCGCTCGTTCACCCCCTGTCGCTGCGGGCTGCACGAGTTCGTGACAAGCATCGAAGATATACGCGCCTTCGGGACCGAGCCCGAAGCCTCGACTGGCGACGGCGAGTGGATCCCCAGGCGTGAGCGCGCGTGCGAGCTGATCGAGACTCAGTGACACCACCTCACTGGCACGCTCGAGGTCGGTCTTCTTCATGTTGCCGTCGCCGAACAGAACGATGGGCTCGCCGTTCCAGCGCATACCGTCGTAGCCAAACTCGTTGTAGTAGTCGTGCGTTCCCTTGCGCCAAGGCGTCGAGCCCCACGTACCAATGACGTGGCCAGCGGCGAACGCGTCTTCCAGCCAATGCAGGGCGAACGCTTCGAGCGCCAGGATTTGTCGAGCTTGCTGCGCGCGCGAATCGCGAACGCAAAATGTTTCCGGAGCGCGGCGCCGAAAGCGAGCGCAGTAGAGAATAACCCTTGATGAAGAGCGGGTGCGGCGAACAAGATGCCGCATGGCCAAACAGGGTGCAGTCGTGCAGGAGTCTTCCATCAACGCCGGTGACGCGCGCGCGGCATTCGACAAAGTGCAAGCGCGGCTCGACGCCTTGCCGCTCGATCAATTGCTCCCCGTGCGCGTGGACATTCTGGCGGCGGCTGCGGCAGCTCACCGGGTTGCAGTACGCGACAGTGCTCCGCGGCGCCGAGCGGCGTTCGAACGGCTGGCGGCGGCCGGGCTGTTCGACCTAGGTAGTCTCGACTCGCTTGCGGACCTTTCGCTTGCGACCTGGCATGCGCGTCAGCAGCAGCTCTCGTCGGGCGTTGGTTCCAGCGCGATGCTTCCGGTGAACATCGTCGACGAGGCCTCGGCGCTCCGCGCGCGGATGCTGAAAGTGCTCGAGTACTACTTTGGCGATCAGCCAACCATCGGCCCGAGGCTTCGCATCCTGCGCGCCGGCACCGGTTATCAGGATCTCGCCAACGATCTCCGGGAGTGCGCAGAACTGTACGAGGAAGCGCCCGTGAGTTCCGTCATCGCCCGCGATCCGATGCACTACCAGGCGCAGGATCCAGTCCGCGCGCGCGACCTCGCGGCCGCCATCCTCAGCGCGCTCGGCCTCGAGGGCGAAGGCGAAACCCAGCGCCTCGCGCAGTCGAGCCAACGCGCTTGGAGCCTACTCGCCCGCGCATACGACGACCTCCGAGCCGCAGGTCAATACGTGTTCGCCGGGCAGGAAGACGTCACGACGAGCTACCCTTCCCTGGTCGCCTTCGTCCGCACTCCAGCAACGCAACGCACTGCTCACCCCGAGTCCGACGGAACCGTGAAAGCGTAGTGGCGCACTGGCCGACGCGTTCTCCGGCTGATTTAGGGGCATTCGCGAGTGACCGCTCGGATGCGCAGCGCGCCGTCCACCTTGGCATCGTTGGTTTGATCGCCAATCGCCAACGTGCCGTTCGACACGTAGCCCGTGCGTGTGAGCTTGACGGTGCCGTCGACACTGAAAGTTGCGAGCCCGGCCCCGTCGACGGACAACACATAGGTATGATACGAGCCGTCCGTCACGGGAAATGCCGCCGACTGCGTGTCGTCTGACCAACCGAGCGCCGCGCTGTCGAGATACACCATCTCGCCGCGGTCCGTCGTATTGCCGAAGGGGCTCGTGAAGGAGCCGAGGATCGCGGCGCCGCTGTCGAGCTGGTT
>Ga0164241_10001753_pt1 | contig 25532 bp, 22 predicted proteins | sample OricomyardsoilBY_FD_108780 | JGI IMG/M metagenome (GOLD analysis project Ga0164241, IMG submission 108780) | Backyard soil microbial communities from Emeryville, California, USA - Original compost - Back yard soil (BY) | ecosystem: Environmental > Terrestrial > Soil > Unclassified | place: USA... | reverse complement strand
CGCCGCGGGTACCCCGATCGAAGCGCTCGAAGGCGCGACGATGCTCCCGGTGCCGGCCGCATTGCTCGGCATGGGGGAGCATTATGCGCTCGAAGTCGCGGGCGATTCGATGGTCGAGGCCGGGATCCTCGACGGCGACTACGCGCTGATCCGCAAGGCCGAGACCGCGCGTGACGGCGATATCGTCGTCGCGCTGATCGACGAGGCAGAGGCGACGCTGAAATTCTTCCGCAAGGAAGGCGCAATGGTCCGCCTCGATCCCGCAAACCGCAGCTATGATCCCCAGCGCTACCGCCCCGATCAGGTGCGGGTGCAGGGCAAGCTCGCCGGGCTGTTGCGGCGCTACTGACTGGGCCGGGCGCGCCGGATCCAGCAATTCACGGCAAAGCGTGAATCGCGGAAGTCATGTGAGGCACAGCTGACCGGCAGCACCTCGTGCGGCGCCCAGCTCGGGAACACCACGAGACTGTTCTGCCTGGGCGGGATATCGGCGAAACGCTCCGCCTGCCCCGCCGCCGGTCGGGCGATCGGATAGAGCCGCAGCGCGCCGCCGTCGAAGCCCTTGGGCTCGTTGTGGAAATAATAGACTGCAGTAACGATCCGGTCGCCATGCACGCCCGATAGCGCCGGGTCGCTGCGGTGCCGGTTGGCGGGCCCCAGATCGGTATGGCGGCGGTAAAAGGCCCCGTCATTATAGGCGATCAGGTCGAACTCGACTTCGCTCACCTCGAACGGCGCCAGCCCGAACGCCGCGCACCATTCGGGCAGCATCGCAATCAGCCGCTCGCGCAGCGGCCTGCGCCACGGCTGCCCGATCTTCTCGTGCAGGTTCAGCGCGTTGCGGATTTCCGGATTGACCACGCCGCGCCCCAGCCCCGCCGCGGCGAAGGCAGCTTGATTCGCCATCGTCCAGTCGAGCAAGGCCGCCCGCTCGGCTTCGGGCAGGAAATCCCGATGGACGCGATGCGGCGGGATGCGTTCGAGCGGGCGGTTCACTGCCGGTCAGCGCTTGGCTGCGGTCTGCTCGCCCAGTTCCTTCTCGAACTGCGCCTCGGCCGCATCGACGCGGCGCCCCAGCTCACCCGGATCGACAAAGGCCAGCGCGTTGCCCGCCTTCAGCCGCGTGCGCTTGTCCGCCATGTCGAACGCGCCGGGATGGAAGTTCAGGAAGATATCGACCGTCAGCGTGCGGAGCAGCGCGAAGCTGTGGCGGAAATCGTCGGCCGCTCCCGGATAGGCCGGGTTTCGCCCGGTCAGATCCTGCCCCGCCACGGTCAGGCTGCACGCGAACAGGATGTCGAGCGGCACGCCCTCGACCGGCGCGCGGTACATCCAGCTGGTGCAGCCCCTGGTATGCCCCGGCGTCAGGTGCGTCACCAGGTCGATCGCCCCCAGCCGGATATGCTCGCCCTCGCCGATCACGCGATCGACCTTCACCGGCGGAAATCCCTCAAGATCGGGCCGCCCCTCGGTATGTCCGGCCTCGAGGTCGGGCTTGTCGCCCGCGCTCGCCAGCAACTGCGCGCCGGTCACGCGCTTGAGCTCCGCCAGTCCGCCCGAATGATCGAAATGGGCATGGTTGATCAGCAGGATACGCACGTCTTGCAGCCGGAACCCCAGCCGCCTGATGTTAGCCGCGATCAGTTTCGCGCCTTCGGGCAGGCCGCCATCGATCAGGATATGCCCCTTGGGATCGGTGATCAGATAGGCCGAAACCCCTTCGGTCCCGACATAATAGACATTGGCGGCGATGCGGAACGGCTTGGCCGGCTTGTTCCATTCGAGCTTGGCCTGGGTCCAGTCCTGCCGCTGCGCGGCGGGGCCGGAGGCGAGGAGCAGCGGGAGAAGCAAAGCGAGCGCGCGCATCATCGGCCTTTCGGTAATTGGCGTGGCACTCGTGGCGGCATTACCGCGGGCGGGTCAACCCAGGGATGCCGTCCCGCCGCACCGGCGACACTCCTGACCCGCGCGTCGCGAAAGCTGATTGCGACGCCGCCGGTCTTCGCCAGGGCCTCGCGGTCGAGCTTCATCCAGCGCGGGGTGCATCCCTGCGGCAGCCGCCGGTCGCTTACCACGATATCGGCCGAACGGCACAACGCCGTCATCGCCTCCCAGGGCACCAGATAGCCGCTCCGCGTCGCCGCGACGCGCCAGCGCCGCGAGCCCGATACGACATCGATCAGGCACAGATCGGCGCTGCACCGCGCATTCTCCTGCTCGGCGAGCGGCGCGAGTTCGTCGTCACCGCTATTCTCTCCCAGCATGTCGCGAGTGTAGTCTCCCGCCCGGTCGCGCAGCAGCGCCATCTCGCCATCGGGCAGCCGGATCGCGAGATGCCGTCCGTCGCCGGTGACGAGCAGATCGGGCGGCGGCGTCATCAGCGCCCACACCGCACCGATCGCGAGTGGCGCCGCACCAGCAATTCGCGCGCGGCTCCGCCACAAGGCGAGCCACAGCCCGCCCGCCACCATGAGGGCGAACGCACCGCCCGGCATCGCGGGCAAGGCCGCCACCGCACCCGGCGCATGGGCGGCGGCGTGCGCGAGCCAGAGCAACAGCGCCAGCGCCTCGCCCGCCAGCCACCACAAAGGCCCGCCGAGCCCCGCCAGATCGAGCAGCAGCGCCAGCGCCTCCAGCGGCATGATCACAAAAGTGGTCAGCGGAATCGCGACGATATTCGCCAGCGCGCCGTAAATCCCCGCCTGATGGAAATGGAAAAGCGCGATCGGCATCAGCGCCAGCTCGACTGCGATGCCAGTCAGCAGCAGCGAGCCGAGCGAACGCGCCAGCCGCCGCCCGCGTCCCTCCTCGCGCCGCTCGAACCAGCCGCGCACCCGCCGGTTTTCGTGCAGCGCGACGATCGCGGTCACCGCCGCGAAGCTCAGCTGAAAGCTCGGCCCCGCCAGCGCCTCGGGCCAGAGCAGCAGCACGAACAACGCCCCTGCCGCCACCAGCCGCAGCGTCAGCGCCTCGCGCCCCATGCTCAGCGCGAGCAGCACCAGCAATGCCGCCGCGCACGATCGAATCGTCGGCACCTCCGCTCCGGTCAGCAGCGTGTAGCCGATCGCCGCCACCGCCCCGGCACCCGCAGCGATCAGCGGCAGCCGGAAGCGCAGCGCCAGCCATGGGCTGAGTGCGAGCAGCCGCAGCACCAGCAGCATCGCCGCCGCGGTCACCGCGGTCACGTGCAGCCCGCTCACCGACAGCAGGTGCGCGAGGCCCGATCGCCGCATCGCCTCCGAATCCGCTTCGGCGATCGCGCCCTGGTCGCCCGTCGCCAGCGCGCTCGCGATACCGCCCGCACTGCCCTCCAGCCGGCTTTCGATATGCGCCGAGAGCGATGCCCGCAGGTCCGCGCCCGCCGCCTCGCCCGGGGTCAGTATCTCGACCGGCGCAAAGGCCCGCCCGGTCGCACCGATCCCGTCGAACCACGCTACACGAGCAAAATTATACGCGCCCGGCACCGCGGGTGGTGGCGGCGGCATCAACCGCGCGCGCAGCCGCACGGTCGCGCCCCGCGCCAGCCCCTCGGGCACGTCCTTCACCGCCAGATTGACTCGAACATGCGGCGGCAAGTCCGCCCGCCCGACCGGCGCCAGCCGAAGCCGCACCAGCCCGCGTGCCGGCAATTGTTCGACTCGTTCGACTCGCGCCTCGACGCTGACCATCGCCGCGCGCGCCAGCACCGGCGCCGCGATTCGTTCGGCGCGCCACCACACCAGCGCGCATCCCGCCGCCATCGCCAGCGCCGCGACCAGCAGCACGCGCCCGGCGCGCCCGCTCCCTGAAAAGGCCAGGCCCAGCAGCGCCAGCGCCCCGCACGCCGCGAGGAACCAGCGCCACTCCGCCACGCCGGGCAGCACGAACCACGCCGCGATCCCCGCCCCCAGCGCCACCGGCAGCCACAGGATCAATTGCTCGCGCTCGGCCTCCAGCCAGCGCTCGACCGCGCCCGGGATCTGGCCGAACAGGCTGAGCGACCCCATTTGAAGGGGCAGGTCCCCCGTGCTAGGGGCCGCGTCGGCTAAACTGGCCATCGAATTTCATGCTGGGAGCAAGCGCGGTTGAGCGCAACATCTGATAACGCGACCGCAACGGTCGTCACTCGTTTCGCGCCATCGCCCACGGGCTTTCTGCACATCGGCGGCGCGCGCACCGCGCTGTTCAACCTGCTGTACGCGCGCCATCACGGCGGCAAGTTCCTGCTGCGGATCGAGGATACCGATCGCGCCCGCTCGACCGAGCCCGCGATCGCGGCGATCCTCGACGGGATGCGCTGGCTCGGGCTCGATTGGGACGGCGACGAGATCTATCAATTCTCGCGCGCCGATCGCCACGCGGCGGTCGCGCACGAAATGGTTGAAAAGGGCGCGGCGTATCGCTGCTACCTGACTCAGGACGAACTCGCCGCGATGCGCGCCGAGGCCGAAGCGAACAAGAAGCCTCTGCGCATCCGCTCCCCCTGGCGCGACCGCGAGAATAACGACGCCGGCGCGCCCTTCGTCGTCCGCCTCAAGGCCCCGACCGAAGGCGCGACCACGATCCAGGATCGCGTCCAGGGCGAAGTTACCGTCCAGAACAGCGAGATCGACGATCTCGTCCTGCTCCGTTCGGACGGCACGCCGACCTATATGCTCGCGGTGGTGGTCGACGATCACGATATGGGCGTCACCCATGTCATCCGCGGCGACGATCACCTCAACAACGCCTTCCGGCAATTGCCGATCTACAAGGCGATGGGCTGGGCGGAGCCGGTCTATGCGCACATCCCGCTGATCTTCAACGCCGACGGCACCAAGATGTCGAAGCGCAAGAACGCAGTCGCGGTCGATGTCTACCGAGACGAGCTCGGCATGCTGCCCGAGGCGGTGTCCAATTACCTGCTCCGCCTCGGCTGGGGGCATGGCGACGACGAGATTTTCAGCCGTGAGCAGGCGATCGAATGGTTCGATCTGGACGGCGTCGGAAAATCACCAAGCCGGTTCGATCCGAAGAAGCTTGAGAACCTGAACGGTCATTACATTCGCGCCGCGGACGATGCGCGGCTGGCCGGCCTGGTCGCCGCGCGACTCGGATTCGAACTTGGCGAATCGCAGATGGCCCTTTTGCAGCGCAGCATGGCCGAACTGAAGCCGCGTGCCGCGAATCTCCTTGAGTTAGCGTCTGGAGCGGCCTTCCTGTTTCGCACTCGCCCACTGGAATTGGACGCGGACGCGGCACCTCTGCTAGAAGCGCCGGCAAGGGCGCTGCTGGCCCGGTTGCACGCCGCGCTTGACGCGGCCGCAGCCTGGGATACGGAAGCGCTCGAAGCGGCGGTACGCACGGTCGCGGACGATGCGGGGGTCAAGCTTGGCCAGGTCGCGCAGCCTCTCCGGGCCGCGCTTACCGGCAAGCGGACATCTCCGGGAATTTTTGACGTCCTAGTGCTGCTGGGACGCGAGGAAAGTCTGGGCCGTATCGCCGATCAAATGGGCGCACCGGCTTGAACGGGACGAAAGGACGAATGATGACCGACGGCAAATCCATCACGATCGGGGACCGCGATTATGGCGTCCTCGCTGGCAGTGTTGGCCCCGACGTCGTCGATATCCGAAAGCTTTACGCCAATACCGGCATGTTCACTTACGATCCGGGCTTCACGTCGACCGCGAGCTGCGAATCGGGCCTGACCTATATCGACGGCGACGAGGGCGTGCTGCTCCACCGCGGCTATCCGATCGGCCAGCTCGCCGAGCAGTCGAGTTTCATGGAGGTCAGCTACCTCCTCCTCAACGGCGAACTGCCGAACAAGGATGAGCTCGACAAGTTCAGCTACACGATCACGCGCCACACCATGCTGCACGAACAGCTGGCGACCTTCTATCGCGGCTTCCGTCGCGATGCGCATCCGATGGCGGTGATGTGCGGCGTGGTGGGCGCGCTTTCGGCCTTTTATCACGATTCGACCGACATCACCGATCCGACCCAGCGCATGATCGCCAGCCACCGGCTGATCGCGAAGATGCCGACGATCGCGGCGATGGCGTATAAATACACGATCGGTCAGCCCTTCGTGTATCCCGACAACTCGCTGTCCTACACCGGGAACTTCCTGCGCATGACCTTTGGCGTTCCGGCCGAGGACTATGTGGTGAACCCGGTGATCGAGCGCGCGCTCGACCGGATATTCATCCTCCACGCCGATCATGAGCAGAACGCATCGACTTCGACCGTGCGCCTCGCCGGCTCGTCGGGCGCCAATCCTTTCGCGTGCATCGCGGCCGGCATCGCCTGTCTGTGGGGTCCGGCGCATGGCGGCGCGAACGAAGCGGCGCTCAACATGCTGCATGAGATCGGCACGCCGGATCGCATTCCGGAATTCATCGCCCGCGCGAAGGACAAGAACGATCCGTTCCGCCTGATGGGCTTCGGCCACCGCGTGTACAAGAATTACGATCCGCGCGCGACCGTGATGCAGCAGACCGTCCGCGAAGTGTTCAAGGAGCTGGGCGTCACCAACCCGGTGTTCGACGTCGCGCTCCAACTCGAGGAAATGGCGCTCAACGACCCCTATTTCATCGAGAAGAAGCTGTTCCCGAACGTCGATTTCTATTCGGGCGTGATCCTGTCGGCGATCGGCTTCCCGACGACGATGTTCACCGCGCTGTTCGCGCTCGCCCGCACCGTCGGCTGGGTCGCTCAGTGGAACGAAATGATCTCCGATCCCGATCAGAAGATCGGCCGCCCGCGCCAGCTTTACACCGGCCCGGTGCAGCGCGATTATGTGAGCGTCGATAAGCGCTGATTGGTTCTGGCGCACGGGAGAGTCTCATGCGCCAGCAGATCCTGATCTTCGCAGGGATAATCGGTTTTATCGCCGGGACGGTCTTCATGCTCCAGGGATTGGGGGTGATCCGCTATCCGGCGGACAGCTTCATGATCGACAACCATGTCTGGATCAGCCGCGGCGGCATCCTCGCTTTCCTCAGCGTAATCCTCGTCGCGGGCGTCCGGCTGGTGCCCGCGAAGAAAAAGCGCGGCGAGGAGTAAGCGCTCCGGCTCTCCTGCGAAGGCAGGGGCCCGGCCCTCAAGCCAAATCTCGCGCGGCAGCGCATTCGGCGCTTTGCGCCGAGTCTGGCCCCCCGCCTTCGCAGGGGAACATCGTCAAACCTTCGGCAATTCCGACTTGTCGAGCATCCCGTCGCCATCGGTGTCGAGCAGCCGGAAGCGCGTGATCGCTGCCTTGTCGAATTCCTGCGCGGTCACGCCGCGGTTGAAATTTGCGTCGGCGCTCATCACCGGCTGGGGGATCCCCAGCCAGTTATAAGCCGATGCCCCGCCGCGGCGGACATATTGGCTGTTGCCCTTGGGCGCGCCATCGAGCGAATCGGGGCCGTTGACGCTGCGGTCCATGCCGCGCCCGCTCCGGCCGCCGGCGTCGCCGATCGATTGCTGGATCAGGATCTCGTAGCGCTCATTCTCCTGCGGATCGATCTCGCCGCTCTTGTCGGTATCGAGCGTCTTGAAGAAGCGCTGCGCGTCATCCTCGAACTCATAGATGCTCAGCCGCCCGTCCTTGTCGGCATCCGCCCCTTCGAACCAGGCGAGCGCCGGCGGGTTCGCCTTGTCGCCGAGAAACGGCTCGCCCATCGGGCTCACGAACAGCCGGTCGGCCGCCAGCGGGGAAAGCGTGAGCATCGCGGGAAAGGCAAGCAGGGCAAACATGGGAATTCCTCGGATTGGATGACGGTGTTTAGCCCCAGCCGGTGGCCAAATACCATGCCCCGTGCATGATCAGCACGGCGGCAAGCGCCATCACCATCCAATAAGGTCCGGGCTGTGTCGCACGGGCAACAGCCCGACCACGCCAGCCGATACAGCCGCGCGCCAGTCCGCGCGACAGGATCGTCGCTCCGATCGCTGCTCCGAACAGCGCCCAGACGTAATTGGCCATGTGGGTTTGCTAGCCCCCGGCGGAGCAAGAAGCGAGGCCCCTGTTCCAGCTCCCCTCCCTTGTAGGAAGGGGACGTTAAAGCGTCGTCCGGCGCTTCAGCCGCGCGCGGAGGTCGTCCATCTTCACGGCGTCCGCGCCCGCTTCCTTGTCCTCGGCCTTGATGACCTCGGCGAGGTGCGACAGTATCTGATTGGTCAGGTCGAGCGCCTGGAGCGAGGTCGAGTGGCGCTGCAACAGGATCGGGTCCGCGATCAGCGCGTCGCCGATCTGGTCGAGCCGGCGGCGAACCATGTCGAGTTCGTCGGCGATACGATGGTCGATGGGATTGCCGGAGATTTCGGGGCGCGGCGGCGGTTCCTTGAACAACGGACGCTTCGCCGGGGTCATGCTCGCACGGATTTCGGCCATCCTCGCATCCACCTCGCGCTGGTGCGCCGATGGCGTGTAAGTATTGACCGCAGTTTGAGGCGACATCCCCAAATCCCTCCCTTGCGATGGGGATAGGATGTGACGGTTAAACTACAGCTAATGCGGCCCTGATCTGGATCAGATCACGCCCCGAAAGCGCTGCCGCGCACCGGGTCGCGGAACGGCAGGGTGAAGATGAAGCGCGCGCCCATGCCCGGGGCGCTGTCCACGGTCAGGTCGCCGCCCATCGCCCGCGCCAGGCGCCGCGCGATATAGAGGCCCAGCCCGCTCCCGCCCGGCTCGGTCGGATCGACGCGGCCGAACTTTTCGAAGATGCGCGCCTGATCCTCGATCGCGATGCCCTTGCCCTGATCGGCGACGATCACGCAGCCCATATCGCCGTCGCGCTCGAGCCGGATCCACACCATCGCGCCAGGCGGCGAATAGCGCACCGCATTGCCGATGAGGTTGACCAGCACCTGGAGCGCGCGGCGGAATTCGCCCGTCACCGGCAGCGTCTCCCCCGCGCCGGGTTTGTCGACGCGCACCTCGGCCTGCGCGGCGCGCACCGCGAGCAGCCCACCCGCGCGGCGTGCGACATCGGCCAGGTCGATCGGCTCCCCGGCAGTCGTGAAATCGTCGCGCTCGATTGCCTGCAAATCGACCAGATCGTCGACCAGCCCGAGCAGGTGCCGCCCGGCATTGGCGATGTCGCCGGCATATTCGGCATAGTCGGGCTTGAGCGGCCCTTCGGTCTGGGCGCTGATGCTGTCGGCGTTGGCGATGATCTTGCCCAGCGGGCCCCTGAGGGCACGGTCTAGCCGCTGGCTGAACGAATCCGGGAAGCCGCCGAACGGAGTCGCGGGCACCGGCGCATCGACCTTGGGCCCGGAGTCGGGCAGCGGTTCGATCAGGTCGAGCATATGCGCCGCGCCGACAAACCCGGCGAAGCGCCCGCCGGGATCAGTGCGCGGCGTGGCGTCGAGCCGCACCGTGCGACCGGTGCCGCGCAATTCGGCCTTCTGCCCGTCGAACCGCGCCTGCGCCGCCACCGCGCTCAGAATCGGGAGGTTGCCCGTCTCGTCCTCTTCGAGCGCGAACAGGCGAGTGATCGGCTGGCCCAGCATCGCGCTGCTGTCGAATCCGTAGCGCGCGCCCGCTTCGATCGAGAGGAAAGTGATGCGCAGCGAGGCATCGGTCTCCCACAACCAGTCGGCGGCCGATCGGAAGAAATCGCCGTCGCGCTCGGGCTCGGTCGCCACGGCGCGCCACAAGGGCCGCAGCCGCCAGCCGCTGACTTCAAGCCGCACGCCACCGTCCTGCGGCTCGGCGCGGACCCACAGTTCGAGATCGTCCTCGCCATCGGCGGCGATCACGTTGCGCGAAATCCCGATCCCCAGCCGCTGCGCCAGCCGGGCCAGCGTCGCGATCTGCGGCACCGCCAGCGGCGCGCCGACCGCCCCGCCCGCGCGCGCGTTCAGCTCCGCCAGCCGGTCCCCGGCCTCGATCAGCCGGCCGTTCGAATCGATGCGCCCGATGGCGAGGGGAAGAGTCGAGTCGATCGCGTTCATGCCCCCCCTCCGGCGCGGCCCAGCGCCAGCACGGCGGCGCGATAATCGGGATGGAGCTTCATCGGCGCCAATGCGACGCGCGCCTCGCCGGCGTCGATCGCGGCGATCGCATCGAGCGTGTCGGCGAAATTCTCAAGGTCGCGGCGCGGATCGGCTTCGCACAGCGCATAGCCCACCTTGGCGACGGTATCACGATTCAGGTCGAGCGCGCGCAACGCCAGCCACAGCCGGTCCCCGGCCGGATCGACCACGACATCGCGGGCGAGCGCGTAGCTCACTCCCAGCACATGGGCGAGCAAAGCAGTGAAAAGCACGATCCGCCGGTCCCCCAGCGATTCGACCAGCAGGTTCGGCAGTTCGCCCGGCTGCGCGTCGATCGCCGCGGCGAAGCGCATCGCGGTCGCTTCCAGACGGTCGCCTTCGTCATAGGCCGAAAGGCTGCGCTGCGCCGCGTCGGACAGCGCCTTGTCCAGTGCATCCACGTCGCCGCCTTCGCTTTCCGCCACGCGCTCGCGCAGCGCCGCCGCGACCCACCAGACAAGCCGGTGGTGCAGCTCGGCGGGCAATTCGGTCTGGCTGAGCTGTCCCACATCGGGACCGCCGCGCCGCCGGGATTCGGCGATCAGCACCGCCATCGCCCCCGCCGCCACGACTCGGTCGGGATGCTGGACGAAGCGGTTGATCAGGCTGGGCGTTTCGGGATCGACCGCGCCCTGCATCGGCAAGGCATTGCCCAGCAACTCCTGCCGCACCCGCGCGATCAGCTCCGCCATCAGCTCGGGATCGCGCAGCAGCCCCGATGCGGAGAGCCGCGCGAGCACCGGATGCCCCTCGTCGCCCAGCTTGCCGGCAAGCACCGATTCGCCCCGCGCGCCCAGCAAACGCGCGCCATGTTCGCGGATTTCCGCCTCTACCGTCTCCACCATCGAACGCAGCAGCACCGCCAGCGCCGACCGCGTCCGCTCGTCGAGCCGCGAATCCTCAGGGAGGAAAAAGTCGTCCACGGCGATCATCAGCGCCCGAAACGCGCGCACGTCCGCTGCAGCCGCGCGCACGAGCAGCTTTTTCGCACCGATGGTTGAGCCATCGCGCGTGTCGACGGGGTTGTCCGACATCGACCTCAAACTAGCGGGAGTGTCCTTAAGACGAAGCTAAGCCTTTTCTCGGCTTCCCTCAACCACCGCGGCCAGCGTGGCGAATGCGTATATCGCAATCGCGGCAAGACCTGCCGCAGCCCAGTCGGCCACAACGAACGGGGCGAGGATCAGCAGATGCGCCGCCGGGCTCGACCACCAGCGCTTGTGGCGCACCGGCGCGCGTTCCACCAGCATTTGTGCGGCGACCGCCACCAGCGCAAGCACCACCGGGGTCCATTCGCCGGTCTTCACGCGCTCGTCCGCCCCGACGCCCAAAGTCACCAGCGCAAACAGAATCGTGATTCCGATCTCAACGATATCGGCGCGTTTCGGCTGGCCCGCGAGCGCCGCCATCGCCGCCCCGCCCGCGAGAAACGCCGCCGAAACCAGCGCCGCGACGGCTCCCGCGCCCGGCCAGCCCCAGCCGATTCCGCCAAGCGCGCCAAGCCCGAACGCCGCTCCGCCCGCTTCCAGCGCCCATCCGGGGACATTGCGCGTCGTCAGCTTCGGCAAGGTCATCCGCGCCAGCCGGTTGAACACCCAGCGATCCGCCCAGCTCGTCCGCCGCTCGGTCAGCGCCGCGAGCACGGCATTGCCGCGCGTCGCCAGCGCCGCCGCGCTCCGCTCGACGCTATGCCCGCTCCTGGCCCAGCCGGGCGCGAGCATCACATGCTCCGCCCCGGCCTGCACCGCGACCCGCAGCAGCGCTGACTGGAAGTCGTAATCAGCGGGCATGGTCGCGATCTCGCCAAGCTGCTTGCCCGAAACCCGCGCGATCCCCGCCCAGCAATCCTTCATGTCGAGCCGCTCGATCGCCGCGGGCGAAGCCGGATCGTCGGTCACCAGCAGCGCCTCCGCGCCCTCCGCCGCCATCCGGTCGATCACCGGATCGGTGGTCACCAGCCCATCGGCGAGCACCAGCACGCGCGCGGCGGGATCGATCTTCTCCGACGCTTCCTCGGCGGATCGCACCACTTCGATCGCAGCCCCCCGCTTTGCCGCGCGATTGACCGCATTGAGCAAAGCCGGCGTCATCCGCCCGACCGCGATCATGATCTGCCCTGCCCCGGCCCCGGTCAGCAGCCGGACCTGATATTCGAGCAGAGTCATGCCCCCGAACGGCAGCGTGGCGGCGAGCGTCCCGGGCCGGTCGGCGGCCTCGTCTATCGCGAAAATCAGTCCTGCGAGCATCGCAGGGTGGTTAAGCGGATAACGCGCGTCCTGCAAATCCCCCTCCCGCTTGCGGAAGGAGTTAGGGGAGGGCGTACCCACAAGCGGCGACGCTGAATTGACAGCCCCTCCCCCCGACCCCCCCCCGCAAGCGGGAGGGGGAAGAGATCAGTATAGCAGATGCTTCGCCCTCAGCGCGTCCCACGCCGCTTCGTCCGGCCCCGCGATCGCATCCAGATCGCCGATCCCCGCGGCTGAATCGTCGACCCACTCGCGCAAGGCGGGCCCGCCATTGATCACGTCGATCGCCAGCTTGCCGAATTCATACTCGTACGGGAAATCGCGCCACAGGTCATAGTCGGGATAGAGCGACCGGATCGCCTTGAAACCCAGCGCCTGAACCCGCCACGGCCGGAACGCGGCGTGATCATAGCCCGCCCCCTCGGCATGGATGAACACGCCCGGGCACAACTGCCCGACATGCTTGTGGAACGTCGGCTGGAACCAGATGTCGCGCAGCGTGCAGCCCTCAAGCCACGGCACCCCGATCCGCCGCATCTCCGCGATCACCGCACGCGCATCGATATCGGGCGCGCCGAACAGTTCGAGCGGCCGCGTCGTCCCGCGGCCTTCGGAGAGGTTCGTCCCCTCCAGCATCACCGTGCCCGCATAGGCCCGCGCCATGTTGACGTTCGCGGCATTGGGGCTCGGATTGATCCACACCCGGTCCTCCGGCCAGCCAAAGCCCGGCCCCGCCTCGGGCGCCCAGCCCTCCATCGCGATCACCCGATAATCGACGTCGAGCTTGAAATGATCGATGAACCAATGGCCCATCTCGCCCAGAGTCATCCCGTGCCGCATCACCATCGGCCCGGCGCCGACAAAGCTCTCCCATCCGGGGAGCAAGGTCGTCCCCCCGACGGGACGCCCGGCGGGATTCGGGCGATCCAGTACCCATACCGACTTGCCATGCTCCGCCGCCGCTTCGAGCACGTACAGCAAGGTCGTCACGAAGGTGTAGATCCGGCATCCGACATCCTGGAGATCGACCAGCATCACGTCGAACGTATGCATCGATTGCCCCGTCGGCCGCCGCACTTCGCCGTACAGGCTGAACACCGGCATGCCGTAGGTCGGATCGGTGAAGTCGGGCGACTCCATCATGTTGTCTTGCAAATCGCCCCGCACGCCATGCTGCGGCCCGAACACCGCCGACACGTCCAGCCCGCTCGCCACCAGCGCGTCGAGCGAATGCGTCAGGTCCGCCGTCACCGAGGCGGGATGCGCGAGCAGCGCCACGCGCTTGCCCTCCAGCGGGCGACGAAGCTCAGGGTCGGCGAGCAGCCGGTCGATACCGAATTTCATGGGGCGTCTGCTGCCGGAAGTTCGAGGATGCGTCCACCCGCATGGTGGAAATCGGGCTCGTCGCGCGGATGATGCAGCGCCCAATAGGATTTGGTCCCGTCGGCCTCCTCGATCACCGCGGTCAGTCCCAGCATCCATGGCCCACGCCCGGCGAGATCGGGCTGCGACGCATAATCGATCCGCGCGCGCACCAGGAAAAAGCCATAGCTTTCGCCGTAGAAATCGGTCTCGGGAGTCACCGGTGTGTCGCGCATATCGCCGCGATACCCGTCGAAGCTGTAGGCCGCCCACGCGCCGGTCTCGCCGAAATTGAGCTCATGATAGCGCTCGGCCATATCGCCAGCAATGAACGCCTCGAAGCAGGTCGTCTTCCAGAGCTCATCGGTACGCACGCGCTCGAGAAACGGGTTTTCGGCCAAAAGACCCAGCTGGCCATGAAGCTCATAGCGCAGGCTCAACACCGCCCCCACGCGCTCGACTTCGATGCGGACAGAGAATTGGCCGGTGGGCGGCGTCGCCGGATGCGGAATCAATCTCAGCTCGGTCATTTCGTCACCGGCAGCATCAGGGTAAAACTCTCCGGCCGATGGAAATCCGGTCTGTCCGCCGCGTGCGCCAGCGCCCAGTAGGATTTCGCGCCGTCCTTCGTCTCGATCACCATCGATAGCCCCACATGCCAATCCGCCCCCGCCATCGCGCCGTCGAAATGGAGATCGCCGCCCACGGCGAAATTCCGCGTATCCCCCGATGTGCTGATCATCGGCGCGCGCATCGCCGCATTTCCGCCGCCCTTGCGATAGGCACTGAAATCATAGGCCGCCCATTTGCCCGAGGGGGACAAATTCACTTCACGATACGCCATCCCCGTCCCGCTGCGGACAAAGGCCTCCGCACAGCTATGATGCCACAGTCCATCCTCGCGCGCCGCCTCGCCCAGCGGCGGGAATTTCAGCCCGGCGATAGTGCCCGTGACGATGAACCACAGCCGCAATCGCCCGCGCAGTCGCTGCGTCTCGACATGCACATGGATCGCCGGATGCGGCTTGCCCGGAAACGGCGACAGCGCGACCGACCGCGCCTGCGGCAGCGCGGTCACGCCGCCGGCCCGATCGGCTCGCACTTCAATGTCGCCAGCATCAGCGGATTGGGCCCGGGCTCGGCGATCTTGACCAACCGGTTGATGTCACGGTGCAGGAACGGTTCGGCCCGCCCGCGCACGATCAGCGTGGTATCGCTGACATAGCTGTACGAACCATCGGGATTGAATGTCAGCTCCAGCCGGTAAGCATCGGTGCGAAATGCATATTCCAGGAACGCGGTCGAGGTGATGCCGTTCTCGGTCGTCCCCCGCGCGGATTCCACGATCAGCTTGAGGTCGTCCGCCGCACCCTGCCCCTTCGCTAGCAGCGACTGTCCGCGCGGGATCGCCAGTGTCTGGAGGATCAGCCCCGTCGCGGGCTCCCACAGCCAGTAACCGGTCTGGTCGTGGAAGGTGATCGCCTCTTCCTCGGTGTTGATGTGGAGATGGTAGCGCAGCCCGTAGAGAAGCTGAGGCCCGTTCGCCTGCGGATCGATCGGCTGGAACACGGCGCGTTCGATGAACTCGCGCTGCTCGGGCCCCTCGGCCTTGGGGTTCAGATCGACGCCCCTGCGCCCCTCCCACGCCCCCGCAAGCCGCCGCAGCGGGCCCAGATTGGAGAGCGTGTCGGGATCGACATCGCTGGGTTCGGTGAAGATATCCTCGGGGAAAGCGGGCATGGCTGGGTCTTTCTGGTTCGGGGTGATGTTGAGGATGTTGGCCCCGCCCGACAAGAGGCGCCCCCCTCAAAATTCCTCTCCCGGAGGGAGAGGGGGACCAAGCGCAGCTTGGTGGAGAGGGATTATCCACGGGCGATGGTGCTCGCGGACAATCCCCCTCCACCGCTTCGCGGTCCCCCTCCCCCTCCGGGGGAGGATTTACGAATTAGGCATCACCCCTTCTGCGGATAGACCGTCTCGCCGCGCTTCAGCATCTCGACAAACCCCGCGATCTTCTTCTTCCGCCCGGCCTCGGTCTTCATATTGTGCGTGCGGAACGCCAGCGCGAAGCGGTTCTGCGCGGTCAGTTTCGCCAGCATCGCCTTGGCCGCGGGTTCGGCGTCGATCGCGGCCTGCAAATCGTCCGGAATCGCCATCCCCTTGCCGCTGCCATAGGCCTTGGCCCAGCGCCCGTCCGCCTTCGCCGCCTCGACTTCGCGCAGGCCATGCTCGGTCATCCGGCCTTCGCTGATCAGCCGCGCGACATTATCGACATTGATCTGGCTCCAGATGCTCTTCCTGGTCCGCGGCGTGTAGCGCTGAAGGAAGCTCTTCTCGTCGAAACCCTTGCGCACCGCGTCGATCCAGCCCCAGCACAGCACCACGTCGATCGCCTCCTTGGGCGTGATCGATTCCAGCCCCGAAGCGACCTTGTGGACCTTGATCCACAGCTCGTCCTCGCTCGCATGATGCTTGCCCAGCCAGGCGTAAAAGGCTTCCGAATCCTTGAATTCGTGCACCTTGTCCGGATCGACCTTCACCGCGGCCATTTTCGGTTCCTCTCCATGTCCCCTGCCCCAAATTCCGTCATGCTGAACTTGTTTCAGCATCCAATGGGCAACCAGCGACGCCATAGCTTGCGGAGGGTTGGATCCTGAAACAAGTTCAGGATGACGGGTAAGCCAAGGTTGCCACGCCGGGCAGGGATGACGAGCGCCGCCGCCTCGGCTATGCGGCGCGCACCATGACCACATATACCTCCGATCTGCTCCGCCTCCTGTCCGAGCGCGGCTATATCCACCAGCTCACCGATGCCGCCGGCCTCGATGCGCTTGCGAACAAGCAGATCGTGCCGGGCTATATCGGCTTCGACGCCACCGCGCCTTCGCTGCACGTCGGGTCGATGGTGCAGATCATGATGCTTCGCCGCATGCAGCAGGCGGGGCACAAGCCGATCGTGCTGATGGGCGGCGGGACGACCAAGGTCGGCGACCCCTCGGGCAAGGACGAGAGCCGCAAGCTGCTCACCACCGAGGATATCAACGCCAATATCGCATCGATCCGCCGCGTGTTCGAACGGTTTCTGACGTTCGGCGATGGCCCCACCGACGCGGTGCTGGTCGACAATGCCGACTGGCTAGACAAGCTCGAATATGTCTCCTTCCTGCGCGACGTGGGCCGCCACTTCACGATCAACCGCATGCTGACCTTCGATTCGGTCAAGCTGCGGCTCGAGCGCGAGCAGCCGCTGACTTTCCTCGAATTCAACTACATGATCCTCCAGGCCTATGATTTCCTGGAGCTTTCGCGCGTCGCCAATTGCCGGCTCCAGCTCGGCGGATCGGATCAATGGGGCAATATCGTCAACGGCATCGAGCTGGCGCGCCGCGTCGATTCGACCGAGGTTTTCGGGCTCACCACCCCGCTGATCACCACCGCCGACGGCGCCAAAATGGGCAAGACCGCCGCCGGGGCCGTGTGGCTCAACGAGGAGCAGCTCTCCTCCTACGATTATTGGCAGTTCTGGCGGAATACCGACGACCGCGATGTCGGCAAGTTCCTCCGCCTGTTCACTGACATGCCGCTCGACGAAATCGCGCGCCTCGAATCGCTCGAAGGCGCCGAGATCAACGAAGCCAAGAAGCTGCTCGCCAACGCCGCGACGGCGCTGTGCCGTGGCCAGGCCGCCGCCGACGAAGCCGCCGAGACCGCACGCCGCACCTTCGAGGAAGGCTCGGCGGGCGAGGCGCTCCCGACCATGACCGCCACGCATCGCATCACCATCATCGATGCGCTGATCGGCCTCGGCATGTGCGCCTCAAAGGGTGAGGCTCGACGCCTGATCCAGGGCGGCGGCGCGCGCATCGATGGCGAGAAGGTCGAGAATGACGAGGCCTGGATCACCCCCACCGCCGAAGGTGTCCGCGTATCGGCGGGGAAGAAGAAGCACGGGCTGGTCGTCGCGGGCTGATACGCTCCGTAGCGGCCCCGAACCGCATGATAGAGGCTCGTTAAGCAGTTTCATTGCATAGAGATTCACACGGGACTGCATATCCCTGCATTCTGGTGGCTTCGAGTAGATGGAGCGCGTGTGAGTCTGGGCATTGGAAATCTGGCCTATGCCGATGGGCGGCAGGAAGAGCGTGAGGACGTTCATTTCCGCGCCAAGGCGTTCGGCCCCGATGCGCGCCAGCTCAACCTGGTCATAGTCAATGTCTCGCCGCACGGGATGATGGCCCGCTGCGAACGCGAGCTCCAGGTCGGCGACCGGATCCGCGTCACTTTCCCCGTCGTCGGCGTGGTCGCGGCGGATGTCCGCTGGTCGCTGGGCGGGCGGATCGGGTGCCAGTTCGATCCCCTGATCGATCTCGCCGGCTATTACGAACTCATCGCGCTGATGATGAAGGCCAAATAGGCCTAACCGGCCCTGAGCAGGCTCACCGCCGCATCCCGCTCGAACAGATACAGCGCCACCCGCGCCGCTTGCCCGCGTTCGGTCTTCAGCCCGCGATCCTGATCCTCCAGCAGCCGCGCATCGGCATTGGCCGCAGCGATCAATGAGGCCAGGCTCTCCGGCGTGGCCAGCCGAAACGTCTGCTCCCCCGACTGGCGCGTCCCCAGCAACTCGCCCGCCCCGCGCAGCTCAAGGTCCCGTTCGGCGATCACGAAGCCATCGGTCGTGTCGCGCATCAGCCCCAGCCGCGCCCGCGACGTCTCGCTCAGGCTGTTGCCGCGCAGCAGGATGCAATGCGACTGCCCCCCGCCGCGCCCGACCCGCCCGCGTAGCTGATGAAGCTGCGCCAGCCCGAAGCGGTCGGCATGCTCGATCACGATCAGCGTGGCGTTGGGCACGTCGACCCCCACTTCAATGACGGTGGTGGCGACGAGCACCCCGATCTCGCCACTCGAGAAGCGCGCCATCACAGCATCCTTCTCGGGGCCTTTCATCCGGCCATGGACAAGGCCCACCCTGGCGCCGAAACGCGCGGTCAACGTCGCCGCGCGCTCTTCGGCGGCGGCGAGATCGGTCTTCTCGCTCTCCTCGACCAGCGGGCACACCCAATAGGCCTGCTTCCCCGCCGCCAGATGCCGCCCGAGCCCCTCGACGACATCGGGCATCCGATCCTCGGCGATCACGCTGGTCTGGATCGGCTCGCGGCCCGGCGGCATCTCGTCGAGCTTGGAGACGTCCATCTCGCCATGGCTCGCCAGCTGGAGCGTGCGCGGGATCGGTGTGGCGGTCATCACCAGCAGGTGCGGCGGCACCTGCGCCTTGGCTTGGAGCATCATCCGCTCGGCCACGCCGAAACGGTGCTGCTCGTCGACCACGACCAACCCCAGGTCGCGGTAGATCACGCCCTCCTGGAAGATCGCATGCGTCCCGATCAGGATATCGACTTCGCCCGAAGCCACGCCCATCAGCGTCGCTTCACGCACCTTCCCCTTGTCGCGCCCGGTGAGGATCGCGATCCGGACGTCCATTCCGGCGAGCAGCCGCGAGAGGTTCTCGAAATGCTGGCGGGCAAGGATCTCGGTCGGCGCCAGCAACGCCCCCTGCGCCCCCGCCTCCGCCGCGATCAGCAAGGCCATCAGCGCCACCAGTGTCTTGCCCGAACCGACATCGCCCTGCAGCAGCCGCAGCATCGGCTGGGTCTGCGCCATATCGCCCTCGATCTCGCCGATCGTCCGCGTCTGTGCCCCGGTCGGCGTGTAGGGCAGCTTCAGCGCCTCGCGCAGCCGCCCATTGCCCTGCAAAGGCCGCCCCCGCTTCGACCGCGCCTCGCCCCGCACCAGCAGCAGCGCCAGCTGGTTCGCGAACACCTCGTCATAGGCCAGCCGCTCGCGTGCCCTGGCGTCCGCCGGATCGGCATGGATCCGCGCCAGCGCCTCATGCCAGCCCGGCCAGCCATGCTTGGCCTTGAGGCTCGGTTCGATCCATTCGGGCAATTCCGGCGCCCGCTCGATGGCCTGCGCAGCCAGCGCCGCGATCCGCTTCGACGTGATCCCTTCCGAACAGGGATAGACCGCCTCACGCCCGCCCTCTTCCTTTTCCTCAGTCACCTGAGGCTGCACGATCTGCAATTCCTGCCCATATTGGTCGAGCCGCCCGGAGACCCACCGTTTTTCGTTCAACGGCAACAGCTTCTTCGCCCAGCCTGAATTGCCGCCGAAGAAGACGAGGCTGACGCAATTGCCGAGCGCATCCACCGCCTGCACTCGTGCCGGCGCCCGCGCACTCCCGCCGAATCGATAGCTCATCGCGGTCAGTTCGATCACGATGGTCCGGCCGACATCGGCCTGCATCAACTCCTCGCGCGGCTCGCGATCGATCCAGCCGGTGGGCAGATGGAACGCCACATCCACCACCCGCGCCATCCCCAGCCGCTCCATCGGCTTGGCCAGCGCGGCGCCAATGCCTTTCAGCGCCGTCACTTCGGCAAAGAGCGGGTTGAGGAGTTCGGGGCGCATGTCTATCTGCGTCCTACACCCAAGCCGACGGCGCATTCCAGCGCTGCCGGCCAATCGTGCATGGAAATTCATGGACCTCGAAACTCGCCTCAAACGCCTCCGCTTCCGCGCATGGCACCGCGGCACCCGCGAAGCCGATCTGCTGATCGGCGGCTTCTTCGACGCGCACCATGCCGAGTGGAGCGAAGCCGAGGCCCTGTTGTTCGAAACGATGATGGAGGAACAGGACGTCGACATCATGGCCTGGGCGATGGGAACGCTGCCCGTGCCCGCGCGCTATGTCGGGACTTTGATCACTGACCTGAAGAAGCTCAATTACGTGCCCATCGCGAGATAAAATCTTCTCCCTCTCTCCGCTTGCGGGGAGAGGGTCGGGGAGAGGGGCCTGGCAACAGGCGCCGAACCCAGCCGCACTGCCCCTCTCCCCAGCCCTCTCCCCTGAAGGGGAGAGGGAGCAAGAAGTAAGAATGCCCGAACTCAAGACCATCCTCGCGGCCGACAAGCCGCTCACCCTCGCGGGCGCGCCCACCGGCTTCCTTCCCTGGATGCTGGCCGATCTGGCGCGCGCGGCGGGTACCGCGGTGTTCATCGCGCCCGACGAAGCCGCGATGCGCGCGATCGCCGGCACCGCCCCCTATTTCGCGCCCGAACTGGAGATCGTCAGCTATCCAGCCTGGGACTGCCTTCCCTACGACCGCGCTTCCCCCACCCTGCGCGTCATGTCCGAGCGCCTCGCCGCGCTCCATGCGCTCCAGACCGCGCCCAAGGGCCCGCGCCTCTTCCTCACCACCGTCAACGCCGCCGCCCAGCGCACCCTCACCCGCTTCCGCATCCGCCAGCTCGTCGCCCGCCTCGCCCCCGGCGAGCGGATGCCGCTCGAAAAGCTGATCGGGCTGCTCAGCGCCAACGGCTATGTCCGCCTCGACACCGTCAACGACGCGGGCGAGTTCGCGGTGCGCGGCGGCCTCGTGGATCTGTTCCCCAGCGGCGCCGAACAGCCGCTGCGCCTCGACTTCTTCGGCGACGAGATCGAATCGGTCCGTACCTTCGATCCCGCCGACCAGCGCACCACCGGCCGCATCGACGGCTTCACGCTGCTCCCGGCCAGCGAAACCCTGCTCGACGAGGACAGCGTCAAGCGCTTCCGCACCCGATACCGCGAGAAGTTCGGCGCCACCGCCACTGGCGACCCGCTCTATCAGGCGATCAGCGACGGCCGCCGTCTCGCGGGGATGGAGCATTGGCTACCGCTGTTCGAGGAGAAGCTCGAAACGCTGTTCGATCACTTGCCCGACAGCGCCATCCTCGTCCGCGACTCGGGCGCGGACGGCGCGGCGGAGCAGCGCTTCGAAGCGATCGCCGACTATCACGCCAACCGCGTCCGCGCCCAGTCGTCTGACCCCGGCAGCTATCGCCCGCTCGAGACAGGCTCGCTCTATCTCACCCCCGACCAGTGGGAGACGCGCCAAGCGGAAACGCCGGTCCATGTCGTCACGCCGTTCCACGAGCCCGAGAGCAAGACCGTCCTCGACTTCAACGTCGACGGCCCCCGCGATTTCGCCCCCGAACGCGCATCGGGCACCAACATCTACGAAGCCGTCGTCGCCCACATCGCCAAGGTGCGGAAGGCGGGCCAGAAACCGATCCTCGCCAGCTATTCGGGCGGCGCGCGCGAGCGCCTGAAGGGATTGCTGGAAGATCATGGCCTCACCGGCGCGGTCCCCGTCGATAGTTGGCAGGAAGCGCTCGGGGTATCCTCTCCCCTCCCGCTTGCGGGAGGGGCTGGGGGAGGGCCTGTCCGCAATCGAGACGATAGCGACATATCCCCTCCCCTAACCCCTCCCGCAAGCGGGAGGGGAACAGGCAATGTCGCGCTGATCGTCCTCCCGCTCGATCACGGCTTCTCCGCCCCCGATGTCGCGGTCCTCACCGAGCAGGACATGCTCGGTGACCGCCTGATCCGCCGCGCCAAGCGCAAGAAATCGACCGACGCCTTTCTCAACGAACTGGCAACGCTCTCCCCCGGCGATCTCGTGGTCCATGTCGATCACGGCATCGGGCGGTACGAAGGCCTGACTCAGATCCCGGTGCAAAAGGCCCCGCACGATTGCGTCGCGCTGAGCTATGCGGGGGGCGACAAGCTCTACGTCCCCGTCGAAAATCTCGAAGTCCTCTCCCGCTACGGCTCCAGCGAGGAAGGCGCGTCGCTCGACAAATTGGGCGGCGAGGCATGGCAGCGCCGCAAGTCGAAGATGAAGGAGCGGATCCGCGAAATCGCGGGCGAGCTCATCGCCACCGCCGCCAGGCGCGCCGTCCGCCCCGGCCAGGTGCTCGAGCCCGATCATGGCGGCTATCCCGCCTTCGTCGATCGCTTCCCGTACGAGGAAACCGAGGACCAGGACCGCGCGATCTCCGACGTGATCGGCGATCTCGGCGCGGGCCGTCCGATGGACCGGCTGATCGTCGGCGATGTCGGCTTCGGCAAGACCGAGGTCGCGCTGCGCGCCGCCTTCGTCGCGGCGATGGCCGGCCAGCAGGTCGCGGTGGTCTGCCCCACCACCCTGCTCGCGCGCCAGCATTTCCAGAACTTCACCGAGCGCTTCCGCGACTTCCCGGTGAAGATCGGCCGCCTCTCCCGCCTCGTCCCCGCGGGCGAGGCGAAGGGCACGAAGGAAGGCGTCGCCGACGGCACGATCGACATCGTCATCGGCACCCATGCGATCCTGGCAAAGGGAATCGAATTCAAGCGCTTGGGACTCGTCGTTGTCGATGAGGAGCAACGGTTCGGCGTCACTCACAAGGAGCGGCTGAAGGCGCTCAAGGCCGATGTCCATGTCCTCACGCTAACCGCCACCCCGATCCCGCGCACGCTGCAAATGGCGATGTCGGGGCTGCGCGAACTCAGCGTCATCCAGACCCCCCCGGTCGATCGCCTCGCGGTCCGAACCTATGTCATGCCGTGGGACCCCGTCGTCCTGCGCGAGGCGCTGCTGCGCGAGCATTATCGCGGCGGCCAGGCCTATTTCGTCACCCCGCGCATCGCCGACCTGCCCGATATCGAGAAATTCCTGCGCGAGGAGGTGCCCGAGATCACTTATGTCGTCGCGCACGGCCAGATGTCGCCGACCGAAGTCGAAGAGCGCATGTCCGCTTTCTACGACCGCAAATACGACCTGCTCGTCTCGACCACGATCATCGAGTCTGGCCTCGACATCCCCAGCGCCAACACGCTGATCGTCAACCGCGCCGACAAGTTCGGCCTCGCCCAGCTCTATCAGATTCGCGGCCGCGTCGGCCGGGCCAAGACCCGCGCCTATGCCTATCTCACCACGCCCCCGCAGCGCCAGGTCACCGAAGCGGCGGAGAAGCGCCTCAAAGTCCTCTCCGATCTCGAATCGCTCGGCGCGGGTTTCCAGCTGGCGGCGCATGATCTCGACATTCGCGGCGCGGGCAATCTGCTTGGCGACGAGCAGTCCGGCCACATCAAGGAAGTCGGCTACGAACTCTACCAGTCGATGCTGGAAGAAGCGATCCTCGACGCCCGCGCGGGCGGCATCCGCGACGATCTGCGACCCAAGGATCTCTCGCCCCAGATCAACATCGACGCCCCGATCATGATCCCCGAGGAGTATGTCCCCGATCTCGACCTGCGCATGGGCCTTTATCGCCGCCTCAACGACGTGGAAGACAGCAACGGCATCGAAAGCTTCGCCGCCGAGATGATCGATCGCTTCGGCAAGCTGCCCGACGCGACTGAGAATCTCCTCCGCCTGATCGAGACCAAGCTCAACGCCAAGCAGGCCAATATCGCCAAGCTCGACGTGGGGCCAAAGGGCGCATTGGTCAGCTTCCATGGCGACCAATTCCCGAACGTCCCGGGCCTGCTCGCCTATGTGGAGCGCCTCGACGGCACCGCCCGCCTGCGCCCCGACATGAAGCTGGTCGTCGCGCGCGAATGGGGGAATCCCAAAGCCAGGCTGAATGCCGCGCTGCAGATCTCGCGGGGGCTCGCCAAGGCGGCGGGTTGACGCTTCCCGCCCAAAACTGCCACGCCGCTGTAATGCCGGGGGACCGATCACTCGCGCGATGGCGCCGGATCTGGCTCGCCGCGCTGGCGGCGTTGCTCGCCGCGCAGACACTGTTCCGCATCCTGTTCTTCTGGTTCGCCTTCTATCGCAGCGGAGTCGGGCTCGCCCTGCACCTTCTGTTCTGTACCGCATGGCTGGCGCTGGTCCTGCTGACCGTCGCGCACCTGCCGCGGCATTGGCGCCGCGTGCCCGTCGCCGCGGCCGCCGCCGCGCTGATGATGGGCGTCGCCCATGGCCTCGCGACGGCGTTCGATCTCCTTCAGCTGATCCCCTATTATTACACCGGCCTCGGCGCGCCGATGGAGCTGATCGTCACCGATCCGCGGCTGGCGCTGGCACTGCTCGCCAGCGTGGACGTTTCGGGGCTGGAGGCGCTCGCGGCGATCACCGCGCTGCTCGCGCTCCATATCCTGATCTACGTGCCCGTCGCCGGGCCGCTGGTGACGCTCGCCCGGCGGTTCGCGGGTGCCCGGATCACCGTCCCGGTCGGCGGCAGGCATATTCGCAGCCCCAAGGGCCGCTGGCTGCTCGTCGCGCTGGTGGTGCTGGCGATCCTCGCGCAGGCGGGCTTGCCCAGGCGGACGCTGTACCTCGAATATTTCCACCGGGGCGGGATCGGGGGCTTCGTCATGGCCCCGGCCGCGCTGACGATGGGGGCGCCCGGCCCCGACGCGCCCCAGCCCCCGCCGCTCGCGCTACCCGGCGCCCGGCCCGTGATCCTGATCATCGTCGATGCGATGCGCCGCGACCGGATGGGCGTGTACGACCCCGCGCTGGATACGACGCCCTTCCTCGACGGCCTCGCGCGGCAAGGCACGCTCCATGCCTTTCCCGGCGCCTATTCGACCTGCTCCTTTTCGTTTTGCGGGATCATGAGCGTGCTCTCCTCACGCAGCTGGGACAATTTCACGCGGCGCCCGCCGACGATCCTCGATGCGCTGTCCCGCTACGGCTATCGCAATCATGTCATCCTGTCGGGCAGCCATTCGACCTTCGGCAAGATCTACGAACTTTATGGCCGCGGCGTCGTCTCGCGGACCGAGGATCGCGGCGACGATGCCATGCTGCGGCGGCTGGGCGGGATGGCGTTTCCGGACCCGCGGCACAGCTTCCTCTATATCCATGTGATGTCGGCGCATCTGGGCCCACGGCCCGCCCAGCGCTTCTTCCGGCCGGCGCGTCCCGGCCAGAACGGCTTTTCGCGCATCTATGACGCGCGGCTGCGCGCCGCCGACGACGTGATCCGGCGGCTGTTCGGCCAGTTCGGCGCGAAGGGGCTGCTGGCGAACGCGCTGATCGTCATCACCGCCGATCATGGCGAGCGGCTGGGGGAGAATGGCTTCTTCCTGCATGGCGGCATGCCCGACCGCGAAGT